>Ga0193743_1002499_pt1 | contig 12954 bp, 10 predicted proteins | sample L2c2metaG_FD_143038 | JGI IMG/M metagenome (GOLD analysis project Ga0193743, IMG submission 143038) | Soil microbial communities from a riparian zone of the East river system, Colorado, United States - L2c2 | ecosystem: Environmental > Terrestrial > Soil > Riparian zone | place: USA: East River... | reverse complement strand
GCCGACGCTGAGAGCGCCGGCGACGCGGCCGTCCTTCAGGTACCAGACCGAGAACTCGCCCCGGGCCCGGTCGCCGCGCCAGACCTCCTCGTCCCAGTCCTGGGCCGGGCCGACGTACTCGAGGCTGGCCCAATCGGCGAGGTCGCTGAAGAAGTAGGGGACGACGTCGTAGTCACGATCCGCGCCGAGCATGTTGCCGGCAGCGTGGATGCCCTGCTGCATCGCCACGTCCCAGTGCTCGACCCGGAGCCGCCGGCCGTGGACGACGCTGTCGTAGGAGCAGCAGTCCCCGGCGGCGTAGATGCCCTCGACCGAGGTCTGCAGCTTCGAGTCGCAGATGATCCCGTTGTCGACCTCGAGCCCCGCCCGTCCGGCGAGCATCGTGTCTGCTCGCACACCGGCGCCGACCACGACCGCGTCGCACTCGATGCTGAGCCCGCTCTTCGTGACGACGGCCTTGACCCGGCCATCGCCCTCGAAGGCCTCCAGCTCCTCGCCGCCGTGGAAGGTCACGCCCTTGGCTTCGATCAGCGCCTGGAACCAGCCGCCGGCGTCGGCGCCGAAGGTCCGCGACAGCGCCACGTCCTCCATCGCGACCACGATGCACTTGGTGCCCTTCGCGGTCAGCGAGGCGGCGACCTCGGTGCCGATGTAGCTGCCGCCGATCAGGACCACGTGCTCGGCCGCCTCGGCCTCGGTGCGGATCGCGTCGGCGTTGCCGAAGGCGCGCAGGTAGTGGATGCCCTCGTTCTCCGCGCCCTCGACGCGGAGGATGTTGACCATCGCCCCCGTGCCGATCAGCGCCTTGCCGAAGGCGACCTCCTCGCCGCCCTGGATTTTCACCGTGCGCGCCTCGAGGTCCATCGACATCACATTGCGGCCGGTCAGCAGCTCGACGCCGTTCTCCTCGTACCACGAGGGCGGGTTGACGTAGGCATCGGCGCGCTCGGCCTCGCCGCGCAGGTACTCCTTGGAGACCGGCGGCCGTTCGTAGGGCGGCTCCGGCTCACGGCCGACCAGCAGGATCGAACCGTCGGCGCCGCGCTTGCGCAACTCCGATGCGCAGGAGGCGGAGGCCAGGCCACCGCCGATCAGCAGGAAGTCGACCTGCCTCCTAGCCACCGTTGCTGCCGTTGTTTTCCGGTCCGAAGAGCACCTTGAGGTCGTCCTCTTTACCCGGATCCAGCACGGCGAGAACCTCGTCGCCCTCCTCCAGCACCGTGTCGGCGGTCGGGACGAATCCCTTACCCGAGCGCAGGACTGAGATCAGCAGGCTGCCTTCCGGCATCTGCAGGTCGCCGACCCGGCGGCCGGTGACGCCCGAGTCCTTGCCGAGCAGCATCTCGATGATCTCCAGCTGCTCCTCCTGCAGGTCGAGCAGGTGGACCAGGCCGTACTCGGGCACCTCGTGCTCGAGCAGGCGCAGGATCAGGTCGGTCGCCGACACGGACGGTTTGACGCCCAAGAGATCGAAGTGCTGGCGGTTGCGGGGGTTGTTGACCCGGGCGATGATCTGGTTGACGAGGTACTTCTCGCGGGCGACCTGGCAGATCAGCATGTTGTCCTCGTCGTCGCCGGTGACCGCGATCACCATGTCGGCGCGCTGGATCCCGGCCCGCTCGAGCACCCAGAGCTCGGAGGCATCGCCGTAAGAGACGTTGTGCTCCAGCTCCTGCTCGACGGTCAGGTAGCGGCGCCGATTGCTCTCGATCAGCGTCACCTCGTGGTCCTTCTCGAGCAGCTCGCGGGCCAGGTTCCAGCCGACCTTGCCCGCTCCGACGACGATGATGTACATCCGCTCCCCAGTCCCCTTCTCTAGGCGGCTTCCGCCGCGCCATCCGTTGGACTGCCACCGTCGGCGCCCTTGCGGACCGCGTCCTCAAGCATGTCGATCGCAACCCTGGTCGGGCAGACCGTGTTCAGGCCCTGGCGCTGATACCACTCGGCCCGCAGCGGGTCGAGGACCCGCGCGATCACCGTCGGCACCTCATACCGTTTCTGGGCGATCTGGGCGATGATGATGTTGGTGTTGTCGCCGTCGGTGGAGGCGATGAAGGCATCGGCTTTCTCGATCCCGGCGGCGACCAGTGCCTCGCTCTCGAGACCGGCGCCGACGGTGAACTGACCGCCGAGGTCCTCCCAGCTCTTCTCGAGGCCGACCTCGAGCCGGGCGTGGGACTCGGGGTCCTCATCCAGGCATGAGACTTCGTTGCCCTCGCGAAGCATCGCCCGCGCCACCGAAGAGCCGACACGGCCGCAGCCGACGATCAAAATGAACATCTTCCGGATACTAGTGGCGGACGTGGGTTCCGACGCGTGCCGCTACGGCGTTTCCGGCGGGGCGGTCAAAAGGACGCGGCAAGGTGCCTTTTTGAGGACGTACTCGGTGGCGGCGCCGATCTCGTCGGGCTTGGCGGCGCCGATGCCGCCGATCTTCGCTCCGCCGCGGATCTTCGTCGGCGGCTCGCCGCCGATCACGATCGCCTCGGCGCCGCTGCGCCGCGCCGCCTCGAGGATGCCGGCGCCGACCTTGCGGGCGCGGATCACCTCGGTTGTGACGCCAACGTCCTCGTACTCTTCGCCGACTTCGCGGGCGCGGTCCAGCGCCCGCCGCGCCTCGTCCTCGCGCTCGGGCGGCAGCGCCGCGTCGAGCGGCAGGGTCAGCGGCACTTCGATCACGTAGACGACGTCGAGCCTGGCATCCTCGCCGCCGCTGGACTCCTCCTGCTCGGCAGCGGCGAGGCGGCCGGCGGTGGCGACGATGTCGTCGTCGAGTTTGGTGCCGAAGACCGGCACCAGGATGTTGCGGAATTCGACCTCAGGAACCTGCTTGGTGAGGGCGTGCTCGGGGACGGAGACCCGCTTGGTCAGCGTCGTCCCCTCGAAGCCCTTGCGGTAGACGATGTAGAAGATCAGGCCGAAGATCATCCAGCCGCCGCCGACGAAGCGGGCGGTGTCGTGGTAAACGAGGACGCTGATGAAGGCGAGCCCGCTGAGGATCGCGGCGACGATCGCCGGCAGCGGCAGCTCGGCCCCGCGCCAGGGGATTCCCAGCGGGATCCGGAAGGGCCGCGGGCGATCGGGGTCGCGCACCCGCAGGCGGATGATCGAGAGGTGGGCGATCGTGATCGCCAGGGTCGCCCCGAACGCATAGATGCCGGCCAGCAGCTTGACGTTGGTCGGGATCACCAGGCCGAGGGCGATCACGCCGCAGATCGAGATCGCCACGTAGGGGGTCGCCCGGCGCCGCTCCAGCTTGCCCAGCCAGCTGGGGATCTGGCGGTTGATCGCCAGCGTGTACATGTGGCGGGAGACCCCGAGCATCGAGGTGTTGGCGGCCCAGAACAGGACCGGGGCGGCGATCAGCGCCACCATCCAGCGCATCGATTCGGCGACCCAGTGCGGGTGGAAGGCGGAGACGACGCCCAGCACCGGCTCCTCGACGAAGGTGCTGCCGAGCGCCGTCTCGGGCCCGTTCGGTCCGGCGACGACCGGCACCGCCATCAACGCGATCGCAGCCATGCCGGCGTAGACGAGCGGCACCGCGATTGCCCCCAGCGAGGCGATTCGCTTCAGATCGCGGCGGTCGACGTCGATGTCGGGCGCCAGGTCGGAAGCGGCCTCGATCCCCGCGTAGGCGAGCATCGCCACGACCGCGGCGTAGACGATGTCCTTGAAGTTGGGCTCGGAGAAGAGGTGGAGCTGTTCGGTGAGCCGGTCCGGGTGCATGATGACGAGCGCGCCGACGACGATCACCGCCAACTGCAGGCCGAGGTCGGCCAGTGCCAGCACGGCCAGCGAACGCCCGCGCTCGCGACCGGTGACGTTGAAGATGTTGAGCACGCAGACCGCCGCGATCACGGCGGCGGCGATGCCGATCTCCCAGCCCGGCTCGGCAAAGCCGCCCCAGATCGGCTCCAGGTAGTGCGGCACCGAGATCGCCGCCAGGGCGATCACGATCAGGTAGTCGATCAGGATCGCCCAGCCGGCGATGAAGGCGATCAGCTCGTTGAAGGCGTGGCGGGCGAAGGTCGAGGAGCCGCCGCGCTCGCGGAACATCGCCCCGCCCTCGACGTAGCTGAGCGTGGTCAGGCCGAACAGCAGTCCAGAGGCGAGGAAGATCAGCGGCGTCAGGCCGAGGCCGCGGTCGGCGACGACGCCGAGCGCGAAGTAGATCGAGAAGCCGACCGCCGAGTAGGCGGCGGCGAACAGGTAGGGCACGCCGAGACCGCGCTTCAACAAGGGGTCCGGCCGGCGCTTCGGAGCCGCGCCCTCGGGGGCGCCGCCCGGCTCGCTCACCTTTCCATCCTCGATCCGATCCAGAGGCGCCCGACGCCGACCGCGACGAAGGCGATCCCCATCAGCACCCCGACCGAGGCCGGGCCACCGCCGTTGGCCAGCGTCACAACCAGCACGACGAGCCCGATCAAGACAAAGGCCAGCGAGAACCCGCGCACCGCATGCCGGTAGATCACCTGATGACCTCGGCGAGGGCGGGCGTGGGCACGACGACGGGCTTGTCGCTCGGATCGGAGACGACGATGACGCGGCAGGGGCGCTCGCCAAGGACGGTCTGCAGGGTCTTGTCGTAGAGCGGCACGCCGCCGCGGCGGCGCAGGCCGATCACGATCGCGGCCGCCTCGATCAGCTCGGCCTCCTCGGAGATCGAGTAGCCGGCCTGGCCGGGCCGGACCCGGGCGACGTGGCCGGTGACCCGTTGGCCGCCGATCAGCCTCGCCTCCTCGATCTTGCTCTGCGCCTCGGCTTCCTGGTCGACCATCTCGGCGTTCAGCGGCAGGTGGGTGGGGACGGTCAGCATCGAGTGGACGTGGATGCCGCGGCGGCGCTTGGAGGCGAGCTTGACCGCGGTCGCGACCATCTCCGGGGAGAACGCTTCGTCGTCCTCGAAGCCGACCAGGACGCTGCGGTACTCGACCTCCTCCACTCCCAGCGGCTCCGGCGTGACGACCTTGACGGTCGTCGTCAGCGGCAGCTTCTGGTTGCGCCGGTAGAGGACGTAGACGATGACCCCGAAGACCATCCAGCCGGTGCCGACGAAGAGCGTGCGCGGATTGAGCGCCATCACCACGATCCAGGCGCCGAAGGTGCCCAGGCCGCCCAGCACGGCGACCAGGGGCACGTCGAAGCCGAAGGCGCGCACGTTCAGCGGCGCCTTCCAGGAGCGCTCGACGTCGCTCTGTTTTCGCCGCAGCTGAATCAGCGCCACGTGGGCGATCGTGAACGAGAGCATCGCCCCAAACGAGTACATCGTCGCCAGGAAGTCGGTCTTACCCGGCAGCAGGGTGACGATCGCGATCGCGGCGAAGATCAGGATCGCGATGTAGGGCGTGCGGTACTTCGGGTGGACCTGGCGCAGGGCCTCGGGCAGCTGCCGGTGCTGGCCCATCGAGTAGGTGAGGCGGGAGACGCCGATCAGGCCGGCGTTGGTGGCGATCAGCAGGATCACCGCCGCCAGCACGCCGACGTAGTAGCGGAGGATTTCGGTTGGGGCGTGGGAGAGCCCGAGGTTCTCGACGATGCCGAGGATCGGGTCGTCGGCGAAGGTGCTGCCCAGGGCGGTGGTGAAGTGGCCGGCGGCGTCCTGGGTGACCGGCATCGCCGAGAGGGCCACGATCGGGATCAGCAGGTAGAGGCCGAGCACGGCGGCGACCGTGAGGCCGACGCTGCGCGGGATCGTCCTGGCCGCGTCCTTGGCCTCCTCGGCCATGTTGGAGATCGTCTCGATCCCCGTGTAGGCGATCATCCCGACCGCGATCCCGAGCGCGAAGTCACTCCAGGTCGGGGCGACGCCGAGGTGGATGTTGTCGACCAAGATCTGCGGGCTGAAGACCAGCACCAGGCCGATCCCGACCAGCACGACCTGGGTGGCGAGATCGGCGACCGCGAGGATCAGGTTCAGTTTCGCCGACTCCTCGGTGCCGCGGATGTTGATCAGGGCGAGGGCGACGATCAGCGCCGCGCCGCCGACGATGTCCCCCGGGCTACTGCCCAGCCAGGGCCAGAAGACGGCCAGGTAGTGGGGCACGAAGAAGGCCGAGATCGCGACCGTGATCGTGTAGTTGAGCATCTGCCCCCAGGCGGCGATGAAGCTGACGAACTCGTTGAAGGCGTGGCGGGCGAAGCTCGAAGAGCCGCCGGCCTCTGGGTACATCACCGTCGCCTCGGCGTAGGTGGCGGCGGTGGCGGCGAAGATCAGGCCGGAGATGACGAAGGCGACCGGGGTCAGGCCGAGGGCGAATGCGGCGGTGACACCGAGCGCGTAGTAGATCGAGGAGCCGACGTTGCCGTAGGCCGCCGAGAACAGCGCGCCGACGCCATGGACACGGCTCAGCGATTCGTCTCTGGGAATACGCTGGGCCATCTAGCACCTGCCGAGGAGAGTCACTCAGACCGAATATACGGACGTTGACGGTGCCCGCTGCAGGTGGGCTCGCGTCAGCTCCGCCGGCGAGGCGCAGCCGCAGAGCGCCAGGGTCAGCTCCAGCTCCTCGCGGAGCAGCTCCAGCACCCGCCTGGCGCCACCCGATCCGGCGGCGGCGAGACCCCATAGGGCGGGCCGCCCAACCAGCACGGCGTCGGCGCCGAGGGCGAGGGCGATCGCGACGTCGACACCGCGGCGGATGCCGCCATCAACCAGCACCGGCACCCGGCCGTCAACGGCGTCAACCATCTCCGGCAGGGCGTCGCCGCTGGCGAGGCAGCGATCGAGCTGGCGGCCGCCGTGGTTGGAAACGATGACGCCAGCGGCTCCATGGCGCACGGCCAGCTCCGCGTCCTCAGCCGTCAGCAGACCCTTGACCAGCACCGGCAGGCCACACTCCGAGGCCAGTTCCTCAAGGTCGGTCCAGGCCAGGGCCGGCTTCATCAGGTCGAAGGTTTCGGCGATCGTCACCGAACGCTCGACACCCAACGCCGCGGCGATGCTGGGCACCCCGAGACCCTCGGGGATCCGGAAGCCGGTGCGCAGGTCACGCTCCCTGTTGCCACTCGGCGGCGCGTCGACCGTGATGACGATTGCCTCGAAGCCGGAGTCGATCGCCTCGTCGACCAGCGCCTGGGTGACCATCTCGTCCCTGAAGCAGTAGAGCTGAAACCAGTGATGCCCGGCTGGGGCGCCGGCAACCAATTCGCTGGGACGGGTCGTGGCCAGGGTCGAGAGACACATCGCCGTGCCTGCCTCAGCGGCGGCCCGCGCCATCCCGATCTCCCCCTCAGGGTCGACCAGCCGCTGATAGGCAACCGGTGCCACCAGCAGCGGCATTGAGAGCGGCGCGCCAAACAGCTCGACAGAGGTGCTCACCTGGCTGATCCCGGCCAACACTCGCGGCCGCAGCCGCCAGCGCCGCCAGGCCTCGACGTTCTCTCTCAGGGTCAGCTCGTCCCCGGCCCCACCCGCGAAGTAGCCCAGCGTCCCCGCATCGAGCTTCTCCGCGGCTACCCGCTCGAAATCAGCGACGTTGATCGGATCCTCAGTCACAGCCGGCGAGCCTAGCGCTACCGTTTGCGCCGTGAGCGCTTCGAGGAGGCCCACGCAGGGGCAGATCGGGCGGCGCCGGCGCACAGCGCTTGGCATCCTGCCTCCAAACCCAGGACCGCGCGAGGAGCGCTCGCTGCTGGTCTTCCTGCACGGGCGCGGTGGTTACGAGGGGACCTTCAACGACGCGGTGTTCCGGGGCCTGCCGAGCCTGCATGGCCGCCGCGGGCCGGTCGTCGCCTTTCCGGCCGGCGGTGTCCACGGCTACTGGCACGACCGCGGCGACGGGGACTGGGGCAAGTGGGTGATGGATGAAGTGATCCCGCTCGTGGTGCGCCGCTTCGGAATCGACCCGGACCGGCTGGCGATCGGCGGCATCTCGATGGGCGGCTTCGGCGCCTACGACCTGGCGCTCAAGTACCCGGGCCGCTTCTGCGCGGTCGGCGGCCACTCCCCCGCCCTCTGGTTCGACGGCTCCGAAACCGCGCCGGGCGCCTTCGACAGCGAGGCCGACTTCGAGCGCAACGACGTCGTCGAGATGGTCCAGAACGATCCAGACGCGTTCGGCGACGCCAGAGTCTGGAACGACTACGGCGACGAAGACCCGTTCCGCGTCTACGACGAAGGCTTCGTCGAAGCGCTGCAAGCCGGCGATGCCGACCTCAGCGCCCACTCATGGCCAGGTGCCCACGAGGGCGGCTACTGGGACAGCCACTGGCCGGCCTACCAGCGCTTCTACGTGAACTCGCTGGCTCACTGCGGCTAGGGGTCTAGCGGCCCACGCACGGCGATCGGTGGGTCGACTTTGTCCCGCTATAGGCCGACAAACTCGACCCACCCGATCGAGCGCGAAGACTCAGCGGCGGGGTGAGCCGGCGGGAGGCGTGCCGGGTGGAGGCAGCGGGCCCCAGCTTTCGCGGCCATCGGTGCTGGAGATCGGAATTTGCGGCCCGGCCATCGCGGGCGAGTCGAGGGTGACGTCGGCGATCGCCTTGACCCGCGAGAGCACCTCGCGGACTCCGCTCTTCTCCCCCTGCCATCCCCACTGGTGGAGATCCGCCGTCAGGCCGGTCGCGCGGATCCCAGCAGCATCGGCCAGGAAGAGCGCCCGCGGCATATGGAAGCCCTGAGTGACGACGACCGCGTCGCGCACGCCGAAGATGCCGCGAGCGCGGACCATCGTTGCCCAGGTGTCGAAGCCGGCGTGGTCCTCGAAGACGTCTTGCGGCGGCACCCCGTCGCTGACCAGGGCCTTGCGCATCGTGTCCGGCTCGTCGTAGCCCCAGGTGCGGTGGTCGCCGGAGACCAGGACCTTTTCCACCTTCCCCGCGTGCCAAAGCGCTGAGGCCTGCTGGACCCGATCGGCCAACATGGCGCTCATCTTCCCGTTCGGCTGAACCAGGGAACCGGGCACGATCGCCACCTGCGCACGCGGCACCGCAGCGACGTCCCCCGTCGACTCGCTCTGTGAAATCAGCAGCACGTAGGCATTGGAAGCCGCGACAACCAGCGCCAGCACCACCGCCCCGCCGAGCGCGGCCTTTGACAGCCGCGGCCAGCGCCGCAGCGGGTAACGCTGGTGGTCGTCTACGACCATCCGCATGGCCGCGACTTCGGTGCAGCCCGGATTGTCAGCGCATGGCGTCCGTAGCGTCTCAAGACTCTCGGCGCTACCCTCGGGCCATGCGCGCTCATTACGACCCCGAGGTCGACATCGCGTTGATCGTGCTCGAGGCGGGGTCTGCCGTCAGCGAAGAGCACGATTGGGGCCTGATCGACCGCGACCCGGACGATGACCATCTGAAGGGTTTCGAGATCTGGGAAGCGAGCAGCCACCTTCCCCCCGAGCTGATCGCCGCCCTGCCGTCGCCGGCAAGCACCCGCGACGCCGCCTAACCCCAACCAGACCTTCGCAGCTGGGCGAACGAGCCCCACCGTTCATCCCAAGCCAGCTAGGCGAACAAGCCCTGCTGATCATCTCGCTCGTCCACCCTGCGGCCTGAGAGCCGGAGGGGTCGGTGCCCCTCCCCGCGGCTTGTACTTTTTCGGCAATTCACCAGCGGCCAGCCGACCCCGCCTCACCGAAAAAGTTGAGCGGGGAGGGGCACCGACCCCTCCCCGCCCTCAGACCTAGAAGTGAACGATCGGGATGATCAGGATGGCAACGATGTTCGCCACCTTGATCATCGGATTAATCGCCGGCCCAGCCGTGTCCTTGTAGGGATCGCCGACCGTGTCGCCGGTCACCGAGGCAGCGTGGGCCTCGGAGCCCTTGCCGCCGTGGGCGCCGTCCTCGATCAGCTTCTTGGCGTTGTCCCAGGCACCACCGCCGGCGGTCATCGAGATCGCCGCGAAGAGGCCGACGACGATGACGCCGATCAGCAAGCCGCCGAGCGCGTCGACGCTAAGCAATCCGACGACGACGGGAATCACGATGGGGATCAAGGCGGGCGCAATCATCTCTTTCTGCGCCGCCAGGGTGACGATGCTGACCGTTTCCCCGTACTCGGGTTTTTCGGTCCCGTCCATGATCCCCGGGTGCTCTTTGAACTGTTTGCGGACCTGCTCGACCACCTGGCCGCCGGCACGGCCGACCGCCTCGATCGAGAGCGCCATGAACAGGTAGACCATCATGCCGCCGATGATCAGCCCGATCAGCACGTCCGGGCTGGTCAGGTTGAAGAGACCGTTTAAGTCGAAGCCGGCTGGGGCTTCGTCTGCGAGCTCGCTCTTGAAGGCCGCGAACAGCACCAGCGCCGCCAGCGCTGCGGAGCCGATCGCGTAACCCTTGGTGACCGCCTTGGTCGTGTTGCCCACGGCGTCGAGCGGGTCGGTGACGTTGCGGACGCTCTCCGGCAGGTCTGCCATCTCGGCGATGCCACCGGCGTTGTCGGTGATCGGCCCGAAGGCGTCGAGGGCGACGATCAAACCGCAGAGCGAGAGCTGAGCCATCACGGCGATGCCGATGCCGTAGATGCCGGCCAGCTCGTTGGCGCCGAGAATCGCCAGGGCGAGGACGAGCGCCGGAGCGGCGGTCGCCTGGTAGCCCTGGGCGAGGCCCTGGATGATGTTGGTCGCGTGGCCGGTCTCCGAGGCCTGGGCGATCGTCTTGACCGGGCGGAACCGAGTCGACGTGTAGTAGTCGGTGATCACGAACAGCAATGCGGTGACGGCGATGCCGATCACGGCGCAGAGCCAGAGGTCGGTGACGCTGACCGCGTCGGCCGCCGTGCTGGCGAAGCCGAGCCGCAGCGGTTCACTCATCAGCCAGTCGGTGATCGGGTAGAAGGCCGCGATCGAGATCACGCCGGAGACGAGCATGCCGGTGTAGAGGGCACCCTCGACTTTGTCGGACTTAGTTTTGACCGAGAGCGCACCGACGATCGAGGCGAGGATTGCGACAGCGCCGATGACCAGCGGGAAGATCGCCACCTCACGGGCGTATTCGGTGGTGAAGGTGAGGACGCCGAGCAGCATCACGGCGACCGAGGTGACCGCGTAGGTCTCGAAGAGGTCCGCGGCCATGCCGGCACAGTCGCCGACGTTGTCGCCGACGTTGTCGGCGATCACCGCCGGGTTGCGCGGGTCGTCCTCGGGGATCCCCGCCTCGACCTTGCCGACCAGGTCGGCACCGACGTCGGCGGCCTTGGTGAAGATGCCGCCACCCAGTCGGGCGAAGACCGAGATCAGCGAGCCACCGAAGCCGAGGCCGATCAACGCGTCGACGGCCTCCTTGTCGGTGCTGCCGGTGATGACGAGGGCGCCGAAGTAGCCGGCGACGCCAAGCAGCGCCAGACCGACGACGAGGAGCCCGGTGACCGAGCCACCCTTGAAGGCAACGTCAAGCGCCGGCGGAACGCCGCCGCGAGCGGCCTCGGCAACGCGGGAGTTGGCCCGCACCGAGACGTTCATGCCGATGAAGCCGGTGGCGCCGGAGAGAACAGCCCCGATCACGAAGCCAAGCGCGGTCTTCCAGTCCTGCAGGAGCAAAAGCACGACCGCGAGCGGTATCGCTACCGCGGCGATGATCGTGTACTGGCGGTTCAGATAGGCCTGTGCGCCCTCCTGTACCGCCCCCGAGATTTCCTGCATCCGGTCGTTGCCAGGGGACTTGGCAAGTAGGCGCTGGGTGACTATTAGTCCGTAGACGACGGCCGCTCCAGCGCAGACAAGCGCTACGACAACCCCGTAATCGGTCAAGAAGCTGGTCAAGTTCGTTCCTCCGGTGGATTTAGCGGCGCGGGAGTCTATAGACGGGGACGGCGTCTCCGTCCCGAGACCGCTCTAGGCCCGCTCTGCAGCCTGTTCGGCGCCGGCGTAGGTCCGCTTCGTCTCGGCCACCGCGTCGCGGTAGATGTCCTCGATCGCGGCGCCCCCGTCGAGCGCCTCGCGGGCCCGCTGGGCGCCGTTTCGGTCCGGCAGCTGGAACTCGATCCCGAGCTGGGAGCGGGCCGGCTCGACCCAGGCGAGGATCGAGTCGAGCATCTCGCGCGCCTCCACCTCCACCCCACGCCGGAAGTCGATCATCTTGCCGCTGAGGCCGTGGCGAATGGCGCGCCAGAGGTTCTCCTCGATCTCGCGATCGGCCAGCGGGGCGCCGGTGCCCTCGTAGCCGTGCTCGTCGTAGTCCATCGCCGCCTGGGCAATGCAGGCGGCGATCAGGCCGGCTAGGGCGAAGGACTCATCGCCACGCGTCTGGGCGTCGCAGATCCGCACCTCGACGGTCCCGAAGTGGTGATGGGGCCGGACGCTCCACCAGAGCTGGGTCGACTCGACGATCGAGTTCGCCCGCTCCAGCATGCCGACGAAAGCCGCGTAGCTGTCCCAGTCGCGAAACGCCGAGGGCACGCCGCAGCGCGGGAAGGTGCGGGTGAAGATCTCGGTGCGGACCGTGTGCAGGCCGGTGTCGCGGCGATCGAGGAAGGGCGAGTTGGCGGAGACGGCGAGCAGCAGCGGCAGCAGCTCGCGCATCCAGTCGCAGACGGCGATCGCGCGGTCGGCGCCGCGCACGCCCATGTGGACGTGGGTGCTCCAGGTGTTGTTGCGCTGCGCCACCCAGCCCAGTTCCTGGCGCAGGCGGTTGTAGTGCGGGGTATCGATGATCCGCTGGTCGAGGTAGTTGGCCCAGGGGTGGGTGCCCATCGCGCCCAGTGCCAGGCCCATGCCGCCGACCAGCTCGAACAGCCGCGCCCGGCGCTGGCGCTGCTTGGCGGTCGCCTCGGCGAAGGTCTCGGCCCGGCCGGAGCGGATCTCCACCTCGGCGGCGATCAGCTCGCCGGCGGCCGACTCGGCGAGGATCTCGTCCTCCCGACAGGCGGCGTAGACGTCCTCGAAGCGATGCTGCAGCTCCAGCGTTGCCGGGTCGAGAATCGCGAACTCCTCCTCGAGGCCGATCGTGAAATCGGTGGAGGACTCGAATCTCTCGCGTACGAGGTCGAGATCTAAAGACAAGGACTCAG
>Ga0193743_1002497_pt1 | contig 12962 bp, 9 predicted proteins | sample L2c2metaG_FD_143038 | JGI IMG/M metagenome (GOLD analysis project Ga0193743, IMG submission 143038) | Soil microbial communities from a riparian zone of the East river system, Colorado, United States - L2c2 | ecosystem: Environmental > Terrestrial > Soil > Riparian zone | place: USA: East River... | reverse complement strand
CGTGTAAGCCGCATGTCAAAGACGAGGTGCGCTTCGTAAACAAGCTGTTCGACATCTTCGTTATCGCTGCCTGATGTAAACCGCGCAACGGACGAACTGCGACCAACAGAGTTAATGCAACAGTGCCCTTTTAAGTGCAAAAGTCCGGGATTTAACTGCAGCGCGACAACTCCACTCCATACGGAGGAGTGAAAGACGTCAGAGTTGCGAGTTTCTCGTCATTTCTGCACATCGAGGTTAGAATTCGTCGAGCTAAAGCGCGCTAAAAAGCTATTTGCACCAGAGCCTGCGCAGCCGCGAGTCCGCAGACTGTTCTTGATGGTTCGGGTGGCCGGATGCAGACAGCTCGAGCTTCGTGATTCGATAGACCGCTGCTGGTGGGAGATTGACGAGCGCGACCCAGGCACGTCGCCCGGAGCCGGAGTCGATCAAGAAACGTCCTGGGCACCGGACAGCGCGGACCGTAAGTGCAAGAAGATTCCAACAGAACACCAGGCGGTGATCGCAGGATAGCTGTCACTTCTGCTTCTGGCGGCGTTGGAGGACTCATGGTTGTCATTCAGCGACGCCGCGGAGATATGTGAGGCTACCCGATATTGATCGCTTGTTTAGGGTTCTGGTAATGACGTGGTCTCCAGAACGCGAAGGAGAAGTACAAAAGTCTTTCCTGGATTTCATGCGCAGTAAGAAGAAACTCATTCGAAGCATACTCAAAATCGAATAGTGCATTCCGTCTCGAGACTTCAAATCGAGCCTTCGCGCATGGCGCCAGGACCTCATGTGAAGCCACGCTGAGACGACAAAACCCTTCTTCTCGGCACTGATCCAACGTTCGGCGTTACTGGACATAATCTCGCCGACGGAGGCTTTTACCTCTAGCCAAGTCCGGTTATGGTCTTCTCCGACTCTTGAGGGCAAGTTCAAGAAACGAACGAAGAACTGGATTCTCATGCTGCGGAGCCCAGGCAATCACGAGATCGATGAATGCCATGTGGTCGGCAAGTGGAACGAACACCACTTCATTTGCGCGCAGGATATGCGGACCGTGCGGCAATATGGCCACGCCCTCTCCGGCTTCGACAAGCGGGATCATGCCGGAACTGACCGTCGCCGTAGCCCCGATCCGCGGAGAAAAACCCGCTTGCGCGCAAAGAGAGATCACCTTGTCAAAGGCGACTGGTGAATGATTGCGGTCATTCAGAATGAATCGTTCGTCAGCCAGTTCGCGTATAAGAATGCCGCGCTTCTTTGCCAGAGGATGACTCTTGAGCATAACCGCGTTGAGTGACTCCGAATGAAAATGTTCGGAACGTAAAGTTGCGGCATGCGATGGTTGCACCGGCCGAGTGAACGCGATATCAATAGTTCCGGATTGCAAGGCTTTGTGGTGCATCGCGGGAGGCATCTCCGCCAGCGAAACCTGCACGTCCTGAAAGCAGCGCTTGAATTCTTTGATGATTGCCGGAAAAAATGTCCCGGTCCCCCCAACGAAAAAACCGATGGTCAGAGTGCCGACTTCACCGCGGATTGATCTCTGCACATTGGCGACAGCACTGTCGGCCGAGGCTAGAACGGTCCGGGCATCCTTCAGGAAGTGCTCGCCGTGATAGGTGAGACGGATCCGCCGTTTCGTTCGATCAAAAAGGGATACCCCAAGCTCCTGCTCGAGATCGCGAATCTGCCCGCTGATGGCGGACTGAGCTACATGGAGAAGCCGCGCCGTTCGCCCAAACCCTCCGTTTTCCGCGACGGCCTTGAAGTAGCGTAGATGTCTGAGCTCCATGCGTAAAATTCTATCTCACTGGTCCACTCTGTTTTTCAGATAGATATGATCGGAACAAAGTGCGGGTTCCTCTGCTCCCCTTCCGAATCGAATATCGTAATGGCGTTTTCTCCGGCATGTTGCTGGGGAGGCGGCAGCGCTGAGGCGCTCTGAACTATGTGGATTGTTAAACTAGCCCTGAATCGACCGTACACCTTCATCATCCTGGCGTTGCTCATCCTGATCATGAGTCCCGTCATGATCATGCGGACGCCAACCGATATTTTCCCCAACATCAACATTCCGGTTGTGGCAGTTGCCTGGCAGTACACCGGCTTGAACCCGGAAGAGATGGAAGGGCGGCTCACGACTCCATTCGAGAAGGTAGCCACCACGCTGGTCGACAACATCGAGCACACGGAGTCGACAACCTATAACGGCGTATCGGTGGTCAAGCTCTTCCTGCAGCCGGGTGCGAGCCTTGATACCGCCAACGCGCAGGTCACCGCGGTCTCGCAATACGAACTGCGCCAACTCCCCCCGGGCACGCTCCCGCCAGAGATCATCAACTTCAGCGCCTCCAGCGTACCCATTCTTCAATTGGGCGTCTCCGGTAAGGGCCTGGACGAGCAGCAATTGGCCGACCTGAGTCAAAACGCGGTTCGCCCCCAGCTGGTGACCGTGCCCGGCGCCGTGCTGCCGCTTCCCTATGGAGGCAAAAGCCCGCAGATCACCGTCAACATGGACCAGAACAGGATGCAGTCGAAAGGCGTTTCTCCGGGCGACCTGTTGGCGGCCCTGAACGCTCAGAACGTGGTCATTCCTTCTGGAACAGCGAAGGTGGGCGCCGAGGAATATGACGTCCGCACCAATGCCGCACCTCGAACCATCGACGAGCTTGGCATGTTGCCGATCAAGGAGGTCAACGGCGCGGTCGTCTATATCCGCGACGTGGCCGCCGTCAGCAGTGGTTATGCATTCCAGACCAATGTGGTACGGCAGGACGGTCACCGTGGTGTGCTGATCAGCGTGCTCAAAGCCGGCAATGCATCCACCTTGAGCGTGGTGCAAGGCATCCGTGATTTGCTTCCCCGCGTACTGCAAACAGTTCCGCCCAACCTCAAGATCACGCCGTTAAGCGACCAGAGCGTATTTGTACGTGCGGCGGTCTCCGGTGTAATTCGGGAAGCTGTGATTGCTGCTGCTCTCACGGCTTTAATGATTCTGCTGTTTCTGGGCAGTTGGCGATCTACAGTCATCATCGCGATCTCCATTCCGCTCTCCATTCTCAGTTCCGTGATCATCCTCGGCCTGCTTGGAGAGACGATCAACACCATGACCCTGGGTGGACTCGCCCTGGCCGTCGGCATCCTGGTCGATGACGCCACCGTGACGATCGAAAATATCGAACGCTTTCTGGAAAACGGTTATGAGCTCCGCGAAGCGATCCTCGATGGAGCCGCGCAGATTGCCGTGCCGGCGCTCGTGTCTACACTTTGCATCTGCATCGTCTTCCTGCCCATGTTCTTCCTTAAGGGCGTGTCGCGTTATCTCTTCGCGCCGCTGGCCGAGGCAGTCATGTTTGCCATGATCGCCTCCTATATCCTGTCGCGCACGCTCGTACCCACCATCGCCATGTATTTGCTCCGCGCCAAGGGGCACGGCCCGACGCGCAATCCGCTCGTGCGCTTCCAGCGCGGATTTGAAGGAGGCTTCGAGCGTGTTCGCGCTGCATATCAAATCCTGCTCACACGGCTTGTCTTCTCGCGCAAGGTCTTTGTGCCGGCATTTCTGTTGGTTTGCCTCTGCGCTTTCCTATTGTTGCCGTTTCTTGGACAAGACTTTTTTCCCGATACAGACTCGGGCGAATTCATTCTGCATGTTCGCGGAAAAACAGGAACCCGTATCGAAGAGACCGCGCGTTTAAGCGACCAGGTCGAAGCGTCGATCCGGCGCAAGATTCCGGGCAAGGAACTCAACAACATCCTCGACAATCTCGGCCTGCCCTATAGCCCGTTTAACACGATGCATAACACATCCGGCGTCGTCGGCGCGGAGGATGGCGACATCATGGTTAGCTTGAATGAGGATCATCACCCCACGGCGGACTACGTGCGACAGTTGCGCAGAAAACTCCCGCGCGAGTTTCCTGGAACGCACTTTTACTTTCTGCCGGCTGATATCACGACACAAATTCTCAACTTCGGCCTGCCGGCTCCCATCGACATTCAGTTCCAAAGCGACAACGTCGACGCGAGCACTCGGGAAGCGACTGCAATGCTGGAGGAGCTGCGGCAAGTTCCCGGTCTGGCTGACCTTCGCATTCAACAGCCAATGGACTATCCGACATTCAATGTGGATGTGGATCGGACCAAGGCCGTGCAGGGCGGATACACGGCCCGCGATGTGGCGCAGAGCATGTTGAACACTCTAAGCGGCAGCTTTCAGATCACGCCGATGTTCTTTCTCAACTACAAAAACGGCGTCGACTACAATCTCGCCACGCAGACTCCGCAATACCACATGGATAGCCTTCAGAAGATCCAGAACATTCCGGTCAACTCGTCCCTCGCAGCGCCGCGTGCAACTCCGGAAGTGCTCGGGGATCTGACGTCGATTCAGCGCGGCCACGAGATGGCCACCGTGTCTCACTACAACATCCGTCGCGTCATCGACATTTACGGCGCCGTTCAGGACCGTGATCTGGGCGCCGTTGCGAAGGATGTGGAAACCATCGTTCACCGGCACGAGAAGACGCTGCCGCGCGGCATGTTCGTATCCGTGCGCGGCCAGGTTCAGACAATGCGCAGTTCCTATATTTCGCTGCTCGGCGGCCTGGTCTTCGCCATCGTCCTCGTTTACATGCTCATTGTGGTGAACTTTCAGTCCTGGGTGGATCCATTCATCATCATTACCGCGCTGCCGGCGGCGCTGGCCGGCATCGTCATCTTTCTCTTCCTCACGCACACGACACTCAGTGTGCCAGCCCTGATGGGCGCCATCATGTGCATGGGCGTGGCCACCGCAAACAGCATTCTTGTCGTGTCGTTCGCCAAGCTCCGTTTAGCCGAGCACGGCGATGCGATCCTCGCGGCCGTCGAAGCGGGTGCAACACGCTTTCGCCCGGTCTGCATGACTGCGCTCGCCATGATCATCGGCATGATCCCGATGGCGCTTGGACTCGGCGACGGCGGCGAACAGAATGCGCCGCTGGGACGCGCCGTGATTGGCGGCCTGCTCTGCGCAACCGTGGCCACGCTTGTCTTCGTACCGGCGGTCTTCGGGCTTCTTCATGGCACGAATAAAGGAGGGGCCGCTTCACAGCGGGAGCACGAACAACGGCCACAGCATGCATAAACGCCACAACGGTCGGCGAACGGCTTTATTCAAGATGGGGAAGAAAATCAAATGGAGGGCGGCAACGATGCAACACAAAGACGGAATGCAAGACGGAATAAAAGACACACAGGAAAACAAAATGTTTGACGAGAACGGCCAGCCTGTTCAAGCACCTCCTATTGTGCTCGATTCCCACTCGAAACTCGGGCATGGCCCAATTATCGGCGGCATTCTTGCGGCTCTGGCGCTCGGCATCGTTATTGTTATGGGCATTCGCACTCGCGTTCGTGCCGAAGAGACGTTGACAACAACGACCCGGCAGGATGCTGCCCTCTCGGTCGCCGTCACAACTCCGGTCCAGGGCGCGGCGGCGCAGGAGATCACGCTGCCCGCGAACACACAGGCCTTCATCGACACGCCGATCTACGCCCGCACCGATGGATACTTGCGCAAGTGGTATGCCGACATCGGCGCCCGTGTACGTAGCGGACGAGTGCTGGCCGAGATCGAAACGCCAGAGCTTGACCAACAGGTACGGCAGGCGCAGTCAGACCTGGCAACGGCGCAGGCAAACCAGCAGATTGCCCAGATCACCGCGGACCGCTGGACGAAACTGCTCGCCAAGAATGCGGTCTCCAAGCAGGAAACGGATCAGGCAATGAGTGATCTCAGCGCTCGCCAGTCTGCCCTGTCGGCGGCTCAAGCCAATGTGCTGCGATTGCAGCAACTGCAGGGATTCGAAAAAGTATATGCGCCATTCGATGGTGTGATCACCGCCCGCAACGTCGATATCGGAGCGCTGATTCAGGCAGGAGATGTCAACTCCTCAAAGGCGGAGCTGTTTCATATGGCTTCGACGGACAAGTTGCGTCTCTTCGTTCCCGTCCCTGAGGTATATGCCAACGATGTGCATAGTGGCGACCACGTGGCAGTTACCTCGGACGCGACTCCAGATGCAAGGTTCACCGGCACTATTGTTCGCACTTCAGATTCGATCGACATCTCCAATCGAACCTTGAATGTTGAGGTCGATGTCCTCAATACAGAGCACAAGCTGCTACCGGGCCAGTATGCATTCATCCATCTGCCCATTCCGCCCTCGAAATCATCAATGACACTGCCGTCAAACGCTCTATTGTTCCGCGGGGAAGGACTGCGTGTCGGCGTTGTACGTGGCGGAGTTGTGCGACTGGCTCCGGTGCAGATCGGGCACGACTATGGGGCCAAGGTTGAAATTATTTCGGGGCTTGCTCCTGCCGATCAGGTCATCCTCAATCCACCGGACTCACTCGCACAGGGAGAGCGCGTGAACGTCGAGAAGGGCGATGCGGAATGAGAAAGGCGCTGACCTTCACGCTTGCGGTGACATTTCTGCCTTTGTCCGGCTGCATGGTCGGACCGAATTACAAGAAGCCGGCTGCCATTACGGCGCCGTCGTTCAAGGAGGCGACGCCGGCATCCTTTGCCGAACAGGATGGATGGAAGCCTGGCAAGCCAAGCGACACCAACCTCAAGGGTGACTGGTGGATCCTATTTCAGGATGCTCAATTGAATGAGCTCGAGGCTAAGGTCGACACCGCGAACCAATCGCTCAAGTCGGCGGAAGCCAACTTTCGTGCGGCACGTGCGCAGATTGGCTACGCGCGCTCATTCGAAGCACCTACCATTGGCGTTGCGCCGTCAGTCTCCACGGTTCGCGATTCTGCAAATCAGCCGTACTTCGTTAGAACGCTCGCGAACAATGGCGAGGGCAATTTCGTCCTGCCTGTCGATTTGAACTATGAGATCGATCTGTGGGGCCGAGTACGGCGAGGGGTGACAGCGACCCGGGAGCAGGCTCAGGCCAGCGACGCCGATCTTGAAAGCGCCCGGCTCAGCCTGCATGCTGAGCTCGCATTGGACTACTTCGGATTGCGCTGGGCGGACGCGCAGGAAAAACTTCTCGACGACACGGTGACGGCCTACCAGAGCGCTGTGGAACTTACCCAGGACCGCTTCGAGGGTGGAGCAGCGCCTCAATCTGACTTAGCACAGGCCAGAACTCAGCTCGATCAAGCTCGCGTTCAGCGTACTGACATCGAAGTGCAACGTACGCAATACGAGCACGCCGTCGCTGTCCTGATCGGTAAGCCTCCCGCAGAGCTTACACTGCCGCCATTCCCGCTTGACCAGGCTTCCCAGGTCATGCCGGACATCCCTGGAGTTATGCCGGCCGCCTTGCTGGAGCGTCGCCCCGATATCGCCGCGGACGAACGCAGAATGGCTTCCGCGAATGAACAGATCGGTATTGCCCAGGCGGCCTTCTATCCCACACTCTCACTGAGCGGTATAGCCGGTTTTCAAGGGACATCGGCACTCAACTGGTTCAACTGGCCAAGCCGCTTTTGGGCCGTAGGACCGTCATTGTCTCAAACCCTCTTCGATGCTGGCCGCCGCCGCGCCACAAAAAATGTCACCGTCGCTCAGTATGACGCTACGGTAGCAAATTATCGTCAGACAGCTCTCACGGCATTTCAACAAGTAGAGGACAATCTGGCGGCTTTGCGCGTACTCGAAAATGAAGCGCAACAGCAACATGAGGCCACGACATCGGCCGAGCAGTCCCTTGACCTCTTTCAGACACGTTATGAAGGTGGAGTGGATACATATCTGCAGGTCGTTACATGGCAAACGGCAGCGCTCAACAATCAACGCAATGACTTGGATATCCTTGAGCGCCGCCTGGACGCGAGCGTGCTTCTGATCAAGGCAATAGGGGGAGGATGGGACACCACCAAGATTCCACAGTTGTGAAGCTAGAAAGAATCTGTCGCGGCTCAAGCAGTAAGAAGCGGCTGCACAGTACGAGATGCACTGGCTCTGTTGCATTAGCGGGCGTGTCGTAGTCTGGAGTCGTTCGCCGAGGAGCCCTGTTCATGTTCAAGCGCCGTCGTTTCCCTGTGGATATCATCCTTGACGAATCGATCGAAGTAATTGACGTACATCTGCATTTGGCCGAGATCAACGAAAGGATCGCAAATTGTCACCAGGGGGAGCCAATGAGCTAACTTGCGGAAGCGATTTAAAGAAATCCAGTTGCCAGAGATTCACTGTTAGGATGAGTCGCGCGGAGGCATAAACCAGAGAAAGGTTAAGCATGTTCAAGGTCTCAAACAAATCCAAATCACACCTCAAATTTGTGGCTAAAATCCTTTTGGCGTTTTCCGTAACCATACCTGTTTTAGGTAAGGCCCAGAACGGGCGGCGAATTCCCTTGTCGGTTGACGGCGGCGACCCGGCGCTCGGCTCGCTTTTAGAAAACCTTCAAAACAACGAGTCGGACTACAAACGTACTGTGCCCAACCTGTTCTGCAACGAGGTAGTCACGTCCGAAGTTGCATCACCATATCCGCGACGGACAAAAAGTGAGTCGACGTTTCGGTTGCGGCGGGTCACAACACAGGATGGCGCGGAGGAACTACAAGAATCTCATCTTCTAAAGTCCCGCGACGGAAAGCCGATCACTGGAGACGGGGTGAGGGGGCCAGCAGTTCTTGAGGGTGTATTCAGCCGGGGACTAGAACCCCTCCGAACGGTAGATCGGGCCTGCTATCGCTACAAACTGCATCCGGTCCAAAAAGGGCGAGAGTCGAAACAGATTGTCGTCGATTTTGCGTTGCTGCCAAGCAACGACCGCGCGGAAGAGTGCCCGGAATACGAAGAGGCTTCAGGCCAAGCATGGATTGACCTAAAAAGAACTCACGTCGTGCGCTTGGACATGAGGATTCCCCACCACTTTTTTCCGGGCGGGATCAGAGCAAATTGGGACTGGTCTGCAGTGTACAAACCCGTTTTGCTGAATGGAAACGTGATCTGGCTCCCTCTGTCGATCGAATCGAGAGCTAAATCCGAGTATCAAAACACAAACTGGAAGTTCAAAGCGCAGTACTCGGATTATCATCTTCTTCACGTGGAGTCACGGATAGTGCCCTTGGGTAAATGACGAGCGCTTGATGTCGGATTCCGTGAGTCCCTGATTTTAGCTGCGGTCGTCCAGGCGTCGATTCCCTGCTTGACCCAGATACTCTGCGCTTCATCTCTTTGGCCCTTCTCTGGCAACGTAGCGGGGCACTCATGGAGTTTGGTGGATCCGTACGTCCGATTATCCACTCTTAGATTGCCCCTCGTGGCAGTATTGTTGGGTTTGCCCCAACTACGGAATCCGGCCATGATGCCAAACCGCCAGCATCACCTTTCCCGCATACTTCCCGATCAGCAGTGTCGTCGCAAGCCCGCATAGTCATCATTCAGGATCCGCGAGGAATCGTCCTCCACTACAGTCCGAGGTTGTCGTTCACGGCCACAGCGATCTCCTGGTCGGTCGGAGCCCAGATAGCGTTCGGTGGTCTGGATGGAGGAGTGGCCGAGCAGGAACTTGATCTGCTCCAGATCGCCGCCATTCTTCCGACACAGCTTTGCACAGGTACGGCGGAGGTCATGGGCACCGAAGTGTTCGATCCCGATTTGCTTCGATGACTGTTCAACTACAGACCAGATGGCCCAATCCCCGAGTTCGTCTCCAAGGATCTTGCCGGACTTTGAGAGTGGACGAAGTAGCCGGCCGTCTTCGATCTGGGCTTCGGTCTTCCAGGCGTCGATTCCCTGCTTTATCCAAATCGGGACTGCCACCGTGCGAATGCGTCCGCCTTTGCCGCGCAGGTCGATGATCACCCACCTCCCTTCTCGGAGCTGAATGTCTTCGATCTTTAGTGAGGCTAGCTCCCGCCGTCGCAGAGCACAGCCAACCAGAAGCGCAATGATCACGTAGTCGCGCTTGCCCTTGAGCGTCGAGCTATCGGGTATCGCGAGAAGCTCTTTGGCTTGTTCGCGCGTGAGCCAGTTGCCTAAACGAGTTCCCTGCTGCCGAACATTAGGAATGTCAGTTAGGTTTGCAGCTTCTTCGAGCCCGATCAGTCCGTTACGTCGCGCTTCGCCGATAAGCTTGCGTACGGCTGACATGCGGACATTGATGGTCGAGGGCGCGAGATGATCCATCGTCGTCCGATACTCCATCAGCAGCCCACGAGAGAGAGGTTGGCTGGCACAGAAAGCAAACAGATCGTCGAGGGCCTTAGCGTAGTTGCGCTTGGAGTGAATCGACTGAACCGAGTCCAAAACCATCTGGCGCAGTTTGATTTGGGCTTGTGTGAGCGCATAAGGCGGTTCTGCGGCCAGCCGAGGTACATGAACCAGAGAAGTGTTCATTGCCAGCCAACCCCTTCATTGTCCCTATAATCGCAAAAGTGCCACAAGCTGTGGCACATTTCTCGCACCACCGGGGGAACCTGGAGGACAACGCAAATCATGACTCCTCCACATCGGTGTCTTGTGCCTGGCGGAGCAGTATGGCGACCCGGCAATCATACAGGTGCCCACCGACTATGCTATCGCTGGCCATCGTGTCTCTGTGATCCGCATAGAGACAGCAGTGACCGTGCCAACAATCGCCGCGTCGTTGGGGATGCGCACCTCTCTCACCCGGCTGCGGGATTGGGGAGGGAACGAGGAGAAGCCGGCCTTCCCTGAACTCGCACCGGAGCAGGCGTAGCTGTCGCGAAGTTCGACGAAGAAGATGGTGCCGGTGGTGGTCTGGGCCGTGGCAGTAAGTGACAGGAGAAGGAGCGCAACTGCTGAGAGAAAGAGAGCAAAGGATCGCAGGCTCGAAGAATCATGGATGTTTTAACACTGGCCTCACATGCGTGATCGCATCTTCGGAGTATTGGCCGAATATGTATGCGATTACATTTTTACTGTAAGAGTGACTTTACAGGTGATCGCACAACGGCTTCTTAAATGGCGGATGAGATTACGATGGGCTTAGGTCCACTACAATTGTCGGAAGATCAGGGAGGGATGATGAGCGATTGCTATTTACCCGAAACGACAGGGAAGAAGGCCTGCTGCACACCCCAGGTGGAGCAGGCTAAGGTGTCGGTTATCGGAATCCCCATGGAAGCGCATCGCGCTGGTGTACAGGGAGCGATGATCGATCTGCCGGGTGGGACGTTTCTGATGGGGACGAATCGTGGTGAGGCGTTTGCAGCGGACGGTGAGGGGCCGGTGCGGGCGGTGGTGCTCTCCCCCTTTCGAATGGATACGTATCCGGTTACGAATCGTGAGTTTGCAGAGTTTGTCGAGGCTACGGGGTATCGCACAGAGTCAGAGTTGTACGCGTGGTCGTTCGTCTTTTGGGTACAGTTACCGAAGGATCGCATCGAAGATCTGGTGGAAGACACGGTCACTGCTGCTCCATGGTGGTGTAAGGTGCCGGGGGCGTGGTGGCGCGAGCCTGAGGGGCCGGGCTCGGATGTAAACGAACGAGCGGAGCACCCGGTGGTGCATGTTTCGTGGAACGATGCTGCCGCGTATGCGGCGTGGGCTGGAAAGTCGCTGCCGACTGAGGCACAGTGGGAGTATGCGGCACGAGGCGGTTTGGAGCAAAGGCTATATCCGTGGGGTGATGAGCTGACGCCGGCAGGGAAGCACCTGTGCAACATCTGGCAGGGAGAGTTTCCGCGCGTGAACACGGCAGAGGATGGGTATGAGGCGACGTGTCCTGTCGATGCCTTTCCGTCGAATGGCTTTGGGTTGTACTCGATGACAGGCAACGTTTGGGAGTGGTGCGCGGACTGGTTTGGTGTGGGTGCCTTGGTCGAGCCAGTGCATGATCCTTTGGGTCCAGCGCAGGGGCAGGCGAAGGTGATGAAGGGTGGATCGTTTCTGTGTCACGAGTCGTACTGCAACCGGTATCGCGTGGCGGCCCGCACATCGAATACTCCAGACAGTGCGGCATCCAACATAGGGTTTCGTTGTATTTCGCGGCTGTAGTGAGTGATCGCAGCTTTCTCGGATAATTCATTTGTCGTCCCGTCCGTTAAGTCGTTCCAAGAACTCGAAGAGCAGCTCCGAATGGGGGTCGATTTCGATTGTGCTCTGAGTATGTTCTTGCACGAGTTCTATCAACACCGCGATCCGAGCTTCTTTGGAGAGCCTCCATCCCCGCAACTTAGCGATATAAATCGTGTCGCTCTTGCTGGAACTGCCGAGTATCTATGTCACCGTTTTGGCTATGACGTGCCCGCGTGGACCGAAGCGCCAGATTATTTTCTTGAACGCGAGAGAAACTGGTTTGAGGACATGTGGGATCAAGATTTACTTGTAAGTTCTCGCGAGTACCATGTGGAGCGTTCCGCTCAGGAGTTCATACGACGCAATTTACTATTCCCAGTGCAAGGGCTATGTCGAATTTAGGGCCTTTAACAAAAGGGATATAAACTCAAGAACTCGTCGCATACTTTAAACTAAGCTTTCTTCACCTGCCACAACAGCCCTACCCTCAACGAAGTGAGGGTAGGTGCCCCTACGGTCCAGCCAGGAAACAAAAGCACCCCACAGCGGCGCCAATAAGTGCCGCTGATGCGGCTCAACCAGCAAGGATCGTGGATGCCCAAACAATCCCGACCACGTCCACGAGAAGTAATCGGTGGCATCTACAGAGAAGGGCATCCGGTAACCCAAGTCAGGCTCTGGTTGCCGAATTCCCTTTTGGATCACGTCGGAAAACAATTATTAAGGCCAAAGCGTGATTCCAAAAAAGGTGGCTTCTTCGCTTGCTTGAGTTGCCCAGTCAACGCACATTACTCCTCAAAAGTCGGCTTTGTTTACCAATCCTGCTGCCGCTCAATCTCGACTGGTGAGAACAGTCAGTATGGAGTGACCGGCGCCGATGCGCTGATCGTGGGTTAGGCTGTGATTTCAGAAGGACGCACAGCTCAGAGCCACAAGCGGAAGGGAGCCGGTCATGAAGGAAAAGTTACGATTT
>Ga0193743_1002496_pt1 | contig 12962 bp, 8 predicted proteins | sample L2c2metaG_FD_143038 | JGI IMG/M metagenome (GOLD analysis project Ga0193743, IMG submission 143038) | Soil microbial communities from a riparian zone of the East river system, Colorado, United States - L2c2 | ecosystem: Environmental > Terrestrial > Soil > Riparian zone | place: USA: East River... | reverse complement strand
GGAACTTCCTCAAGGCAGAACTCTCTCCTTATCCGGGGCGCGCCTGGGTAGTTGCCCGTATGACTGTCTCGGCCACTATCGTGATGCTGCTGGTGATGACGTTTCGCATTCCAGGCGGCTTCCAGGGTGCGATCTTCACTCTCATCATTAGCCGGGAGAGTCCCACGGAGACCTTCCTCTCCGGATTCCGGACAGCGCTGGTTTACCTGATCGGCACTCTCTACATTGTCTTCAGCGTCATGATCGCGATTGGCGATCCGCTCGCTCACTTCCTATGGTTTGCGGGCAGCCTGTTCGTCTTTCTTTATCTGCTGCGCATTATTGCCGATTACGGGACGGCGGTGCCCATGGGCTTCGCGGTATTGGGGGCGATCACCCAGTGGGATAACAACACGGTCAACGTGAATACGCGACTGGAGAACACGCTATGGCTGCTCGGCGTGGTTGCTCTGGCCGTGGTGGTGACGATCGTCGTCGAGTATGTCTTCCGCCGGGCGCATCCAACCACCGACCTAACCGAAGGCATCGAGACTCGTATGCAGACGATAGAAAATGTCTTACGGTCTGCGGCGACAGAACAGCCCCTCGAGAGCGAGTGGGAGAAAAGGCTTTCGATGTATTCGACCGTCGGCACATCGAGGCTTCGCAGGCTCATCCTTCGATCCGCCTATAGCTCTCACTTCAAGGCTCAGGTGGGTACGGCGATTGCCCTGGTGGGACGTTTGGTTGATATCACCGCCAACTTCCAGCTCGCCTTGTCGGAACGAACGGAAGCAATCGACCCAGCCGATGGTCAACGCTGTCTGCAGCTTGCCGACCAAGTGCAGGTACTATGCAAGGACTTGATGCAGCAGCAGCTCCCCAAGGAGATTAAGCGGCCCTTGCAGGAGGTTCCCTCGCAGCTTCCCTTCCTGCCAACGATGGAGAGCACGGTGGCGCTTATTCCAAAGGCATTTTCGGGAACCGAATCCTTAGACGCGTTGATTGCAGCGCCTCTGGACGAAGCGGGACCCGCGCCCCTATTCGTTGCCGACGCCTTCTCCAACCAAGCCCACGTCTACTTCGCCTTGCGCGGTACGCTCGCGGCCATGGTCTGCTATGTCACCTATACTGCGATCGACTGGCCAGGGCTCAGCACCTCAGTCGTGACCTGCTACATCACCGCGCTATCAACCATCGGTTCGTCGCGGCAGAAACAAGTCCTGCGGCTCAGCGGCGCATTCATCGGTGGCATCATCTTCGGCATGGGAGCACAGGTCTTCGTGCTCCCTTACCTCGACAGTATCGCGGGGTTCACCGTGTTGTTCGCGGTAGTGACCGCGATCTCTGCATGGATTTCGATCGCCTCGGCAAGACTCTCTTATCTGGGTTTGCAGCTTGCTCTTGCCTTTTACTTGGTCAACCTGCAGGAATTCACTATCCAGACCTCGCTCTCCATCGCCCGTGACCGGGTCTTCGGAGTCCTGCTCGGCCTGGTATCCATGGGGCTGTTCTTTGATCTTCTGTGGGTGAGGAACTCCGTGAGCGAAATGCAGGCCGTCTTCGCCCATAATCTGGAGTTGTTCGCGGAACTCGCTGAGCAGCTGCTTGAGAAAGACCGAGTCAAGGCCATTAGACGGATTCGCCAGTTACGGGATCAGATCAACGATGGCTTTCAGGCGGTTACGGCGCAATCCGATGCAGTGCTCTTAGAGTTCGGCCCGTCGCGTCGGCAAAAGCTGCAAATTCGCAAAAACGTCATGCGGTGGCAGCCTGCCATCCGGACGTTGTTACAGGTGCAAGTCACCTCCGTCCAGTATCTGGTAAGAAATCCGCTCACGGATCTCCCCGAGCTAATCGCTGAGGCCGGCGTTGGTTTCGAACAGGATATCGCTCAAGTCATGCGTGCCATGGCAAGTGAGGTACGCGGAAAGCCTGTCGATGCGGTTCCTGACATTCGGTCATCCGCCGAGAGGCTACAGCAGATAATCCGGCAATATTATAAAGATAACAATTCGTCCGTCGCGCCGCAGGCCAGTGACGTCGCCGGTCTGGCTGAAAGCCTTGCATCCGTCCTTTCACCACTCTACGAAGACATACACCTGACCTTTTCCTCCACAAGGAGCGCGGACCAGGCGCGACTACAGTCCCTCCAAACGGTAACCCGATCATGATGGCGTAAACAGGCTCCCTTCCGCAATTGCGGAGATGGTGCTGTCCTTCTTCTCCGGACTATGCATTGCCCGACCAGTGGAAGCTCATCTCAGCCTCACGTCTGCCTAGTCTCTAAGTCTGCGGTTCAGATAACTCTCACCCTCTTCGAAGAGCAGCAAGGATCTACTGGACGCAAAAGGGGCCACCGGATGGTGGCAAGGGGCGCATCTTCCGAGCCGGGCTTGAAATTCCGGGGGACCAGCAGGCCGAGAACCGCACGGATATCGAACTGCTGATCGATCACTTGCCTGAGCCGATCGATCTCGAACTCGACACCAAGAACAACCTTCTCTACTGGACTGACCGAGGGAACCTCGATGGCGGCAACTCGCTAAACCGCGCGCGTATCGGTCCCAAGCAACTGGAAAACCACGAGGTACTCGCGACTGGACTGCAGGAAGGTATTGGGCTTGCCATCGATCACGCCAATCAGCGTGCGTTTACGACAGAACTCGGTGGGGAAGTGCGCGTAGCCTCGCTCGAGACCAATGCGCAGTTCACCACGATTGCAAAGTTAGGAATCCTAACTGGAATTGCCTACGTTGCGTAAGCGGCGAGGCTCGTCGTCCTGGTCTTGTTAACCGCTACTTCGAATGCGAGCCTGACCGCCAGTGCATGGTAGTGCGCACGAAGAAGCTGGAAGAAACGCGGATCTATTGTCGAAGCCCGCGGCGGGCGGCTTTGGACATCGTCGAGGTACCGTCTGCGTTCTTTGCAACCACTGAGTAAGCGTCCACCAAGCCGTGTTGACGTCATGCGAAGAGTGCCATACCAGCTTCATGTACTTGGCGCAGTTGCGCGCCGTGTCTATTATCACGACAAGCTGGTGGTGCAGATTCACTTGAACCAGGAGAAGAAAACAGGAACGCGCAGAGGAGAAGGCAACGTGAAGTTAAAGCTGAATTGCGGATTGCTCATTGTCCTGTGGCTGGGGGCGTCCCTTGCGTGGGCCGACTCTTTGGAACTGAAGAACGGCAGCCTGATTAAGGGAAAATTCATGGGTGGCACGGAGAGTGAGATCAGCTTCCAGGTCGGCTCGTCGGTGCAGAAGTACAACCTCGCTGACATCGTTTCGCTCAAGTTTGATTCCGAAAATGCAGCAAGTGACCAACCGAAGCCGTCGACGAGTTCGCTTCCCAGCGAACCGCAGCCGGCTGATCATGCCGGCATGAAGACAACGGCGTATGTCACCATCCCGGCAGGAACGCGTATCTCCGTGCGCACCATCGATGCAATCGATTCCACGCAGAATCAGGTGGGCGATCGATTCCAGGCCTCCCTCGAAGAACCGGTACGCGTGGACGGCAACGAGATAGTCTCCAGGGATGCCGCCGTCTATGGTCGGCTGGCGGAGTCGAAAGAGTCCGGAACGTTCACCGGTAGATCGCAGCTACGGCTGGAACTAATGGCGCTTGTGGTCAATGGGCAAACGGTGCCGATCGTGACCGGAGACTACGAATTGACCGGTAAGTCGCGCGGGGCGAGCACTGCGAAGAGAACGGTCGGCGGAGCGGCGGTGGGATCGATCATCGGCGCCCTCGCCGGCGGCGGCAAAGGAGCAGCGATCGGCGCGGGCGTCGGTGCCGGCGCGGGCGCAAGGTCCGAAATAATCACCAAGGGAGACCAGGTGAAGGTGCCGTCCGAGACCCTGATCGAGTTCACCGCGCAGCAGGATGTATCGATACCGACCCGCCGGAATTAGTTCTTGGCAGAGTAACGAGAGAAACCCAACCAAATCATGCGGCGTCAGCACTGGTTCAGCGGCCGCGTGAAGATTCGTCCTGCTCAGCCACAGGATCATCGATTCCGCACTTTCTAGTCGAAGATCGCCGAGGTTTCAAATTGCAGGTGCTGAATTGTTATGGCTTGAAGACTGGCCTAAGGTACGTAAACTAGGCCCGCAGGAACTCCTCTCATATGCTCGTTCAAGTCATTTAATGCGAAAATCGCCGATGCGCTCACGGGCAGGGTTATTACCGAGATGTTGGCTCCTCGGAAGTGATCCGTTACTGACGAGATCCTGTCTCAACAACCTCGCACATGCCACGGTCCCGACCGCGTCTGGCTCCCACACCTGCCGATCTCGCGCCTCGTCCATCAGATAGGCGAGTACCTTCCCAGAGAGCCCTCGCGAGTTGGCCGTCGAAGGTGGTGTAGTCGGTGGCATCATATAGGCTCCATCCTCGGGCATATAGCCCACATCAACAACATCGCCGGCAAATATCGGCGAACCCACACCATCCGCACCTCTGCGTCTAAACTCGAAGGTAGAGGCCCGCATGACTGCAGTCGCACTCGACGTCCGCCCCGGTACCTCCACAACTTACCCGGCAGGGCCGCCGTTTCTTCCGCGCCTCGTCACCGGTCGTATGTTCCGTCAAAACGCCACCGACTCCATGACCGACTACGCCCGGCGCTACGGTGACCTAGTCCACATCCAGGTCTTCAATCGCCATATCTTCCAGATCAACCACCCCGACCTCATCGAGGACTTCCTCATCCGTGATGTCAGCAAACATCATCGTGGCATCGTCATGAAACGCTCCAAAATCGTCCTCGGCGAAGGCCTCCTCACCAGCGAAGAACCCTTCCACATGCGGCAGCGCCGCCTCGCGCAGCCAGCGTTCCTGCGACAGCGCATCGCAGCCTACGGCGAAGTCATCGGCCAGAACGCCACCGCGATCTCCCAGCGCTGGCAGTCCGGCGTCGTCCGCGACCTACACCACGACATGCTGGAGCTCGCCCTCCGCATCGTCGGCAAATGCCTCTTCGACCTTGACGTTCAGTCCCGCGAAGAGATTCAGCGCATCTCCTCCGCCGTCGACGCGTTCATGGGCCTTCTTCCCCTCGCTCTCATGCCGTTCTCCGACATCGTCCAGCGTCTCCCCATCCCAGCGATGAAGCGCATCTGGAAGGGCAAATCCGACCTCGACGCCATCATTTATCCCATGATCGACGAGCGCCGCAGATCCCCCGGCGATCGTGGCGATCTCCTCTCCATGCTCCTCCAAGCCGTCGACTCCGAAGACCCCACCGACACCATGTCTAACCAGCAGGTCCGCGACGAGTGCCTCACCATCATCCTCGCTGGCCACGAGACCACCGCCAACGCCCTCAGCTTCGCTCTCTGGAGCCTTGCCCAGCACCAGGACATCCAAACCCGCCTCCACAACGAAGCCGTCGCCGTCCTCGGCAACCGCTCCGCCACCGCCGACGACTACAGTCGCCTCCCCTACGCCACCCAGGTCTTCTCCGAGGTCCTTCGCCTCTACCCGCCCGTCTGGGTCACGGTCCGCACCTGCGCCGAGCCTTACGAGATTGCCGGCTACAAAATCCAGCCTGGAAACGTCATTGCCGCTCCCCAGTTCGTCGTCCACCGCGACCCGCGCTTCTACCCTGACCCTCTCCGCTTCGATCCCGACCGTTTCTCCCCCGAAGCCAAAGAGGCCGCAAAGTCGCGCCTTCGCTTCGCCTTCTTTCCATTCGCCGGCGGCAGCCGTCAGTGCATCGGCGAAGGCCTTGCCTGGATGGAGGGCGTCCTCTCCCTCGCCACCATCGCACGCGACTGGCGGCTGAGCCCACCCCTAGGAGCACCCCTCGGCATAGCCCTCAACCCCGCCATCAGCCTGCGCCCAAAAGACGGCATCCCCCTCCTCATAGAACGCCGCGCCTGATTACGCGCCACCGCCTCGACGGTCTGAGGTTGCGAACTCTAACTCAAACTAGACTTTCTCGATGAGCCTCGTTCACGTAGGCTCGAAATTCAGGGGCGGACATGTGGTCGTATACGAGCCGTTCCGGCTTCGCGATCTCGACATGAGAGACATAACTTGTTAGCTGGCTTGTGTCAGCACGAGGTCGCGGTCATCTTCGCTCTGTTCCCCCTGGGGTACAAGGAGAGGTCGCTTTTAGTGTGCTGTTTGCCGATCAAATGGATCGGATTCAGCAAAGTGTGTTGCGGTAGAACTCTACGGTCCCCAAACTCGAAGCGTTTTTGTCGTCGGATATTCCATATGGCCGACAAATGAGATTAGACTGAGCCTGAAATTCTCGTTGGTGCGAAATCGTCAATGCACTCCTTGAGCGAACTGATTACTTCCGAGAAGCCGACTTGGAAGGACTAATCAGCCCCAAGCTACTGACCGTCTGTTTTGTGGGAGCTGTGCTCGTTCCAGAATGGCTGGAGATGGCTCAGTAATAAAGACGCGTCACCAAAGGTGATCGCGTGCGGTTTCTCTGGCAGTGCGAATCCCTTCCAGTCGATGTCCATCCCCTTCAGGCTCAGGACTTCGCTGATACGCAGCCCTGTAGTTGCAGCCACGATGCCAATCACGCGCATCATCTGCGGCAACTTCTGCATGAGCGCACGGAACCCTGCTGCTTCCAGCGGCTCCGTAATCCGCTCCCGCTTCGTGCTCTGGCGAACGGCAAAGATGGGTTCTCTCCATCGTTGAGCCAGCCGTAGCGGATTGCGTGTTGAAAGACTTCGCTCGGGTTCCGTTCGAGAGATCATCAAGGGAACCAAGCCACCGCTCTACAGCTACTGCTTATCTCCCGGAGAGGGTAGCGACCCCATCGGGGAACGATTCTCGCTTTGAGGTATACGCTGTAGGTTTGCTTCGTCTGGTACTCTTGCATACCGATTCTTTCTCCAGATCCAGCTCGATCAATTGATAGTGCTTCTCCAATTGCTCGAATGTCTCGGGGTAGAGCCTCGGGACGTGAGGTGCTCTAGTTGATGTCGAGGCGCAGTATGGAGACAGCCTTCCATGCTGCAGTTTCCGTGGCTACTGCTTCACTGAAGCGATTACAGAGCACGCGGTTTGGGTTTGCCTTTGGCGTCATCGTGGCTAGTGCGAACGTACGAATAGGTTTTCATAACCTACATGGTAGTCGTCCGGGACCCTATACTTAACGAAGGGGCTGTAGGTCGTCTGCACTGCCGGATAACCGCATGACAACATCATTCGGGATGGGTTCATGAGACGCAGCAACGATCTATTTTAATAGCATTAAAACTTTCTTGTGGCATTTCCTTAATCATCGATGACTACTTGTTTAATTGGGTGTTTTCTTCGCAGTCAACGCTCCTGAGAAGGGCCCGTATTGATTGGCTAATAGAAAAGGGATTTGTCTACTTCTATTCGTCTTTAGAAACCTTCGCCGGTATAGCAGCGAAATACATCGATTCAACTGGTCCAAAGCCATTGCCTATGAAAATTCTGGTTGTCGAAGATGAGGTCAAAACGGCCAAGTTCCTCAAGAAAGGGCTTAATGAAGCGGGCTTCGTCGTCGATGTCGCCAGAGATGGCCTCGAAGGTCTCCACCTGGCCAGGGAGGTTGAGTTCGATCTGGTCATTCTGGATGTCATGCTGCCCAGCCTGGATGGCTGGCAGGTGCTTGCCCAGCTGCGTGAGTCGGACCGACGGTCCCTTGTCCTGTTGCTGACCGCCCGAGATTCGATACGGGAGCGTGTGCAGGGATTGGAACTCGGCGCCGACGATTATCTGGTAAAGCCGTTTGCCTTCTCGGAATTGCTGGCGCGCGTTCGCTCGCTGTTGCGCCGCGGGCCGGTTCGAGCCCAGGAAAATATCCGCATGGCTGACCTGGAAATTGATCTGTTGCGTCAGCGCGCGACGAGAGCTGGCCAGCGGCTGGACCTGACTTCCAAGGAGTTCCTTCTCCTGACACTGCTGGCCCGGCGGTCAGGTGAGGTGCTGTCCCGTACTTTGATTGCAGAAGCGGTCTGGGACATGAACTTTGACAGCGATACCAACGTGGTGGACGTGAATGTGAGGCGGCTGCGCGCCAAAGTAGATGAACCATTTCCGCTGAAGTTGATCCATACCATACGGGGCGCGGGCTATGTCATGGAATGTGACTAGGAGTCTCTCGCTGCCTGGAAAGTGGTGGGGCACTCTGGCCTTCCGGTTGACAGCGGGGTATGCGATTTCCGGCCTGCTCACGGTGTTCTTTGCTACCGCGAGTCTTTATGTAGTGCTGGTCTCAGAGCTTGAGCGAAGCACCGACCTGTTCATTGCGGATAAGGTCAATGTGCTTCGCACCATGCTGCGGGATCGGCCAAACGACACAGACGCCCTGCGGGAAGAGGTCGAACTGGAATCAGCGGCGCGGCGCTATGAACGGTTTTATATTCGCCTGCTAGACGAACAAGAAAATCAGTTGATGGCGACGCCGAGAATGGCGGAACAACTGGACCTGCCGCAATTCATTGCGCTGGCTCATAAGCGCTCGGACCACGCCATTGCCATGAAAGGGCTGCGAGGACAGGCCTTTCGCGTGACGAGTGCAGACGTGCCCGTGAATTCATCCCCGGCCCATACGGACACCATCCAGATTGCGGTGGATGTCTCGCAGGAAGAAATATTGCTGGCGCGCTATCAGCGCTGGTTTGGAGCAATTATGCTTGGGGCATTTGTGATCTTCCCGATGGCGGGATACCAGATTGCGCGCCGCGGCATTCGTCCCATGGAAGACATGGCGACTACGGCACGGCATATTAGCTCTACAAATTTGCGCGAGCGCATTCTGGCGGAAGGGTATCCCGTTGAGCTGGCTTCGCTGGCCGACACCTTCAATAAAATGCTGGATCGGTTGGAGGAATCCTTTGAGCGGATTTCGAGATTTTCCGCCGATATTGCACATGACCTGCGCACGCCGGTGAATAACATCCGTGGCGAGGCCGAGGTGGCTCTGGCACGGGCCCGAACGGTCGATGAGTACCGCGATGTGGTTGAGTCCTGCCTGGAAGAAGCGGTGCGTTTATCCGACCTCATCGGCGCCCTCCTATTCCTGGCCCGTGCTGAAAGCCCGTTGGCCCATCCGTATCGTGTGCCAGTGGATGTTGGCGAATTGCTGGGCGGCATGCGCGAATACTACGAAGCTTCGGCTGTGGAGGGCGGCATTTCGCTCACTACGGCTCTGACTGTCGAACCAGTATTCGCCAAGTTAGATCGCACACTCATACAACGTGCCGTGGGAAATCTAATTGCAAACGCCGTGGCTCATACTCCACCGGGCGGCGCGGTGGTGCTGAGGGCCACTGCGGATGCCACAACGATTCGCATCGAAGTCTCCGACACCGGGGAGGGCATTCCCCAAGATGCGCTGCCGAAGGTGTTTGATCGTTTTTACCGCGTCGATAAATCACGGTCCCAGGCGTCAGGAGGTACTGGCCTTGGGCTGTCGATTGTGCAGAGCATCATGGTGCTCCACGGCGGCCGCGTGGAGATTGCTAGTGAACCGGGCCATGGCACATGCGTGACTCTGCACATACCTGCCGCGTAGAGGGTTAAACGGATGTCGCAGAACAATCGGGATTTCGATCGCAGAGGCTCATCCGGAGAGGGATTGCCGGCGGCGATAGAATAGAATCTGTTTTTCTCCGTTGGGGCGTTCGCGGATCCTCTCAAGCGTTGTACTCTCCTCGATGAGAGACCATGTCTCCTGCGAATGGAGAATGTGGCCGTCCTCATGCTCCTCGATAGTGAAGACCAGGCTTGAGCCTCTACGGATAACCCTGGTGTGGAATTCGTCTCCGTCCGCTCCTGTTGATACCGAGACTTCTCCATCGATCGTGTATTTCTGCACTGCGCGCCTGGAGCGCGGCGAGGCATGTGCAATCGATGTTTCAACCACGAGCTCAGCACCGTGATGATCGATATGCAGTGTTACATCGCCGGTGCGTTTCGGCTGGCAACGATCATTGTCCTGCTCCCACAGACCCGAGAAATCCGGTGTCGCCTGAGGCCGTGCCACGGCCGTGACTACCGTGAGCAGGAACAGGATGAAGCAGATCCGCAGCGAGCGATGCATCCACTTTCTTCTGCTTTTCATCTGCGACTCATGCGCAAGGAATCTGTTAGCGAACATTAGAACGCCACCCGCAGAGCGAACTGAATCTCCCGTGGAGTTCCAGACCCAACTGGGCTCACGGGGGTTGTGGTGTTCACTGTCTGGGTGACGCTGCCGAAGCCGGGAACGCCGAAGGTGGACTGCGGCAGCCCGTACTGAGGATGGTTGAAGATATTAAAGAACTCAGAGCGGAACTCGAGATGCGCCAGCTCGGTCAGAGGAACAGATTTGGCAAGACCGAGATCGATCTGCCAAACCCCGGGGCCGCGCGCGAGGTTTCTTGGCGCGTTACCGAACGTTCCGGGAGCGGGTACGGCGAATGCCGCGGGATTAATCCACTGCGCGACGCTCTTTCCCCCCGGTGGAGTCAGGGAGACCCCGGGTACGAGATCGGGTCTCTGATCTGTGCTATTGCCATCCGGGACACTCGCTGAAGAGCGATTCACCAGCACATTGACGGGGAAACCGGTGTGAGCCTGGGTGGTTGAAGTCAGCTGCCACGAGCCAGCGATGGCCCTGAGAACGCCCGGCTGGTTCAGATGTGGCTTATGGGCGCCGAATGGCAGCTCATAAATTGCATTGGCATTCAGAACATGACGCGCATCCCAGATGCCGCTGGCGCGCTCACACGGCGGGCATGCCACGTTTTGAGGGACCAGCGAGTCACCATCGCCACTGCCGTTGGAGCCGTTATCGATTTCATGCGACCACATGTAATTGGCCGCGAACAGGAATCCACGCGAAAAGGATCGCTTTACAGCCGCCGAGAATCCCTGGTAGCTGCTGGTGTCTTTGTTGCCGCGCCAACTCACCTGGCCAAAATTCGGATAGAGACGAGTTCCTGTAGCCACATCGACAACGTTGACTGCAGAGAGAGTAAGGAGGTTCACACCGTGACTTCCAACGTATGAGAGCGTACCCACGAACTCTGCAGGAAGCGTATGTTGCACGGAGAGTCCCCATTGCTCTATGTAGGTGTCCTTGCGCCGCCGGTCGTCAGCGCGGGGCGAGACGATTCCGGCGGTATCGGATAGGAACGGGGTGATGGGATAGCTGAGCTTCGGGATGGTCTTGTTCGACAATGAGTATGCGTAGACTTCATTGCTGATGGGAAGGTTCTGGTCGTCGAGCTGTCCGTCTTCGTGATAGATTCCGAATCCGGCACGAATCAACGTCTTTCCGTTCCTTCCCGGCGTCCACGCGAATGCGAGCCGTGGATCGATATCGCCATCGTTGGGCTGACCGAAGCTGGCACCAACGCCGCAGAATCCCTGTGGCCCGCATGTAGCGAAGTCGAACGGATTTGCCCGTCCCAGCACCTCGTGAAAGATGTTGAAGAAGCTGTAGCGCACACCGAGGTTCAGGTTGAAGTTGGACGTCCATTTGAATTCGTCCTGAATGTAGCCGTAGAACTGGGTCTTACGCAGACCGTTGACTGGCAGAGTGCCATTTAGGGTAGCTGAACTTACGCTGTTGGTATCGAAGGCATCCGTTGAAGCGTAAGTGATGGTTCCACTCTCGGTGTTTCCCTGATTCAACTGAATGCGCCGGATCTCCACCCCGGCCTTCAAGGTATGCCTTCTCTCGATCCACGTCAGATTGTCGATCCATGAAAAGGAGTTGCCAACGCCTGTGCTGATGCGGTTATTGTTCAGCGTGGTAAATCCGGAGACCGACACTGCATAAGGACTGCCGGTGCGATTGATGTCGTAGGTATTGGCTGTGCCGCGGTTAAAGCCGGCTTTGAACTCATTCACCAGATTAGGATTGAAGATGTGAAGCAACTCGATGGCTCCGTTCACCGGCGCCGATGTGAGCTGCTGCAGATCTCCAAGATAATTGCCCGAGCTTGCCAGCGGCTGCGTGTTGACCGCCCGGTCGAAGTTGAAGCGCACATAGGCGGTGGTTTTTTCCGAGAAGTGCTGATCGAGCCGCACCATGGCCGAGTTCTCGTTCACCACCTGCGTGCCTTCGCTGACAAACTGATCTGTGTCGGGGTCGCTGGTGGGCGCCTGGCCAAGCGGATAGCCACTCACGATCGGCGCCAATTCAGGCGAATCTGCAAGGACTTTGGCGCGGAATGCATGGCTTGGCACGTAGCCGCTGAGGGGAAATCCCCAGCGTTGTCGGTACCCCTCATAGGACAGGAAGAAAAACGTCCTGTCGGGCCGGATGGGACCGCCCAGCGCCCCGCCGAACTGGTTGAGATGCAAGGGCTGCTGCGGTGTCGTCGTTACTGGCACGGGCTGCTGAGCGTCAAAGGCATTGTTGCGTAAAAACTCGAAGGCATTTCCATGCCACCGATTGGTGCCCGCTGTAGAGGTGACGGCCATTTGCGGCCCTCCTGTACCGGCAGCTTCGGCGGTGCCCAGCATTGAGTCGATACGAAACTCTTGGATTGTGTCCAATGGGATGGAAAGCCGTACGTAGGGCTGCTGAGCCTGATTGATAATGTTGGTCGCGTCGACTCCGTCGAGCGTAAAGTTGTCGTCATCACGGCCTCGTCCCACGAAGCGAATCGAGCGCTGGTTGCTGCCCCCGGTATCGACAGCGCCAGGCACCAGCGCAGTCAGGGTCGCCCAGTTGCGGCCATTGAGCGGCAGTTTATCCGCCTGGACTTTCTCTGTGCGCGCTCCCAGCGCGTCAGAGCTTCTGTCGATCTGCTCTGAGCTAGTAGAAACCTGCACTCGCTCCTCGCGTCCCGCCACCTGCAGCGTTGCGTTGAGAGTGCGAGTTTGCCCGATCACCTGCTTCACCTCGACGAATGTCAGCAGCTTGAAGTCGGGATGATTGAAGGTGATTGTATAAATGCCCACCGGCAGCTCGGGGATGTCGTAGCTTCCATTGGAGGAAGATACGGTCTCGCGCCGAAGTTGCGTTGCATTCTGCACGGC
>Ga0193743_1002495_pt1 | contig 12966 bp, 11 predicted proteins | sample L2c2metaG_FD_143038 | JGI IMG/M metagenome (GOLD analysis project Ga0193743, IMG submission 143038) | Soil microbial communities from a riparian zone of the East river system, Colorado, United States - L2c2 | ecosystem: Environmental > Terrestrial > Soil > Riparian zone | place: USA: East River... | reverse complement strand
TCGACACCGCGTTGAACAATATGCCGCACGGGCTGTGCATGTTCGCTGCCGACGGACACCTCGCGGTGATGAATCATCGCTTCGCCGAAATGATGGATCTGTCCGACGATCTCGTGCAGCGCGCGGCGGATGCGCCTGCCATCATTGCCGCTTGCGTCAGCGCCGGGGCGGTCTCGGCGGCGAGCGGCAGGATGATCCTCGCCGAGATCGAGGATACCCAGACCAAGGATATGATCACGACCGATCCCGATGTCATTCGCGCCCGGTCGCTGTCCTGGGCGTTTCAGCCGATGGCCGATGGCGGCACTGTGGTGCTGGTGGAAGACATCACCGAGCGGCGCAACGCGGAAGAGCGAATCAGCCATCTGGCGCGTTACGACGAACTGACGGCGCTTCCCAACCGGGTCAATTTCCGCGACGAGATCGGGCGCCTTCTGGCGCTGCAGGATGGCGCCGAATCGTGCTCGGCGCTGCTGTTTGTCGACCTCGATCAGTTCAAGCAGGTCAACGACACGTTGGGTCATCCCTGCGGCGACCAATTGCTGTGCGCGGTGGCCGATCGCTTGCGCGAAATGCTGCGTCCGGAGGACTTCGTCGCGCGGTTCGGCGGCGACGAATTTGTGGTGTTTCAGCAGAATATCAAATCGAATGACGACGCCGCCGGTCTTGCCCGGCGCATCGTCGATCATTTGAGCGAGCGCTACAAGATCGACAATCATCTGGTCGAGATCGGCGCCAGCGTCGGCATCGCGATGACGTCGCCGGGTGTCAGCGCGGACACGCTATTGAAGAACGCCGATATGGCGCTCTACCGCGCCAAGGCGGATGGCCGTGGCACCTTCTGCTTCTTCCGCGACGAAATGGCGCTGACCGTCGAGTCCCGCCGCATTCTGGAACTGGACCTGCGCAAGGCGTTGGCCAACGAGGAATTCGAGTTGTTCTACCAGCCGCTGGTCAATCTGAAATCCGGCCGGATTTCGACCTGCGAAGCGCTGCTGCGCTGGAATCATCCGCTGCGCGGCACGGTTTCCCCGATCGATATCATTCCGGTCGCCGAGGACATGGGCCTGATCGTCGATCTCGGCCGCTGGATTCTGCGCAAGGCCTGCATGGAATGCATGAAATGGCCGGAAGGCGTCAACGTCGCGGTCAATTTCTCGCCGCATCAGTTCCATCAACGGGACGTGCTGAGCGAGGTTCGCTACGCACTCGAAGTCTCCGGCCTGCCCGCGAACCGTCTCGAAATCGAGATCACCGAATCCTCGCTGCTGCGCAATACGCAGTTGACCCATGACGTGCTGTCGCAGTTGCGGGCGATCGGCGTGCGGATATCGCTGGACGATTTCGGCACCGGCTATTCGAGCCTGAGCTATCTGCACAATTTCCCGTTGCAGAAGGTGAAGATCGATCGCTCCTTCCTGGAGGGTATCGACACCGACCGTCCCTTGACGCTGTTGCGCGGCGTGGCGCGGCTCTCCGCCGATCTCGGTATGTCGGTCGTGGTCGAAGGCATCGAGACCAACGAGCAACTCGAATTGATCAGCGCCGACGGCACGGTGAGCGAGGGGCAGGGTTATCTGTTCAGCCGACCTGTCCCGGCGACACGGCTGCGCCAGTTGCTGAATGTTTCGCACGGGCGCCGGTCCCCCGACGAGTCGACGCTCGCGGTCCCCTCCCGCTCCATCGCCTGAATATTCTCCTTCACCGCACGTCCGTGGAAGATTGCTGTCGTTCGCGGCAGTTAAATTGCGCGCTATCCAATTAACCCTACCAGCGCGATTCCTTTGCCTCTACGTTAAGAAGCTGTTAAGATTTTTGCTGCGCGCGAAAGTTGTATGGGCGCCGTGAGGGGGTATTAAATGGGTTCCGTGGCCGAAGCGCGCACTTCGCTCTTTGTGCGAGAGTTAGGGCTCTCTGATCGCGTCGATTACCGTCTCATGGAAACTCCCGAGGAAAAGGATCGCATCTATTTGCTGCGTTACAATGCCTATCTGCATGGCGGAGTAACCGCGAAGTCCGAGTCTCAGCGCGTCAGCGATCATTTCGATGATGCGCCCAACGCCTGGATATTAGGAGTCTATGTCGACGGAGAGCTCTGCAGTTCGATCCGCCTCAATGTCCTGACGTCGGAATGTCGCGTCTCCGGTTCAACCGAACTCTTCGGCGATGTCCTTCACCCGCGTCTCGATCAAGGCGAAGTTTTCATCGATCCGCTTCGCTTTGCTGCGGACCCCGAAAAAGCCAGGCGCTTCCCTGAACTTCCCTATTTGACGGTGCGGCTGGCCTATATGGCATGCGAGCATTTCAACGCCGATACCGGCTTGGCGCTGGTTCGTGCCGAGCACCAGGCGTTCTATCGCCGCGTCTTCATGCACGAGGTCATCGCCGAAGCGCGTTCGTTTCCGGGCTTTTTGCCGAAAGTGGCATTGATGGCGTCCGATTTCCGGGCCCGGCACGAACAGGTCCTGGCCCGTTTTCCCATCATGCGCTCGAGCGCTTTTGAGCGACGGAAGCTGTTTATGCGCCGGAGTGAGCGCCATTCATCGCCGCGCGGGGTGGTCGCCTCGTTCGATCGCGCCTCGACCGTTCCGAACAGCTGAATCGGCCGGATTTCAAGCCGAATTGACGCCTTCCCGGGCTGTTGCCGACATTTGCGGATTGCCGCCGGCGGACGCTGCTATGTCCGCCCGTGTGGCTTCCGGGTCAGACATCGGTGCCAAATAGGGGGATTCCGGCCGTTTCCCGCTTGCCTTCACCCTCGCGCCACATTTACAACTGATTAACTATCACGGTCGCTTTTCGCCGTTTGGGGGCATTTGATCGGCTCTGGCAACACCCCGTCAAGGTTGACGGAACGTTCGCTTAACCATCCCCCTGTAGACCGGATGACAGTTGAAAAACGTGAGCGTGGAGGCTCCGGAATGAAATATCAGATGCGTATCCTCCAGGGATTGAAGCTGGCCGCGGTACTCGCGGTGGCGCTGTCGATGGGCGCCTGCGCCAACAAGAACCTGGCCGATGGCGCGATGGCGAGTGCTGCGACCCCGGGCAGCCAGCAGGACTTCGTGGTCAATGTCGGCGACCGCGTGTTCTTCGAGAGCGATCAGACCGATCTGTCGCCGCAGGCGATCGCGACCCTGGATAAGCAGGTGCAGTGGCTGCAGACCTATAACCGCTATTCCTTCACCATCGAAGGTCATGCGGACGAGCGCGGCACCCGTGAATACAACATCGCGCTCGGTGCGCGGCGCGCGCAGTCGGTTCGCTCCTTCTTCGCATCGCGCGGCATCGATCCGAGCCGGATGCGTACGATCTCCTACGGCAAGGAACGTCCGGTCGCGGTCTGCAACGACATCTCGTGCTGGTCGCAAAATCGCCGCGCCGTGACCGTCCTGAACGCCAGCTCTTAAGCGTTCGCGGCTCTACGAAATTACCTCGCCGGCGCCCATCGTGGCGCCGGTTTTGTTTGTGGTGAGCGGCTTTCGGAAGCCGTTTGTATCAGTCACATTTTTGGCGTACTCCGTGCCTCAATGTGGTTTGGTTTCCAGTACTTGTCGATGTCACGCCGCTTTCGCAGCCGGGCCAAAATGTCATCCAGATTTCACAGAATTAGCCATGCCGCGGTGCTCGCCGCGATGCTCTCGCTTGGGTCGCCGATGCTGTTTTCGCAGGCGGCGTTTGCGCAATCCGATGATGGCGACCCAGAGATGCGAATCCAGCAGCTCGAGAACCAGCTGCGGCAACTCACCGGCCAGAATGAGGAACTGCAACACCAGAACCAGGTGCTGCAGGACCGGTTGAGGACGCTTCAGGGCGGCGCGCAGCCCGCCCCCGGCGGTCCGCCCCCGGTCGCCCAGCCTGGCCCTGGCATGGCCGCACTTCCCCCGCCGCAACCGAACCCGGGCTATCGGCAGCCGCAGCCGGGCTACGACCAGCCGCAGGCTGCCGCCCCGATCTATCAGGAGGAAGCGCCCGCATCCGGGCGGCGTCGCGGCGACGCGTTCGATCCCAGCCAGAGTCCCAACGCGCCCGGCGCGCCGCGCGCGCTCGGTGGCGGTCAGCAGCCGTTGGCAAACGACGCACCGGTCGGCGCTCCCGGCGGGCGCGCCGCGGGCGAACCGCTCAATCTCGGCTATCCCGGCGCCGGCGGCACCGGCGGCGGGCTGGCTACGCTGCCGCCATCGGCGACGCCGCGCGACGAGTTCGACCTCGGCATCGGCTACATGGAGCGCAAGGACTACGCGCTCGCGGAGCAGACCATGCGCAACTTCGCGCAGAAATATCCGAGCGATCCCTTGGTCGCCGATTCGCAATATTGGCTGGGCGAGAGTTTCTTCCAGCGTCAGCAATACCGCGAGGCCGCGGAAGCCTTTCTCGCGGTGACCACGAAATTCGACAAATCGGCCAAGGCACCCGATGCCTTGCTGCGGCTCGGCCAATCACTGGCGGCCCTGAAAGAGAAGGAAGCCGCTTGCGCTGCCTTCGGCGAGGTGACGCGGAAATATCCGCGCGCCTCCGGCGGCGTCAAATCGGCCGTCGATCGCGAGCAAAAACGGGTCAAGTGCTAGTCTAGAGCCCGGCGCGCGCGCCGCGGTGGCGCACGCAATGCCTGATCACGCCGGTCACACAATGCTGGGCCTGGATCGCATCTCGGCCTAAAAAGCCTGGCGCCTCGATAGCGCTTTGACCGGCGATGCCATGCCCGACGACGAAAACTCCGCGATCTCGGCTGCCGATGCGAAACAGCTTTTCGCGGAATGGAAGTCCGTGCCCGCGCTCGTGCTTGCGGTTTCCGGAGGCCCCGATTCGGTCGCGCTGATGTGGCTTGCGGCACGCTGGCGCCGGTCGCTGGCGCGCGGTCCGCGCCTCGTCGCCGTCACGGTCGATCATGGCCTAAGAGCGGAATCCGCGCGCGAAGCCAATGACGTCAAGCGGCTGGCGCACAGCCTTGATCTCGCGCATCACACCCTGCGCTGGACCGGCGCCAAGCCGAAAACCGGACTACCAGCGGCGGCGCGGACCGCGCGATACCGCCTGCTGGCAAAGGCCGCGCGCGACCACGGCGCGACCCATATCCTGACCGCGCATACCCGTGACGATCAGGCCGAAACGCTGTTGATGCGGATGCTGCGCGGCAGCGGCATCGCCGGCCTCGCCGCGATGGTCCGGCAGACCCCGCGGGAGGGCGTGATGCTGGCACGGCCGTTGCTGAATATTTCAAAGTCGCAGCTCGTCGCGACCCTCAGGAAAGCAAAGATCAGCTTTGCCGACGATCCGACCAATCGCGACATCCATTTCACCCGGCCAAGACTGCGTGCGCTGATGCCGGCGCTTGCCGCCGAAGGCGGCGACGCCCGAAATCTGGCGCGGCTGGCGTCGCGGCTGGCGCGCGCCAATGCGGCCGTCGAAGTGCTGGCCGACGGCGCCGAGCGCTATCTCGCCTTGAGGGATCGCGACGCCTCACGCGCGGGGCAGCACAGCGGTATCTCCAATTTGAAGTTTTCCAACGCCAGGATGAACGTCAAGGCGTTCGACTTCGAGGCCTTTGCCGCCACGCCTGAGGAGATCCAGGTTCGGCTATTGCAGCGCGCAATCGATCGTTTCGGCCATGAGGGGCCGGCGGAACTCGGCAAGGTCGAAGCGCTGGTGTCTGCACTGGCGCAAGCGGGCGCGAAAAAGAGCGGGACAGGGCGGCCAAAACTGAAACAGACCCTTGCCGGCGCCCTGATCAGCCTGGTTGACGGCCGAATCCGGATCGAGTCGGCACCGCCGCGCCGTCAGCGGAACAGGGCTTCGGAGGACTGAGCGAGACCGGGGGGCCACAGGGTCCTGCGGCGGATTTGGCTTTGAATTTGTAACCTTGGGTGGCATCCCAACACCCCAGACCAACCGATGCCTTAACCACCGTCGAAAACACCGATTTATGCGCCATTATTTGAACGGGAATCGCGCTAGGATGCGTTAAATAGTCCTGTGTGGTTCCCTTGGCAGCGACCGGGGCGACACCTAGATTGTAGACAGTCGCGCGGGAGCATCCCTTGTGGCTCCCAGAGATGCTGCCGAGGATACTGGCAAGGCTAAAAGGCCGCGATCCGCGCGACCACGAAGGAAGATCGATGAACGCCAATCTGCGCAATTTCGCCCTCTGGGTAATTATTGTTCTGCTGTTGTTGGCGTTGTTCACGCTGTTCCAGAATCCTGGTCAGCGCACCTCTTCGCAGGACATCTCGTTCTCGCAGCTATTGACGGAAGTCGACGCCAACCATGTTCGCGACGTCGTGATCCAGGGGCCGGAAATCCACGGCACCTTCACCAACGGCTCGAGCTTCCAGACCTACGCGCCGAGCGATCCGACCCTGGTGAAGCGCCTCTATGACGGCAAGGTCTCGATCACCGCGAAGCCGCCGGGCGACAACGTGCCGTGGTTCGTCTCGCTGCTGGTCTCCTGGCTGCCGTTCATCGCGCTGATCGGCGTGTGGATTTTCCTGTCGCGGCAGATGCAGGGCGGCGCCGGCAAGGCGATGGGCTTCGGCAAGTCGCGCGCCAAGATGCTGACCGAGGCGCATGGCCGCGTGACCTTCGAGGATGTCGCCGGTGTCGACGAGGCCAAGCAGGATTTGCAGGAGATCGTCGAATTCCTGCGCGATCCCGGAAAATTCCAGCGCCTCGGCGGACGGATTCCGCGCGGCGTGCTGCTGGTCGGACCTCCCGGCACCGGCAAGACGCTGATTGCGCGTGCGGTGGCGGGCGAAGCCAATGTGCCGTTCTTCACGATCTCGGGTTCTGACTTCGTCGAAATGTTCGTCGGCGTCGGCGCAAGCCGGGTCCGCGACATGTTCGAGCAGGCCAAGAAGAACGCGCCGTGCATCATCTTCATCGACGAAATCGACGCGGTCGGCCGTCATCGCGGCGCCGGCCTCGGGGGCGGCAATGACGAGCGCGAACAGACGCTGAACCAGTTGCTGGTCGAGATGGACGGCTTTGAAGCCAATGAGGGTGTGATCCTGATCGCGGCCACCAACCGGCCTGACGTGCTGGATCCGGCGCTGCTGCGTCCGGGCCGCTTCGACCGCCAGGTGGTGGTGCCGAATCCGGATGTCGTCGGCCGCGAACAGATCCTCAAGGTTCACGTCCGCAAGGTGCCGCTGGCGCCCGATATCAACCTCAAGACCATCGCGCGCGGCACCCCCGGTTTCTCGGGCGCCGACCTGATGAACCTTGTCAACGAGGCTGCCTTGACGGCCGCGCGCCGTAACAAGCGCATGGTGACGCAGGCCGAGTTCGAGGAAGCCAAAGACAAGGTGATGATGGGCGCCGAGCGCAAATCGCTGGTCATGACCGAGGAAGAGAAATTGCTGACCGCCTATCACGAAGGCGGCCACGCCATCGTCGGCCTCAACGTCGTCGCCACCGATCCGATCCACAAGGCGACGATCATCCCGCGCGGCCGTGCGCTCGGCATGGTGATGCAACTGCCGGAGCGCGACAAGCTGTCGATGTCGCTGGAGCAGATGACCTCGCGTCTGGCCATCATGATGGGCGGCCGCGTCGCCGAAGAGCTGATCTTCGGCCGCGAAAAGGTCACCTCAGGTGCGGCCTCCGATATCGAGCAGGCGACCCGGCTGGCACGCATGATGGTGACGCGCTGGGGTCTGTCGGAACAGCTCGGCACGGTGTCCTACGGCGAGAATCAGGACGAGGTCTTCCTCGGCATGTCGGTCTCGCGTACGCAAAATGCGTCGGAGGCCACCGTCCAGAAGATCGACTCGGAAATCCGGCGGCTGGTCGAGGAAGGCTATAACGAGGCGACCAAGATCCTGACCGAGAAGCGCGCCGATCTGGAAACGCTGGCGAAGGGCCTGCTCGAGTTCGAGACGCTGTCCGGCGACGAGATCGGCGACCTGCTCAAGGGCAAGAAGCCGAACCGCGAATCCGTGCTCGAGCCCTCAACCCCACGCACCTCGGCGGTGCCGCCGGCCGGCAAGCCGCGTCCGCGCCCCGATCCGGATCCCGGCCTGGAGCCGCAGCCGCAGGCGTAACGCTATTCGAGCATGGCCGGCGCTTCCGGCAAGCCTGTTGTGGAAAAGCTCGGCATCAAGCCGGGCTTTTGCATTTTTACGGCAGGCGCGCCCACAGCCTATCAGGACATCGTCGGCAAATTGCCCGCCGGTGTCACGATCGCGGCAACGCTGAAGCCGCCGCTGGATATGGTGCATGTGTTCGCGATGCAGGCGAGCGGGCTTGCGGCGCGTCTGCGATCAGCCCGCGACGTGATCGCGCCGGACGGCATGGTCTGGGTGTCGTGGCCCAAGAAGTCGTCCGGCATTGCCACCGACCTGAGCGATGTCGTGGTTCGACAGACAGCGCTTCCGCTCGGGCCTGGTCGATATCAAGATCTGCGCCATCGACGAGACCTGGTCCGGATTGAAATTCGTGATCCCTAGCGCCAAACGCACAAAATGAACGCGGCCGGCTGCCCCGCTGGTTATGGCCGGCGGATTCCGGTTGGCGTCGCTGTTGGCGTCATGGCATGGTTTCGTCGTACCGGGAGCGCGGACATAACCGTGCCCCGAAATGACTGGGGAGGGCGTGTCGATGCGTCTCGTCACGGGCATTGGCGTCATGGGCGCGCTCGCTTGTTTGGCCTGGCTGCGGCATCCAGCGCAGTCGAGATGCGCGGCGTTACCCCAACCGAAATCAGAATAGGCCAGACCATGCCCTATAGCGGCCCGGTGTCGGCGTTCGGCGCGCTCGGCAAGGGCGAGGTCGGCTATTTCAGGATGCTCAACGAGCGCGGCGGCATCAACGGCCGCAAGGTCGATCTGATCTCGCTGGACGACGGCTACGCGCCGCCCAAAACCGTGGAGCAGACGCGGCGGCTGGTGGAGGGCGACGAGGTCGCGCTGATCTTTTCCTCGATCGGCACCGCCCACAACACCGCGATCGCAAAATATCTGCAAGCCAGGAACATCCCGCAATTGTTCCTGGCTTCCGGCGCCTCGAAATTCGCCGACATCGCGCAATTCCCGCAGGCCACCGTCGGCGTGCAGGCGCCCTTCCGCTACGAGGCTCGGCTCTACGCGCGCTATGCGCTGGCGAAAAATCCGAATGCCAAATTCGCCGTCATCTCGCAGAACGACGATTTCGGCCGCGACTATCTCGCAGGCCTGAAGGACGTGCTCGGCGAAAAATATGATTCCATCGTCACGGCATCGACCTCTGAAGTCACCGATCCCACATCGACTCGCAGATCGTCAAGCTGAAGGCGTCCGGCGCCGATGTATTCGTGATTGCCGCCACGCCGAAATTCGCGGCTCAAGCGATCCGAAAGGCCTTCGAGGTCGGCTGGCGGCCGATGACGTTCCTGTCGAACACGGCGGTATGGATTTCGACCGTGATGATCCCGGCGGGCGTCGAGGCTGGTACCGGCATCATCTCGACCGCCTATGTCAAGGACCCCGACGACCCCGCCTGGAAGGACGATGCCGGCGTCAAGGCGTGGCGGGAATTCATGAGCAAATATGTACCCGAGGCCGACCAGCACGACACCAATTACGTCAACGCCTACAACAGCGCGATGGCGCTGGAAGCGGTGCTGAAGGCCTGCGGCGACGATCTGTCGACCGAGAACATCCTCAAGCACGCCTACGCGATCCACGACCTGGAACTGCCGATGCTGTTGCCGGGGATCAAGATCAACACCGGCCCGACCGATCACATCCCGGTGGACCAGATGCAGTTCATGCGCTTCAACGGCCAGAGCTGGGAGCGTTTTGGCGAGTTGCAGACCGGGAACTAGGTTTTGTCATTCCCGGGCGCGCGTCTTGGCGCGAACCCGGAATCAGTTCGAACTTTTGGCGCGGGACTTGCTTCGAAAAAGGCGAGCCCGTTCCCGTCATTGAACGCAGGAGCTGTCGATGTCAGGCCATTCGAATGCGCCGCCGTCCCTCGCGATCCCCGGCGCCGACCCGCGGCTCTATAACCACGATCTGGCGCCGGTCGCGCCGGAGGGGCGGACCTGGGGCGTCTTCAGCATCTTCGCGATGTGGATGTCGGACGTGCATTCGGTCGGCGGCTATACCTTCGCGGCCAGTCTGTTCTTTCTGGGGCTGACAGGTTGGGAGGTGCTGCTGGCGATGATCGTGGGCATCACCGCGGTCTACTTCCTGATGAACCTGATCGGACGTCCGTCGCTGAAATACGGCACGCCGTTCCCGGTGGTGGCGCGGATGTCATTCGGCGTCATGGGCGCCAATATCGCGGCGGGCCTGCGCGGTATCGTCGGCATCGTCTGGTACGGGGTCCAGACCTATTTTGCCTCCAAGGCCGTGCAGGCACTGGTGCTGACGTTTTTATCCCGCCGGCGAGGCGCTCACCCAGAGCAGCTTCCTCGGCCTGTCCGCGCTCGGCTGGTTCAGCTTCCTTTTCATGTGGGTGTTTCAGCTGCTGATCTTCCTCAACGGCATGGAGACGATCCGCAAGTTCATCGATTTCTGCGGGCCCGTCGTCTACATCGTGATGTTCGCGCTGCTTGACGCAGACCGGCACGTCCAGTCTTTCGCTGCAACTCAGTCCGCGGGCGGAAGGATCGGCGATCGGTCACATGGCGAGTGCGGCGATGCTGATCGTGGCCTATTTCGCGGCGCTACTGCTCAATTTCGGCGACTTCTCTCGCTTCGCGCGCGACCAGAAGGCCATGAAAGTCGGCAATCTCCTGGGGCTGCCGGTCAATTTCATCGTGTTCGCGATCATCACGGTGATCGTCACCGCGGGCACCGTGAAGGTGTTCGGCGAGGCGATCATGGATCCCGTTGCGATCGTCGAGCGGATCGGCAATCCTTGGGTGGTGGCGATCGGCTCCATCACCTTCATCGTCGCCACCATGGGCATCAACATCGTCGCCAACTTCGTCTCGCCGGCCTACGACATCTCCAACCTGTATCCGGAGAAGATCGATTTCCGCCTCGGCGGCCTGATCACGTCGATCCTGTCGGTGCTGGTATGCCCGTGGATCTTCGTTTCGAGCCCGCAGGCCATCACCATTTTCGTCAGCATTTTCGGCGCCGCGCTCGGCCCGATGTTCGGCATCATGGTGGCCGATTATTATCTGGTGAAGCGGCAGCACATCGTGCTCGAAGACCTCTACACGATGTCGCCCGACGGATCGCTGCATTACGACGGCGGCTGGAACCGGACCGCGCTGGTCGCGCTCGCCATATCAGGCGTCGTTTCGATCGGCCTGTCGCTCTGCGGCGCCTATGGCGTGATTCCGAACATCGGCGATTGGGGCTGGCTGATCGGGTCGTCGCTGGGCGCCGTGTTGTACACCGCGCTGATGCGCCGCGAAGCGCCAGCGCTGTTGCCGCCCGACAGGGTCGTGGCCTGATTTGCCCACCCTGCGAGCCTGTTCTAGCCGAGCTTGCCGACCTCGGCTTCCACCAGCGACCAGCATTTGGTGCCGAGCTTTTCCTTCCAGACGGCATAGACTTTCGGAAGCCGGGCGCGGAAAGCGGCCTGATCAACCTCGTTGAACACCAGCCCGCGCTTGGCAAAATCGTCGCGCAGGCTGGCGTTGAAGGCGCCCTGTTGCAGGCGTTGCAGGCGGACATATTTGGCGTAATTGCGCTCGATCACATCCTTGATGTCAGGAGGCAGCGACGTCCAGAGCGCGAGGTTGGCCATCGCATTGAAGCCGGACCACATGTGGTTGGTCAGGCTGACATACTTGACCAGTTCGTAAAGCTTGAACCCCTCGAGGATCGACAGCGGATTTTCCTGTGAATCGACCTTGCCGGTTTTCAGCGCGTCGTAAATCTGGTTGGCCGGCGTCGTCACCGGTTCGGCGCCAAATGCAGCGAACGTATCGATCATCATCTGTCCCGGCGGCACCCTGATTTTCATGCCGGCGAAATCGTCGGGTGTTGCGATCGCGCGCGGGATCGAGGCGACCTGCCGCATGCCGTTGTCGAAGCCGCCGACCGGAAACAGATACATGCCCTTGGCCGCCATCTCCTCGCCGATATATTTTCCGAGCGGACCGTCGATCGCTTTGTGCGCATCCGCCGCCGATTTGAAGGCGAACGGCAATTGCTGCGCTTCGGCCACCGGCACCACCGTGCCGATGATACCGCCCATCAACGTAAAGAACTGAATCTCGCCTGCGATCAGCATTTTCAGCGCGACCGGATCGCCGCCCGGCAGTTTGTTGTTTTCGGCGTAAACATTGGTCTCGACCCGGCCATTGGTCTCGGCGCGCATGGCCTCCCACATCGCGGTCAGGTTCTTGTGCAGCGGACCGGTGGCGGCCTGATTGTAATACTGCGAGAATTGATATTCGGCGGCGCGCGCTGGCTTGACGAAAACGGCCGATCCCACTGCTGCGGCCGCGCCGGTCATCACCACGCGTCTTGTCACCAGGCGGCCTGTCGCCGACGGACTTTTCCGGATACCGACCATCATTTCTCCTGGTCGCGCCTTGTGTCGGGCGGCGTTGTAGTTGCCGGCGCGGACTGTCGTGGAAATCCATGGCGTTTTCAAGCGAACGGGTCGCGCGAATGCGCGCCCGATGACAGGCTCCGTGGATAGCCGTTCGCATCAAGGAAACGCGTGCGGGGCCACCTTGACGTCGACGCCAGGCCACCGGCAAAACTCCAAGAGCTGCGTGGAAATCGTCATGCCGTATTATGGCTTGACGTAAAGGCTCTCATACGCTCCCGCGTACTGCTCCTTCCAGCCTCGCTTATCCACGAGAAACCGCCTTAGCTGTTCATGCCCCTTCACCCAGAGCACGGCATCGATTTTGTATTTCTCAAGCACGGTGTCCCAGGCGGCCTCGTCGATCTCCAAATGGACCAGTGTGAAATAGTCACGCAGCAAAGTATCCGGATAAGCGGTAGCTGCTCGACCATCCACGAACACGGGTACGGCGCCCCGGGTGCGAAAAATCAAGAGACCGCCGACGTTCCA
>Ga0193743_1002494_pt1 | contig 12969 bp, 9 predicted proteins | sample L2c2metaG_FD_143038 | JGI IMG/M metagenome (GOLD analysis project Ga0193743, IMG submission 143038) | Soil microbial communities from a riparian zone of the East river system, Colorado, United States - L2c2 | ecosystem: Environmental > Terrestrial > Soil > Riparian zone | place: USA: East River... | reverse complement strand
TGATTTCAGAATCTGAATCTTGTTCGGCTCGACAAAATACGTCGAAAACGCATCTCCGAAATTTTTCCCACGAGCCGTTTAGATCATCCAAATTTTTGACCAAAATCAATGACATTTTAGGTACCTAATTTACCACAGTTTGGGTAGATCCAAGGTGTTTGCAAACTGTCCATGCAGCTGCTTTTCTGGACAGTGGAACTCGGTAAGCATCCATAAACCGCCAGGAGCAATTGATGAACCTCCAAATGACATCAACTGGGCATGAGTTGAGCGCAGCCAATGCCGCTTGCCTTTGCTTCCTCAAATGTCTTCTTCTGAACTTGTCGATATCAGTACTTGACCCATCCCCAGTACTGAAGAGTGAAATATTAGATCAAAGGGAGGAAGCCGTATTTGGCTTATTCCAAAGGTTGGTAATTTTTTCTTCAGCACCATATGACAAATGAGCAATAATTCACAGCTGAGTCAGTAAAATTTGGGGAAGAATGGCTCCATAAAAGTTCACCAAACTCTGGGAAAATTCCACTCTTCAACAAAGAAAGCGATTGCGCTATTTTTATCATTTTATCAATTTCTTTTAAGAATTTGGCGAATATTTTAAGATAAAATTTCCTTAAATGGCAATTTAAAAGGGAACGGCTCTATAGAATGCGCTGAAAGTTGGTCAGGAAGTTCCTTAACTGGGTTTCTATCGATTCCGATGGTTTTTCGGAGGTATCAATAAAACTTTATTTTTTTTTGTTGACTTTGTTTGTCCGCGACTGTAGTGTTTTCGGGTTCTCGTTGTAACCAGCTTAGTAAATGGTGATGCGCACTCGGGGTACAATGTTGCTATACTCTGATCAATGCCCTAAAGGGGAAAGGTCAGGTGCAATGTGAGTCCCTTTCGTGACAAATACGTTCAACCTCCTCAATACGCAAGATTTTGATATTTATCGACTTCATATTTTTTGTATCTGGTTAAGAAGAGATGATTGGAACATTTTTTCACTTGGCGCAAGCATTGCTAAAGGATCCCCGGAAATGATTGCCTGATCCCAATCCGGATGCTCATTTTTAGAGGTATGCCTCAAGAGTGTCCGGATAGAAATTGAGAAAAAATTGTGAAATGCGCCTGAGGGGTCATCCGGATAGAAACCATCTCCGGAACAACATTGCCTGAGCCAAGTCCGGATAGAAATTGTTTGTAACAAGAATTGACAAAACCAGGATTCGAACTCTAACTTGCATATATTATTACTAGCTAGGACCAATTCCCCTACACCTCGGTATGTAAATCATTCAGGTAGTCAGTCTATGAGTGGAACTTTCCTATCAAGTCTTACGAGACATTGGGAGAAATTGATATCACGTCATCTTATTCTACTGCCATTCGCCATATGTATCAATGCCAGACGTCTGGGATTGTACAGGAGATGGCCCACGGTCTCAATGCTTCTCCAGAGGACTTGGAACTATTCAAAAAGGTGAAGGATAATAACAAGAAGATTTTAGACGCACTAAAAGCAATTGGAAAACACAAGTCCTCAGTGGACAATGGTGAGCCAGACAGCTAATACCTTCCCATGTACTTCCTTTGGTCTCTACAATGTCATTTACGATGCTCTGTTGCAAATTCAAGTATCCACAGCCGCACAGTAGGCGAAAATACAGAAATTCAGTTTAATTTACAAAAAATAGTGATTTTACATATTACGCACCTCATCCTGTATCCGGATAGAAATTGCCCAATCCGGGGGCCTCATCCAAAATCCGTATAGAGATAGCGGAAAGTCATCCGGATAAAAACCGCAATTTTTAGGGATTTTTATATCAGGCATCAAAAGGCACTTTCGGGGGTCCTATTGCTAACTTGAAAAGGATGTTTGCCCGAGTTGGAAGCACGGCCGCTGCATCATACGAGATCATAAGGCTGCATAAGGCCAATCGTGTGAAGTTCGCTTCGAAATGGCCGGATATCAAAGGACGATAGGCACTGATGTGATATACAGACAAGAGACCAACGGCAACCGTAAATATTAGATTGTTTTGAGGAGACCACTACCTCTCTTTCGATCCAGCCGCCATTACGTCCCGTTCTCTCCAGCACTCACGATTATCCATAAGCTTGTCTTCACGATGGATTCACGTTCAGTAATTACGGATAACACGTCAGTCATCGTCAAATGCTTCCAAAGTTGAGATTGATGTTTTTTAATTCGCAGGTTAGGCGCAGCTTTCATTGGAATGGTCGTCGCAACAAAGTAGGTCTCATTCCTCTAGACTCAGAGGTACTATACCGAGTTAATTCTCCTTTCCGAGTTTGCATGGAGGTAAAACTCTATCGATGTGATATCCTCATCCCCTCACATGTTCTGGGCTAGTGGCGTGTGTTCAAGCTTTTTATTATTTCGCACATCAAAACGATATGTGGCCTATCAAACTCCTAGTACGATGCATTATTGTTTTCAAATGTAACTGTTTTTTAACTGATCGTCCTCAGGTTTGCGTCGTGATTTTGCTCGACACTACACATCAAATCCTAATCGTACATAGTGGTATGAACATATCCGTCAACCTACCTCCGAAAACCGACACCGCTACCTATCTTAGTTTATACTCACGCTGTCCTGGATTGGGGACAACTGGACAAAATTCATGTCATTGTCTGGTTAGTAGATAATCTTGTGGTCTTTCATTCATTCTTAATGCTTCCTCCCTATATTCGTTACCTAGGAGTCAGCGCGTAAGTACTAAGTAAAAGTTTTCCAATACTGCGTTACTCAATGTAGCTCCCATCGCAGGTTCATGTCCTATTCAACGTAAGTTCTGCGAGTTTTTCTGTCCAAAACTAAAAACGATCAACAGGGGATTATAACATTACTCGTACAAAGGTACGCTGATCATTTTCCGAAATATCAGTAGGTATCTAGCTCCTCACTTCTCCCCTTATAGCTTCTTGACGGTGCGCGTGTGGCGATGTAGGTTCTTAAGCTCTCAAGGGCTTTTCAGATCGCCCAGTGGTAACTGATGTACATCTTAACTTGTTCTTAGTGAGTCATGGCAAGATAGCTTTGACTTCTGTTCTGGTGAGTATCTGATTGCTGATAATTGTACGCTTGCGATAATCTGATCCTATGAAATGTAGGTCTTATTTGTGATCGCAGGATTCGGTATGTGTACTCTCTGTTGGCGTCCGACCTCTGCACATCCATTAAGCATCTGCATTCATTTGTGTAGCTTCCGTTCTTGGTACGCCAAGGTTCTTGATACCGATCTTCCTCTATAACCCGATGAATCCACATTGCAACAGTATATACCATAAAATCGTCAGTATCTCTATTATGTCCTTTCTATCAATTATCCGAGTAAAACTGACGTATTGTAGAATTCATTTTCGATCTATCTCTCAACTCGTCGGCCTCACGGTGCATTATTCACTTCTCGAGTCGCAAGCACTCATCGGATTCTACGGCCACTAACGATGTGTTTATCATCACTAGGGTCCCTCTATTGTCGTCAGCGTGATAGCCGCTGTGGGTGACGTTCTTATTGCGGCTATCCTTTGCGTCATTTTACACCGCTCTCGCACTGGGTTTCACAGGCTAGTTCCAGTGGTATTTAGTATGAAAATAACTCTTAATTCTTTTTTTTTGTTTTCAGATCAGATACTATGATTAACAAACTCGTATGTGCTCGACACAACCAAACATCAATCTTGATATGAATTCTTTAACTTTTTCCTAGATTATATTCGCAGTCAACACAGGCTTCTTGACCAGGTATTAAACCACCTCCAGTTAAAAATTCAGAAGTTAATGAAAACTTTCAACCTTGCTTTTTTTCAATCGAAAACAAAGCATCTCTGCATTGGCTTGTTTGATTTCCGTTTGTATTCGTTTTTTCTTCTCCTTTCTATCAGCATCACCCATATCGCTCAAATTTTCCTCATAGATCCTCGTCGGTGATAGTACCTACATTTTTATCGGGTTTCTCTTCTGCACTGGGAGATGTGAGTTCTTCGCGTGGTTTTCAACGTCATTCATTCATTCATTCATTCATCCATCCGTACCTCCTTTCCTTACCTTCTCTTCAAACTCATTCCATTCCATCCACCACATCAATTAATCACTCATCAAAACCGACTTGTCCGTTCCAAATAGTATACACCAACTCCCTTCTAGCAACTCTCAACGTTCGCTACATGATGAAAATGATGCCGGGTATCATCGCTTCGGAGAGTCAGTCGGTGTCGTTACGTGAGCTTCCAAGGTCAACGTCAACCGTGGTGAATGATAGTTCCTTAAAACATCCCCCATCTTTTTTTCTTAAATTTCTGAGTTTCTTGCTAACATCCTTTTTTCCTTTCTTAACAGCGTCCTCCCGCTGGTATTGCGATCAGGATTGATACCACGCAAGAATTTGATACCGATGCTGATAGGAAACTCGACGTTGAAAAGTCCTAGGTAAGTGGTGTAGATATACCCGAATACAGACAAAGCATTGATCTACCCTTGTTGCAAAACAGTTTAAATTTAAATCGAGCAAAGAGGAGAAACCATCGCTGGCGTGACTCATCAACAAACAGAGTGTAATTCCTTATGTCGGGTTTGTAAATAAGTATGTATTAGCAAATGAGTCGAAAAAACTTGACGAGTCAGCCCAGTTTCACCTGTTGAATTGTAAGCTTTTTGACCATGGGCTGGCAGGTCACTGGCAAGTGACAGCCTTTGACCATAAATATGGATGCTGGCCGAAAATGGGATAAAATATATATGAAAGAGATAGCCTAGGTCGCTGATTTATAGCTCTTGGAAGTGATGGACGAGGTGATGGAGCTGACATTCTTCATTTTGACGGGTACACATAGGTTTCCCTTTGTTTATCGTGTCACACTGATAGCGCCTTCGCAACTAAGCTGAGGAGCGTTGAGAACGGAGAGCCATGCTCGCCGATGAATATGTTTGGAGTTTTGAAGAGTGGTGTTCTTGTATGGGTGGAGAAGGTGACTGAAAAAAGTTCTTGGTCGTTGGACAACATTTTTGAGTCGTGGCACTAGGGAACGTGAAGCGAGCACCAGGAGTTGTAGCACAACTGCTAGCGGTCGAAATACCCCGTAGAGAGAGAGAGCTCAGACCCATTCGCCAATGCAGGCGCCGACAGACGAGACGCTTTTATGTACATATTCCCAATGGGCTGAGCACGGTGGGGAGACAAGACAACCAAGCTTGCAGCCCAAGAATCAGGAAGCAAGGCCAATAACTGTAAAGTTTAATAAGGAATTCGTATCATAATACCTTACCTGCTTCGGACCCATTTCGGTCATTTGAAAACGTGTGCTCCTGCCCCCTCTTGTGCCTGGGGACCTTGGCTAGTCGAAGATGAGGTATGACACAATCTAAGGGAGATGGCGGACTACAATTTTTCCTTTAATTTATCGAAAGTTAAATCTGTAACAATAGAATCGCTTCCAAAAGAGGGAGGACCCAACTGTGCGGCGGTGAGGTCAAGAAGAGGGGCACAAGAAACGATACCCCTCGAAAGAAACAATTAATATTAAGGCTAACCAAGCGTCCCCGATCAGGGTTAAGTTAATTACTAGTCCAAGCCACGCGTTCGACTGTGATGTCGAGATAGTTAGAGATTGAGATGCAGCCCTGAGCATCGCATGTCCACGAACTTGGCTGCCGGTAAGCGGCCTATGCACATGAGGTACCCAGGAGACCGCAGCGTTTGGGGAGGGGGGGGGGGTACCGCTCCCGTCATCGAATGGTGTGTTTACAAGCTCCGATGTTCTGCTTTTGTTTCCTTCGAATAGTTTTGAAGGGATGATAAGATGCACCTAGGGTTGTCAGTTGGTTATCGGTCACTTTCCATCGTCATTTCCAGGGGCTAGTATGTCATGGGTAACCATGGCGTTCTTACTAAACAGTCCATATCCTCGGGATATCAATTATGCGTAGACTCTGGAGAAACAGAAGGGGGGAGCGGCCGGGAGAATGAACGAGGGACGAACGATGACGGCCGGTGGACAGAAAGATAGATAAGTTCAATATCCGTTCGTTCATGCCGTTAGAAACTTAAAACTTTCTTACATACCTTGTTTATGAATTTCCATGAATGGATAAATGAACGAGGTGAAACGTGTTTCTGTCTTATGATCAAATTCAAGTCGCGATCTTAGGGAGTGTGCGTCTCCTACCTGCATGTCTGTGTATGGTCGTGTTCGCTTTCTTGAGTACGGGCCATCTGGGACAGGATGTTTGATTGGTTTCTTCCAGGTTGATCGACAGAACAAATAGCAAAGAAAGGACAGATTACAATAGAGATTCCTATCCTCCCATTGCCACGCTGAGGAGATATTAACTGCTGGTGAATATGTCAAAAGTGTAGTTATGTATGAGGTCATGCATGTCATGGGTCAAAGTTCAAACGGTCCATATCAGCTGTTTAGCGTACGGAGCCTTGGAGGGAGAGGAAGAACGGAGGATGTTCGATTGATTCTCGCAAGTTTCCAGCTTTGGAATAGGGAAGGAGCGATCGGAAGGGCAAGATGAGATGGACGGGTGGGGGAGCAGAAAGACCGAAAAGACAGGCTAAAATATCCTCTCCACTCTATGAACCTCAGCGGCTGTCATTGAAAGGGTCGTCGCTTTTTCGTCTCCTTGTGAATAAAGGATAAGACGGAGAGGTTTCCGCCTCTCAAATTCCATCCGGAATCTTTCAAGTTTCTGGTACCCACCTGCCTTTCCTGCCGGCTTGAATTCTCAGCCTTAGCCTTGCCGACAGGTACCCGGTTGAAAGCAAAAGTTGTATCCTGAGCTAATGAGATTTAAACGTGAAACAAGAGACCCAAACCCTGAGGCCTGAGGCCTGAGTCCTGGGTCCGAGGTAGTTCGGTCCGTGAGGGACCGAGTTATATTAGTAAGTTGGAATAAGACTATAGAGGCTAGAGGACGATGAAACAAGACAGTAGCGATAATGAGCAGCCGCTCGCATCACGTCCGAGAGTTACAATCGAGGTGAATGTATAACAGAGCAATGCAAGAGAGCTAGAAAGTAGGAGTTGAAGCGAGCAAGCTGCCAAGGAAGAAAAATTGGTCTCGTGCATGCCCCCGCGCCGTTGTGCCTTATTAATTTCCGGGGTCCCTTATGCAAGCATACCGTAAAGTAAAGGCACCACGAGCGCCACCGTATGCTCCTAGAATTCTTTGCTTTTTTTGTTGCCAGGAGTGAAAGGTTAAGAGCAACAAAGGTGACTTGAGGATGAACGTTTTGGCGTTTGAAAAAGTCTTGGGAGCCTTGTGATATACTATAAATCGATATGGCGCTGCCAGCGGATTATGTACAATATACAGACTCATATTTTTTATCTTTTTTACATACACGGATCATATACCTATTATACGCACAAAAAAATATTTAAACTCCACGTAATTGGATATAAAAACGACTTGCCAAGTAGCTGCTCACACACCACCCACCTTCGACCCCCGACTCTAAGGCGTTTCCTCTTGACGCCCGTGTTGTATTTTGAGGGAATTACGCTGTTGGGTGCAACAAGCTATCCTCTTGACGCCCGTATTTTTGTTGTGTTCTGAGGGAATTACGCTGTTGGGTGTAACAAGCTAGATCCATCACAAACAAACGTCATGGAATTCTCTCCTGTGCGCCCACAATTGCTAACTTTATCCGCTTGGTCTGAACGCTTATTTCAAGTTCAATGTTACAACGCCGCATGTTATCTATGCTTTACTCGGTGCTTTCGTCGTTCTCGTATGTTCTTTCTCTTTCTCTCGCAAAGCTCTTACAATTTGACAAAATTTTCAACAGTTCGGCATGTTCTCGTTGCTCCTTCGAGAAAAGGTGAATGTTTCCTACCCATAGGCTTGAACTATCTCATTTAAGTCCTTTCAGATATACGTTGGAGAAGCGATATGGGCCTTCATATTCGGTATCATCATAGGTACTCCTCTACCCCTCTTCCAACCCAAGCCCAACCTAACTTCATCCACCCAATAGGACCCTACGGCGCCAACGTCTTCGACCCTCGCTCATGGGGCAACCGTTCCGACCCCGAAGAAATCAACTTCATAACCCTCGAATTCACACGTGTCGTATTAGCTATAGGCGTATTTGCCATAGGCGTCGAACTACCCAAAGCTTATATGATGAAACATTGGAAAAGTTTATTCTTCTTACTCGTCCCGGTCATGACTTGGGTGCGTATCATTTTTCATTCTAGGCCTTGAGGATCTGATTCATCGTTCATTTTCATTTTTTAGGCTTGGTTCGTTTGCGCGGGACTCATATACGCTTTCATCCCTGGTCTCAATTTCCTCTCCAGCCTAGCCGTATCCGCCTGTCTCACTCCGACGGATCCTATCCTAGCATCAGCAGTCATAGGAGGCAAATGGGCAGACAAACATGTGCCAGCTCATATCCGTCATCTATTAGCTGCTGAAAGCGGTTGTAACGATGGAGCTGCTTTTCCTTTCTTGTTCTTTGCACTTTATCTCATGACGGATTTACCGAGTGTGGGTAATGCGATGAGGGATTGGTTTTTGATCACTTGGCTTTGTGAGTCTTTTTGTAAAAAAAAATCTCACTTGGAAATGGTCCTGATTCGACCCAGATGAGGTCATTCTAGGAATCGTCATAGGTTCATTGCTCGGTTTCTCCTTCTGCTACTTGATGAAATTCTGTCAACGTCTTGACTTGATTGACCGACAATCATACGTAGCTCAATACCTAGCCCTAGCCATCCTAGCCATAGGTCTGACCACTCTCCTCGGTACCGACGATCTCTTAGCCGCATTCGCCTGCGGCACCTCCTTTGCATGGGACGGTTTCTTCAATAAACAAACAGAAGAAAGTGTCTTCAGTAGTGTCATCGACATCTTATTCAACGTCGCAGCATTCATATTCGTCGGTGCTTGGATACCATTTGGGAAATTCCATTCAAGTGGTAGTTTAGGAATGGGAGTTGAAGTCTGGAGATTGGTGGTCCTTGCCGTTCTCGTATTGTTGTTGAGAAGGTTACCCACGTCGCAGCATTCATATTCGTCGGTGCTTGGATACCATTTGGGAAATTCCATTCAAGTGGTAGTTTAGGAATGGGAGTTGAAGTCTGGAGATTGGTGGTCCTTGCCGTTCTCGTATTGTTGTTGAGGAGGTTACCCATAATGATGGGACTGTATAGATGGATACCGGACGTGAAGAATTGGAGGGAAGCCGTCTTTACTGGACATTTTGGACCTATGGGGATTGGTGCCATCTTTATATCGACATTAGCGAACGAGTTTTTGCATGAGCATGTTGCGAGTCACCCTTTGACGACGACGGGCTCAAGTTACCAACGACACCAAATCGAGATGGTTATGGATATGGTCCAACCTATCGTCGCATTCATGGTTATATGTTCCATTACTATTCATGGATTATCGATTCCTGGATTTAGTCTTGGGAAGCGGGTTCATAGTATTTCTAGGACCTGGTCGAGGAGGGATACGACCGGAAGTGGACGTGCTGGCGCACCGGATTGGACGAATCAAGCGAGGTTAGTTACCAGGGGGGAGGATATTGTTGTCAATCGGGATTTGGAGAGAGGAGAGGGAAGAGGGGTGCCGTTGGAGAAATCGATGACGATCATGAGCCTGCGTACACTCAACAACAGCGGCAGTGCCGATGGACAGAAGGAAGACGTGTTAAAAGAGGATACCATTATCGAAGAAGCGAAATTTCAAGTTGATCTTATATCCGCTCCTACTTTTATTTCCTTTACCCACCAGCCTCAGGCTGTGGACCAGGAATACCAAGATCATCCAGAGGATCACAGAAACCAATTACCACCCGACGGCGAGCATCATCAAACTAGTGAATGGATAGAAGGAGATCAAAGAGTTGTGGAACACCGGTTGGGTACATTTGGCGATGATGTACACTTGGCGTTTTCTTCCTTTTTTCGATTTAACTGATCTTTTTCGGTATGTAGGTGGAAGTAACAGTGCTTGGTGAATCACCTAGCCATCGCATTGACGGGGGCGCCGGTACGACTTCATGGACAGGTAGAAAACTCCCTGAACCGGAGAGAGAAACTGAAGAGATGGGGCATTCGATGAGAGACGGGGTGTGGAGGACTTTCAATATCGGGAGGAGACATGGTGGCGGTTCTGGCGCTGGTGGAATTCCTGCTAGAGGTGGCGAGATGGAGGACAGGACGAGGATGAGGAGACCGACTACGGCTGATACCCTCGTGGCTGATGAAAATATCGATAGACATTCAGTGTCGGCTGGAAGTCATTATTCACAAGAGGAGGGTGCTATTGCTGCTGCACCAGCGCCAGAAACAGCGACCGGAGGCGACACGGGAGATACGACACCAGCAGCCGTAGCAGTAACAGGTGGTTCATCAGCGCAGGCTCCACGAGAACGCAGGAATAAGCGAAGATCGAGTTCCTTAACACGTCTACCTTCTCGAATTGGTCAGAACCAACAGGCTCCTCTTGGTAGGGACCGTCGTCCTCTGAAAATAACCTCAACCGGTCCACCCGATATTGTCAACTTGAACTCGGATACTCATTATCCTGTTCAATTTTACGACAATGATGATTCCGACGCTGCCAACACTAGTAATGCGGATAACGGGATTGCAGAAGTTCCAAGAGGACGTGAAGGTCGCCTGGGGATGAATAAGAACACTACTAGAATGCCTAGGACAATGTCTGGATCTTCTCTCACCTTGAATCCTGGGTTAGGAATGCCTGGGTTAGGAATGGTAAGAACGTCAGCAGGGACAACAACTCCGACAGGATTATCTTCATCCCCGACTACACCCCTCCAAGGTTCTCCTTATTTGCCACCTGCCACTCGTTCTCGACCAAGGACTGCTCCTACAAGTCCCACAACGTCGACGACGACGATATCTGCATCAACTGCACCTCTCGCTTCTATACCTATATCCAGACCTGCAACGGCTGATAGCAATAGTCTGATTCGACATCATAGACTGGATTCTATCCTTGCTAGCAGCACCGCCCACTTACGCCAAGGTCATCATCGTACACCAACAAGAGAAAGTTCGCCTTCTAGATCTGTCCGATTCATCGACTACGTAGATGGAGAGAGTGGCTATGTTGGTCCATCGGGACCTATTCGGGACAGTAATGGTGGTGGGAGTAACGGTAGTGCTGGCAACGGAGGAAGGACAGTGCTAGCAGTGGAAATCCCGCCACCGTTTCCTTCTATCCCTAGGTCTTATTCGTTTTGTAAGGATAAGGATGGGAATGGGAATGGGAATGGGAGAACTCTGGTTGATAGTCCGGTTGAAGAAGAGGGACCGTTGAATGCGGCAGCGTCGACGATATCCGCGAGCCGTCCTCTTACGCGTTGATTGAGGGACTTTTGATGGATGGGTCGATGGGTCCCTGGAAGCCTTGGCCCTAACGATGGGGATGAACTTGATGAAGTTATAGATATAGACGACATCGAGACGATGATGGGCGCTGATGACCACTTGTTCTGTCTAACTTTTTGTTTGTTTTTTCTTCTCAGTGCGACTATTGCGTATTGTTTCCGCTTCGATTTACTTGCCCCATTTCATTTCTCCATTCTGAAATACCAAACCAAATATCCTTCCTTTATTCTTTGTTCAGTGCTAGCTTTTTGTTGTTCTGGTTTTTTTTTTCCATGATTATTTCCATGTTTGAACCTGGATGTTCCGATTTTTCAGCTAACTTTTCGTTTGTTTTTTCTTCTCAGTGCGACTATTGCATATTGTTTCCGCTTCGATTTACTTGCCCCATTTCATTTCTCCATTCTGAAATACCAAACCAAATATCCTTCCTTTATTCTTTGTTCAGTGCTAGCTTTTTGTTGTTTCTGGTTTTTTTTTTCCATGATTACTTCCATGTTTGAACCTGGATTTTCCGATTTTTCAGGAATCGTGAATATGATTTTATATCCGGATTGCATTTAATTATTTCTGGTTTCAGTGGTTCGTTCGGTAGACGGTTAACTCTGGGCATTTTCTTCTCCCTGCCACTACCTCGTACCTGCCATCTTTTCCGTTTTCCTCCCTCAAATCTCTCTATCTCATTATTCAACACAATTACAACGATCACATTGAAAGGAAACACATGAAACCCCTATTGAGGGGAACCCAAACTTGACGGCTTTCAACGTTAACCACTCGGATCCATCCACTCGCGATTTCAACGTTTTTCATAGCGGCTGTGCAGTTTATGCTTTCCAGATGCTCGCAGGCTGGCACAAACGCTTTGAGTTACGACATCCCGAGATTATAGCATCAGATGCAATAAGTATATCTGAGTGTTGAGCCCATTACGCATTGAAGAGATCATTTCCGACTGTAGAGTTGTGTACCATACGTGTAAGGGTGACATAGCCATTTCGGGCGGTGCTTTGGGGGTGTCCATGAGCACCATGACCAGAATTTAAAAATAAAAAATCGAGCCCGTGTGGTTTTTGAATCCCGGTGGCACCTTGGGTCTGTCAATATGAGTTTAGCTGTAACTTTCGACTTGTTTTTGTACTATTATTCTAGTAGTACCTAAGTCCTCCGTTCCAGAATGACCGCCATGACCTCCTTCCATTAATTCCAATTGCGAACGGCGATTTCAGCAAGTTCCCTCGTGAACTGATCGCCATGAGCAAACATATCAAATGTGGCACCCCTCACAGGCTCTACCTTGGTCCCACTGCGCACCAAAGTATATATAGTAACCCAACGGCCCATGACGAGAAACCCACGAAGATTTTCTTCTCGTAAAGGATGTTCCGACAATCGATTCATGTATGTCATAATCTGTGTATGTGCTTCTGACGCAGTCTCTTCATCTCGTTTGACCTCTACAATGCAAACAACCAAATGCTGGCGCAGGCCTCCTGGCTGTGGTATCACCTTGACGGTGACAAAATCGGGGAAGCATTTCTCAGCCTCCGCCCCAGCTACCATCTACGCTGAGACTA
>Ga0193743_1002493_pt1 | contig 12979 bp, 12 predicted proteins | sample L2c2metaG_FD_143038 | JGI IMG/M metagenome (GOLD analysis project Ga0193743, IMG submission 143038) | Soil microbial communities from a riparian zone of the East river system, Colorado, United States - L2c2 | ecosystem: Environmental > Terrestrial > Soil > Riparian zone | place: USA: East River... | reverse complement strand
CCATTTGTTTGTTATCGTTCTCATATTAATTAGCTTGTTATAGTGTAACCATTAAACCAAGTCCTGCTTCCCTGCGGCGCGGATACTTACCGCTATCCATACCTGCGGTAAGCGCGCTTCCTGATGTAAATTCAGGATCGTACCAGCTGTAGTTGGTCCAGGTTAACAGGTTGTTGCCATAAACATATATGCTTACCTGGCGGGTTTTTATTCTTGAAGCAACCTTTGGGTCAAGCGAATAAGTGAGTTTAGCACTGCTTAGGCGTATAAATGATCCGCTCTCCAGGTATAGGCTGTTGAGCATGGGGCTCATGGAGCCGTTAACGTCTTTCTCGTTAAAATTCGGATAGATGGTTACATCGCCCTGTTTGCGCCATGCACCGTAAATAGCTGCCGGCGTGGGCGGTGTGTAGGTTGATGAAAATGAATTGGAATAGTTGGCAATGTAATTGTAAACCTTGTTACCAAACTGACCGTTAAGCAGCACATTCAGCGTAAGGTTTTTATACCTGAAAAAGTTATTGAAGCCAAAGAAAAATTTAGGAGTGGCGTTACCTAAAACCTGACGGTCACGGTCGTCAATCACGTTATCGCCATTGGTATCCTGCCATATGGTGGAGCCGCCTTTGAGTACGTTGCCATTACGGGTCATGTGCTGCAGCGGGCCATTGTAGGGCTGCCCGTTAAGCGTAAAGCCTGTGGCCGATTTACCGTCGGCCGATACACCAACCGGGGTTAGCATATCACCCTTATTATCGTACGAGTTTGATACGTCGTACTGATATACACCCAGATTTTTGAAAATATAAAAATCGCCAATATTACCACCTTCTTTCACCTGGTAGGAGGTACCGGTTATATAGCTGGTATGATTTAGAAGTTCCTTTATTTTGCCTGGAGATTGTATGGTTGCGTTTGCATTAACAGTCCATGAAAAATTGGTGTTTTGTATAGCTGTGCCTGTAACAGATAGCTCTAACCCCTTGTTCTGTATTTTACCAAGGTTAACTGTTCCGGTGCGATAGCCGGTTTCTTCGGCTATGTTTTGCGCGGCTAAGAGGCCGTTGGTGTTTTTAATATAATACTCCGGGCTAAACGTTAACCGTCCGCCTAACATGCTCAGGTCTAAACCCAGATTTGTTGTTGCTGTTGATTCCCACTTAATGGCGGGGTTGGCTATAGAGGTTGGCAAGCCAACCCCTTGTACACCATTATATACTCCGCTGTTACCATTGGCAACACCAAAAGCCAGCAGATTCAGGTAGCCAAAATCACTCAGTTTATCGTTACCGGCAGTACCGTAGCTAAACCTTAGCTTACCATCTTCCAACCATTTTTTGGACCAGCCCATAAAACTTTCGTCAGAGAAACGCCAGGCGGCACCAACCGCGCCAAAATTACCCCATTTGTTGTCGGGGCCGAAACGCGATGAACCATCTCTACGGTAGGTTCCGTTAATAATATAGCGGCTTTTATATGAGTACTGTGCACGGCCGAATAGTGATTCTGTAGCGTAGTAGGCTGGGTAATTGTACAGTGTTTTGGTAAGGTCAATAGTAGCTACGTTTGATGCAAAAGCGTTTTCGGTTAAATAATTGCGGAGTGAAAAAAGGCCATCGGTCTCACTGGTTTTATCACGGCTAAAACCTATCACAGCTGATATTTTGTGGTTCCCATCCTTACCGAGGCTCTTGTCGTAATTTAAATGCGTTTGCAGGTTATAAAAAAAAACCTTGTCATCCTCGGTACTACCCGTGTTAATACCGTTGTTAACAATAGCCAAAGGCACAAAAGTTTGGGTATTGGTATTGTCCAGGCGGAAATTAAAGGTGGTGGTAAACCTTAAGCCAGGCATAATGTCGTAATTTAATGAGGTGTTGTTTTGTGCCTTATATAAGGTTGGCTTATTGGTGGCCAGCATGGCGTAAGCAACAGGGTTCCTTTTTGATTCTACATAACCGGCATATTGCCCGTCGGGGCGGTAAATGGATGTCCATGGATTGCGTTCAAATACTTGTCTTGCCGTGTTGGCCACATCCACCGCGTTACCGGTAACATAAGAGTAGTTAAAGTTATTGGTAATATTGAATTTGCTGGTAGCCTGTATGTTTACATTGGTAGTTCCCTGCAGGGTTCTGGCATAACTGTTCAGTACAATTGACCGGTCGCTGATGAAAGTTAAACCAGTATAGTAGGTTATACCTTTTTGCCCACCGCTCACACTCAGGTTAATGTTATCTTTTTGCCCGGTTCTGAAAAGCAGGTCCTGGTAATCATTATCGGCGTTTAGATAATGGTTAAGGGAGTCAATTTGGATTGAGTTATTGATATCATACCTGCGGTAATACCGAAGATCATCTGACGAGGTTGTTTGCAGCTTGTGAGCCAGTTTACTAAACAGGTGATAGTAATTGGCGGTGATGTTTGCTTTGCCTTCGTGGCCGCCTTTGGTGGTAATAAGTATTACGCCATTGCCTCCGCGTGCACCATAAATGGAAGCAGAAGCAGCATCTTTCAAAATTTCGATAGAAGCGATATCTGCCGGGTTCAGGTACGATGCATCCTGGCTGATCACCCCGTCTATAACATAAAGCGGACCATTGCCGGCATTTAATGTGGATGCCCCACGGATCTGAATAGTGCCCTGCGAAAGTGGGTCGCCACCATCAGTAGTGATCTGTGCACCGGCAATCTGACCCTCCAGAGCGTCAAACAGATTTATCGGCTGGCGTTCTTGTATCTGTTTGGCACTTACTGTGCCTATAGAACCTGTCAGGTCGCGTTTTTTTACGGTTTGGCCATAGCCGGTAACCACCACCTCATTTAAGTCGGTAGCGTTATCGTCAAGCGTAACGTCTATGGTGGTACTGGTGCCTACCGTCATTTCTTTGGATTGAGCACCCAGATAACTGAAAACAATAATCGATTTGGCTCCGGGAAAAGTTATGGAGTACTTTCCGTTAATATCTGTAACAGTACCGGTTTGCGTTCCTTTAAGTTTAACACTTACTCCGGGTAAGGGTAATCCTTTACTGTCTTTAACAATGCCGGTAATTTTGGCACCGGTATTTTGGGCATACAAATCAACTGATGTGCCTACCATCAGCAGTATGTAGACTATGCTTCTCAAAAAAAAAGCAAAAGGTTTCCAGGTATATGATTTTCTCATACATTAATTATAGGTTAATTATAAAATAAAATGAATAACTCCTGATGCTTAGAAAATCAGGACATAGTGCTGCATTTAGAAATAAATGGCAAACAGAAATATTAAGTCTTTGGCTTTCTCATAGTTTAAGGTATTAGTGGTTAAAATTGGTTTGTAATTCTAAGCACAAATAACCTATTATTATAGATTTATAATAAAATTATCTACGAAAACGATTTCGATACGTGTTAGAACACTATTTTGTAACGGGCATTATATTAAGAAATACGCGTCTGCTCATTTTGCGAATTATTAATTGAATGATTAAAACGAACTAAACGAGTTTAATTGAATATTATTCAGTTTGAAGCTTTAATTTAATTTATGGTTAATTAAATGTTTTATTTTTAGCATGCTAACTGATCAGTCGTTCTGAAAAGCGTTCTCTGGACAATACCACAGCATCATAGTCCTTTGCCCTTAACCTGCCAGCCACAAATAAATGCATCAAATACGGCAATCGCGGTAAGCGCATAGGCCTGCGCGGTTTTTACTACATCGGCATGGCTTTTTTTACAAGGCTATTGCGGTAATACTGATCCGGTGGCCGCCAGGTGTTATTTTTTTATCGGCGGCCATCATATGCCCATTATGCTGAATTACATATGGGTTATCATCCCAAGAGCGGGCTATTTGTTTCTGCTGGGGAGTTATATTGGTACTTTGCTGGTAAACCTCTAAATTTCGCTTAAAGTATGCCCTGTTTTTGCTATTGCTCCGGTGGTTGCAATGGATATATTGAATTATTTTATGGCTTGGAAAGCCCTTGCAATTGTATCCTTATCAAGTATTTTTTTAAAGGGTTTCTCCCAATTATTGGGTTTTTCTATATATATAAGCCATCCTTTTCTAATATATTTTGAATTTCCTCTGTTGATAATTCATTAAATATAGTGGGGGCAAATTTCTTTTCAATTTCAGCAACTTCATTTGCGTATTCTAACTTTAGACAACCTGGCGAATTTTTCAAATTACTTTAAAAACAGATTCTTTTACACCCATGGCATTCCGTTCTTAAAGACTGCAAACATGTCATGTTATTGTAAAGATCTTTAATTTTTTCATACAAACATCTGATGTTTAAATATAACATCATATGTTTGTGCTGTAATTTAAGGTTATGAAAAAGGAAAAGCTTTCAGATCAGGTAGCAGCCAGGATTAGGCAGGATATCAAAGAAAACAGATACAAGACAGAAGAAAAGATCCCTGCCGAGCCTGAGTTGATGAAGATCTACGCTGTTGGAAGGTCATCAGTACGGGAAGCCATTAAAAGCCTGGCGATGGCTGGCGTTTTACAGGTAAGACAGGGCGATGGTACTTATGTTAATAAACATGCCGACCAAATGCCCATGGAGCAACGGCTTACAAATGCCAGCTTTGAAGAGATTAACGCGGTTCGGAGACTACTGGAAGAAGAGATCGTCAGGCTGGCTGCGGAACTGTACACGCCTGATGATTTGGCTGAAATGGAAAAACAACTGGCCGCCCGGAAGCAGGCTATATTAACAGAAGACCGCGCAGCCTGTACTAATGCAGACATTGCCTTCCATATGGCTATCGCAAGTTCAGTCGGAAACAGCGTGCTAACCGGCTTATATCAAAACTTTACGCAAACCATCCGTTCATTTTTTTCCCAGCGGGAACTACAGGGTATTGCCCATTTTGCTATGAGTCATCACCTGCACGAGGATCTTTTTCTCGCCATACGTGCCAGGAGGAAAAAACAGGCGGTTGAAATAATTACCTACATTTTAAAAAATAATTATTAAGATCATGACTATTCTTACGTTCACCATATTATTGCTGGCCGGCGCTTATCTGGCTGGCCTGGTTGGATCACTTACCGGATTAGGCGGTGGTGTGGTTATCATTCCATTATTGACACTGGTTTTTCACGTAGATATCCGTTATGCCATCGGCGCGGCGCTGCTTGCCTCAATCGCAAACTCATCGGGTGCTGCCAGTGCCTATGTTAAGGAAGGCATTACTAACATCAGGCTGGGGATGTTCCTGGAAATTGCTACCACGGTTGGCGCGGTGGTTGGCGCGGTTATCGCGGTATATACGCCTACCAATACCATAGCCATATTATTTGGCAGTATCCTGCTGTTTTCGGCAGCACTGACATTACGGAAAAAGAACCAGGAAGCGTTACTGGTTGGCAGCGCCACTGCAAACAAACTTAAGCTCAACAACAGTTATCCTACCAAAACTGGCGACGTAAGCTATCATCTGAAAAATGTAGGTGCGGGATTTTCTATCATGGCCGTAGCCGGTATTTTCTCAGGGCTGTTAGGCATCGGGTCGGGCGCGCTCAAAGTGCTGGCAATGGATTCAACTATGCATATTCCTTTTAAGGTAAGCACTACCACCAGCAATTTCATGATCGGAGTAACCGCTGCCGCCAGCGCTGTGGTTTACCTGCAAAGGGGATATATGGATGCAGGCATTGCATTTCCTGTAGTACTGGGTGTGTTAGCTGGCGCATTTACCGGCTCAAAACTATTAACACGGATAGACGCGCGGGTATTAAAATATATCTTTTGCACAGCTATTGCATTTGTGGCGATAGAAATGATATACAACGGCTACAATCATAAATTTTAATCTCATTCCATGAAAAAGATAATTTCAAAACTGCACCTCGCCGACCATGATATCGAACAATTCATAGGCCTTCAACTCAGATTTGGCGTATTGTTTTCCAGCTTCATTGTGCTGGTGGGAGGCATACGGTACCTCATACAATCTGGAAATATGTCATTACCGCATTACCAGCTGTTTATCGGCGAAAAAGCCGGACTAACTACGGGCAGGGAAATCTGGCATGGCGTAACCGGCATGGAAGCAAAAGGTATTATTCAGTTTGGCGTAATGGTACTGATTGCGACGCCCATACTGCGCATACTATTCTCTTTAATAGGTTTTATTTTAGAAAAAGACCGCCTTTATATCGGAATCACGATGGTTGTACTATCGGTAATGATGATCAGCATATTCGGTGGTTTAAAAGTTTAATAATTAATGCTATATATTATGAAGAACAGATCAAAAAGCATCATTCAAATGATGATGGCCGGCAGCATTGTATTTGCCGCTCTATTTACTTCTCCTGTGCAAGCACAACAGCCTGCACCTATTAAAAATATCGTATTGGTACACGGCGCATTTGTAGACGGTTCTGGATGGAAACCGGTTTACGATATCCTGGTAGGTAAAGGATATCATGTGAGTGTTGTACAACAGCCTTTGACCTCTTTTGATGCCGATTTAGCGGCTGTAAAGCGGATATTGGATCTTCAGGGAGGCCCCTGTATTTTAGTTGGTCATAGCTATGGCGGTGGTTTGATAACCGAAGCAGGCAATGACCCGCATGTGGCAGGGCTGGTTTATATTGCTGCCCACGCTCCCGATAAAGGAGAATCAGAAGCAGACAACGGAAAACGTATCCCTCCGGCTTACAAATCCCTGCAAAAGCCGGCCAATGGTTTCGACTATATCGACCCGGCACAGTTTCCGGCCGATTTCGCGGGCGACCTTCCCATCAAACAAGCAGCATTTATGGCGAACGCGCAGATGCCTACTGCAGACGGTGTGTTCCATGCCGTAATTCAAAATCCCGCCTGGCGGACAAAACCCAGCTGGTACATGGTAGCCAAAGCTGACCGGATCATTAACCCGGACCTGGAACGGATGTATGCGAAACGGGCAGGCAGCCACACCGTAGAAATTGAGGGTGCAAGTCATTCCGTATTTGAATCACACCCTAAAGAGGTTGCCCGTTTAATTATAGACGCTGCAACTGGTGTCTTAAAATAATGACATTACCAAATAATCATTAAACAGAAATAATGAAACGCGTATCTGTTATTTTCATCATTTTTTTTTCTTCGCTGGCAACACTAATCAGTTGCAATCAGGAAAGCGGCATTAAAAAATTGCGATTTAAAATCGACAGCCTACAGGCGAAAGTCATTAATGCTTATGTACCTGGAACGGGCGAAATTATGAGCAACATTGTTCAGCCCCATCATTATAAGCTCTGGCTTGCTGGTGAAAACAAAAACTGGCAACTGGCCAAATATGAAAGTCACCTGTTAGCCGGCGGTTTTAAACGGATCCAAAAATATCATAGCGGAACTTCTGAGGCAACTGCAGTACCGATGATCTATCCGCAGATTGAAGCTATTGACCTGGCGATCAGGCGGCATGACCAACAACAGTTCAACCGTAGTTTTGCCCAACTGACCAGCGCCTGTAACAGCTGTCACCAGGCTACAAATTACGGCTTCAATGTGATCACCGTTCCTGTGGTAAAAAGCGGCTTCGAAAACCAGAAATTTTAAAAAAAACAGGCTGGTTGATGCCTGTGTCACAGCTGAAGCCAGCTGCATTCGAGGAAAACGCGACTTCATCCGACAATTATACTGTTTTGTGCAAATAAAAAACCCCACTCTGACGAGTGGGGTAAATAATGATCACTGACCAAAAAGTGTGGCGACAATGAAAGACACAGTATTAAATATTTTGATAGAGGGATGCCTGAATGGTAACAGGTCAGATCAAAAGGAATTGTATAAGCAATATGTTAGATACAATAAGGGAAAACCTTTTCCCTTATTGTACTCCCTGATTTAACACCTCATTTTTGAAGCCCGAATTAAACATATGGTCTGATAAGGGCAGAAAATAAATCGTTATCAATTGGAGTTTAACGATAATGTGCATTGAATAATGATCACTGACCTAAAAGTGTGGCGACAATGAAAGACACGGCATTAGATATTTTGATAGAGGGATGCCTGAATGGTAACAGGTCAGAGCAAAAGGAATTGTATAAAGCATTCTATGGTTTGGCATTTAACGTTTGCCTGCGATATGCAGGAAACAGGAACGATGCTTCTGAAATTGTTAATCAGGGTTTTCTTAATGTCTTTTTAAACCTAAAAAAATACCGAAAGGACATGGTTTTTGCTATATGGCTAAAAAAGATCATGGTCAATAAAGCAATTGATTTTTACCGGAAAAATTTAAAGTTGACGCTTCAGGATGATCCTGACGTTGCTGAATATTTATCATCCAATGAACTACCTGAAAATAGGATAATGCATGAAGACCTTCTTAATTTAATCCAAACCTTGCCGAACGCCTACAGGATTGTGTTCAATCTTTATGCCATCGAAGGTTATTCTCACAATGAGATCTCAGTGAAACTTCGGATCAGTCCCGGAAGCTCAAAAAGCAAATTATCAAAGGCAAGAAGGGAATTGCAATCAAAAATATTTGAGCTGGATATTAAAAGGATTAAGCAAGAAAATTAAAGTACCATCTATTATCACTCGATCTCACCAAGCAAAGGGGGGCTTTTCCGTGTTCGATGATCCAGCGATGAGCGGTGATTAAAATTGGGCGACAGGTCCGATTCCTCCGCCACACAATCGCGCGGGTGATAGAGAAAAGCCCGGGGGCGTTCGCGGCAATGGCGAACAAATATGTTTAATTAAATCGACAGTCGGCTGCTACGGCACGCAGAGGCGGGGGCAACAGAGTAATCGAAATTCCATAGAACAGCGCATCCGGTTTGGCTGATTATTCTTCCCTAAAGTTAAGATCAACAGAAAATGTCTCTTTTGTACGACTTAAAGCCAGAAAAGCAATAGTCAGGGCAAACACAGCCACCATGCCTCCGGCATATATCAACGAAAAATCAAACCATTTCCGCAGGTACTGAAGTAGAAGTGACAGTGGTATAACAGCGCCCCTGACAAAGTTTGGGACTGTTGTGGTCACCGTGGCACGTATGTTCGTTCCGAATTGTTCCGCGGCTATCGTCAGGAAAAGAACCCAATAGCCTGCTGAAAATTCAAAAAAGGTACAAACGGAATAAAACTGAAAAAGGGTCAGGTCATTTAAGAATAAGTAAGCAGCTATCGCTATTACGGTGAGTGATAAAAAGATATAGACAACCTTAACACGGCTTTTCAGGTATTGGCTGATTAATCCGCTGAAAACATCACCCACTACCGTGCCGCCATAACAGCAGGCAATGGCTACCCCTGCATTTACCTGACCTTTTACTCCCAGCACCTTACCAAACTCAGGAGAAAGGGTGATAAGTATGCCCACGCCGAACCACAGTGGCAGACCGATAAGAATACAGTTCAGGTATTTAAAGAACTGTTTGGTATTGCTGAACAGGGAGAAGAAATCCCCACGCTTTTGCCCGCTTGTTTTTACTTCATGAAACATTCCCGATTCGGCTACACTTAGGCGCAGTAGCAGTAGGCAAAGACCCAGGGCCCCCCCGGTAAAAAATGCGTTGCGCCAATCAAAATAATGTGCGACAAAATGGGCTACGACCGCGCCGGAAATACCCACGCCGGCTATAATTGTTGTTGCGTAGCCTCGTTTGTCTTTTGGCATAAGTTCAACAACCAGCGTTACTCCGGCTCCAAGTTCGCCCGCCAGGCCGAAGCCTGCAATAAACCTGAAAAGGGCATAACTTTCTACGGAATGTACAAAACCATTAGCGATATTGGCCAGGGAGTACAGTAATATAGAGCCGAACAGAACTGTAATCCTGCCTTTTTTGTCTCCCAGTACTCCCCAGAAGATTCCACCAATTATCAGTCCGGCCATCTGTATATTTAATAAAAATATCCCCGATTCGGTCGCCTGTGCTCCTGTCAGGCCTAAAGACTTGAGACTGGGTAGCCTTACGATACTAAAAAGCAGAAGGTCATATATATCAACGAAGTATCCCATAGAGGCAACCAGAATAGCGGCGATGGGTAAAACATTCGTAAAGTTTCTCTGAGTTACTATAGTTTTCATGAACATTTAGAATTTAAATATTGATTTGATTAACACATGTTTGAAGGGTGGTAAAAGGAGTGCTTTGGTTATAAACAGATACGCTTGATGTCTTAAGTATGGGCCTAACAACAACAAATACCTATTCAATCGGCTCGTCAATTTCAAGGCAGCCTGTTTTGTGATTGTTCCATCGCCGCTAGAAGATGATACATTATCTCATTAACCGGCGTGACTACGGAATACTTTTTACCAAGCTTCCTGACAGCGCCCGAAAAATTTTCAACTTCAGTCTTCCTTCCCGCCTCCACATCCTGTAACATAGAGGTTTTAAAAGCAGGATTTAGCGCGTTTATTGAAGTAATAAAGTCTTCAATGTCTGACTGGTTGAGATTAATTCCACAGCGCTGTGAGATATTAACGACCTCATTTGCCGCCATGATCGCAAGTTCCCGGTGGTGGCCATCCTTTTGGAACATATTGGCAGAAGCTTTTAATATCGCGGAAGTTTGATTCATGCCGGTATTCATCATAAATTTCTTCCACTGAGACCTGATCATATCTGCCGGTATTTCGTAAGGGATCCCTGCTTCTGAAAAAATTGTTTTCACGGCATTTACGCGCGCTGACACTTCTGAGTTTACTTTTTCGCCAAATACGATCTTACCCATATGCATAAAGCTTTTACCGATTGCACAACTTTGGTCCCGCATGACGCTTGCTGTTGAGTAGGCGTATAACATGTGCTGCATTCCGATTTCCTGACCAATGACCTCTTCGCTTAAAATGCCGTTTAACAGCGAAATAATAATGGTATTCTTTCCGATAAAATCCTTTATATCCGCAATTGCCTGTCGGAGATCGGGATATTTTACAGCGATGATAAGGAGATCGGCTGGTTCATGTTTTTCCCCCGGAGAAATGTAACTAAAATTATAAGTTTTGTTATTAATGATGATCCGCGAGTCTTTAAAGGTGTCAATACGTTTTTTTTTCGCAATAATTTTTATTGAATCCGGGAATCTGTCATACAACTTAGCAGCGTAACTGCATCCAATTGCACCTAATCCTATTATATATATCCGGTTAATTCTATTTTCCTTCATTTTTCTCCCCTTTGCTTCTTAAAGATTTTGGCGATTGCGGTTTCGCTAAAACCAATTCTCTTTTTTTATTTCAAAAACGCTGCGTACGGCAGTATATATTACTGAAAGGCCAAAGGTCGGCAAATCAATAAAAGCCGTAAATCCCCAAATCTGGGGATGTTTTCGGGTTGATTAATAATGAAATGCCTGATTTTCCGGTGCTGGTTCAAAACATCCGTTTGGGTTACGGAACCTGAAACAAATGATTACGAATAAAACGCAGTGTATCAAAGCACTGCCTTTTTAAAATGCAGAAATCGAATCTACAAATATTGCGATCACGGCTTTGTCGATCATTGAAGGGGAGTTATTGTGATTTGCAATTCGATGATATCCAGGAAATCATCACTGCAATTCAGCAACAAATGATGAAAATCGACGTCTTCCCCCGCGAATTTATTTTACATGAAAGTTAGCGAATGCAATTCGGCGGAGAGTTAACAACATAGTAGAGAAATAGGTACAATCCCTACTATGATATTCTTCAACTCAAATTAATATCAAACCATCCATTAAATCACTTCAAACCATAATTTGCACAAACAATCTTGCAAACCAGCTTATGATATCAAATATTGAAAACTAAGCTTACTCTTCAGAGCGCTTCTTATTCTTAAGAATTTCCCTGATAATTCTGAAAAGTTCCTGTAGATGTTGTGGCGGGTAATCCGATTCCCCACTGAAAAGACTTTCTGCGGAGGTCTTTTTTTGTAAGAGTGCTTTTCCAGCGTTTTTAGAAGGTTTTTGAAAAAAATGTCTATCAATTTTTATTACTTTTTTTAAGGTTAAAAGGCACTTAAAAACGTAAAGAATTTATTAAAACCATCATGACTTATTTTTTTAACATTACAATTAAACCAACACCCAACCTTCTCTTAAAGCTTTCTCATAACTTTCCTCATCGAATTTATAATAGGTCGGTGAACGATGGGCGCCTATACTTCTTTTTTCATCGAGTTTTACAATGAGTCCGAGCGAAATTAATTTATTGGGGAAATTAGAAGCATTCAATTTTTTACCTGACATCACTTCATAAAAGTGTTTGATTTCCTTAAGTGTAAATTTTTGCTGTAAAAGACTCTTACCGATCGGAAAATGATACAGATGTAATCTCATAGTCAACAGCGCCTCGCGAACCATTTCATCATTGTCAAAGCCTAATGGTGGCAAATTATTGACTGAAAACCATTGGCATTCGCTGGAAAAAAGATCAGGACTTGGTTTGGCGTTGAGAATGTCGGTTACAGCGTAAAAACCCACAGCTACAGTTTCAGCCCTAAGCCAGCTGTCTTGATCCAGGCTAACCTGGGCAACTTCATAAAACTTCTGTTCATCTAAAGCCCCTTTTGGATTATTTCTTCCCGGGTCGCCAAACGCTTTAAATTGTTTTAAAAATAAGTTTTCTATACCTGTACGTTGCTCAGTTATCCTTGTGGCAGCTTGTTCTAAACTTTCCTCTTTTCTGACAGGGCCACCGGGTATGCACCACATCGTAACAGCTAAACTTTTTGTGAGCAACAACTGTAGGTCATCATTATGATAACCAAAAATGGCGCAATCCACACTAAGACCGGGTCTGTAATCTAAATAGCCCTTACTAAAAAAATGCCGCAATTCCTCAAGATTATCCATTTGTTCCTATGCTAAAATTTATTTGTTAACTTTTAATAAATATATGAAAAATGTTAATACCTTTATTTATTAAATTTTAACAAATGAATTTTAGGCGCCCGCCAATCGTCTTTAACCATTGTAAACCAGTATTCTAAAAAATACATAACCAATTAACTGTATTAATAAATTATGAGGAT
>Ga0193743_1002492_pt1 | contig 12987 bp, 8 predicted proteins | sample L2c2metaG_FD_143038 | JGI IMG/M metagenome (GOLD analysis project Ga0193743, IMG submission 143038) | Soil microbial communities from a riparian zone of the East river system, Colorado, United States - L2c2 | ecosystem: Environmental > Terrestrial > Soil > Riparian zone | place: USA: East River... | reverse complement strand
CAACACCCGTCAGCCTCAACAGCGGGGAGGGCGGCAACAATTCTTTGCCGGGCAAGGACTTGGGCATTCGTACCCGAATTCTAAACACATCTGCAACAGGAATGAGTCAGAACCCCGAAAGTGCGGAAGATCCCCTATATAGCTCCCCCGGTTTCGGTCGCTCTCCTATTGGTCCGTGCGGAAGAAGTAATAGTCGGCAGAGTACGGCACCAGCGTTTGCTTACCGACATCGGTGGGGACGGAGCAGCCGGAAGCTGGAGCGGATCCCCCGTTGGTATTTAAGCGTTGGATGTAAGTAGTTTTGGTCATTACTTTACCGCCGGCTGGCCCCTGTTCCGACCCGATTGCCTGCAGCAGCAGACAGGCAATCGCGCCAGCATTCGGGCAACTCGCGTCGGAGCCGGCGGGGATCGTCTGTAGCGTTTGTCCCCACACCTTGCTGCTATCGAAGGAACTCTGCCACGTTGCGTTGCCGAAGGGCAGCGGACTTGGAGCGAACTCGTTAGGGTTTGTATCGGGACTGAGGAAGTGGGTGATGACCTGGACCGCATCCCCGAAGACATTCGTAAAAAGGGTAGCTTGGGGTCGAGCATTGTTGACGGTCCAGGAAACGCCTGAGCCCGTGGGCAGGCAAACATAGCCTTGCGTACCCACCGCGTGGCCCGCCAAAAATGTAGAGTTCCCCGCTGGTGGCGCGATGGCGGCAGGAGTGGCTGGGTTCGGTACCAGATTAAAGATCAGGTCATCCTTTTTGTATTGAGCCTTTTCTTGAGCGGAGGCGATGCCGGAGGCGGCCAGTGCGACGGCCGCCAGCAATCCACCACCAATGATGCTGTGAGCGGTTCTGGCGCCCCAGGACTTCTTAGTGCAATGGTTGTTCACTTCTATCTCCTTATTTTTGGACTTAGATTGTGGAGTGCACGGTCTCTCGAAGACCCTGACCCCGCATTTCGCTGCTACGCTCAACACACGAATCCTGGCGTTGAGGTAGGGACGGAAACTAATTTCCCAAGCGCGTACGTTTTCTTGCTGTCCTTTCGGTAAAATCCGACGTCGCCTTCGCGTCCTCGGTGTGGTGCTGCCAATCGAAAATGGGCGAGACGGCGACGGCACTCGAAGTTCGCACCCCACAACTTTTTATGCTCTCTACAAGCTGCAACCAAAAGTCTAAATAAGTTGCTTGGTGATCGAATCGCCAGGGCCGTATCTGTGTATCCTCGAGGAAACGTGAACCGCGTGTATAGACGACGATTGCCTTTTCCACGTTCAAGAGAGGGCCGTACTGTTTGCCGTCATAGGAAAACAGATAGTTCCGCTGCGCTACGAGATCAATCAATTGTTTGAGCTTATAAGGCAGGCTAAAGTTCCACATTGGAGTTCCTAAGACGATTCGATCGGCGTTCTGAAAAGCGTTGGATCAACGATTGAATACGGTCCCATACGTTGGACTCTACCTCAGTCATCGTTTCGTGCTTCACGGCTTTGTACTTCACTCCAATTGCCTCGTAGTCGAACTCCGGTAGCCGTTCATGCCGGACGTTTAACGTATCCACAACTATTAACTATTGAGGCGTTGTCGGATTTGCACGCCTCGATGAATGATTTGGTGAGGGTGATCGAATCGGAAGATTCGCCTCTTGGTGACGATTGAATCTCGAGAAGTTTCACGTGGTCCCTCCGGGTGTGGGGACTCCTTGCGGAGTCCGAGCTACTTCGCGACCGCACGTGCTGCACTCTCAATTACATCTGCGACCTCCTTGGGGTGCGACACATAGACGCAATGACTCGCACCGGCGACTTCGATCGTGTGGCTGTTGGCTCGCGCGGCATAAAACCGTTCGAGGTCGGGATTGATCGTTCTATCCGCCCCGGCGACGACCATCCAACTCGGTTTTTCTCTCCAGGCAGGCGTGGTGATGACCGCTTCGAAATTCACAGCTGCGTTGAATACCTGGGAGTGGGCCATAAAGGCGGCCCGCTCAACAGGTAGATCGGCTGCAAAGAAAAAATGAAATTGCGTGGGGTCGAGAAAAGTGAACCCATCTGCCGTCGTCTTCATCGCGGTAGATTTGCTGAGATCACTTGGGAAGAGCGTTCCGTCCTCGTGTTCACTCTCTCCCGCGTCAGGCATGTGAGCAGCGACGTACACCAGTCCGACAACAGATGGATCGGTTCCCGCTTCGGTAACGACAGATCCCCCATAGCTGTGTGCGACAAGGATGCTCGGTCCGTCTTGCAGTGCGAGGATACGCTTCACGGCCGTCACATCATCCTGGAAGGACGTCTCCGGCTCTTGGACGATGCTGACGTTGAAGCCATCCCTGACAAGGTTGTCGTAAACGCCCCTCCAGCCCGAGCCGTCCGCCCAGGCACCGTGGACGAGGACGATATTTTTTACTTCGGACTCCTGTGCTTGTAAGTTTGGTGTGCTCGACGGGACGGCAGCACATAACATTGTGGTGAATACGGCGAATCGATTGAACATAACTATCTCCAGTTCCTTTTTTGTTGAGTTCTGCAGCGCGTTTCAAAGACCAAGAACCGTCACTGCTAGTGAGGCTGTCATCCAGCGGGTGTGTTGTGTTCCTCACCAGCTTAGACTCTTCACTGGTGACTCGCGATTGTTGTTTGTTCTCATGACGGTGATATGGATGGCTGATCACGAGTCCCAACCAGTTCGCCGAATGTGATTGGTGCAAATAAAATCTTCGGGTTGGCAAAACCCCGTTGCGGAACGCTCGTCGATGCCGCCCGGCAATTCTGCTCAACCCGGGAGGCAGTCAAATTCCAAGAGAAAGTAATTCGGTCCTAAGGGTCCGATTGTGGACACTGGACCCAAAGAGTCGCGCCATAAACGCACGCACGGGACAATGTTGTCGATGGGGCTATCCGCGTATCAATGATTTAGCGACGTGCGAGAGCGAATTCACAAAATCGGCGTACTACCGCCGCAGTGTTCTGCCGTGCGAAGGCCAACCCAATCTCTGACTCCGGCAGTCGATCTGTAATCGAGCACACGACCACCTTGGAGACGATTCTTTTTGCCGCAGATGCTGGGACAATCGAGACACCCGCGCCGGCATCGACGAGCGAGATGAGTGTAGACATCTCTCCTGCTGTTTGGACCACCTTAGGGACGACTCCAGCGTTGCTCAGGATTCCAGACAAAAGGTCGTGGAATCCGCGAGCGTGCTCTCGGGCATACATGACGAAGGGATTCCCTTTGAGTTCGCTCAGGCGAATCTCTTTTTTTGCTGAGAGGGTGTGCCATGAAGGTAAGACCGCGACAAATGGCTCCCTGTGAACCGTTGTCACCTCGATCTCTTTGCGCTGTTCAATGGGAAGGCGAAGGAAGCCTACGTCTAACAAACGATCGCCAATCATTTCCAGTTGGGCGCCTGTCGAGATGTTTCTTATCGAAAATTCAACATCCGGGCACCTCTTCCGAAAACGCCACATCAGGTTCGGGACGATTTCAAAACCGGCAGTTGATATAAAACCGATGCGAATATGACCGAGTTTGCCTGCTGACGCCCACTGAGCTTTCCGCTTTGCGAATTCGAGCCTTTCCAGAGCAACCGCCGCGTCTTCCCGAAACGCCTGCCCAGCCTCCGTAAGCACCGTGCCCTGTCGGTTTCGACTTAGGAGTTGGACGCCCAATTCGTCCTCAAGGGCTTTGACTTGAAGGCTAAGCGCAGGCTGGCTCAAATTGAGGAGCCGAGCGCTTCGACCGAAATGAAGAGTTTCAGCGACGGACAAGAACGAACGGATGTAGCGGAATTCCATGCGGTCTCCTGATGCGCCATAGGAATGGGGTCAAGCGGTATCTGATACCCTGCGGCACGTTCGCGCGATCATCCGATGCTGTACTTACATTCCCGAAGATGCAGCCCGTCCAAGGACACAGTAGGTGTGATCCAGTGGAAGGCGGATAACAAAACGGGCGCCAGCGGCTGGCTCAATCCACATATCGCCACCGTGGTTGCGAACAGTCTGACGGGCTAGCGCGAGTCCAAGTCCCAGGCCGTCCTCCTTCCCTGATGTGACAAACGGTTCAAATAACCGATCGTAAATACAAGCGGGAATCCCGGGTCCCGTGTCTTCCAATTCGACGAGAACGGACATACCAGTTGTTCTCGCTCCAATGCGAACCGTGCCGCCCCCCGGCATTGCTTCGAAGGCGTTGGCAATTAGGTTAAAGAATACGCGCTCAATGTGAGAGCGCACCAGCGGCAAACCTATCCCATCAGGTACGTCTAGCAAGATCTGAACACTCTGGTATTCCTTCGCTGCCAACGCCGCTTCCGATGCCGCAGCGATGACCTCCCGAATGTCGCAGACTTCAGCGCTTGATACATTGTCCCGGGTAATGCTGGGCACGTCTGCTAGCAATTTCCGCATCCGTCCGGCAGCATGACACATCTTGGCCGCGAGCCGCTTCACTTGAGTTGAAGGTGAATCTAGATCCATCAACAGCTCTGCGCCTGCGCAGATCGTCGCCAGAGGATTCCGAAGATCGTGGAGGATCGAGGCGGAAAACCATCCAATAGTGGAAATCGCTTCTTGTGGGTTTTCCGATCGTTGGTAGAGAGTAATCTTCTTGGTCGCGTTCACTTTGGTGTCATCTGAACGCCATCCTCGCGCCTGGTCCTTGTTGACACAGCTCGGACCGGAAGGTGTTTCCAGCGTCTCTGTAGTCTGTGCTTTCGGCATATCAATCCCGTTCCTTCAGTCTGCGTGTGTCACTCGTGGCTCACCCGAAAGCCACGAGTGCAATGATCGAGCGTCGCACGACTCGGTTGCACGGCACTTGCACATCCAGCGGCTCGCGACTTCGCCGCCCCGGCATCGTTTAGCTCATGTCACCGACGCTGCTGCTCGTGCGAGCGTCGACGGTTTTTGAGAAGTCCTAATTCCCAGGCGCATCATCTTGCTGATTAAGGTCGTCCTGGGCAGCCCCAGACGGACGGCAGCGCCGTTCCGGCCACCGACCCTACCCTCGGTTTGAAGAAGAGCCCGAAGGATGTGCGTACGCTCCGCGTCTTCCAGCGTGACCGGCGCGGATGGCTTCGGCCACTCCGAATCATCCTGGGTTGTGTCACTGGGTTCGGGCGGCGAACCATTCAGAACAGAGCTAGTCGCGAGAATTACGGAACGCTCAATGAAATTTTGCAGTTCCCGGACGTTGCCCGGCCAGGAATGCCGCACAAGAACCTCCGTGAAGTCCTCTGAAATGGCCGTAATTGGTTTGCGCATCCGAGCAGCGTAATCCATTGCAAAATGCTGGATTAACAAACGAATGTCTTGGGGGCGATCACGCAACGGCGGTAGTTCAATGGGGAACACACTGAGCCGATAGAAGAGGTCGGCACGAAATTGACGTTCGCCGACCATTTCAATGAGATTCTGATGTGTGGCGCAGATCACGCGCACATCGGTGTGAATGGTCGCAACACCGCCTAGACGCTCGAACTGTCTTTCCTGCATGACGCGAAGAAGCTTTGGCTGCAACTCTAGCGGAAGGTCGCCGATCTCGTCCAAGAACAAGGTTCCTTGGTTAGCCCGCTCGAACCGTCCAATACCGCGCGCGACTGCTCCGGTGTAGGCGCCACGCTCGTGACCGAACAGTTCGCTTTCCAGCAAACCTGCAGGAATTGCGGCGCAATTCACTTTCACAAACGGGCCGTTCGATCGCTCGCTGCACTTGTGAATAGCTTCTGCGATCAGTTCTTTACCAGTTCCTGTTTCCCCGTTGATCAACACCGTGGCGTTGGTCGGGGCCACAATCCGCACCATGCCGAGTACGCGCCGGAGAGCGGCGCTGTTACCGACAATGCGGGGTGATCCGCTGCCGCAGAGTTCGTTGTTGTCGAGCGCGACGTCCGCCGGCGTCGCATCCTCGATTTGAAAGGATTCGGTATGGTTGACTGCGGGCGCTTCACTTGCCCTGCTTGCTTGTGTCGCCATTCCTTGACTCCTTGTCCGCTATAGTTTCGATGCTCACGCACCAAGGCTCTGCTTAAGCGCTAACTTCCGCCTCGAGATCTCGTGATCCACTCACGAACGTATCCTGCACAGTTCTTCAGTGCGATGCCGTCGGCTTCGCAGCGCTCGAGAAAGCTGATGGCATCTCGACCTACCAAAGTTAGGTCCTTCAAGTCCAAGATTATGCGGCTCCCATTCGCTTCCGACCTAATCAGTGTTTCCAACTCTGCTATATCTTCTTCATCCATTTGGCCGCTCAGCGTAAAGACCACTTCCCCGTTCGCCGACCTTTGAATTCTCAGCATTCTGTCCTTTCAGGGAAGGAGATTCTTACCATTGACAGCTGCCATGCCAATCTAAGTAGTACGCTCCCCCGAACGCCTTTTAGGCCGCGCAGCCTGCTGCTGCCCACGCTTGCACTGTTTCTGATTCACGGCCAAACACGAGAGCAGCTGACCCGTCCTCGTGGCTCACGCGGATGCAATCGCCGCCGTGAATCTGGCCGCTGGCCATCAGGTTCGACAATGCTTGCACGAGCAGGCGCTCGATAGCGCGCTTCAAGTGCGACCCGCTCAACTTCGCGATTTCATGACTGTGTTGAAACTCGGCACAATCGACCTTGATTACTGCACGAGAGTTCTGTAACAGGGATTCGGCGGTCGCCACCACGATACGCGTCTTCCCAGAGCCGGTAGGCCCCAAGAAGAGAAAGTTTGCGATCGGCCACCCAACCGGGGATAGCCCGGCCAAGTAAGTTTGATAAGCCCTCACGATCTGTTGGATTGCTTCTTCTTGTCCAATGACGAGATGGCGGAGTTTGCTTTCCAGCTGCCCCACCGGCCTTCCGTTCTGGGTGAGTAATTCGACTCTTGGCATTTCCAATTCCCTCGCCATTGGGATTGCACGCCGAACGCCGATCGTAAGTTATTGAGATGATGGTGATTGACGAACATATAAATTGGCCAAGTTGGCCAATTGGCCAAATTTGTACAATTTTGCCAAGCAGTCAGGAGTCAGGAGGAAGGGATGAAGAGTCTAGCTGTTCTTCGAAGGATCGCTAGTTTTGAAGCGATTCTTGTTGATCCTTAACGATCTGATCTTGTGCTCCAGAGTGGATCGCGGCATACCAAGTTTGGCAGCCGCACCGGAAGGTCCGTACACCCGTCCTCTGCTTTCGCTTAATGCAGCCTCAATGATTGCTTTTTCCTGAGAAGGGAGCCTCTTAAACAGGCCGATCGCTCTGTTCGGTTCAGTTGCAGAGGGTTGTCGAGAAAGCCAGCTCTCATCGACTGAGAAATTCTTCGTCTCACATACAATGACAGAGCGCTCAACCACGTTCTGCAATTCGCGAATATTACCTGGCCAGGGGTACGACTGAAGCAGATCGAGGCTCTTCTTGTTCACCGCCTGAAACCTTTTTCCCGCTTGCCTTGCGAAACGATCAATGAAGTATTCAATCAGTAGGGGAATGTCTTCTCTTCGTTCGCGCAAAGAAGGCATCTCAATTGGAAAAACATTGAGCCGGTAAAACAGGTCCCTCCGGAACGTGCCGGCAGCGATGGCAGCCTCCAAGTCGCGGTTAGTAGCTGCAATCACCCGAACGTCAGTTCGGATAGATCCAGCTCCACCGAGACGCTCAAATTCGTGTTCTTGCAGAACACGCAGGAGAGCGATCTGGGTCTCGGCAGGAAGCTCTCCGATTTCGTCGAGGAAGATTGTGCCTCCTTCGGCCAACTCAAAGCGCCCTAAACGCCGGTGCATTGCCCCGGTAAAGGCGCCCTTCTCATGACCGAACAATTCTGACGCGATCAAGTCGCGGGGAATGGCTGCGCAGTTCACACTCACAAAGGCCCCTGAGGAGCGCCGGGAACGCCTGTGAATGGCGCGGGCAACCAGCTCCTTCCCCGTGCCGGTCTCGCCGGTGATCAGAACGCTGGAGTCGGTCGGAGCAACTTTGGCTACGCGAGACAGCACGTTTCGCAGTGGGCGTGAAGTTCCGACAATTTGCTCGAACATCGATGCTTTATCGATTTCTTCGCGCAAAGCGACGTTCTCGTTTCGGAGTCGCTCCTCAGCCTGCTTGCGATCCTCGATATCGGTCGCCGCGACATACCAACGTGTGAGGCGTCCTTGGTCATCTCGTATCGGGTTCCAGCGGAAGAGAAACCAGCGATACTTTCCGTCATTTCTCAGGAAACGTAGCTCGGTTTCGTGCGGGAGGCCGCTCGAGAATTTACCTTGAGCTTCGCTCATCACGCGTCCCCAATCATCTGGATGACAAAGCCTGCGATGATCGTAAGTCCGCCACTCCTCAAAGGTAAGACCGAGATAATCGAGCGCGGCTTGATTGGCATAAAGAAGGGTGCGGTTGGGATCAGGCCCTAACACATAGACGTGCTGCGGCACCAACTCCAGGATCTGTCGAAGCTCGCTTTCGCTTTGCCGGATCTTCTCCTCCGCTTGCTTTGCCGCGCTGACGTCCATCACCGTTCCGACAAATTCTACGAGGTCGCCTTTCTCATTGACGATAGGATGTCCGATCGCATGGAGGTGCTTGACGGCTCCGTCGGGAAGAACAATGCGGTAGTCCGCTTCATAGTCTGTTCTTTGCATTTCGGACTCTTCGAAGAGTTCCTGAATGCGTTTCGCGTCCTCGGGATGATTTCTAGTAAGCCAAAATTCAGTGTTCGACTGAACCTCATCGGGTCTCACGCCGAATATTCGATACACTTCCGGCGAGACTGTGACTCTCCCCGAAGCAATGTCATGTTGCCAGCTGCCTGTATGGCTCAATCGCTGCGCTTCAAGCAACTCTGCTTCGCGGTGGCGCAGTTCCGCTTCCGCTTGCTTTGCTGCGGTCACGTCGGTTACGGCGCCCACAAATTCGAGATTCTCAGCCGAAGTCTTCAACGCGCGACCTAAGACGTGGACGTACTTCACCGAACCATCCGCCATCACCAAACGATTCTCAAGATCAAAATCCGCTCCCGCCCCAGACGCCCGGTCGCGGGTCTGTTGTACGCGATCCTGGTCGTCGGGATGAATTCGCTGCATGATCCACGCCAACGTAGGCTTAGCCGCTCGATCGTGTTCAAAGATGTTGTAGGTTTCCTCTGACCAGTAGATTTCTCCGCTCAGAACGCTCCAGCCGAAGCTGCCTGTGTGGCTTATGCTCTGCCCCTCCGCCAGGAAAGCTTCGCTGCGTTGCAGATCAGAATAGAGGCTGGCATTCTCCAGCGAAATCGCGGCTTGTGAAGCCAGCAACTCCAGCACTGCGACCCGGTCCGCCGTGAATGCGCACGGAGTCAAATTGTTCTCCAAATAGAAGGCACCCACAAGCTTCGTTTGTTTGAGGATGGGCAGGCACAGGACGGATCTGGGGCGCTTCTGCCGCACATAATCGTCATCCGAATACAATTTGTCGACAGAAGCATCATCAAGAACCACGCGCTCCCGAGTCCGGATCACGTAATGAAGCAGGGATTGTGGGAGATCGGATGGCGTCGCGGCTCTCTGTCGAACGGTGACCTCGAGGTTCCCGTGGCCGGTGGCGGCATCCGCCTCGATCTGCAGCTCGTCACCGCGGAGACAGATGAGCAGTCCCCGCTCGGCCCCGGCATGCTCCACCGCGATTCGCAGAAGTTTCTCGATCAGCTTGGGGAGAACAATCTCGCTCGAGAGCGCCTGTGAAGCCTTGACTACAGTCTCGAAGTCCAACTGCCCTCCCGACGTGCCGATCGTGGCAGTGGAAGACATAGCATCTCGTTTGTCATGCAGGCGTGGATAGCGTTCGTCGAGTTGCTTCACCTTTCCGAACGCGCCCCAGCGTTCGTAGCAATTCCGCGCATTGCGCAAATACGCATGGGCGACTCTGTCAACTCCGCGCGTCGAGTAATACCGGGCCGCCACTTCATGGGCAGAACCCTCGTTTTGCACGAAGCCGTGTTCACGCGCCGACTGAATGGCCTGTTCATACAGACGCATGGCATCGGCGTCTCGCCCTTCGAGGCGAGCGATCTCTGCCAATAAGAGCGCATGCTTGTCGGCAAAGGTCGATGGATTGATCTCAGCCCAAAGACGCAGCTGTTCCACGTGCTCCGCCAGTAGCTGGCGCCAAGCCTGCCGCTGCTCAGCGGACGCATTTTCATAGCAGACAGCTACCGTAAGAGCGTAATAAAAAAAATAATCGAGCAGCTGGATGTGGGCTGTTGAGGCCGAAAGGAGGGATTGCGCCTTTTCGGCTGCGTCGAGGGCCTCAGCAAAGTCACCTAACAAAAACCGCGCTTTCAGCTTGAGGATCCAGTACCAGCAAATCATCAAAGGCAATTTGGCTCCGCTTAGCTCCGACTCGAACTTTGCCTCATTGAAGTGCGCGTCGCTGTATGCAGAAAAGTTCGCAGTCTCACCCTGCATGGTAGCGATAAAGCGTTGTTGGCTCCCGATTATGTCCAAGGTATCCCCATACCTGGCTTCGCGGACCAAGTGCCACGCGGCCTCCGACTCGCGCCAAACCTCATCGAGAGGATCGTTTCGCAGAAGGAGACCCGTTATGATTTGGTGTTTGCCATAGCTGGCGAAGGCCAGATCGCCCGTTTCAATTCCCGCGCACACAGTCGTTCGGAAGCAATCAATTGCAGTTGCGACCGGATGCGTAAAGAGGGCGATGAGCGCCATCGCATAGTAAACCTCTGCCCGGTGCGCGATAAAGCCGTACTTCTCTATGAGGTCACAGGCGAGTTTACTGAAGCGGTCGGCTTCGCGATACTGGTGAAAGATATGCCCAAGCGCACCCCCCCAATCACCATAGGCATGCGCGGCAGCACCGCTTGCTCCATGCTGGATGCCGATCTTTACCATGCGGCTGATGAGCATACACCACAATCGAACATCGATAAGAAAGGCCGCGGGAACAAGTGTCGACAACACCTGCATCGCAGCCTCTATTTCGCGATCGATCATCAGCGGTTGATCGATTAAACTCTCCGGCGGACGTCCCGCGAGGCTTTGCGAAACTGAGTCGTACTCGGCCTGGAGAGTCTCCCAGCTTGGATGCACCGGCAGGTCGATACCGAACAAGCGCAGGCATGCCCTGGCGCTGGCAACAGCCTGATCGTTTTCCGATTTCTGCGTGTGAGACTGGATACTAAGACAGTAGACAGCCGCCTGGTCGACCTTCGATGTTGCACGCGGGAACAACTCCTCAATTAGTTGCTCGCATTTTTCGACGTTGCTGTTCAGCAATTCGGCCCGCGCGCATTCGAGCCACAGGCTGAACATCAATTCGTAATGCGCCGCCCAATCCTCCTCCTCGAGCAATGCCATGCCAGACGAAAAATACGCACGCGCCGACGCATAGGCCGCGGACGCCTTGGCCTTTCGCCCGGCACGCAGATCGATCGCCGCAACCTGCACTCTCTCGCCGTGATCAATCAACAATTCGGCGCCGCGATTGAGTTGGTTTGCAACATCGAACAGATGCTCGGCGAGGCCGTCCGCCGTCATGCTCGCCAGCAACGCTCGGCCAATCCGAAGGTGTGCCCCCGCGCGCTCGCCTTCGGGGATGAGTGTGTAAGCCGCCTCCTGGATACGGTCATGGAGGAACGCATAGGACTCCTCCTGGCAGAGGATCAGGCCCGTGCGAACTGCCTCCCAGAGCGCCGTGTGGATCTCCTGCTCCGTTTCCCTTTGGACCAGAGTCAGGGTGGCGACCTCGGCGACATTGCCCAGGCAGGCGAGCTGTTTCAGGGCTTCCTGGGTGGTAGTAGAGAGCAGTTTCAGCTTCCCGGCCATGAGATCCACCACGTTGTCGGTGTAGCCCTTGGCACGGATGCGATTCATGTCCCATTGCCAAGTGCGCGTGACTGGGTCGAACCAGAGGAGCCCCTCGTCGGCCAGCGCGGTGAAGAATTGAATCGCAAAGAACGGATTGCCGCCGGTCTTCTCCTGCACCAGTTGCGCCAGAGGATGGGCGGCATCTCGTTCGCAGTGCAGCGCATCGGCGACAAGTCGGCCAACATCGTCCAGCCTGAGGGGAACCAGTACGATCTCCTGCATTCTCGCTCCGACCTTGCGGATCGCGCCCAGCGTCCGCATGAACGGATGAGATGAACTGACCTCGTTGTCGCGGTAGGCCCCGACCACCAGGAGGTGCCGCACCTCCGGGTGCGTGACCAGACGCTCGAGGAGATCGAGCGTTGCTGCATCCAGCCATTGCAGATCATCGAAGAACAGCGCGAGCGGGTGCTCCGGCCGGGCGAACGCGCCGAGGAAGCGCCGGAACACCAACTGGAAGCGGTTCTGCGCCTCTCGCGGCGGCAGGTCTGGAACGGGCGGCTGTTTCCCGAGGATGAACTCCAGCTCCGGGATGAGGTTGACGATCAGCTGCCCGTTTGCGCCCACCGCATCTCGCAGGGCGCCGCGCCACTGCCCCATCTCCCCTTCACTCTTCACGAGGATCTGACGGACCAAGGCCTGGAAGGCCTGTGCCAGGGTTGCATACGGGATGTCACGCTTGTACCGGTCGAATTTGCCCGCTGCGAAAAGCCCACGCGGCAGGACAAGCACCTTATGCAGCTCATTCACCACCGAGGATTTGCCGACGCCGGAAAAACCGGATACAAACACGAGTTCTGGTGTGCCGTGAGCCACGACCCGGCCGAAGGCGGCGAGCAGGGCGTTGACCTCGCCCTCTCGCCCGTACAGCTTCTCTGGGATCAGCAATCGATCCGGGACGTCGTGCGTGCCCAACGGAAACGGGTCGATGCGGCCCTGTGTTTCCCATTCCAACCGGCACCGCCGAAGATCACCCTCGAGACCCATGGCGGTCTGGTAGCGGTCCTCGACTGTCTTAGCCAGGAGTCGCATGATGATCGCCGAGAGCGGCGGCGGGAGCTTGGCGATGCTGTCAGGCGGCGCAGGTTGACGCGCAATGTGGCAGTGTACCCATTCCATGGCATCGGCGGCAGCAAACGGCAGGCGGCCCGTGAACATCTGGTAGAGGGT
>Ga0193743_1002491_pt1 | contig 12987 bp, 7 predicted proteins | sample L2c2metaG_FD_143038 | JGI IMG/M metagenome (GOLD analysis project Ga0193743, IMG submission 143038) | Soil microbial communities from a riparian zone of the East river system, Colorado, United States - L2c2 | ecosystem: Environmental > Terrestrial > Soil > Riparian zone | place: USA: East River... | reverse complement strand
TTTAGCGGGGCGCGGGAAACTTCAGTATTATAGGTCATATGCCCACCTTCAAACCATTTTACCGGAATCCGGTCCAGGAGGTTGACACCTTTCAGGTCCAGCTCGGTCTGGTAGCCCGGCGTGGCAACATCTTCATAACCATGGAGAATCAATAATTTGAGGCCGGGATTCTGTTCGATCGAACTCTGGATGTCGGTTATGCTCTGCGGGAAATTACTATTTGATCCTTCCCGCTGCCACGCCCAGTTGCGGATTACCGCATCGTTCAACGACTGATATTGCGACTTTATACGGTAATTGGCAAAATCGGGCAGGTAGTCCTTGAACTGATTGAGAAAGGCAACATTGATGTAGTCGTCAGCTTTGTAAACAACGTACCCTATTGCATCGACCGGTACCTTCATGCGCGCATCGTAGCGTCCGAGCTGGAAGCCGGGCATCAACTGATTCCGGACCGTTAGAGGCTGAACGTTAGGATCAAACATTAATTGATTGCGGTCGATGCCGGTTTTGGCAATGACCTCGTCGTAAAAGGCATTCCACGGCAACGCGTCAAATTCTTCCCAATTCCCGGTTTCGAAAATCTTGAATAGCCCGTCTATAACGGGCGAGACTGTATCGGTCACAAATTGTCGCAATATCTGGAGATATGCCCCTTCTGTAGCCTCACCACGCACATGTGACTTCCCAAAATAGTCCGCTGTCATGGCATAGGAGGGGAAATAGCCCGCGCAAGAAACCCCGCCTCTCAACATGTCACAATTCGAGTTATAATCAACAAGCGGTGAGTTCAAGATGAACCCGGAAAGAACGACCGGGGGCTTACCCGATTTGTCCGGCTCGAAACGGCTTGTTCCTGCCTGCTCGAGCAGATTGGCGACGATCGGGGTGCGGATGCCGCCATAGGATTCGCCATAGAGATATTTCGGTGAACTCTGGCGGTTGTTGACGTTGTTGTATCGGGTAATGAAATCCGCAACGAGTTTCGCATCGCTGTCCGTTCCCCACCAATCCTTGTTCGTGTGGGGCACCACTGCGGTCGAAAGACCTGTGCCGGGCGGATCCACAAAGACAAGATCGCTCTGATCGAGAAGGGTTATCTCGTTTTCGAGGAACGGAAAGCTCTCGGGCTGTTTGGCATAATCGCTTTCCGGAATATTCGGAGCATCGGATTTCAGACGCCATGGTGCCCATGAACCCATGTGCAGCCAGATCGAAGCCGAGCCAGGACCGCCGTTCCAGAAGAAGGTCACGGGCCGGTTCTCGCGTGGCAGATCGTCCCGCGTATAGGCAGTATAGAAAACCGCCGCCTCCGCGTCCTTCGCATCAGGATTTTTGGGGTCCTTGCCATAAGCGACGAGATGGCCGGAGCTGGCAGTGAACCGCACCGTCTTGCCATTGAGCGTCATCTTGTGGCGCTTGGCCGATGGCGTCTCATCGATAGCCTCAAGCTTGATTTGCCCGGTGATCGTGGTGTCATAAACGTTCGGATCGTCGATCGTCTTGTCTTTTGGCGCCACCGCGTCATAGGCGGCGTCAGCGACCTTCTCCGCATCGATGACAGGCGGAAGCTTTATGGGCTCCCCGATGACAGGCGGTAACTTAATGGGTGTTACCACCGGGTCTTTGACAGGAGGCGTCACCGGATCTGCATCGAATGTCGCATCCGAGACCTCGGTCTCGAAATTGCTTTCGCCACCTTTGTCGTTATCGCAAGCAGTGAGTGAAAGAAGGAGAGGAAGGAAAAGGGAAGCCGTTCGAAAATTCATCATTGAAACCCTCACAGACTAAAACCGCAGCTTGGCGGGATCACCCTTGAACCGTCAATTCTCCTAAAGTTTAATCGGCTAAATTTTTTGCCTATTTTTCCATCAGCAGAGAAGACAAACCTGACCGGCGACATTTCTCGGTCTGAAATGCCGCGGGTCGATTTATCGTTGAGTTGGCGGCCACTGGTGGCAAGGTTACTCGATGATCTGGATTGGCTTTGTCCCCGCCGGCCGAGCCGGCGCAACGCTCAGGGGTGAACGCGGCGCCATGAAGCGCGAAACATCGGCAAAGCTGACAAAGCCATCCTTGTCACGATCGATTTCGGCAAAATGATCGGAGATGAACCCCCAGCCGCCGTCGCTCGCTTGTTGCGCGGTTAACACCTTGTTGGAACCGGCTGCTGCATCGAATCGAGCTTTCAATTGCTGATCGACCGCCTGCTGTACGGTGGCCTGGTTCATTTTTGGGCGCACCACACCTGCACGATCACGCGGCGGAAAGCCCAATATCTCGCCAGCTCCAGAAGTTGTGATACCCACCGCTATAGCACTGAGCATTCCAATCAATGCGAAGGATAGATTGTAAACTCTCATCATACTTCTTCCTAGTTCAATGACATGGTCTGGATGGTGACAGACGGCGGGGTGTAGGGAGGAGCATCATAAAACGCGTCGAGCGTCTTCTTCGCCGGTATGCGCGCCTCTTCCGAATAATAAATCATGTGGCCACCTTCAAAATTTTCAACAGGAATTCGTCGCGCCAGACCTGCACCCAGCAAGTCCAGTTCCGTCTGGTGGAATGGCGTGACCAGATCGTAATACCCGTGCAACGCCAGCATTTTTACGGTTGAGTCATACGTCAGAGTTCCAACGAGATCAGGCAGGCTGCTTCTGGAATTCTGCAGCTTGTTTTCGCGCTCATACTTCCACAGGCTAAGGATGACGTCGCCGAGTACCGAATATTCCGAGGCATTGTGATAGTTGAAATCGTCGGGCAATACGGTCTTTATGCCGGCAGCAAACGCCTCGTCCTCATAGAATGTCAGATCATACCCTCCGTCTTTCGGAATATTCAGCCGAGCGTCGTAGATGCCGAGATTTTTGTCCGGCATGATGCTGGCGTGAAACTTGTTCGAAGATAGCTCAAATTCACGAAACCAATCGATGTCGAGCCCGGTAATCTTCGTCATATCCTGAAAAAAATCGTTTCCAACCGGAGTCGCTGGATACTTGAGCCAGCCGGGCGTAAAGGCTTTTTCGACGTTTTTGGCGGCTGTCTCAGCAAAATCCTTCATGGTGCTATAGGGGTCAACAAGAAATTTGTTGATAAAGTTTTCGTGGTCCGCTGTATCCGTAACGAATAGGTCGGCCAACTCTGTACCATAACTAAGGGCGTTGTCCGGGTTGACGGCAGCCCAGGCGCGGGCGTCGGCGGCGTTGTCCCAGTAAGTAGTTAGCCACTCGAACTGGAATTCGGTTTGGTTGGCAAGGTCCTTCATTTGGCCGAGGACGGGCGTGTACCATAGGCTTCGTGCCGGATTATACTTTTCCCTCACAAACGTTCGCAGCGTATCCAGGTATTGAGACTTTGGCGCGTCCCCACGCTTGGTTCCCTTCTTGTAATAATCCGCGGTCATTCCAAAAGTCGGCAAAAAACCATTGCACGACATATCGCCGCCTTGGCCGCAATTCGTGTCGTAGTCGAGGATCGGCGAGTTCAGGATAACGCCCGATAGTACCGTGGCCTTCTTGCCTGACGGATCCGGCTCGTAGCTTTTTGTGCCAGCCGTTTCGAGCATATTGGCTATGATCGGAATGCGGATACCACCATAGGATTCGCCGTAAAGATATTTCGGCGAGAGCTGGCGGTTGTTCTTGTTGATGTATCGTCTGATGAAATCGAGATCGACGCGCGCATCGATCTCCATTCCCCAAAAGTCCTGGTTCTGGTGCGGCTTGATTGCCTGCGAATAGCCCGTGCCGACCGGATCCACAAAAACCAGATCGGACTTGTCAAGCAAGGTTTCCTCATTGGCTATCCACGGAAACGTGGCAGGTTTCTTCGTGTATGCGCTTTCCGGTATGAACGGCTCGCTTGTCTTCAGACGCTTCGGCGCCCATGAACCAAGATGCAGCCAGATCGATGCGGAGCCCGGACCGCCATTAAAGAAAAACGTTACCGGGCGATTTTCCTTCGGGAGATCATCGCGCGTGTAGGCCATATAGAAAATCGATGCCTGCGCTCCCTCAGTCCCGGAACTCGCAGTGTCGTTTGGGGCGTATGCAACCAAGTGCCCGGCCGTCGCGGTATATTCAACTGTCTTGCCACCAATAGTGGTGCTGTGGTGCTTGACGGCAGGTGCTTCATCGACCAATGCCAGCTCAATGCCGCCCTCCGGCCCGGCGTCGAAAGCATTCTTGTCCTCGATGACATTATCCTTGGGCCAGACAGATGGAATCACAACTGGCACGGGTCCCGGTGCTACGACTGGCCCGGGTGCGGGTGTCACTATGACGGGTCCCGGCGGGATTTCGAAGGTACCTTCGGTAACTTGTGGATCGCTGTTGTTGCAGGCGGCGAGAAAAGTGAGGACTGAAAGTGAAAATATTCGAAAATTCATGTGTCTGAAAATCTCCGATAAAAACCCGAGCTTTTCGATCAACTCCATCAGGGTCAATTGAGCTAAAGGCTAAACAACCGGATTTGTTGCCCTGCAATGCAAACACCCCCCCAGCGTTCTAAAGATTTCAAATAGTTAGAGCCGGACGGCGCGCCAGTTATCCGACTAAGGTATTAAATCTGGAGCCGGTGCGGCATCCACAATATCCATTTAGGGTTGTGGTCGTGGCGAGTCCAAATGGAATGTGTCTGGACTCAGCGGGTCAGACCCTGTCAAAACGCCGTTACAACAAGCCTTGGATGAAGCATTGACTGACCTCCCCGCCCTTCCCGTTACCGAAATCCGGCTGCATCTGCTGATGCGCCCTGGCGCGAGAACCACACCATCATCCCGCTCGGGCCGCGCCGTCTGGCCACCCCCGGCAGCCAGACGCATGGAGTGGAGATCAACCTACCCTGATGCGGCATACGGATTTGCGGGTACGCACTATCAGTATCGCATAAGGGATCGTCAATCTGACCGGCGACATTTCCGGGCGCGAAATGCCGCCGGTCGATAATCATTGGCAAGTGATTTTCGGATCAGCCCAATCGGCATAATCAAAAACAACGTAGTCATCGCCGGGCTTTACGATCAACCGCAGAGTCGAAACATTTTCGATATCCGCGTCCAGCTGTTTTGCTTGGTCCGCAGGGGTCATGACGCCGCTTTCTACCAACAATCTTCCATCGCCCCATACCTCGAAAGAAACGTTGCCGTAGCCCTTGCGTTCAGTACTGTCTTTCTTGAAATAGTAGGCGTCCACTCCGACACTAGTCGTGAAATGTGAGCACTTGCCAGCAGGTCTATAGAGTATCTGCGAGCGGGCGGAGACCCCCAACCCCTTTTCGAATTTTGCCTCGGCGATCTGGAGTCTGGTGCCATCGTTTGCCTTCTCTTCGCCGTTGGATTCGTCCTTCTCCACTGGCCCCCATCCATTCACAGCAAATATGTTTTGCTGGTCGCTGAGGTAACTCGTGCCGGAAGGGAGTGCAACCTCGCTGCCTTCCACACTGAGAATGACTACGCCATGGCTCGGGACAGTCGCACTGTAACCGTCCTGGAAATCGCCGGAATCCTTCTGATTGGAAAGATCGCGCACCGTTGCAGGGCTGCTGCCAAGACCAAGGTCGGACCACTTCACTTGGATCATGGCCGCCTTGCCAGTGAGGTTCAAAAGCGCCACTGCGCGTGTGCCGCTATTTACGAGCGGCTTGCTCCAAACCTGCAGCCCCGGCGCGTCTTCACGCACGACTGTCGCCTGGATATTCAATGGGTCCTGATTGACAGCAATAATATCGCTATTGGTCATTATCCGTAGGGTCTTCACGCTTTGGTTAATAATGTCATTACCTGTCAACAATGGTGCCGCCAGCATGGCCCACATGCCGAAATGGGTTTTGTTTTCCTCATCGGATGCCAATTTGCCGACCTCGAGCATATCCGGATCGTTCCAGAACCCGGGAGTGGCATAGCCTTCGCGCGCCCGTGCGGAAGCGAGCAAAGCCTTGATGGAGTCGAAATTATCTGTGATGTCATCTCCTACACGTGCGGTGTGTGTGACCGTTGGAACATCCATATTTATCGATAGGGGAGAAACCCATGGATGGTCAAAATCCCTTGCGTCGCGGTGGAACCCGTTACTAAAATTATTCAAGTTGACGCTAAAGAATATGTTTCTCTTGGTCTTCGCCAAGGCATCTCGCATTTTTATGAATGTCTGCCGGTCGCTGGGCCCGTTGCAATCATCGTACTTCAGATAATCAACGCCCCAACTCGCAAATGTTGCCGCATCCGTTTCTTCGCGTCCCAAACTGCCGGTATACCCGGCGCAGGTCTTGTTATTGCCGCCGCTGTAAATGCCCAGCTTCAGCCCCTTGGCATGTATCTTGTCTGCCAGATCCTTGATACCGAGCGGGAACTTTTCGTTGGCCTGGAGCTTGCCGTCGGCGTCTCTTCCTCCCGCCCAGCAATCGTCGATGTTTATGAAGTCATAGCCCGCCTTGGCCATTCCATTCATGACGATCTCATTGGCTACATCAAGGATCAAGGTTGCGCTGACATTGCATTTGAACGTGTTCCAGCTGTTCCAGCCCATAGGCGGGCCCTTCGGTGCAGGCAAGCCCTTGGTGCCATCCGCAAGCACAACCTTGTAGAGTGGCGGAAACGGCTCGTAGTCGTTAGGCAGAACGACGATCTGTTCTCCCTCCTTGAGTAGCGCTTCCGCTTCGTCCAATAATCCCGCCTGCCTGAGTATTTCGGCGGCCTCCTTGGTCTTCCCCGATTTCTTGAGACCATCGGCAACAGTCCGGGCCACTGCCTCAAGCGCTGCCTTCCTTGCCGCCAACTCCGTCTTGGTATTTGCCGTCTCGTCCTTTTGGGACTTTATCTCGGCATTGGTTTGGGCAAGACCATTGGTCTTGAACGCAGCGATCTCTGCCTGTGCCTGTTCAAGCGCGGCGGCAGTCGTCTCGCCGCTTGATGTCGTGTCGTTGTTTGTGTCGGTAGATCCGTTGCAGGCCACAAGACATAGCAAAGCCGCGAGGCAACCCAGCCTGAAATTCATTTTGATGATCCTCCCAGATCGAAAAGTATGACTTTTTAACCGGCGTGATTTGTCAGGCATTGGGAGGCAACGTCAATTGGCACAAAGTCTAAGGAAAACATACAAAGCTTGCCGACTACGAATATTGGTGGACTTCACGGCGCAAAGCTTGTCAAAACGCCTCAATATCAAGACATGGACGCTGCATTGACTGACCTCCCCGCCCTTCCCGTCACCGAAATCCTGCCCGCGCTTGATCGCGCGCTGGCGAACGCCAATGCTGCGGTGCTCGTTGCGCCGCCCGGTGCCGGCAAGACGACGCTCATCCCGCTGCATCTGCTGGATGCGCCCTGGCGCGACGACAGAACCATCATCCTGCTCGAGCCGCGCCGTCTGGCCGCCCGCGCGGCAGCCAGCCGCATGGCGAGCCTTCTCGGCGAAGATGTCGGCGGAACAGTTGGCTACCGCATGCGCCTCGAAAACAAGGTTTCGGCGAAAACCCGCATCCTCGTCGTCACAGAAGGCGTCTTCGCGCGGATGATCCTCGACGATCCCGATCTGAAAGGCGTCGCCGCCGTGCTCTTCGATGAGTTCCACGAGCGCAGCCTCGATGCGGATTTCGGGCTGGCCCTGGCGCTCGACGTGCAGGCAGCATTGCGGCCGGATCTAAAGCTTCTCGTCATGTCGGCAACGCTCGATGGCGCGCGGGTTGCACGCCTTCTGAACGACGCGCCGGTTCTGGAAAGCAAGGGCCGCTCCTTTCCTATCGATATCCGTTATCGGAGCCGCAATCCCGACGAACGGGTAGAAGATGCCATGGCCAAGGCCATTCGCAACACGCTTGCGGACGAGACCGGCAGCATCCTTGCCTTCCTGCCGGGCCAGCGCGAGATCGAACGCACCGCGGAGGCGCTGCAAGGCCGCGTCGGCCCGGACATATTGATCGTGCCGCTTTACGGCGCATTGGAAGGCCGCGACCAAGACGCGGCGATCAAGCCCGCACCGGCGGACAAGCGCAAGGTCGTGCTCGCCACCTCGATTGCAGAAACCTCGATCACCATAGACGGCGTGCGCGTCGTCATCGATAGCGGCCTCGCGCGACTGCCGAAATTCGAACCCGCCACCGGCCTGACCCGGCTGGAGACCGTTCGCGCCTCGCGTGCTGCCGTTGATCAGCGCGCGGGCCGCGCCGGACGAACAGAGCCCGGCATTGCGCTGCGGCTGTGGCGAGCCGAGCAGACCGCCGCGCTGGAAGCCTTCGCCCCGCCGGAAATCCTCGAAGCCGACCTGACCGGTCTGGTCCTCGATTGTGCGGCATGGGGCGTCGCAAATCCCGCAAGCCTTGCCTTTCTCGATGCGCCGCCGGCTCCTGCGATCAAGGAAGCCAAAGCTCTTTTGCAGAATCTCGGTGCGCTGGAGAATGACCGCATTACCCCTATGGGCAATGAAATGCGTGCACTGGCTTTGCCTGCGCGCCTCGCCCATATGGTGCTGACCGCGCGTGTGCGGGGGCAATCTCAACGCGCCGCGGAGCTTGCCATGCTCCTGACCGAACGCGGTCTTGGTGGCAACGATATCGATCTCGACGTGCGGCTTTCCCGCTTCCAGCGTGATCGGGGCGACCGCGCAGCGCGTGCACGCTCATTGGCGAAGCGGCTCGCCGGACGCGATTCCATCACTGCCCCTGACCCCGACAGCGTCGGCCGTCTGCTCATCGGGGCCTATCCGGACCGCATCGCCAAGGCGCGCGGCAATGGTCAGTTCACCCTTGCAAACGGCCGCGGCGGTGAGGTCGATCCCGCCACGTCGCTGGCCAAATCGCCATGGCTGGTTGTGGCCGATCTCGCCGGGCGTGCGGGACGCGCGCGTATCCTTGCCGCGGCGGAGGTGACGGAAGCCGAAATCCGCGAAGCCTTGGCGACAAGCATCGTCAGCGGCCGGCAAGTGACCTACGATCCGGCGCGCAATGCCCTGCAAGCACGCGATGCCACCCGCATCGGCGCCATCGCATTGTCCGAAAAGACGCTGCCTGCGCCCACAGGCGAGGAAGCTAATCTTGGCGTCGTCGCCGCCGTCCGCACGCAGGGTCTCGATATTCTGCCGTGGTCGAAGGAAGCGACGATCCTGCGCCGCCGTCTTGCCTGGCTGCATCAGGGGCTTGGTTCGCCATGGCCCGCCATGGATGACGACGCTCTCACCGCAACGCTCGACGATTGGCTATTGCCCTTCCTCAAGGGCACGGCTCAACTCGGTCAAATCCCGGCACATGTCCTGATCGAGGGTTTGCGCTCAGTTGTGCCGTACGATCTTCAGCGCAAGATCGACACTCTCGCACCGACCCATTTCGAAGTACCGACCGGCTCCAGCATTCCGATCCGCTATGATGAGGGCGAACCAGTGCTTGCCGTGCGTGTGCAGGAGCTCTTCGGGCTCGGCACCCACCCCGCCATCGCCGGCGGCACCATCCCGCTTCTGCTCGAACTCTTGTCGCCCGCACACCGTCCGATCCAGATCACCCGCGATCTTCCCGGCTTCTGGAAGGGTTCCTGGGCAGACGTGCGCAGCGACATGCGCGGCCGTTATCCAAGGCATGTCTGGCCGGAGGACCCCGCTTCCGCAGCACCGACCAGCCGCGCCAAGCCACGCGGGACTTGAAGTTGTTCTCCGATAACCGCAGGGCACCATCACCTCTCCCTGTCGTAGGGCACCCCCTTTCCGTCATCCTCGGGCTTGACCCGAGGATGACGGAAAGGGGGGTGCCTTACGACGATGAAGATGGAAGCCCTTCCTTGGTACCGGGCAATTCCCTTTGCACTCCGTTTGTTCTAAAGCAGCCTCATGGTTCAGGATTTCGGCATACGCTCATCTTATCTGTCGCGCCGTCTGCGGCTGACGACACTCATTCGTCTGCGCTGGCTTGCCGTGGCGGGGCAGAGCATCGCGGTGCTTTTCGTCGCGCTCTACCTCAAATTCCCCTTCCCGGTAAGCATCTGCTTCGCGATGATCGCCTGTTCGGCATGGCTGAACCTCCTGATGTCATTCCGCTATCCGATCAACCACCGGCTCGAGCCGCGCGCCGCGGTCACCGTCCTCGCCTTCGATATCCTGCAGGTGGCGGGGCTTCTTTATATGACCGGCGGACTGCAGAACCCCTTCGCGGTGCTGATGATCGTCCCGGTGATCATTTCCGCCACATCGCTGCCAGCCTATTCGACCACAGCACTCGGCCTTCTCGTCACCATCTGCGCCACGGTCCTTGCCAATGTCTACCTGCCGCTGCCCTGGTATGCCGGCGAGAGCATGCAGCTACCCTTCGTGCTGATCGCCGGCGTCTGGTGTTCGGTGGTCTCGGCCCTCGCCTTCACTGCCGTCTACGCCTACCGCGTCGCGGAAGAGGCGCGCCTCCTCGCCGATGCGCTGACCGCGACCGAGCTGGTCCTGCAACGCGAGCAGCATCTTTCGGCGCTGGACGGGCTTGCCGCCGCGGCTGCGCATGAGCTTGGCACGCCGCTTGCGACGATTGCACTTGTCGCCAAGGAGATGGAGCGGAGCCTGAAGCAGGACGACCGTTTCGCCGAGGATATCGAGCTTCTGCGTTCGCAGACCGACCGCTGCCGTGAGATTCTGAAACGATTGACCAGCCTGTCTTCGACCAGCGAAGAACATATGTCGCGGTTGAAGATTTCCTCGCTCATCGAGGAAGTCATCGAACCCAATCGCAATTTCGGTATCAATATCGAGGTGAAGAAGCTGAGGGGCGAAGGCGTCGAGCCGATTATCCGGCGTAATCCCGGTATCATCTACGGGCTGGGCAATCTGGTCGAGAACGCGATTGATTTTGCCAGAGTGACAATCGAGGTGAGCTGGGGCTGGACCGACAAAACGGTGGAGATCATCGTCAGCGACGATGGCCAGGGTTTTGCCGCCGAGATTCTTGACCGGATCGGCGAGCCCTATACCACAGGCCGCGACCGCGAGATGAATGAACATGGCGGTGGACTTGGGCTTGGGCTGTTCATTGCCAAGACGCTGCTGGAGCGTTCGGGCGCGACGATCACCTTCCGCAATCGTAACGATCCGGGCCAGGGTGCCGAGGTCATCGTGAGCTGGCCGCGCAATCAACTCGTTGTCGATTGATAATCTTTGACTTTTTGTTCATTGCGAACCATTAACGTCAATAATAACAAAAAATGAGCAGGAAACCCTGATGGAAAACACGGATCAGGACGATATTGCAGCCATTGGCGGCGATCCGACACTTCTTCTTGTCGATGACGACAAGCCCTTCTTGCAGCGCCTTGCGCGCGCCATGGAAACGCGAGGCTTCACCGTCGCCATCGCCGACTCGGTCGAAGCCGGCCTTGCCAGCGTCAAGACCCACGCCCCGGCCTATGCGGTTGTCGACATGCGGCTCGGCGACGGCAATGGTCTCGACATCATCGAGGCTATCCGCGCCCGGCGCGAGGACACGCGGGCCGTGATCCTCACCGGTTACGGCAATATCGCCACGGCGGTCAATGCCGTCAAACTCGGCGCCATCGATTACCTGTCGAAGCCAGCCGATGCAGATGAGGTGTTTGCTGCGCTGACCCGCAGGGCAGGTGAGAAAGTCGCTCCGCCGGAAAATCCAATGTCGGCAGACCGGGTCCGCTGGGAACATATCCAGCGTGTCTATGAAATGTGCGATCGCAATGTTTCGGAAACCGCCCGCCGCCTCAATATGCATCGCCGTACGCTGCAGCGGATTTTGGCCAAACGCGCTCCGCGCTGAGGCGCTCGAGGGTCTGTTGAGATTCAGGTCAGGGGGAGCCGAAAATGGTATTTTCGAGAACCGGAGCGCAGTGAACTTTTGGGTTCATGAGCACCGGAAGCGCAGAAAAATGCCATTTGCAGGCCGCCATGGCATGAATATCAATAGAGCCTAATCCATATCCGTTTCCGGCAGATCAATCCCCGACAGTTCCGCCAGCGTCATGCGCGCGGCACTGACGCGGGCAAATCGCAGCGTCATCGCCTTGCGGGTTGCGCTTGCAAGCTTGTGTTCGGGCGCATCGCGGATGATCTCCGCGCCATATCCATCCGAGAGAATAAAGCCGCAATCTTCAGGGAAAATATCGGCGGGAACGCCGGGATGCGTGGCAAAAAACAGCCGGTCGCAGTGTGCCCGGTAGATCGGCCATTTGCGATCCACCTTCCAGTCCTCGATCGAGGATTTGATCTCGACGATCCAGATTTCGCCGGTCCGCGTCAGCGCCACGAGGTCCGCACGCCGCCCGGACGCCAAGCCCGAGCTCGAGAAACAGCCGCTGTACGCCGCGGCGCACCAGCATGGCGTTTTCCGATTGCCGCCCATCGATGAGCGGACTTGTCTGACCCAGGCTGACTAGCGGCATGATCTGGAGATTATCGGCAAATTTGCAACCATGGCAAAAAAACTACACCGCACAGTTGAGGTTTAACAGGTTAACGAAAAACTTCGCTTTACGGTTAATCAGCCATTAACAATAATGACGCTAGAGAGGCAACACAAGAAAACGCACATAGATTCGCTTTAACATTGGGGTGACCATGCAACTCAAGACTATCGTCCTCGCAGTTGGGCTGATGGCTACAACTGCCTTGACCGGCTGTTCTACGATCGGTTTCAGCTATTCCACCGCCTCCTACAATTCCGTTGTCGACGCCGGCTACGTGATTCCCGCTGTTCCCCGCTCCAAGATCCCGCCACAGTATTTGCGCCAGCAAGTCAACTACGATGGCGGTGAGGCTCCGGGGACGATCATCGTCGATACGGGTACGAAATATCTCTATTATGTGCTCGGTGGCGGCAAGGCAATGCGCTACGGCATCGGCGTCGGCAAGCAGGGTTTCGAATGGCATGGCACCGCACGCGTCGCGCTGAAACGCGAATGGCCGACCTGGACACCGCCGAAGGAAATGATCCAGCGCCGGCCTGAACTCGCCGAATTCCGCGATGGCATGGACCCGGGCATCCAGAATCCGCTTGGCGCCC
>Ga0193743_1002490_pt1 | contig 12987 bp, 13 predicted proteins | sample L2c2metaG_FD_143038 | JGI IMG/M metagenome (GOLD analysis project Ga0193743, IMG submission 143038) | Soil microbial communities from a riparian zone of the East river system, Colorado, United States - L2c2 | ecosystem: Environmental > Terrestrial > Soil > Riparian zone | place: USA: East River... | reverse complement strand
AGGTCAAGCTCGAGCCGTTTGGCGCAGCGCTCGACGAACTCGCGGACGCTGTACTGATGGCCGGTGGCGATGACGAAGTCCTGCGGTTTGTCCTGCTGGAGCATCAGCCACTGCATCTCGACGTAGTCGCGAGCGTGTCCCCAGTCGCGCTTGGCGTCGAGGTTGCCCAGGTAGAGCGTGTCCTGCAGTCCGACCTTGATGCGGGAGAGGCCGCGGGTGATCTTTCGGGTGACGAAGGTCTCGCCGCGCAGAGGCGACTCGTGGTTGAACAGAATGCCGTTGCAGGCGAAGATGCCGTAGGCCTCGCGATAGTTCACGCAGATCCAGAAGGCATACATCTTGGCGACCGCGTAGGGCGAGCGCGGATAGAAGGGCGTCGTCTCGCGCTGGGGGATCTCCTGCACCAGGCCGTAGAGTTCTGACGTCGAGGCCTGATAGAACTTCGTCTTCTTCTCGAGGCCGAGGATGCGGATGGCCTCGAGCAGGCGCAGCGGACCCATCGCGTCGGCGTCAGCGGTGTACTCCGGCTGCTCAAACGAGACCTGGACGTGCGACTGTGCGCCGAGGTTGTAGATCTCGTCGGGCTGCACCTTCTGGACGATGTGAATCAACGAGGAAGAGTCGGTCAGATCCCCGTAATGAAGGAAGAATTGAGGATTGGGGTTGTGCGGATCCTCGTAGATGTGGTCGATGCGGTTCGTGTTGAACAGCGAGGAGCGGCGCTTGATGCCGTGAACCTCATAGCCTTTGGCGAGAAGAAACTGAGCAAGGTATGCTCCGTCCTGGCCGGTGACTCCTGTAATCAGGGCTCTCTTCAAACGATGATTCTCCTTTTGCTATCCGGGGTGGGCTTAAATCAGTTTAGCCGATGCCTGTGACGAGACCTTCAACGTCACGCTCAAACTGTTCGAGGACCTGCTGCCGGCCAAGATGCTGGACCGCATAGCGTCGTGCGTTGGCTCCCAGCCGGGCGCGCAGCCCCGGATCCGCAATCAGACGCTCTACCGTAGCATGAAGCGCCGCCGGATCCTCGGCCGGGACAACAAGACCGCAGGCCTCCTCGGGCGACTCTCCGCTGACGACGCGGGCCACCTGAGTCCCCTCATCCGCCGTGGCGATCACCGGCCGTCCGCTCGAGAGCATTCCGGTCAACTTCGAGGGCATCACCAGGTCGGCGGCTCCGGCTCTCTGCGGAAGCAAGTGGATGTCGGCGGCGTTCAAAAGGTCGTTCAGCCGCTCGAACGGCTGCAGGGGGAGCAGGGTCACGTTGGGCCGGTTGGCGACCAGCGTCTCGAGCGTGGGACGGAAGGCTCCGTCGCCGCAAAACAGGAAGTGGACGCTGGAATCGCTTTCGAAGCTCTGCGCCAGCGGAGCCAGCAGTTCCAGCCCCTGCTTCGCTCCCATGTTGCCGGAGTAGAGAAGAATCGTCTTCCCTTCCAGCCCCAGCTCGCGGCGGAAGGAGTTGGGCGCGGCCGGGTCCTGCGGGTGGACCGCGTCGACATCGACCCAGTTGGGAAAGAGGGTCACGCGTTCGGACGGGACGCCCTTGCTCTCGGCGCGCTCGACCATCTTGTGCGAGATGCTGGAGACGCGCGTGAAGGCGCGGGTGAAGGTCTCCTCCAACCCCAGCGCGATGGTATGGACCGGGCCGTGCGCCGGCAGCAGTCCGAGGTCAAAGGCGGCGTCGATCTCGTAGTCCTGCACATGAAGCCAGGAGGCGGCTCCGGTCGCTCGCGCAACCAGGAGAGCCAGCGGAGCCCCGAAGAAGGTCGGCTCTACGGTGAAGACGACATCCGGCTTCCAGAAGCACTGGCGCAGCATGACCGGCAGGCTTCCCAGCATGAACGAGAACAGATGCACCATGCGCTTGAGGCCGGTCGGTTTGGCCGGAACATACAACGGCGTGCGGTAGACCAGCGGCTCACCGAGCTGCCTTTCGGTGCGGTAGAGCTTGCCTCGGTAGTCCTCGCGGATGCTCCACGCTGGATAGTAAGGCGGCGCGGTGACCACGCGGACCTCGTGGCCGCGCTGGGCCAGCCAGGAGGACATCTCGCCAGTGTATTTTCCGATCCCTGTCAGTTCTGGGGAGTAGTTGAGGCCGTAGATCAGGATTCGCACTGATCGCAGTTTACCGAAAGAATGTTTCTCTTCCGATTGCTTCCTTGCGTCCTCGCCCTCGATGGCTTCATGCTGAGGAGGTGAAGGAAGATCTTCTGGGGCAAATCCGGCAGCACCCTCTGGCAGCGTTTGGGGTGGCTCTGCTGGCTATCTTCGTTGTCTGCGCTCTCTTCGCGCCGTGGCTTGCGCCGCGCGATCCGGCGGCGCTCGACCTGCATGGGCGGCTGGTGGGGCCGAGCTGGTCGCACTGGTTCGGGACCGATGAACTGGGGCGCGATATCCTCTCGCGCACGCTTTATGGTGCACGGATCTCTCTGATCGTCGCGGTGAGTGTGGTCGGGCTCTCGCTGGCAATCGGTCTGGTAGCCGGCTGCGTGGCCGGGTTCTACGGCGGCTGGCTCGACACGGCGATCAATGTTTACGTCATGAATGCATTTCTTGCCCTGCCGGGAATCCTGCTGGCCATCGCTTTCGTCGCCTTCATGGGGCCGGGGCTGGGGAACGTGATCGTTGCCCTGGCGATCTCCGGCTGGGTGGGTTATGCCCGGCTGGTCCGTGGCCAGGTGATGGCGGTCAAGGAGCGCGAGTTCGTAGAGGCAGCACGGGCTCTGGGAGCCTCGGACCTGCGGATCCTCGGGCGGCATATTCTGCCGAACATCCTCCAGCCGCTGATCGTGCAGGCGGCGATTGGGATGGCGACGGCGGTAATGGCCGAGGCGACGCTGAGCTTCCTCGGGCTCGGGGTTCCACCACCGGCGGCGAGTTGGGGCTCGATGCTGAATGACGCGCGGTCGCATCTGTTCGATTCGCCGCACATGGTCTTCTTTCCGGCCATGGCGGTGATGCTCTGCGTCCTGTCGTTCAACTTCATCGGGGACGCTCTGCGGGACTTCATGGACCCGCGAACACGGATAAGGGCCGGATTGTAGTACCCCCCTCCCCCCCGTCAATTTTGCGCAAAGTCTTGGAAATAAAGATGATAGGTCCGGACCACTTTCTGATCCACTCCCGGATTAACCTGATCTTCCCCTATATCTATCCAGTTTACCGAATGGGATGGGGTGGATCGGCAAATGGATCTTGTTTGTTTTGTTTTAGATGCATCGAATTAGCCTTGACAGGCTTTTGTGGCGCGGCTGAAGCGCCAAAACGACATCTGTGGCGCTAAAGGCAAAATACTGGGATTCCTCGCTCCGCTCGCGTCACAGGAACAGGCTTCCCGGTAGTGAAGCGGATTCCTCCGCTTCGCCGCTACGCGACTTCGGTCGGAATGACAACTCTGGAGAGCTCTTTAAGCGCTGGAATGACACATCGTGGGGTATGCTTGGCGGTGTTTGTCGTCTGGAGGCAGGGTTTGCGGAAGGTTCCAATCACACAGAATGAGGAGCAGTTGCCGGAGAAGTCCGACTCCTGGCTGGACCTGGAGAAGGTTGCCATTGTGGAGATCAGCTCGGAGGATCCGGCGTTTCCGATCGAGCATGCGCTGGGCGGATCTTCGGAGACAGGGGAAACAGGAGCGACGGGATGGCGGGCGGCGACTCCGGGGCCGCAGAGGATCCGGCTTCTGTTTGACCACCCGCAGACGATCCGGCGGATTCAGCTTCACTTTGTCGATCCTGTCTCGGAGCGCTCGCAGGAGTTCTCCATTGTGGCTTTCGCCGGGGGTGAGCTCCGCGACGTGGCGCGTCAGCAGTGGAACTTCTCTCCGCAGGGCACGACCGAGGAGCGTGAAGACTACAAGGTGGAGCTGAACGGAGTGACGGCGCTTGAGCTTCGGATCGATCCGGACCGAAGCCACGATCCGAAGCAGAGCCAGCATTTCGCCTCGCTGGAGAGGCTGAGGCTGGCATAAGTGTTGGTTGGGGTGATCTCGGACACGCATGGGCTGCTGCGTCCAGAGGCTCTGGTTGCCCTGGCCGAGTGCGAGCAGATTCTGCACGCGGGTGACGTGGGAGATGCGGCGATTCTGGACGCGCTACGGGAGATTGCTCCGGTGACGGCGATTCGCGGCAATGTAGACGTGCGCGGAGAGTGCGCCCTGCTGCCCGCGACAGAGGCCGTGGAGCTGGGAGAACGACTGTTCTACCTGGTCCATTCGGTGCACGACCTCGATCTGGACCCGGTAGCCGCAGAGGTGGACGTGGTGGTCAGCGGTCACTCGCATAAGCCGAGGATCGAGCGAAAGAAGGGCGTGATGTACTTAAACCCCGGAAGCGCCGGACCGCGGAGGTTCAGTCTGCCGGTGAGTATAGCTCTGGTGACTGTGGGTGAGAGTGGGGTGGAGGCAAGAATTGTGGAGCTGGAAGTTTCAGGAGAGACACGATAGGGTCGCGCGCGATGCTGTGATGAACTTAGCAGCGAGATGCCGACTTGCTGGTACAAGTCATGTCATCACAAGTTTCCCGGCCATTGAAACCCCATAAAGCATGCGCGTCATGTATCGTCCTGCTCTTTTCTGCCAGAACGGATGCGTCATGTGGCGAGCACCGACAGCGGTACGAGCGCAAGGGGAAGGCAGACAATTTCCCGCCACTAATTTCCTGCCACTATAGGAATCCCAACCAATTGAATTGGCCTTCCATAATTGGCCTTCAGTTGTATCTCGACTACCAATTGGAGTAGCATTGCGGCCTCAAGCGGCCCCTTACCCACGAAGTCAGCAAATTGATACTGCACTGGATAAAGGAGGAAGTCTATGTCGCAAGATAATCCAGGGGCCAGTGTATCCGTGGGTTGGCAGATTTAGTAAAAACTCTGGCGCTGCCTACGGCGGATACGACTTCCACACATCTACCGTTAGCGTGAGGCAGAGAATTGAGGACCCATGGATGCAGTGCACAACTACGTACTTCGCCCGATTCGCCGCATTCTCCAGCCTGTACTGCCTCAGGACATCGTTTATGATGCGTCCCACAAATACGTCAGACGGCGTTATCTGGACCTTCTAGACGAGCATTTGAGTCCAGAGTGGGTAAATCGGTATTTAACCGATGGGTCCGCTATGTCGAACCGCCTGCGCCTGCTTACGCGCACTCTCGATAAAGAGATGTTCGAAACGCGATATCCCGACAGTCAGTTTTTTTATGAGTCCTATCGGCAGGTCTTCCACTTTTTCAAAATCCTCATACCGCACGGCTTCAATTTGCGCACTTGTGGTTCCATCCTGGATTTCGGTTGTGGTTCGGGGCGCATAATCAGACTTTATCGGTATATGAGCGGAGTGCGCCTTGTCGGAGCGGATGCGAACCCTGAGTGCATAGCGTATTGCCGGGAACAGGTGCCGGGATGCGAATTTCACATCAACGACCTGGAACCCCCGCTCGCTTTTGCCAAGGGAAATGACTTCGATTTGATCATTTCTCTTTCGGTGTTCACACACATTCCTCTCGGGCAGCAAATCGTCTGGCTGCAGGAGATGAAGCGCGTTCTCAAGCCAAAGGGTTTCCTGCTTTGCACGGTGGTGGGCTTTTCCCACATCGATGCGCAGTTAGGAGCCGAGGGACGCACCATGATCCAGGAAAAGGGAGAGATCACGCTGGGTAAGGATGATCCCGGAGTGTCTCTTTCGACGCAGGTCGGCGGCTCAAACTTCGATGTCTTTCAGCGCAGAGACCGCGTCATCGAAGTATTCGGCGGTGTCCTCCGGCTGGTGGACTACATTCCGAGTAGCAGATCACCCATCGGTCAGGACTTGCTGGTGCTGCAGAAGACCTGATGAAACCGGCGTTCCTCTTGAGAACCAGGCGTTGCGTCGTAGGTTAAAGTGGATTTTCAGTTGGCGATAACAGGACAACTCGCTCATGGAAGCGGCGCAGATATATGTCTCTGAGGTTTCTATGAGAAAAATCAAAACTCTTTTCGTGTCACTCCTCTTCGTAGCAGCAGCATCTTTCAGCGCAAAAAGTCAGGCACAGACCGGCACGCCTGCCTGGCGGGCAACGCTCAACCAGCAACTTCCACTTCTTGGACACCGTAACTGGATCCTGATCGTCGACTCCGCCTACCCTCTTCAGGTGTCTCCCGGGATCGAGACGATCGAGACTGGAGCCGGACAGCTTGAGGTTACGAGCACTGTGCTTGCTGAGCTCAGCCACTCCATCCACGTTGAACCTGTCGTTTATCTGGATGCCGAGCTGCCGCATGTGCCGGAAAAGGATTTTGCGGGATTGAACGCTTACCGTGAAGACCTGAAAAAAACTCTGCAGGGCCACACAATCCAATCGCTTCCCCATGAACAGATCCTCGGCAAGATCAGCGAAACGGCCAAGACCTACAAGGTTCTGGTCCTGAAGACCACCATGGCGATGCCCTACACATCTGTCTTTCTTCAATTGGGTTGCAAATACTGGAGCGAAGAGAACGAACAGAAGTTACGTCAAGCTATGAAAACCTCTTCTTCTAAATGATTCGCGGTGACGAGAGACGTTTGTGGCGAGATGTTTTGGGTCGCTCCGCAAGTAAAGCCGTACGGAGCTCCTGGTTTTCCCGGAGAAGGTCACAGATCAAGGAACGCAACGAGTGGAGAGTCTCCTCTATTTCCTGATGCGATTCGATGGAGCATGCTCTCTCCGAAGCAGGCGGCTGAGCAGGGAATTCCATATACCCTCCGGTTGGCTTCGCCGTGCAATCCTGGAAATTCAGGAACATGACGATTGACCATAGTGAGTGCCTTCTCCTGGCGTGCTCACTTCTGTGGTTTCTGAGCTTTCTCTGCGGTTACGGTATTCGCTGGGTCTTTGAGCAGTTTTGAATAGCGTTTCGCGACCGATTTGGCGAAGCTGTCCGCGACATTGGTGCTCTCGGTCTGGCCTCGAGTCGTGGCTTTGATCTCTTCCTTGTTATTGATCCGGCCGGACGCATCGCTGATAGTCACATCAAACTTTATCTGCGTCGTTTCCACAAAGTAGCCAGCAACTCCTAACATTGAACGCTTGACCGAGCTTCCTTCCTTGAAGGTCTTGATCGACATGCGCACTGTGTATTGCGGGCATCCCGCCGCGTGCGTTGAGTCTTCTTCGTCGCGATAGATCTGGCCTGCGTTTTTTGTGCGACGAAGACGGTCGATCACGTGTTCGTAGACCAACGAGCGGTATGCCGCAGGGACTTCGGTTTGATCCCAATCCGGCCTCAGAACGAGAATGCTCTTTGGTTCGGTGTAGGCATCCTCGCAGAGAGGACTGGTCAATTTCTGGGGTGAAATAGGGGTCAATGCGAATCTGTGCAATGCACGTTGTGCCTCCTTCGCCGGCAGAAAGAAGACGGCACTATGCTCTGCGCCTCTCTTGTCGCGAAATTCAACGGTAAGCATGTCGATCCGGTGGTGCAGGACAGCCGATGCGGCCATATCGCCGCCATAGGGAATCGCGGATCTCATAATGCGGCCGGTAAGGCCCCACAACTCCACTCTTTCGTTCCCTGCACTCACTGTCGTGATCGAGTTACGTTCAATCGAGGTATTCGCGGATTTGTCCGTAAACGTCAGCGAATCCGTGCTCAACACCAAAATTCCCTTCTTGTTGGCTTTAATGTCGGGAAATCCAAAGACGTGTTTCGCGTCTTTCGATTGCCACGTCGATGTGCTGGCGCTGCTGTCCTGCGCTGGTAGAGGGGAAGGAACAGAGTTCTGAACAGACGCTTGATCCGGCGCCTGGGAGTTTGTCGTTTGGGAGTGGATGAGTTCGGGGCTAAACAAGCTCAACGATAACGTGGAAACGAACAAAAGATCATATTTCAGCAATCGCATGGCACCTCGCGGATTTTACGGCTGACGTCGCGGCCTCTATTGACCCGAAGCGCCTTTACTGATCCCTTGGATCAAAAGAAAGCGTGCTTTGATTCAAAAAAAACCAACGCGTCGGTTTTTAACATAAAACAAACCGACGCGTCTGTCATTTTTGCGGATAGAATTTGCTTATGAAGAGTCTGGTTAGAACTCCCAAGAAGCCGCAGGCGCGCACTCTGGCCATGAAGGCGCGGATCCTGGACGCCGCGTTGGAAGTCTTTACAAAATTCGGTTTCGAAAGCGCCAACCTGGACCTTGTAGCTTTGCAGGCCGGCTGCTCTCGCGGCGCCATCTACGCCCACTACGCGAGTAAAGAAGAAGTGTTCCTTGAACTAAGGGATCTTCGTGCGCAGTTCGTTGCAATCTGCTCCAAGCTGGAAGGGATTCCGGAGCTTGAGAAACGGCGTGCGGCATTCAAGCGTTGGATGGTCGGACAGATCACCGATCCTTTTTGGGGCGTCCTCATGCTCGAATACAAGCTCTACGCAGTTCGGCATCCGGGGGCTCGCGAAAAGCTGTTATCGAACTACGAGTCCTTTTCCGCTCAGTCGCCGAGCAGTCTGGTCGAGTTACTCTTCGGGAAGAATCTAAGCAAACCCGCACGCGCTACGATTCAACGACGACTGGCTATACTAGCCAGCACCTTCAGCAGCCTGGTCCTGGAGAGCCGATTCCATCCGGACCTCCTTCCTCCAGGAAAGCTGGAGCCCTTCGCCGACGAAATCTTTGAACTCTTAATCAGGCCACTACCCTAGACATTCTGAGCGAGTAGAGGTGAGATTACTTCGAATCGAAGGTGACTGTGGTGAGTATGGATTCGAGGCGTTGGCGCACCGAGGTGAGTTCGGCCGGGGAGATGTCGCGGACTCCGCTTACGTCGCCTCCACAGAAGTTGTGGAGGATGAGGTCGAAGCGGTAGCAGGCGTTGTTGCGGAGGGCGGTGTAGATCTCGTCGCGCGACTCAGTGCAGATGGTGCCGTGCTCGTCGTAGCCGTGGGCGAAGGTGGCTCCGCCGATCTGCGCTGTGGTGACGGTGCGGGGAGCCTGTGCGGTGGCCTGGGAGCGGCACTGCTGCTCGGTGGAGCGCGGCGTGACGCTGAAGTAGAAGAGCGCGCCGGAGAACGTCGATCGCGGGTGGGGATTGAAGGCGATGGTGGCGAGAGCGCGCATCCGCGTGGACGTCGACGGGTTGCGGACGTCGAGCGCGAAGGTGCTGAGCTCGGCGTCGCGGCGGGTGAGGGTCCACGCAGAGGGAACGTGGAAGGTGACGCCGTACTGGTGGTCGTGGAAGGTGGTGGCGGCCGGAGTTGTGGGTTCTGTGGCCGTCTGCGCGGCCACGGGGAGAGTGGAGAGGAGCGCCGCGAGGATGAAGGACCGGATCATTCTTCTTTTGACGCTCGAAAGAGAGGGAGGGATCGCGATTTTCATCCGGACTAGGTGGAGCGCATGCGCGGATTGGCAATGGTGTAGGCGACGTCGGTGAGCAGGTTGACGGCGACGTAGGTGAGGCCTACGGCGAGGATGCAGCCCTGGACGAGTGCGTAATCGCGGTTGTAGATGGCGGAGATGGTGAGGCGTCCAATGCCGGGCCAGCTGAAGATGGTCTCGGTGACGATGGCCCCGGCGAGCAGAGAGCCGAACTGCAGGCCGATGACGGTGAGGACGGGGATGAGGGCGTTGCGGAGGGCGTGGCGGTAGACGACGGCGTGCTCGGACAGGCCCTTGGCTCGGGCGGTGCGGATGTAGTCCTGGTTGAGCTCCTCGAGCATGGAGGTGCGGACCATGCGGGTGAGAACTGCGGCGAGGGAGAGTCCGAGAGTAAATGCGGGAAGGATCAGATGGAGGAGGAAATCCAGGGCGCCTCCGTTGCCCGCGGTGGAGACGGGAAGCCAGCCGAGCGAGATGGAGAAGACGATGATCAGGATGGGGCCGAGGGCGAAGTTGGGGAACGAGAGGCCGATGAGGGAGACGACTCCCAGGGTGCGGTCCTGCCAGCGGTTGCGGTGGAGGGCTGAGGCTATTCCCGCGGGGATAGCGGCGGCGATGCCGATGACGAGCGCCGCGAGGGTGAGTGCGAGCGTGTAGGGATAGCGCTGCAGGATGAGGTGAGTGACGGAGTCGTGCAGGCGGAGCGACTGGCCGAGGTCGGAGTGGAAGATTCCGCGCCAGTAGTGGGTGTACTGCTGAAGGAGAGGAGCGTCGAGGCCGTAGGCGTGACGGAGGGCGTCGATGTCGGAAGCCGTGGCTCCTTCGCCGAGCATCTGGACGATCGGGTCGCCGGGGACGAGGTGGATGAGCAGGAAGACGACGGAGACGACGACCCAGAGGACGGGCAGGGTGAAGAGGACGCGGCGCAGGGGGCGCCAGTAGTGGTGGCGTTGTGTGGGCTTATGTACCGCTTCGATCGAAATACCGGGATTCTTCGCTTCGCTCAGAATGACGGCATTTTTGTCCGGCGCGGCTTCTTTATCTCGATCTGTCGTCATTGGGTGGCTTCCCTGCTCTCTTCCTCGTAGGGCACGAGATCGGGGCCAGCGGTGGATTCGACGTTGATGCAGCTGATGCGGTGGTCGGTCATTTGGGCGACGGTGTAGCGGCGGCCGTCGTACTCGATGCTTTCGCCAGGGACAGGGATGTGGCCGAGTTCGGCGAGGAGGAAGCCGGCCAGGGTCTCGACGCCGGCCTCGCGGGGGAACTCCCAGTGGAGTTGGGTGCGCAGGTCGCGGAGCGAGGTGGATCCGTCGAGGGTCATGATGCCGGTAGCGTTGGAGAGTGCGGATCGGGTGATGTCGAACTCGTCGTCGACCTCGCCGACGATCTGCTCGAGGACGTCTTCGGCAGTGACAAGGCCGACGGTGGTTCCGAACTCGTCGACGACGATGGCGATCTGGCGGCGGTGCTTCTGGAAGTCCTGAAGGAGCTCGATGGCGAGCTTGGTCTCGGGGACGACGGTGGGCTGGCGCATGATGTGGCGAATGGTGAGGCCGGACTGTCCGCGGCCTCCGAGGGCGAGCGCGACCGAGCGCAGGTGCATGAAGCGGGAGACGTCCTTGGAGTAGACGATGCCGATGATGTTGTCGGTGCCGGGGCTGGCGGGATCGTAGACGGGGATGCGGGAGTGCTGCTCTTCGACGATGCGGGAGCTGGCCTGCTCGACGGGCATGTCGGCAGGCAGGGAGAAGATCTTGCCGCGGGGGGTCATGATCTCGCGGACGACGACGTAGCTGAGCTCGATGGCGCGGTGGATGATCTCCTCCTGAACGACAGGGAGGAGGCCGACACGGCGGGTGGCGGTAGCGATGAGTTTGAGCTCTTCGGGGGAGTGAACGCCGCCTTCGCCGCTGAGAGGGGCGCGGAAGATGCGCAGGACGACGGTCGCCGAGGAGTTCATCAGCCGCACGATGGGGCGGGTGATGCGGATGAAGACGTCCATGGGCCCGGCGACGGCGAGCGCGATGCGCTCGGTGCGCTGGAGCGCGAGGGATTTGGGGACGAGCTCGCCGAGGAGCACTTCGAAGTAAGTGATGAGCGCGAAGGCGATGATGATAGCGGCTGTGTGAGCGTAGATGAGGGCATGCGGTGGCAGTGTGTGCAGCCAGTCCTTGGCGAAGCGAAGAAGGATGTCGGCGATGGCGGGTTCGCCGACCCAGCCGAGGGCGAGCGAGGCGAGGGTGACGCCGAGCTGCACGGCGGGAAGGAACTCGTCGATGGTGTGCTTGAGCTTGAGGACGGTGACGGCGCCGGGGCGGCCGTGGGCGATGAGCTGCTGGACGCGGGTCTCGCGGACGCTGACCAGGGCAAACTCGGCCGCGACGAAGAAGCTGGTGGCCAGGATGAAAAAGGCGACCAGAATGACGCGAAAGAGGATCCACTCGAGCATTGATGACAAGTGTAATAGCTGCACAAAATCGGGAGCCTCCTTTCGAACGGGCAAAAGGCAGAGCAGTTGATGAAGGCATGTATTGGGAGTATTTTGATGGCAACGGGCCTTGCCTAAAGGAGAGTGCTATGCGGTTTGCTTCAATCTCGTTTGCGCTATTGCTTGCTCCAGCCGTTGCAGTGGCGCAAAGCTCCGGATCGCAGCCCCCGGTGCGAGAGGCGGCCAGGGTGAATCAGTCGCCAGTAGCAGCGCTGCTCTCAAACGTGACCGGAGCATGTCCAGTTGGTCTGCGCGCCCAGCGTCGCGGCATGCCCAACATGGTAATGACCGACGGAAAGGCGCAACGCGAGGCAGGACCGACAGTACGGCTGACCGTCAACAATCTTCAAGATAAGAACATTGTGGGTGCGACGGTGCGGGTACGCGGGTATGGCTCGAAGCCGCAGCTATTTCCGATACAGGGTGTAAGTCCGGCTGGCAAGATGACAAAGACGGTTTCGCTGAAGCTGAACGTTGCCGGAGGAAAGAACGGAGAGGCAGACGTGACCGCGGAGAGATTTGGATCGATCAGCAGGATCTATCTTGAGTCGATGGAGTACGCCGACGGCACGGAGTGGCATGCGGACAGGGAGCAGCCGTGCTCCGTGGAGCCGGATCTGCTGATGCTGGTTGCCAGCAGGTAGTCCCAGCGAAATCAAGAATGTGCGGCACTACGATCGAGATCTGCTGTTTGGAAGTGGATCAGGATTGCGGCTACAAAACGATGGCCCGGAGCTCAATGAGCTGCCGGGCCATCCGATTTCTAAAATTCTCGCTTAGGCGAGAACCTTGGTGACCGACTTGTCGATCGTGTCCTTGGGGACGTAGCCGACGATCTGATCGGCGACCTTGCCGTCCTTGAAGATGAGCAGCGCCGGAATTCCGCGGATGCCATAGCGCATCGGGGTCGCGGTGTTGGCGTCAACGTCCATCTTCATGACCTTGAGCTGGCCCTGATAGTGGCTAGCCACTTCGTCCACAACGGGAGCAAGCGCGCGACACGGTCCGCACCAGGCTGCCCAGAAATCCACGAGCACGGGCTGCTCCGATTGAAGGACATCTTTCTCAAAGTTCGAGTCGCTTACTTCAGTTACAAACTGACCTGCCATCTAACTTCCTCCCTAGAGTGCTCTGCGATTGCCACCCAAGCTGGCCGAGCAACCTACAC
>Ga0193743_1002489_pt1 | contig 12989 bp, 12 predicted proteins | sample L2c2metaG_FD_143038 | JGI IMG/M metagenome (GOLD analysis project Ga0193743, IMG submission 143038) | Soil microbial communities from a riparian zone of the East river system, Colorado, United States - L2c2 | ecosystem: Environmental > Terrestrial > Soil > Riparian zone | place: USA: East River... | reverse complement strand
TGAGTTCCCGAAATGACTGGCATGCTGTCGCAAACCGAGTTGGAGTCGATGGTCGCCGACGGCGATATCGACACCGTCATCGTCGCGTTCACCGACATGCAGGGCCGATTGACGGGAAAGCGGATCTCGGCACGCCTCTTCGTCGACGACGTCGCGGCCCACGGTGCCGAGTGCTGCAACTATCTGCTGGCCGTCGACGTCGACATGAACACGGTCAACGGCTACGCGATGTCGAGTTGGGAGGCCGGCTACGGCGACATGGTGATGACGCCGGACTTCAGCACGCTGCGGCTGCTGCCGTGGCTGCCCGGCACCGCGCTGGTGATGGCCGACCTCGGCTGGCACGACGGCAGTCCGGTCATCCCGGCGCCGCGCAGCATTCTGCGCAGTCAGCTGGACCGGCTCGCGGGGCGTGGCATGGGCGCCGTCGCCGCCACCGAGCTGGAGTTCATGGTGTTCGACAACACCTACCGGGAGGCGTGGGCGAACGGCTACCGCGGGCTCACCCCGGCCACCGACTACAACATCGACTACGCGATGCTCGCCTCGACCCGGATGGAGCCGCTGCTGCGTGACATCCGTCTCGGCATGGAGGGCGCCGGCCTCTACTGCGAGGGCGTGAAGGGTGAATGCAACCTCGGTCAGCAGGAGATCGGTTTCCGCTACGACACCGCGCTGGTCACCTGCGACAACCATTCGATCTACAAGAACGGTGCCAAGGAGATCGCCGACCAGCACGGCAAGGCCCTCACGTTCATGGCGAAATTCGATGAGCGCGAAGGCAACAGCTGCCACATCCACATTTCCTTTCGGGGCGACGACGGCTCGGCGGTGTTCGCCGATGAAGGCCAACCGCGCGGCATGTCGAAGATGTTCCAGAGTTTCATCGCAGGCCAGCTGGCCACGCTGCGCGAGCTGACGCTGTTCTACGCACCGAACATCAACTCCTACAAGCGGTTCGTCGACGGCAGCTTCGCGCCGACCGCGGTGGCGTGGGGAATGGACAACCGGACGTGCGCGTTGCGGGTGGTCGGCCACGGCCACGGCATGCGGATGGAGTGCCGGGCAGCCGGCGGCGACGTCAATCAGTACCTTGCGGTGGCGGCGCTCGTCGCCGGGGGCCTGCACGGCATCGACAAGGAACTCGAGCTACCCGACCCCTGCTCGGGCAACGCGTATACCAGTGGCGCGGAACGTCTTCCGACCACGCTGGCCGAGGCGGCGGCACTGTTCGAATCCTCGGCGATCGCCCGAGAGGCGTTCGGCGACGAGGTCGTCGAGCACTATCTGAACAACGCGCGGATCGAATTGAAGGCGTTCAACTCCGCGGTGACCGATTGGGAGAGGGTGCGCGGTTTTGAGCGGCTCTAACATGCGCCCGGTCCTCGGCCTGACGACGTACCTGCAGCAGGCGCAGACCGGTGTCTGGGACGTGAAGGCCAGCTTCCTGCCCGCCGTGTACGTCGAAGGCGTCACCCTGGCGGGCGGCATCGCCACGCTGCTTCCGCCGCAACCGGTGGACAACGACATCGCCGATCGGGTGGTCGACGGACTGGACGGGTTGGTGGTCACCGGAGGCAAGGACGTCGACCCCGCCGCCTACGGCCAGGCACCGCACCCGACCACCGATGAGCCGGCCCGTGAGCGCGACGCGTGGGAGTTCGCGCTAGTGCAGCGTGCGATCCAACGCGGGGTACCGGTGCTCGGGATCTGCCGCGGTGCCCAGGTCCTCAACGTGGCGCTGGGTGGCACCCTGCACCAACACCTGCCCGAGGTCATCGGCCACAACTGGCACCAGGCGGGCAACGCCAAGTTCAACACGTCGACCATCCGCATCGTGCCTGGCACCCGGTTGGCCGCGCTGATCGGCGAGTCCACCGACGCGCAGTGCTACCACCACCAGGCCATCGCCGAACTCGGCAAGGGGTTGATCGCCACCGCGTGGGATCCCGACGGCGTCGTCGAGGCCGTCGAGATTCCCGGCCAGCAGTTCGTTCTCGCCGTGCAGTGGCATCCCGAGGAACGACTCGACGATCTTCGACTGTTCGCGGGCGTGGTGGACGCGGCACGACATTACGCAACGGAAAGGGTGGCATCTTGACCACGTCGACACTGATCAACCCGGCGACCGAAGGGGTGCTGCGCACCGTCGAACTGCTCGACGTTCCAGCCGTGGACGATGCGGTCGCACGCGCGAAGTCCGCCCAGAAGCAGTGGGCCAAGCTGGCGCCTGCGGAACGGGCCGCCGCATTGCGGTCGTTTGCCGCGCAGGTGGACGCCCACGTCGACGAGCTGGCGGCGCTGGAGGTGGCCAACTCCGGGCACGTGATCGGCAACGCCGAGTGGGAGGCCGGACACGTTCGCGACGTGCTGCAGTTCTACTCGGCCAGCCCGGAGCGCCTGTCCGGCAAGCAGATTCCGGTCGCGGGTGGCTTGGACGTCACGTTCCACGAGCCGCTTGGCGTCGTCGCCGTGATCGCGCCGTGGAACTTCCCGATGACCATCGCGTCGTGGGGCTTCGTGCCCGCGCTGGCTGCGGGCAACGCGGTACTGGTCAAGCCTGCCGAGATCACTCCACTGACCACCATGCGGCTGGCCGAACTCGGACGCGAGGCCGGGCTGCCCGAGGGACTGTTTCAGGTACTGCCCGGTAAGGGCTCGGTGGTGGGCGAGCGCTTCATCAGTCACCCCGACGTCCGCAAAATCGTCTTCACGGGCTCCACCGAGGTGGGTGTCAAGGTGATGGCGGGCGCAGCCGCGCAGGTGAAGCGGGTGACCCTGGAGCTCGGCGGCAAGAGCGCCAACATCGTCTTCGACGACTGCGACCTGGAGAAGGCCGCGGCAACCGCACCGTACGGCGTGTTCGACAACGCCGGACAGGATTGCTGCGCCCGTAGCCGAATCCTGGTTCAGCGCAATGTCTACGACAAGTTCATGGAGCTGTTGGAGCCGGCCGTGAAGGGCCTCGTCGTCGGCGATCCCGCATCGCGCGACAGCGAGATGGGGCCGCTGGTGTCGCGCTCGCACTTCGACACCGTGGCGTCCTACGTCCCCGACGACGCGCCCGTCGCCTTCCGCGGTTCTGCGCCGGCGGGACCCGGATACTGGTTCCCGCCAACGGTTCTCACCCCCCAACGGACCGATCGTGCGGTGACCGAGGAGATCTTCGGACCCGTCGTCACGGTGCTACCGTTCGAGGACGAGGCCGATGCGATCGAGCTCGCCAACGATTCACCGTACGGACTGTCCGGGTCGATCTGGACGGAGAACCTGTCGCGGGCGCTGCGGGTGTCGCGGGCGGTGGAATCCGGGAACCTCTCGGTGAACTCGCACTCGTCGGTGCGGTACAGCACGCCGTTCGGCGGCTTCAAGCAATCGGGGCTGGGCCGTGAACTGGGCCCCGACGCGCCGCTGCACTTCACGGAAACCAAGAACGTCTTCTTTGCGATTACGGAGGAACGCTAGATGGATCTGACCCAGCGGCTCGCGGGCAAGGTCGCCGTCATCACCGGCGGTGCCAGCGGCATCGGGCTGGCCACCGCCAAGCGGATGCGCGCCGAGGGCGCCACCATCGTGATCGGCGACATCGACCCGGCGACGGGCAAGCCGGCCGCCGAGGACCTCGAGGGGCTGTTCGTGCCCGTCGACGTCGCCGACCAGGTCGCCGTGGACACGCTGTTCGATACCGCCGCCAAGACATACGGTTCGGTCGACATCGCGTTCAACAACGCAGGCATCAGCCCGCCCGAGGACGACCTGATCGAGAACACCGAACTCGATGCCTGGGAACGGGTGCAGAACATCAACCTCAAGTCGGTGTACCTGTGCTCCAAGGCCGCGCTTCGGCACATGGTGCCCCAGCAGAGGGGCTCGATCATCAACACGGCGTCATTCGTCGCGGTGATGGGGTCGGCCACTTCGCAGATCTCCTACACCGCCTCCAAGGGCGGGGTGCTGGCGATGTCGCGGGAACTCGGCGTGCAGTTCGCCCGGCAGGGCATCCGCGTCAACGCGCTCTGCCCTGGACCGGTGAACACCCCGCTGCTGCAGGAACTGTTCGCGAAGGATCCGGAACGGGCGGCGCGGCGGCTGGTGCACATCCCGCTCGGCCGGTTCGCCGAGCCCGAGGAACTCGCCGCGGCGGTGGCGTTCCTGGCCAGCGACGACTCGTCGTTCATTACCGCGTCGACGTTCCTGGTCGACGGCGGCATCAGTTCCGCGTATGTGACACCGCTGTAGGGCCGCCATGATCGCACCGGAGGGCAGGAGCGAAGCGACCCGGGAAATGGGTGCGGATCCGCAGCCCAGCGAGACATTGCTGCGTCCGGTGCGGCTCGGTAACGCCTTCGAGGACACCGTCGGCCGGCTGCTCGAGACCATCCGGCTTGGCGTGCTCGCGCCCGGTGAGTCCCTGCCACCCGAGCGCGAGCTGGCCACCCGACTTGGCGTCAGCCGCGACACGGTGCGGGATGCGATCAAGTCGCTCGGCGAGGCCGGCTACCTGGTGTCACGGCGGGGCCGGTACGGCGGCACGTTCCTGGCCATGGAGCTTCCCGCGCCCAGTGGTGACGGAATCCGGTTCAGCCGCGCCGAGATCGACGACGCGCTGCGGCTCCGCGAGATCCTCGAGGTCGGTGCCGCACGGATGTCCGCGGGCAGGACGCTGACCGCCACCGAGCGCGAGACGCTGTGGAGCAGGCTGACCGACGTCCGCGGTGCCCCGCCGGAGGACTACCGGCGGCTCGACTCCCGGCTGCACCTGGCCATCGCCGAGGCCGCAGGCGCGCCGTCCGTGGTGCCACTGGTCGCCGAGAACCGGATGCGTCTCAACGAACTGCTCGACCGGATCCCGCTGCTCGCCCGCAACATCGCGCACTCCGACGAACAGCACGAGGCCATCGTGATGGCGATCCTGGCCGGCGACGGCGAGGGTGCCGCCGAGGTGATGACCGCACATATCTGGGCGTCGGCGGCTCTGTTGCACGGCTTTCTGGACTAAATTGCAGGTGTGGAGTCCCGTGACCAGGCACCGGCGCGTAGCGCCGTGGCGGCACAGATACGACGCGCGTCGTCGGCACTCGCCGACGTCGACACCACGGGCTGGACGCAGCGCTTCGACCTGTTGTCCGATCCCAACCGACTCGAGATCCTGCTCAGCCTGCACCGGGCGCCGGGGATCTGCGTGAGTGATCTCGCCGCCGCCATCGGTCGGTCCGAAAACGCCACCTCCCAAGCGCTTCGGGTGCTGCGCCAACAAGGCTGGGTGACCAGCACGAGGGTGGGCCGTGCCGTCAGCTACCGGCTCGAGGACGAGATCGTGCACGATCTGCTGCATTGGATCGGCGCCCGTCACTCCTGATCATCTGAACAGCTAGACATACGATGTGGATGGGCTCTAGGCTCGGTCCATGACGGTCGGATCCATCGCCACGCAGCCCGAGGCCAATCCCGAGACCAATGTGGCGACCCGATTCGACCGGAGTGACTGGATGTCGATCGCAGCGGTTGGCGGTGTCGTTCTGTTCCTTCACGTGTTCGGCTGGGGAGTGCTGGTCCTCGGCGTGGCGCCCCAGCACATCACCCTCGGGTCGGCCGGCGTGTTCGGCGTCGGGCTCGGGGTGACCGCCTACCTGCTCGGCGTGCGACACGCCTTCGACGCCGACCACATTGCGGTCATCGACAACACCACGCGCAAGCTGGTCGGGGAGGGAACCCGCTCGCTGTCCGCCGGGTTCTGGTTCTCGTTGGGGCACTCCAGCGTCGTGTTCGGCCTGGCGTTCCTGCTCGCCCTCGGCGTCAGGGCGATCGTCGGCCCGGTGCAGAACGAGGGCTCGCCCATGCTGCAGACCCTCGGACTGATCGGTTCGGTGGTGGCGGGGACGTTCCTCATCCTGATCGGATTGACGAATCTGTTCGCCGTGGTCGGCATCGCCAAGGTGTTCCGCAAGATGCGCAGCGGCGAGTTCGACGAGGCAGAGCTCGAGCGGCAACTCGACAACCGCGGCTTCCTGGCCCGGCTGCTCGGGCGCGTCATGCGCAGAGTGAGCAAGCCGTGGCACCTCTATCCCGTCGGGTTGCTGATGGGACTCGGTTTCGACACCGCGACGCAGGTGGCGTTGCTGGTGCTGGCGGCGGGGACCGCGGCATTCACGCTGCCGTGGTACGCGATCCTGGTGCTGCCGGTGCTCTTCGCTGCGGGGATGAGCCTGTTCGACGCGCTCGACGGCATCTTCATGTCGCGGGCCTACGGCTGGGCGTTCCTCAAGCCGATCCGCAAGGTGTACTACAACCTCACCGTGACGGTGCTCTCGGTGATCGTCGCCCTGATCATCGGCGTCATCGTGCTGACCGGCCTTCTGGTCGACCGGCTCGGTATCCAGTCGGGCCCGCTGGCCGCGATTGGTTCGGCGAACCTCGAGTCGGTCGGCTTCGTGATCGTCGGGATGTTCGTCGTGGTCTGGTTGTTCGCCCTCGCGTTCTGGCGCTTCGGGCGGGTCGAGGAGCGCTGGGGTTCGCCAGGCGCCTAGGTGTCGTCGCCGCTTCGGCCGAGGGTCTCCACGGGGGTCGCGCCGGGGCGGGTCCACTGCGGCACGGGACGACTGGTCGGACCCCAGGTGGCGTACCCGTCGGAGTCCGAGCACCAGTACCAGCACGAGTGGTGCCCCTCGGGCCAGCCCTCGGGGTTGTCCTCCCACGCCTCGCCGCGGCCGTAGGGAGTCATGTCGAGCAGGCCCATGGACCCGTTCACCGGCTCGTTGCCACGGCCCGTCGTGGCGTAGGTGAGGAACACGCGGTCGCCGTCGCGCAGGTAGGAAGTGATGGAGCCCATGCTGTCGCCGACCGGAGCGTCCACGTCGCGCACCGAGTACCAGGGCTGGGTGTAGCCCATGAACTCGACGTAGGCGGCCACCTCGTCCCACCGGCCCGTGGTCAGGACGGCGTAGGAGACGCCGCGGGCGTTGAGGTAGACGGCGTCCTTCACGTGCCAGGCCGTGGTGGTGCAGCCCCCACACTGCCCCTGGTGCGGGGCGCCGTCGTGCCACATGTGCTTGTAGACCACGAGTTCGTTGCGGCCCTGGAACAGATCGAGGAACGGGACCGGGCCGTCGGGCCCGACGACCTCGACCGTCCCGTCGAACTCCACCATCGGCAGCCGACGGCGGGCCGCGGCGAGCGCGTCGCCCTCGCGGGTGTGGGCCTTCTCGCGGACCAGCAGTTCGTCACGGGCGGCCTGCCAGGTGGCCAGGTCGACGACGGGCGGTCGGCCGGGCAGCGTGGTGATCGGTTTGTTCGGCGTGGTCGTCATGGTGTCCTCCGTGGTGTCCGTGCCGGGCAGCGTCGTACGACGGTCACTAGAAAAGACTCGCGGCCCGGCCGGAACTCATCGCGGCAGGGCGGTGCTCGAAGACCGACTACGCCTCGTCCAGGCCCAGCAGAGCGTTCTCGACGACCTCGGCGAGCGCCGGGTGGATCCAGTACTGGCCATGGGCAACCTCTTTCGCGGTCTGACCGAGGCTCATCGCCTGAATCAGCGGCTGGATGAGCGATGACGCCTGATACCCCATCAGGTGTGCGCCGAGGATCCTGCCGGTGGCACGGTCGCCGATCAGCTTGGCGATACCGTGCTCGTCCTCCATCGCCCAGCCGTAGGCGGTGTCGCCGTAGCGCTGCACCTTCACCACGATGTCGTAGCCGGCCTCGATCGCCTCGGGCTCGGTGAGCCCGACCGTCGCGATCTGCGGCTCGGTGAACACCGCCGACGGCACGTAGCGGTGATCGCTTGGCGTCATGGCGGCGGTGTCGTCCCAGTCGACGAGCAGGTTCTCCCGCACCACGCGGGCTTCGTGGTTGGCCACGTGCTTGAGCTGGTAGGCCGACGACACGTCGCCGAGGGCGAATATCCCCCTGGCCGTGGTGCGTTGGTACTCGTCGACCACCACCGTGCCGTCCTCGTCGACCTGGACTCCGGCCTTGTCGGCGTCGAGCAGGTCACCGTTGGGCACGCGTCCGGTGGCCACCAGCAGCATGTCGGCACGCAGGACGGACCCGTCGTCGAGTTCCAGCGCGACGCCGTCACCCTCCTGCCGGGATCCGATGACGTTGCGGTGGGTGCGCAACGTCCACTTGCGGGAGGCGAGCTCGGTGAAGGTCTTGCAAACCGTCGGGTCGCAGTGCGTCAGCAGGCCCGCGCCCCTGACCACGATGGTGACGTGGACGCCGAGGGCGGAGAAGACGTGCGCGAATTCGGCGGCCACGAACCCGCCGCCGACGATCACCATGTGCTCGGGCAACTCGGCGATCCGCATGACCGTGTCGCTGGTCTCGTAGTGGACGCCGCAGTCGGTGATCGCCGGGGGAATGCGGATCCGCGAGCCCGCGGCGATCACCACCTGGTCGGTGGTGAACTCGTCGCCGGCGTCGGTGCGCATCGTGTACCGGCCGTCGGGCTGGGTGGGACCGAACCGGGTGTGGCTGGCGTACACCGTGACGTTGGGCATCGACCGGCGGTACTCCTCACCGCTCAGCGCAATCGGATCGATGCGGCCGAACACCCGGGACACGATGTCGTTCCAGCGCACCTTGTCGATGCGGGCGTCGATGCCGTATTGCGAACTCCGCTCGACGGTTCGGGCGACCTCGGAGGCGTAGACGAACATCTTGGTGGGGATGCATCCCACGTTGAGGCAGGTGCCGCCGAACGTGCCCTGCTCACAGATCGCCACCTTCTTGCCGGCGGAGCGGTCGTCGAGAACGCTGTTGCCCGAACCGGTTCCGATGACGGTCAGATCGAAGTGCTCCAAGTGTCAGCCCTGTTCCGATCGTGTCGTGGTTGGCAGAGTCTCGGCATCGGTAGGCAGGTGGCGATCCAGCCAACCGTCCAACTCGCGGTAGGCGGCCGCGCGGGGTTGCGGCAGCGACAGGAATACGTCGTGCTTGGCATCGGTGATAGGGGCGATGGTGGTGTGGTTGCCCACGCAACCGGACCACCGGGCGATCTGGGCGACGTCGAGCACCGCGTCGCCCCGCTGGATCAGTTCGGGATCGGGTGCCTCGGCAACACTGTGGTCGGACCGCAGGATCAGGTTGGGCACGCCGACGTCGAGCCCGCGGTGCAGCCGCGCATGCCCGCGGCGGATCGCGTTGATCCAGCCGAACGTGACGGGGAACCCGCCGAGCGGCTTCCAGTCCAGGTTGTAGTCGAACTCGCCGGAGTAGTCGCGGTGCAGGCTGCTGCCGTATCCGCCGGGCGTGGGCTTGCGGATGATGTGCAGCTTGCGCAGCCGGGCGAGCGCGACCAGCGCCGCCGCCGTGGGTGGGGTGCGCAGGATCGCCGGGCCCTGCAGGTCGAAGAACGGGCTGTTGAGCACCAGCGCGGCGATGTTGCGCGTCTCGGTACCACCGCGCCGTCGCAGCCGGTCCAGCCACAGGGTGACGACGAGCCCGCCTGCGGAGTGCCCGTACAGACACACCGTCGCCCCGGCGGTGTCGGCGGCGACGACCGACAGCGCGCGGTCCAGCTCCCTGTCGTAGCTGGCCAGATTGGTGGTGAAGTGCGGCGTCTGGCCTGCCAGCCGCGATCGCCCGCACTTGTGCAGGTCCAGGGCGTAGAACGCGAAGCCGCGGGCGGCGAAGTGGTCGGCGAGCTCGGAGTTGAAGAAGTAGTCGGTGTAGCCGTGCAGCGCGAGCACGGCGTGGTGGGCGCCGGCTGCCTCCCCGCGCCGGACGAGCGTGGCGACGAGCTCGCCCTCCCCGTCGGGATCCGGGCCGAGCAGAATGGTCTGCCGCCAGTATCCGGGCAGCACGTCGGGCTCCCATCCGGACGCCGACGAGCTCACGACAGCTACCTTAACCGCGCACTGTGACGCAACGGACTGCGGCGGGGACCGGTTGGCGGATTGGACCAGGGAGCGGCGGGATAACCTACTAACAGGTAAGCCGTATCAGGCGGATGTGCGACCACGAAGGATCAACGAACAGGTGTCTGAGCCCAACGGAGCCAAAACCACGAAAACGGACGTCGTGCTGGTGGGCGCGGGCATCATGAGCGCGACCCTCGGGACATTACTGCGGCTATTGGAGCCCGACTGGTCGATCACGCTGGTCGAGCGCCTCGACGGCGCCGCCGCCGAGAGCAGCGACCCGTGGAACAACGCGGGCACCGGGCACTCGGCGCTGTGTGAGCTGAACTACACCCCGCAACGACCTGACGGCACCATCGAGATCAACAAAGCGGTTCAGGTCAACGAACAGTTTCAGGTCTCCCGCCAGTTCTGGTCGCATGCCGTGGAGAACGGCGTGCTGCCCGACGTGCGCAGCTTCCTCAACCCGATCCCGCACGTCAGCTTCGTGCACGGCGCCCAGCACATCGACTACCTCAAGCGCAGGCGCGAGACGCTGGTGGCGAACCCGCTGTTCGCCTCGATGGAGTTCATCGACGACGAGGACGAATTCGCCCGCCGGCTGCCGCTGATGGCCGCCAAGCGTGACTTCTCCGAACCCGTCGCACTCAACTGGACGCAGGACGGTACCGACGTCGACTTCGGGTCGCTGTCACGTCAACTCATCGGCTACACCGCCCAGCGCGGCATGACGACGCTGTTCGGTCACGAGGTGCGCAATCTCAGCAAGGAGTCCGACGGCAGCTGGACGCTGAAGGTGATCAACCGGCGCACCAACGAGACGCGCAAGATCGGTGCGAAGTTCGTCTTCGTCGGCGCGGGCGGGGGTGCCCTGAAGCTTCTGCAGAAGACGGGCATCAAGGAGGCCAAGGGCTTCGGCGGCTTCCCGGTCGGCGGGGAGTTCCTGCGGACCGACAATCGCGCGCTGGCCGCGGCGCACCAGGCCAAGGTGTACGGTCAGCCACCGATGGGTGCGCCGCCAATGTCAATGCCGCACTTGGACACCCGGATCATCAACGGACGGTCGTGGCTGTTGTTCGGCCCGTTCGCCGGCTGGTCGCCCAAGTTCCTCAAGCAGGGGAAGGTCACCGACCTGCCGTTCTCGGTCAAGCCCAACAATCTGGCCTCGATGCTGGGCGTCGGGCTCACCGAGATGGACCTGCTCAAATACCTGATCGGCCAGTTGCGCCTCAGTGAGGCCGATCGGGTCGATGCGCTGCGCGAATTCGCGCCAGGCGCAATCGATTCCGACTGGGAGCTGGACGTCGCAGGTCAGCGCGTGCAGGTGATTCGACGCAAGGGTGCAGGCGGTGTGCTCGAGTTCGGCACCACGGTGCTCGCGGCGGCTGACGGCAGCGTCGCCGGTCTGCTTGGCGCGTCACCGGGTGCCTCCACCGCGGTGCCCGCGATGCTCGACGTGCTGGAGCGCTGCTTCCCCGACCGCTTCGAGGGCTGGCAGCCCAAGCTCAAGGAGATGGTGCCCTCCCTCGGCATCGAATTGTCCAACGAGCCCAAGCTGTTCAAGGAAGTGTGGGACTGGGGCACCAAGGTGCTCAAGCTCGACCGGCCCGCCAATGGTGTGCCCGCCGTGACCCCGTGATGGTCGTACCGAGGCGGAGCTGGGCCAAGGACCTCGACGCAGCGACGCTGTACGAGCTGCTGAAGTTGCGCGTCGAGGTGTTCGTCGTCGAGCAGGCCACGCCGTATCCGGAACTGGACGGACGCGATCTGCTCGCCGAAACCCGCCACTTCTGGCTGGAGAGCGGGGACGGACGAGTCATCTCGACGCTGCGGTTGATGGAGGAGCATCCCGGCGGGGAGAAGGCATTCCGGATCGGCCGCGTGTGCACCAAGCGCGGCGACCGCGGTCACGGCCACACCAGCCGGCTGATGCAGGCCGCGCTGGCCGAGGTCGGTGACTATCCCTGCCACATCAACGCACAGACCTACCTGGTGGAGATGTACTCCAAGCACGGATTCGTCCGCTCCGGCGACGAGTTCCTCGACGACGGCATTCCGCATGTCCCGATGGTGCGCACCGGAATTCACGGCAACCCGTGACCAACTCGTACCCGTTCAGCGCGCTCGTCGGGCAGGATCGCCTGCGGCTCGCGCTGGTGCTGTGCGCGGTGCGGCCCGAGATCGGCGGCGTGCTGATCCGCGGCGAGAAGGGCACCGCGAAGTCGACGGCCGTGCGCGGCCTGGCGACCGTGCTGTCCGCGGTCGACGACGATGCCCGACTGGTCGAATTGCCCATCGGCGCAACCGAGGACCGCGTGGTCGGGTCACTGGACCTGCAGCGGGTACTGCGCGACGGCGAGCACGCGTTCTCACCCGGCCTGCTCGCCCGCGCACATGGCGGCGTGCTCTACGTCGACGAGGTCAACCTGTTGCACGACCACCTGGTCGACGTGCTGCTCGACGCGGCGGCGATGGGCCGGGTGCACGTCGAACGCGACGGCGTCTCGCACAGCCACGAGGCCCGGTTCGTGTTGATCGGCACCATGAATCCCGAAGAGGGCGAACTGCGTCCGCAGTTGCTCGACCGGTTCGGGTTGACGGTCGATGTGTCGGCGTCCCGCGACGTCGACGTGCGGGTCGAGGTGATCCGCAGGCGCATGGCGTTCGAGGCCGACCCGGAGGGGTTCGCCGCGCGCTACGCCGACGATGACACGGACCTGGCCCGCCGGATCGCGGCCGCCCGTGCGTTGGTCGCCGACGTGGTGCTCCCGGACGGGGAGTTGCGGCGCATCGCCGCGCTATGCGCGGCGTTCGACGTGGACGGCATGCGCGCCGATCTGGTGGTGGCCCGCACCGCGGTGGCGCACGCGGCGTGGCGCGCGACTGAAGGCGGGGCGAGCGAAGCGACGGGAAAGACGGAAGGCGGGGCGAGCGAAGCGACGGGAAAGACTGAAGGCGGGGCGAGCGAAGCGACGGGAAAGATGGTCGTGGAAGAGCAGGACATTCGCATCGCAGCCGAACTGGCCCTGCCGCACCGGCGTCGTCGCGACCCGTTCGACGATCCCGGGCTGGACCCCGAACAGCTGAGCGAGGCGCTCGCCAAGGCCGGTGATCCCCCGCCCGATCCCG
>Ga0193743_1002488_pt1 | contig 12990 bp, 14 predicted proteins | sample L2c2metaG_FD_143038 | JGI IMG/M metagenome (GOLD analysis project Ga0193743, IMG submission 143038) | Soil microbial communities from a riparian zone of the East river system, Colorado, United States - L2c2 | ecosystem: Environmental > Terrestrial > Soil > Riparian zone | place: USA: East River... | reverse complement strand
AATCTGGTGCAGGGAAAAATAGATGAGAAAGGGTTGGCCAACAATGTCAGCGCGAGGAACGAAGCCCCAGTACCGGCTGTCCTCGCTGTCGTTCCGGTTGTCCCCAAGGACGAAGTAGTTACCCTCTGGAATGATGAGTTCGCCATCGTCGATCAGCGTCCGCATCCTGATCCACCAGCGCGAGTCGATGGCGGGGTCCGCACTCTGGAGCCGGGGAAAGTTGTCCCGAAAGTTATCCGGAGCGCTCTTGCGGTACACGGCATAAGGCTCTGTCAGCGGGGTGCCATTGATGTACACATGACCCTCCCGGAGCCTCAAGTGGTCTCCGGGGATGCCGACGACCCGTTTGACCAGATGGATCGACGGATCGACGGGATAGTGGAAGACGATGATCTCCCCCCGCCGGATACCGGGGTTCGGCAGCAGGCCACCCGATTCCATGGTCGACGGCCCCTGTTTGTTGACCAGCAGAAAGTCGCCGACCAGTAGCGTCGGCTCCATCGAACCGGAGGGAATCCGGAAGGGCTGCACGCTGAAGGTGATGATGAAGATCGCGACGACGATGATGTAGATCAACGACTGGAAGGAGTGCAGCAACTCAGGATGACCGTCATGGGAGACATGCCTCCCCGTACTTCGCAAACGTTTGAGGTCGTGTGCTGCGACATCCGGCATGACAGGAGCCGGTTCTGTCGGGACGCCCTGCGTTCGGCCTTCAGGCGAGTGAGCAGATAGCTCAGGGAACGGATTATGGGAGACGGCAGGATCGCTCACTTCCCTACCTCCACTCCCCCTGGGGCATCGCCGCTCACTCGCTGTTCGGAGAGCAGCAACTCGAAGGCAATACGAGCGGCCTCCTGTTGAGCCTGTTTTTTCGTTGTGCCCTCGGATTCGGCAAGCGCTCTGGAGCCGCCTGCGCCATCTTCCACGCGCACCTCAACACGGAAGCGCTTCTGATGATCGGGTCCACTCTGAGCCGTCAGCACATATTGAGGCTGAGCTGCTCCAGTCGCCTGCAGCAGCTCCTGCAGGGCGGACTTGTGGTCTCCAATGGCGCCGCTGAAGGTATCGCCCTGCATGGCAAGATGCAGATCCGGCAGCGCCGGCTCGATGATGTGCTTCTCGATGAAAGCCCGCGCGGCGTCTAGCCCGCCTTCGAGCCCGCCATCTAAATAGAGCGCCGCGATAACCGCCTCGAGCGCATTCGCCAGAAGAGCCGGCTTCTGACGGCCTCCGCTCTGCTCCTCTCCGCGGCCCAGCCGCAGACAGGCTCCCAGATCGATCCGGGCAGCAACCTGCCCCAGATGCCGCCGGCTGACCAGCGAGGCCCGCAACCGCGTCAGCTCCCCCTCCCGTGACCCAGGAAAGCGTCGAAACAGAGACTCCGCGACCACAAGGCCAAGGACGGCGTCCCCGACGAACTCAAGCTGCTCGTTGTCGGAGCAGGGGTCCGGCAGAGTCTCCGGATTCGTCTCATAAGCGAGCGAACGATGCGTCAGCGCCCAGGTCAATAGATCCGGTTGCCTGAAACGATGACCGAAGAGGCTCGAAGGCATCTCGTTCGATTGCGATCGTGCGATCTTTCTGCGGCGAGTCGTCATCGAATTCCCCTACGCTCTACTTTACTGGACTGCAATATCCTTCGGTTGGATGGCTATTTTGGGGATGGCGGCGGGCGGTAGGCATCTTTCTCCGCTTTACCGCTAGGATCAAGCGGGGCATCGTCTGGTTCCGTAGCAGTACGCTCGGCCTTCGGCGCGGCAAAGGGCTCCTTCAGCCCCATTTCTGCGGCTTCTTTTGTGTCGGGCCGGCCGTCACGAACGGTCAAGGCCGCACGATACTCCGCCAAGGCCTTCTGCCGGTCCGGAACGACATCATAAAGCCTTCCCAAGTAGATGTGAGACCATGCAAGCATCCGCGGATCCTTGGACGCCTTCAGAGTCTCCTCAAAGTCGCCTATGGCTGCCGCCGGTTCACGCTGCATCAGGTTCACGCGCGCTAGCAGATAGTGGGCATGGGCATGGTCACCCCTGGGGTCATCGAGAGAACTCTTTGCAAGTGTGGTTGCTCCCTCCAGATCGCCTTTGAGCAGCTTGCTCTCCGCCAGATCCAACCCCGCAAGCTGGCGCGGCGCGTGCCGTACAAAGTCGTGGGTGCCCTCCGGCAGGAAGACAATCTGCTGGTCCTTGTGTCGCTCCCGCTCCACGTCCATGCCGTAGACCATCTCGCCGATGTATTCCTTCAGGCTGATGGACTCTTTCTCCATTTGTTCGAGCTTGTCGTAGAAGTAGTCGACGAGGGTCCATCCCTGGCGAGTAGCAAGATCGACTGCCTTGCGGCGAACAGCTTCGGCCTGACGATCATAGACGGTCATCTCGGATTCATAGCGCTCGATATCGGCTCTCTGCCTGATCGCATTCGGGCGCCTTGGCTTAGCGAGACCGACATCCATAGTCTTATCTTCGATGGCTTTGATTAGGCACTCTGTGAGCAGCGCGACAATATCGGACTTGTAGGTGAAGTCGAGAGGTGCATCCTGCACGGGCTTGAGGAGTGGCAGTAGGCGGTCCATGGCGGCGGCGCGTGCGTAGAGTAATGGCTCAACCACATAGTGCAGGTAGGTATGGCGGATTTGCTCCATGCGGACCGGGACAGCGCCAGACTGATCTCCTGCAGGAGACGTTACGACGATATAGTCATTCGCATAGATTCTCGCGTTGGTCGCGGAAGGCGAAAGCATCGGCTCCAGTAGAACCAGAAACCGCCGTCCATCGTAGCTGCTGACCGGTAGCCTGAGATAGATATTCGTATCCAAAATCATCTTCGTTAGAGGATCGTGCACACGGCTAACGAGCTCTTCGTAGTCAGGGCGATGCTTAATCCAGAGCGCATGGAGGTGCACATCTTGACTAAAGGTCCTGAGCAACGGAAGAATGTTTACGACCTGCGTGGAGTCAGGAGGCAGTTCTGTTTCGCCAACCGTGGGGGCCAACTCTGGCGGCGGACTAAGATAGAGCGCCAGCGAGACATACTGGGCCAGATTGAGACCGCTGTCAGCAAGTGTGTGCTCACGGATGTATCCACATAGAGCATCTCTGCTATCGCGGGCGGGGGAGGAAGCTGCAAGTTCCCCATTGATCTCTTCACGGACCTTCAATCGAATCGGGCTCGAGGTGGAAAGATCGGCATCGTAGCCACATGCATTCAAGGCTACCGCAAGATCAAATAAGGGCTCATTCGTCTCAAGGGTGATGGCGGAACCACCGGCTTCAGGTTGCGCGATGCGAGGCGCAGGGATCGTCTTTGAGTCTTTCGAGACTGAAGCGGGTGTGCTGCTGCTAGACGAAGACGATGAATCCGATTGGGCACTTGCGCCCTGGCTAAAACCGGCGAGGAGAACAGATGCGGCAATGCACGGAAGGAGAGTTCGTTTACAACGACGGGATGACGATCTGGATAGAAAAGACACGATATGATTTCGACACTCCCATGGAGTTTAAGGGAGCGAAGGACCAGTTGCAACCCTGGGCCATATATCGCTATCCTCGAACCGAAATTCCAGAGAAGGTAACTACGACTCGGCCACGGATCGGAGAGCCAAAGACCCGGGCTGGTTCAAAGACACTAAGCAGAAGCTGATCAACAACCTGCGTTTGAACTGCCGCATCCTCTGGCCCGGACACGATATTGTAGTCATATACGCGGCCCTGAGCGTTCACGTAGGCCTCGACGATAATCGCCGAATCGTGATTGGAGACAATCGCGCGAGGACTTGTTGCCGAGTATAGGTAATGTGGAGAGGTCATAGCGCCCAACGGTTCATCATTCGCCATGACAGGCTCAGGTGCGGCAACCATTCCTAGCAAGAGCATGATGCCACCAACCAGCGCCACTGATCCAGCAAAACCTGCGGATACCTGTACCAGCATCGGGCGAATGGCGTTCTCCCACTTTAGAGAGAGACTGTCAGTCCAGTTCGATCTCCTTGCGGCTTGCTCATGCGAGATGGCAAGACGGAGCTTCATACCAAGGTCAGCTGGAGCTTTCGCCTGTCCGAGCATGGCAAGAGACTGCTGCATCGCGCGCAGGCCGGAAAACTCCTGGTCGCAGTCATTGCAGATCTCCAGATGCTGAGCGATCGCCTGCATCTGCTGTCCGCTGACGGCACCGTCCAGATAGTCGGAGAAGCAAGATCGAATCTTGATGCAATCTTTAGGAATCATCGTGTCACCATCTCCTTGGATGTTCGTACCTTAGGAGAGGACGCAGAACCATTTGAAGCAGTGTTTTCTGTAGTTACAAGTAAAGCGCGCAGGGCGGATCGGCCACGAGTCAGACGCGACTTGACGGTACCGAGATTGACATTCAGGATCTCGGAAATCTCTTCGTAGGCAAAACCTTCAATCTCACGAAGAACTACAACTGTCCGAAAGGCCTCTGGTAACTGCCGGAGCGCCGACTCGACGCGTACACGAACCTCCGCCTGAGCGGCATGGTCAAAGGGTGAATCTCTATCATCACACAGCGTTGAACTCAGGCAGAAAGTGCTGCCGTCGTCTTCCGATTCGCTGGGCGAGTCGATAGTGATCTCCTGCTTCTTGTGGCGCGACCACCAGCGTCGTTGGTTGGAAGCCTCGTGCAGAGCGATGCGGTAGAGCCAGGTGCGCAGGCTGGATTCGCCATGGAAACCACGAATGCTGCGGAATACCTTAATAAAAACTTCTTGTGTAATGTCGGCGGCGTCGACAGGGTCGTTCAGGCTGCGAGCGATCAGTGAGTAGAGAGGCTGATGGTATTGCGCGATGAGAATAGCAAACGCCTCCTCAGAGCCGGCCTTCAGGTCGGCTACAAGGGCTGCATCCTCGGTCCTGATGCCAATCGCGCTCGCTAAATTTCCCACTACAGTGCCCGCCTGCATATCGGGTGTCCTTACATTACGGCTTTTGTGAAACACATGGCAAATGCTGCGCGGCAATGAAGCCTGAAAGTAAGCTAAACTGCGCCGCCGGCGGCAGAGTGCTCGCTCACTCTACATCTTTAGACACCGATACATACAAGATAAGTTCCCGGAGACATTGACGAATGTCATCTACTCGGCCAGAATAGAAAGAGTCCTTCCTGAGAGTGGGCCTGTGGCGCAGCTGGGAGCGCGCTTCCATGGCATGGAAGAGGTCATCGGTTCGATCCCGATCAGGTCCACCAATTATTTTCAAGCATTTAGAAGATCTCCTCTCTTCACCTTTGGCAGCATTTTGGCAGCAAATATCAAAACCTTCGTCCCGGAAGGTTTTGAACTTATGTTTTCTCCTTGATCTGAAGACTCTTTCCCTTCCCTTGTTGTGGCTGCCATCGTCACCTCTGCGCGCTCGTTCGGTTGTTCGATTGCTGGTGAAGATGAGCCGGCATTGTCCGTTGCGGATTCTCGCCCATCGGTACCGGTGCCCATCAACTCCTGGTGAATGGAGTTGATCGTCGCCCGCACGCCTTCGGGTAGCTCCTGCATATAGACATCCGTCGTCGTGGCCGTTCGTGAGTGCCGCATCATGCCCTGCACATCCTTCACCGTACCCTTCCTCTGGGCCAGCGTAGCGATGGTGCGCCGGATCACCTGGAACGTCAGTTTCGGCAGTTCCAACTCCTCGGCCAGCTTGTGCAACACACGGTGACGGAAGTTGCTCGTATCCATGAAGCCCCCCAAGCGGCCTGGAAAGATAAAGGCCTCCGGAGATGGATCCTTGCTTTGCTTTCGCCACTCCACGAGCTCCTCTGCCAACTCCGCGGCGATCGGTACTGTGATGAGGCTTCCCCGCGTCTTCCCATAGGGGCGAATCTTCCCCCTGTAGGTGGTTTCTGAATGGAGATCGCCGAAGCTTTCGCGTCGAAGCACTTCCACTTCAGGCCGAACAACTCGCTAGGACGAAGGGCGTTCGTCATATCGAGTTTGAGCAGAATCCGATCCCGAAGACCCAGCTTCGCCAGAGCAGACCTCAATTGATCCCACGTCAGAGTTGTCTTGTCGCTCTCCCGCAGGTTAGAAGGGGTCTTTATCGAACGCGCAGGGTCTTTCGCGAGGAAGTCCTGATCGACTGCCTCGGCAAAGATGGCCTTCATGTAGGCTCGGATCTGCAATACTCTGTCCTTCGAACGAGACTTCGCCAGCTTGTTGAGATGGGTCTGCAGGGTGAACTTGTCGATGTTCTCCAATCGAACGTCATGGAACTCATCGATGAGATCTGCCTTGATGATGTGCTTCTTCACCTTGGCAGTCTCTTCCCTCCAGTCCGCCTCCTTGAGTGGCAGGTAGCGGTGGTTCACGAACCACCCAAAGGTGACAGCTCCATTGATCATGGATTTGTCGCCATTGGGTTGTTTTCCCAGCCGAGCTATCTCGCTTTCTAGTTTTTCCCTAGCCTGCGACTTCGACATCTCGGTCTTCAGTCCAAGGATGACCTGGGCGACAGCTGGTTTTGGTTGATCGGTTGCAGGGTCAAGCCCGTTCTGCGGAAATAGCCGTACCATTTCTTTCCGCGCAGCCGGACCCATCCTTTCTGATATGAACTTCCCATTTATTCCTCAAATTCTGTGTGGGGGAATAAGCGGGCCGTCCCTATTTTACCGGCGTTTCCGGCGTAAATTGGAGGCCTGTTCCCGTTCGCTCAGAAACGCTTCGATCTGGCTGGCCCGGTAGCGCAACGCCCCGTCGCTCATCCGGATGACCGGCAGGTAGGGCAATCGCCGGGAGGAGTGATCCCAGACCCAGTCCCTGCTGACTTTCAGTCGCTCGGCGACGTCCTCAGCTGTCAGAAGCGGATCTCCTGAATGCGTTTGCTCCGTAATCTGCGCTAACGCTATGCCCATGTTGCCTCCAACGATGTTGTGTGCGGCCCGGAGGGGCCGGCGAGTTTGTTACTCATCGGTCGATTCCGTTTTTCGGTCAAATTCAACCCGGTTATGCGCATGCGGCACCCTCAGCGTTTCAAATGTGGGATCGTTTTCAGCGACCACGCTTGGCGCGGTTGTTGAAAATGCGTGATGAATGTGTAAAACAGGTTCGAAACTCGGTCAAATGACACAAGTTTTGGGACAGAGATACGCTCAGCTCTGAGGCGAAGCTAGTGCTGTCTGCAGGTAAGGGTGAAAATGATGCTGATGCTATTGATGCACCCCAAGTTTTCGGAATGGGAAGGCTTGGTGGTACAACAATCGCGAGATATCTCCCTTAGCAGGTCGGCAAAGCGTGATGAACGACAACCTAAGCAACAAATTTGATCGGATCACCGATCTAGGCAAAGCGCGCAGTGACGAGTACACGGAAAGACTGTTGGCGTTCGTCCAGGACATGGAGGCTTCAGGCCCGGAGCCGTTCATACCTTTGCTGGCCGACATTGCTTTAGTGCGTGCGCTCATCGTACATCTCGTAATTCGATACGGCCCGGAAAGAGGACTTGTGGAGGCTCAGGATGCGTTCAATACGACGTTTGACCAAATGAAGCCAATTCTCCAGAATATGCAAGAAGAGAAAGGACACCCTCCCCAATGAAATGGCTCTGGCGTTCACTTCTTCCGCTTCTATTGGTTGCATGTTTCGCGTCGCTTGTGACCGCATGTAAGAGCAGAACGCCCGAGCTAACGGGCAAATGGAGCGGCAACAGCGATCTATCGACGCAGATGGCTCGGGCGCCAGGTAGGCTCCAGATGCAAAACGCAAAGGCGGTGCCAGTTCAGGTCACTATGACGCTGAATCAAAATGGTGGTGGAGTCACGGGAGACGCGGCCGTAGTGATCAGCGGAAAGCCCGAGATTCATCTACCGATTACCGCGGGCGTCGTCGGCCAGGACGGCAAAGTTTCCATCGAGGCCGATCGCTCTGGTTTTCAGTAATGTCCACCTTACCTTCAGTGGAAACGTGGCAGCCGGTCAACTCTCCGGTGATATTGCACTCAAGATGGATACTCTATTGGGAGTAGCGGTCAACAAGGGGGCCATCACGCTCAAGCAAAATAGTTGACAACCTCGTAGAACCCGCCCGTTTGACCGAAAACCGGGTCCGTCCTACGCTCTCACCACCTGAGAGCGAGCCAGGAGGACGGACCCGATGTATACATCCCCAGATGAAACCCTAGCCGCGCTAGAGCGCGTAGGCTATTTCACCGATCAGAAAACTGCCACCACAGTTTACCTGGCCGGGAAGCTCCATCGCCCCATCATGCTCGAAGGACCCGCCGGGGCCGGCAAAACGGAACTGGCGACGTCGGTCTCTCGCGCTTATGACGTCCCTATACTGCGATTGCAGTGTTATCAGGGAATCAACGAAGAAAAAGCCATCGGGCAATACGACAAGAGTCATCAAGGACTCTATGTGCTCTTGATGAGCAAGAGCGACCACACACCCGATTGGACCGAAATCAAGCGCGAGGTGACGAGTCGGGCGTACTTCATGGCAGGCCCATTGCTCGAAGCAATCGAACAGGACCAACGTTGTGTCCTGCTCATCGATGAGATCGACAAGGTTGACTACGCCTTTGAAGCGATGCTCCTAGAGCTGCTTTCAGCGTGGACCCTCTCCATTCCCAAGATGGGTACCGTTCAGGCAACGTCGATACCATTCGTTTTTCTGACGTCGAATCAAGAGCGACGTTTAGGCGACCCCCTTCGCCGCCGCAGCTTCTACTTAGTGGTTGAGCACCCAACCGCGGAGCGGGAAGCCGCGATCGTGGCAAAGCGCACTCCCGACGCCAGCGAAAAGACGCATCGCTTCATCGCAGGGCTTGCGAAGAGCCTGCGCGCCTACACCATGGAAAAGCCACCGTCTATTTCCGAGATGAACGACGTGGCTCTGGCTATGCAGCTACTGGGAATCGAGCAGATAAGGCCCGAACACAAGGACATCATGTTGCCTTTGATCGCAAAGACAGAAGGAGATCGAAAGCGCCTCCTGATGAAACAGGCTTTCGAGTCGATCGTCCGCATCGCCAGCCGCTATGCATCTGAGATGTCCGCCGAGGAAGAGTCCGACTTAGACGCGATCGTCGTAGAGATGGCGGAAGCATGAGAAGACTCTTCGTACTGCCTCTCTTTGTGCTGGCGCTGGCGATTCGGTCTACGGCTGAGACAAGGAAGGCAAGAAATCCTGAGTTGGAGTATTACGCAGACGCATACGCCGACCATTACGGCGTCCCACGCGCGCTTGTACATGCCATCATCGCCCAGGAATCGAACTGGAATCCACATGCGCTGTCGAACAAAGGGGCGGCAGGCCTGATGCAGCTGATGCCGGCAACGGCGGAAATGTATCTCGTCAGGAACCGCTTTTCTGTAACGGAAAATCTCAGGGGGGGGGATTCGATACCTTGCAGATCTAATGTCAGAGTTTGGCGGGGAGATGCGCCTGGCTGTAGCCGCATACTACTGCGGTTCACGGCATATCGCTCAACGAGGACTAAATTACCGAAATCCCGATGTAGTGTCCTACGTCGAAGCGGTCCGCCACCGTTATCAGCTCGAGTTGCACGAGCAAGCAGACCGGGATATTCCAATGCCCGGGAAAGGACAGTGACATGTATTCAATCCGGAAACTTGGCCTCATCAGCGTTCTTGCCTGTGCAGTTCTGAGTCAAGCCCAGCAACTCACAACCGTCACGGCAACTCCAGCCGAGGTGAAACCGGCAGTGACCGATTTACCGGTCTCGGGCAATACCATCTGCGAATCGAATAGCGGGAAGCTCAATCAGACTCTTGCAGGCAGCATACGCCGGCGCTGGCGTTGACCTATTGCTCTGTTTGAATCGCCTGTGACTCTGCAATCGAGACGCACACGTCCGGAACTCGGAGGAAAAGCGTTGACAGAAAACCTCGCTGAGTGACTCGGCCTGTTGGCATTATCTGAGGGTGCAGCTCTTGCCGAGAAGCGATGTTTTCTGTATTCTCCTGTCAGTCATTGAGGGGAATGTATGACCAAGTCTACCGAATTGCTCCAAGGCACTGTCGATCTACTCATCCTGAAGGTGTTGAGCCTAGAGCAGATGCACGGCTGGGCTATTGCGCAAAGGATCAACCAGCTCTCAAAGGAAGTTCTGCGGGTGAACCAAAGCGCTTTGTACCCTGCGTTGCACAGGCTCGAACATCAGGCATGGATCGAAGCAGAATGGGGCGAGTCTGAGAACAATCGGCGAGCGAAATACTACTCACTGACAAAGGCGGGGCGTGCGCGGCTGAACGAAGAAGAACAATCGTGGGACCGGCTGTCAACAGCCGTTCAGGTCGTGTTGAAAGCTGTATGAATGGGGTTGATATGCGCTTATTCCAGAGCCTTCGTCGCCGCTTGCTTTCTTTTTGGGAAAACGATGCGAGCAATGTCCAATTAAGCGAAGAACTGCAATTTCATCTGGAGCGGCAAACGGAAGCGAACATTGCCAGCGGAATGTCACCCGAGGAAGCGCGGTCAGCGGCAAAAGCCAGTTTTGGAAACCTCCCCACAGCTATCGAGGAATGTTACGAAGCGCGCGGTGTGGCATGGCTCGGAGATCTGGCGCAGGATCTCCGCTACGGTCTACGAGCGATGGTAAAGTATCGCTCGTTTACAGTGGTGACGGTATTTACGCTTGCGTTGGGGATTGGGGCTTGCACGGCGATCTTCAGCCTGGTGAATGCGGTGCTGATTCAGTCGTTACCTTACGGGGAGCCGGATCGGCTTGTGTATGCGTTTACGCCCAATCCTCTCTGGAACCTCCCGGCAGAGGTCTTTGGGCCAAGCAATGCCGATTTCGTTGATCTGAAGAAGCAGAGTAAGTCTTTTTCGGCAACGACTTTGTTTGCCCAAACCACCTACAACCTTGCGGGGAATGGTCGTGCGGAGAGGGTGGGCGCCGCCAAGGTGGACGCTGATTTTCTCAGGACGCTGGAGGTGGCTCCTGAGCTTGGCCGTGGCTTCGACCATAGGGATGAGCAGCCTGGAAACGATCATGTCGCTGTAATCAGTCATGCGCTTTGGCTGACCGTGCTGGGTGGGCGTGCCGATGTGCTCGGTAGCACGTTAAGCCTGGACGGTTTTTTTTACCAAGTCATAGGTGTGATGCCGGAGGAATTTGCGTATCCGCAGAAGAGAGATCTTGCCTACGGGAATGGGCATGTCGAGACGACTGATGTATGGGTGCCTTCGGCTTTGACGCCTCAACAGAAGGCCGACAGAGAGGCCTCAAACGGCTTTGCTGTGGCGCGGCTGAGGCCTGGCGTAACAGTGCGCGAGGCGCAGGCGGAGATGGACACGATCATGTCGCATCTCAACCTGCTGCACAACCCGGACACGCGTGGATGGGGTGCCTTCGTGAAGCCGTTGCGAGATAGTGCGCTGGGGCAGGTGCGGCCTTTGATGTGGCTTCTGATGGGTACTGTCGGGTTTGTACTGCTGATCGCATGTGGAAATGCAGCGAATCTGCTTCTGGCGCGGGCGGCGGCCCGTTCGCATGAGTTGGGTGTGCGTGCAACGTTGGGAGCAAGGCGGAGCCGGTTGCTGCGTCAGATGTTGACGGAGTCCTTGATGTTAAGCGCAGCGGCGGAAACGGTTGGTGTCGGGCTCGCGTGGCTGTTCCTGCATGCGTTGTTGAAGCTCAATCCGGGAGATATTCCGCGGATGGACGATGCACGGATCGACCTGCGTGTGATGGGATTCGCCGTCTTTGTGACCATGCTGACGAGTGTGCTTTTCGGGATGCTGCCTTCGTTGTCGGCCACTCGGATCAACCTCGTGGAGTTTTTGAAGAGCAGCGGAATGCGTGGAGTTGCAGGCGACCGGAAACGGGTGAGACATGGGCTGGCAGTGGCTCAGATCGCTCTTTTGGTTGTGTTGCTCACGGGTACCGGGCTTCTATTGCGGAGCTATGCAAACGTGCTTTCGGTGCCGACGGGATTCTCCGCCACAACTGTCACGGCCAGTGTGCAGATGAGTTCGCAGTACGGCAACGCGCATAAGCGCCGCGCCTTCTTTGGGAGCCTCATCGAGCGAATAAACTCGATCCCGGGCGTGCAGGCTGTGGGAGTCGTGAACGAGCTGCCTCTTAGTAACTCGGAGACTCTCGCGTCCCTATTCGTAGAGGGCTATCCGAACACTAAACAACAGCTCGTGGAGGAGCGTGGAATTACGCAGGATTATCTTTCGGCGATGCAAACCCCGTTAGTTCAGGGACGGGATATCTCCGACGAAGATGCCGCCGGAAATCGGTTGGTGGCCGTAGTGAATCAAGCCTTTGTGAAGAAATACTTTGCGAATGGAGATGCGATTGGCCGCCGCATTCGCACCGGCGAAGGCGAGAGCGGCCCGTGGGCTACGGTGGTTGGAGTTGCGAAGGATGTTCGGTACATGAGCCTCGAGGCTGCCCCGGTTCCGCAGGTGTACAGATCCTTCTGGCAGGTGGAGTGGAACGAATCGAATATCGTCGGTGCGTATGTTGCGGTGCGTTCATCGCTGCCGCGGGATGCTGTCGTTGCTGAGATTCGGGCAGCGGTTAAGGGAATCGATCCAAGTCTGGCTGTAGCAGATGTGCATACGATGAGTGAGTTAGTTTCTTCGGTCACGGCGCGCAGGCGGTTTCAGACTACGCTGCTGACGGTCTTCTCGGTAACAGCGATGTTGCTGGCGATGGTGGGGGTGTATGGGCTGTTGGCTTATTCAGTGCGACAGAGGACGGGCGAGATTGGAATTCGGCTGGCGCTTGGTTCATCAAAGAGCGGAGTAGTGCGACTGATATTGCGGGAAGGACTTACATTGCTCGGAGTCGGGCTGGTGATCGGTTTGGCGGCTGCATTGGTATGTACGCGGCTACTGACGGGTTTTTTATATGGAGTGCCCGCACTTGATCCGGCTACGTTTGCGTTGGTCCCGATGTTGTTGCTGGCGGTTACGATTGCTGCTTGTTTGATTCCGAGTTTCAGGGCGGCTGCTATCGATCCGATCAACGCATTGCGCCATGAATAATTAGGACAAACGGACGGGAA
>Ga0193743_1002487_pt1 | contig 12992 bp, 13 predicted proteins | sample L2c2metaG_FD_143038 | JGI IMG/M metagenome (GOLD analysis project Ga0193743, IMG submission 143038) | Soil microbial communities from a riparian zone of the East river system, Colorado, United States - L2c2 | ecosystem: Environmental > Terrestrial > Soil > Riparian zone | place: USA: East River... | reverse complement strand
CCTTGCTCTTGCCCTGAAGCCGACGCGCGACGGTGGACCGCGAGGAATACCTGCTGTCCACCGTCGCGCGTCGGCTTCAGGGCAAGAGCAAGGAGATGTCGGCCTTCGACGCCTTCAATGCAGTGCAGGACCACGTGCTGCACGCCGCGAGCGCGCACATCGACCGTGTCATCCTGGAGGCCTTCGTCGCCGGGATCGAATCGTGCGAGGACGATGAGGCGCGCAAACTGCTCGGCACGGTATGCGATCTCTACGCACTCTCGGTGATCGAAGACGACAAGGCGTGGTTCATGGAGCACCGGTACGTGTCCACCGAACGCGCGAAGGCCGTCACCCGCGGCATCAACGACCGCTGTCGCATGCTGCGGCCGTACGCCGAGATGCTGGTCGACGGATTCGGGATCCCCGAACAATTGCGCTACGCCGAAATGCTGCATCCCGAGCACATCCCGGACGCCGACGACTAACGGCGTCAGGGGCCAGGAATTGCGCCGAGCGCCTTGAGCTTGCCGTCCTGCACCTTGAAGCGGACGGTGCCGATGCCCGTCGGGCAGCACGCCGGGTCCTGGCCCTGCCGCCACTGGTACTGCACGACAGCGGTGTCATTGCCCTCCGTCGTCACGTTGACGTAGGGCCTCGGGTCCGGAGTAGGTGTTCCGATCGGCGAGTTGTGGTCGAAGAACAGCACCTGCCGTGGGCTGTCGGACGCGTCGCCGACCCCGACGACCACCCAGTGCAACTGGCAGTCAGGTGTGTGACCGCGGGAGGTTTCGCGCCACTGCTGACCCGCGGGCAGCTGGCTGATCTCGTGGGCGATGGAATCGGCGGACGGGCCTTCGGCCTGCGTGCAGCTCGCCGAGCTGGTGGGCGGAGCGGACGGCGGGCTCCAGCCGCAACCGGCGGCGATCAGGGCCATCGTCGACACCGTGGCGAGGATTCTGAGGAGCCGCATGAGGCGAGCTTAACGGTGGCTCCCCCGCCTGGACTCGAACCAGGAACCTTCCGATTAACAGTCGGAAGCTCTGCCAATTGAGCTACAGGGGACTGCCCGTTCGGCCGCGGAACCAGCCCGCTGACCGAGGATCGACTTTAGCGTACGGATCGCCGAACTTTGGCATCGGGCACCGGCCACCTCATCCCGACGCACGCGGCGCAGTGAGGCAGGATGGAGGCAATGCACCGTCATCTGGGAGGGGTTCTGTGATCCGAGCCGCCGTCGTATTGGCCGTCGGCTACGTCTTGGGAGCGAAGGCGGGCCGACGCCGCTACGAGCAGATCGCCGGGACCTATCGCGCCGTCACCGGCAGCCCGAAAACCAAGGCCGTGATCGACGCGGGACGCCGCAGATTGGCCAACCGGGTGTCACCCGATCCGGCGCTGGTGAATCTGACTGCCATCGACGCCGAGACGTCGGTGCTCCATCCCGAGAACCCGCAGGCCAGGTCTGACGGGCGTTAGCCGACCGGCACGTTCCAAGTCTGGCCCGGCAGCAGCGGGCCGGTGCTGACGCCAATGCCTCCGCCGGGCATGGCGCCGCTGTTGGGCCCGTAAACACCGAGGTCCGGGGTGCCAAGGTTGACCCCGTTCCCGTTGGAGTAGCCCAGGCACGGCATGTCCTGGCCGTTGAACGAGCCTGTGGCCAGGCACGGCGGGGCGGCAACAGCCTGGCCGGCGCCGGAGAGAGCGATGGCGATCGGAGCGGCCACAGCGGCGAGGGCGAACGCGCCCGCGGCGACGACTCGGTGTGCGCGGATGGTCATGAGGTGCCTTCCCAGTGTTCCCGACAGCGCATTCACCTTAGCGTGTGTGTCCGTCTCACGCAGTAAGGTCGTCGCCGCTGGCCTGCTCGAGCAGGCTGCGACGGTAGTTCTCCATGGCGACCAGGTCGCCGAACAACGCGAGATACTCGTCGCCCTGCTCGACCGGCGACATCCGGTGCAGCTTGGACTTCATCTCGGCGATCTGCCGACCCACCCACACCTCTTGCAGCCTGGCGAGCACGCCGGCGATGTAGCGCGGCAAGCGCTCGTCGTCCTCGACGCGGATGGCCTCCACCCCGAGTTCGTTGACCAGATTGCCCGCCTCCGGTGACGACGTCTGCTCACGCACGGTCTCGATCCACTGGGCTCCGGACAGCCCTGCCGCCGTGCCGCCCGCCGCCGCGATCGCCGTCCGCAACGCCGCGTAGGCCGGGTGGGTGAAGCCCTCGACCGTCAACGCATCGAACACCGGCCCGGCGATCACCGGGTACTGCAGCGCCGACTTGAGTGCCTCCCGCTGGGGCCACAACGTGGGATCGCGGGGGTTGGGCCGTTGCACCATCGACGTGGGTGGCTTCGCAGCCCCCCGCGCCGCCGGATCGGCAGCGGCCGACCGCCGCCCGTCGCCGCGGCCTGCGGGGCGCCCGGCTTCCTCGCGCACCCGTCCGATCACCTGTGCGACGTCCTCCCAGCCCACCCAGCCGGCCAGTTGACGCGCATACTCGTCGCGCAGTGAGGAGTCCTTGATCTTCGCCACCATCGGCACGCAGCGGCGCAGCGAGCTCACCCGTCCCTCCGCGCTGTCCAGGTCGTGGTCCTCGAGCGCCGTGCGAATCGCGAACTCGAACAAGGGGGTTCGGCGCGCCACCAGGTCGCGAAGCGCGCCGTCGCCGGACTTGAGTCGCAGGTCGCAGGGGTCCATCCCGTCGTCGGCGACCGCCACGAACGACTGGCCCGCGAGGTTCTGCTCCCCCTCCAACGCCTTCACCGCGGCCGCCCGCCCCGCCGCATCGCCGTCGAACACGTAGATCAGCTCGCCGCGAAAGAAGTTGTCGTCCATCATGAGTCGGCGCAGCATCGCCAGGTGTTCGTCTCCGAACGCGGTGCCGCAGGAGGCCACCGCCGTCGTCACCCCTGCCAGGTGCATCGCCATCACGTCGGTGTAGCCCTCGACCACCACGGCCTGGTGCCCCTTGGCGATGTCGCGCTTGGCCAAGTCGAGCCCGAACAACACGTTCGACTTCTTGTAGAGCACCGTCTCCGGGGTGTTGACGTACTTGGCCTCCATGGTGTCGTCGTCGAACAGGCGGCGTGCGCCGAAACCGATGACCTCGCCGGAGGACACCCGGATCGGCCAGAGCAGCCGTCGATTGAACCGGTCCATCGGGCCGCGCCTGCCCTCGCGCGACAGGCCCGCCGCTTCGAGTTCCTTGAACTCAAATCCCTTGCGCATCAGGTGCTTCGTCAGCGTGTCCCAGCCCGACGGGGCGAATCCGCAGCCGAACTTTGCCGCCGCGTCGGCGTCGAAGTTGCGCTCGAGCAGGTATTGCCGGGCCGTCGCGGCCTCAGCGGACTTCAGCGCCTCGGCGTAGAACTCCTGGGCTGCGGCGTTGGCGGCGATCAACCGGCTACGGCTACCGCGGTCCCGCTGCACGTTCGTGGTCGAGGAACCGGTGTAGGTGACGGTGTAGCCGAGCCGGTCGGCAAGCATTTCCACCGACTCCACGAAGGTGACGTGTTCGATCTTCTGCAGAAACGCGTAGACGTCGCCGCCCTCACCGCAGCCGAAGCAGTGGAAGTGTCCGTGGTTGGGGCGGACGTGGAAGGACGGCGACTTCTCGTCGTGGAACGGGCACAGGCCCTTGAGCGAGTCGACGCCGGCGCGGCGCAACTGGACGTAGTCGCCAACGACGTCCTCGATGCGGACCCGTTCACGGATGGCCGCGATGTCGCGATCAGGGATCCTCCCCGAACCCCGTGTCGCTCCGCTCCTGCCCGCCGATCCCGCCATCGGCTCAGTCTATGCGGGCCGAGTGGGGCGGTTACGCGGGTTCGAGCCTCTCCAGCCGACCCTCGGTGAATGACGCGATCTGGTCGAGGATCACCCGCAGCCGGGCGCCGTCGTCTGCGGCGTCGTTGAATTCCGGCACGAAGATCGGGTCGAGGGTCGCGGGTGCCCCGGCCAGCAGGAACTGGGCGACCTCATGGATCCTCATCCGTTGCCGCGCCTGCAATTCGAGGTGCGGCGGGTCGGACATGATGAACTGCAACGCCAGGATCTTCAGCACGGCGACCTCGGCGCGCACCAACGACGGCACCGATAGTTCGGCCTGGTAGCGGACCAGCCGACCGGCACCTGCGGTCTCCCTGGTGGCCGCGATGGCCGCCGAGGCGAACCGCCCAACCAACTCGCTGGTCAGCTTCTTCAGCGCGACGGACGCAATCAAGGTGCCGTCGTACTTGCCGATGGCGGCGACCACCGGCAGCGCCGAGAGTCGCTCGGCCGCCGCGACCAGGGCGTCGGCGCCGAGCCCGGCACCCATCCCGCTGGCCTGGCCGAGCCGGCCCAGCGCCGCGGCCGCGTCGTCGTCGGCCAGCACGCGCATATCGATGCGGCCCGACACCACCCCGTCCTCGACGTCGTGCACGGAGTAGGCGACGTCGTCGGCCCAGTCCATGATCTGGGCCTCAAGGCAAGGCTTGGCCTCCGGCGCACCGGACCGCGCCCACGAAGCCGCAGGAGCGTCGTCGGCGTAGAAGCCGAACTTGCCGGTCTCCGAGGCCCGGTACCACGGATACTTGGTGACGGCGTCCAGCGCGGCCCGGGTCAGGTTCAGGCCGGCGCTGCGCCCTTGCGGATCAAGCACTTTGGGCTCGAGTCGAGTGAGGATGCGGAAGTTCTGCGCGTTGCCCTCGAAGCCGCCGAAGTCGATGGCCACCTCGTTGAGCGCCCGCTCACCGTTGTGACCGTAGGGCGGATGGCCGATGTCGTGGGCCAGCCCGGCGAGGTCGACCAGGTCGGCATCGCAGCCCAACCCGACTGCCATCCCCCGCCCGATCTGGGCCACCTCAAGCGAGTGAGTCAACCGGGTCCGCGGCGTCTCGCTCTGCCGCGGACCGACCACCTGCGTCTTGTCGGCCAGTCGGCGCAGCGCGGCACTGTGCAGCACCCGGGCGCGGTCGCGGGCGAAGTCGGTGCGGTGCTCGGTGTCGGTGCCCGCCAGCGCAGCACCCTTGGGCGCCTCGGCCACCAAGCGCTGGCGGTCGAAGTCGTCATATGGGTCGTTGCTCGTAATCACCGAGGCACAGTCTGCCAGGACTGTTCGCCGGTCTCGGATGTCCGGGGCACGGCGCCCGTTAGATTGGCGGTCATGCGCAGGAGACTTCGGGTTGCCCGCCTTTTCACCCTGGTCCTCGCGGTCCTGACCGCAGGCCTGGTGCTGGTGCCGACCGCGCCGACGGCCAGGGCCGATCCGCCGTTCCGGCTCTCCGATTACGTCACCGACAACGCGAACGCGCTGAGCGGTAGCGGCCTGTCCAACGTGCAGAGCGCCGTGCAGAACCTCTACAACTCCCGCCAGGTCCGGCTGTGGGTCGTCTACGTCGACTCGTTCTCCGGCCAGGCCGCCGAGACGTGGGCCCGAAACACGAGGCGGATAAGTGACTTCCAGGACGAGGACGCCATCCTCGCCGTCGCCACCGCCGACCGCGCCTACGCGCTACTGGTGCCCGACGCGGCGACGGGCGGGGTGGACGTGGACACCCTGCGCCGCAACGACGTCGAGCCCGCGCTGCGGCGCGGCGACTGGTCCGGCGCTGCGGTAGCCGCCGCCAACGGCCTGAACCAGCCCGCCTCGTCCTCCGGCGAGATCAGCTGGGTGGGCCTGGTGGCCATGCTGGGCGTCATCGCGATCGCGGTGCTGGTGCTGCTGTGGTGGAGGCGGCGCCGCAAGCGCAAGCGCCGCGAGGCCGAGTTCGCCGCCGCGCAACGGGTGGATCCCGCCGACCCCAACGCGCTGGCGTCCGTCTCCATCGATGCCCTCGACGACCTGTCCCGCTCGATCGTCGTCGACGTGGACAACGCGGTACGCACCAGCGACAACGAATTGGCGCTGGCGGTCGAGGAATTCGGCGAGAAGGACACCGCGCCGTTCACCGCGGCCGTGACGGACGCCAAGAAGACGCTCTCCCAGGCGTTCAACGTTCGCCAGATCCTCGACGACGCCGTGCCCGAGACCCCGCAGCAACGGCGCGACCTGCTGACCCGCGTGATCGTCGCGGCGGCGAGGGCCGACCAGGCACTCGACGCCCAGCGCGCCGCCTTCCAACAACTGCGCGATCTCCTCATCAACGCCCCGACCCGGCTCGATTCGTTGACCCAGCAGATGGTGGATCTGACCGCGCGCCTCGAACCGGCGCAGCAGACCATGACCGGCCTGCGCGCGCAGTTCGCCGACACGGCACTGACCGCGGTGGCAGGCAACGTCGAAACCGCCAAGCAGCGGCTGTCGTTCGCCGACCAGAACATCACCAACGCGCGCACGCTGGTCGCGCGGCCCTCCGACCGGCAGGGCGGGCTGGTGGACGCCATCCGGGCCGCCGAGTCCGCCCTTGGCCAGGCCCGCACCATGCTGGACGCCGTCGACAGCGCCGCCACCGACATCAACCGGGCCGTCGCCGGTCTGCCTGCGGCGATCGCCGACATCCAGGCCGGCATCGACCAGGCCGCCGGGCAGCTCGCGCAGGGCAACGTCCCGCAGGCGACAGAACTCGGCGCGGCCCGGGACGCGGCCGTGAAGGCGGTGTCGACCGCTCAGAGCACCGGCAGCGCCGATCCGCTTGGCGCGTTCACCCAGCTGACCCAGGCCGACGCCGAACTCGACCGACTATCGGCCACGATCAGCCAGGAGCGGGAGGCCACCGAGCGGTTGAACCGCGCGTTCGACCAGGCCTTGTTCACCGCCCAGTCCCGGGTGCGCTCGGTGTCGGACTACATCGACACCCGCCGCGGGACCATCGGCCCCGAGGCTCGCACCCGCCTGTCCGAGGCCGTCCGCCAGCTCGAGGCGGCACAGGCCAAGCGGGCCACCAACCTGTCGGAGGCCATCGCACACGCCAACGGCGCATCGATGCTGGCGGCCCAAGCGCAGACCATGGCCAACGCGGACGTCAGCAATGCGCAGCGCTCCTTCACCGGTGGGGGCTACGGCGGCGGGGGCGGGGGAAACATGGGCGCGGTGCTCGGCGGCATCATCATCGGCAACATCCTGTCCGGGGCGCTGCGCGGCGGCATCGGTGGCAGCGTGGGCGGCGGAGACTGGAGTTCGACGACGTTCGGCGGCTCGGGTGGCGGCGGGTTGAGCGGTGGCGGGGGCCGGTTCTAGGGTCCAGCGCGCCTAGGCGCCCCGCCCTCGCGCCCAAACGAACGTTTTGCAGGCTCCCACTGGCTCGATTTCTGCAAAAGGCGGATCTGGGCTCCCTGGCGGGAGCGAGAAGCTAGGAACCCTTCAGTCGGACCGCCAAGTAGTCACTGACTGCATCGATGGCCACCCGCTCCTGCGTCATGGCGTCACGCTCGCGGATGGTGACCGCCTGATCGTCGAGCGAATCGAAGTCCAGCGTCACGCAGAACGGGGTGCCGATCTCGTCCTGCCTGCGGTAGCGGCGGCCGATCGCGCCCGCGTCGTCGAAGTCGACGTTCCACGACTTGCGCAGTTCGGCCGCCAGGTCGCGGGCCTTGGGCGACAGGTCGGCGTGCCGGGACAGCGGCAGGACCGCCGCCTTGATCGGCGCGAGCCGTGGGTCGAGTCGCAACACGGTGCGCTTGTCCACGCCGCCCTTGGCGTTGGGTGCCTCGTCCTCGTGGTAGGCGTCGACCAGAAACGCCATCAGCGACCGGGTCAGACCGGCTGCCGGCTCGATGACGTAGGGCACGAAGCGAGCCTCGGTCGCCTGGTCGTAGAACGAGAGATCCGTCCCGGAATGCTTTGAGTGCGTTGACAAGTCGAAATCGGTGCGATTCGCCACACCCTCCAGCTCACCCCACGGGTTGCCCTGGAAACCGAACTTGTACTCGATGTCGACCGTGCGGTCGGAATAGTGCGACAGCTTGTCCTTGGGATGCTCGAAGAGCCGCAGGTTGTCGGCGTCGATGCCGAGGTCGACGTACCACTGCAGCCGGGCGTCGATCCAGTACTGGTGCCATTCTTTGGCAGTCGACGGCTCGACGAAGAACTCCATCTCCATCTGCTCGAACTCGCGGGTGCGGAAGATGAAGTTGCCCGGGGTGATCTCGTTGCGGAAGCTCTTGCCGATCTGACCGATGCCGAACGGCGGCTTGCGGCGCGACGTCGTCACCACGTTGGCGAAGTTGACGAAGATGCCCTGCGCCGTTTCCGGCCGCAGGTAGTGCATCCCCTCTTCGGTCTCGATCGGACCGAGATGAGTCTTGAGCATCATGTTGAAGTCGCGCGGCTCGGTCCACTGGCCGGGATCACCGGTCTCCGGGTCGCGGATGTCGGCCAGGCCGTTGGGCGGCAGCTTACCGTGCTTGGCCTCATAGGCCTCGATGAGATGATCTGCGCGGTAACGCTTGTGGGTGATCAGCGACTCGACCAGCGGGTCATTGAACACCTCGACGTGACCGGAGGCCACCCACACCTCACGCGGCAGGATGATCGCGCTGTCCAGGCCGACGACGTCGTCGCGGCCGGTGACCACCGACCGCCACCACTGCCGCTTGATGTTCTCCTTGAGCTCGACGCCGAGCGGACCGTAGTCCCACGCAGACTTCGTGCCGCCGTAGATCTCGCCGGACTGATAGACCAGACCACGGCGTTTCGCCAGGTTCGCAACCGTGTCGATGATGGACGCCACGGGTCAACAGCGTAGCGAGGTCCCGGACCGCGATTTACCGTCGCGTTGACATGCACGATCATGCATGTAATCTGACACCATAATGAAAACGATTTCCAGTACGGCCGCCGACGCCGATGCCGAGGAACACCGGCACCACGGCACGCCCGCCCGGGAACTTCCGCAGCGCGAGGTGCTCGACACCGCGGGCGACCTCCTGCGGGCCTTGGCTGCGCCGGTTCGCATCGCCATCGTGCTCCAACTGCACGAGGCGTCGTGCTGCGTCCACGAACTCGTCGATGCGCTCGCCGTGCCGCAGCCGCTGGTAAGTCAGCATCTGCGCATTCTGAAGGCGGCGGGCGTGGTGGCAGGCGAACGCGCGGGACGTGAGGTGTACTACCGCCTCGTCGACCATCACCTCTGCGAGATCGTGCTTGCCGCGGTGGCCCACGCCGGTGAGTACACCGAGGAAGGTTCCCGGTGAGCGGTACCGCTCCGGCCGTTCGCTCCACCCGGCAGCGGGCGGCCATCTCCGCGCTGCTGGAGAACCGCGATGAGTTCCGGTCGGCCCAGGAACTACACGACGAACTGCGTCGCCGCGGCGATGGCATCGGCCTGACCACGGTGTATCGCACACTGCAGTCGATGGCCGCCGCAGGACTGCTCGACACACTGCGCACCGACACCGGTGAGTCGCTGTACCGCCGCTGCTCGGAACACCATCATCACCACCTGGTGTGCCGCGTGTGTGGCACGACGGTCGAGGTGCAGGGCGGTCAGGTCGAGAAGTGGACCGCCGAGATCGCCAGCGCGCACGGCTTCTCCGACGTCAGCCACACCATCGAGATATTCGGCCTCTGCGCGGAGTGCGCCAAGACCGGATCGTCAGGCGATTAGCGCCGCGCGGACGTCCGCGCCGGTGGACAACACCATGAGGATCAGCGTGCGCAACGCGTCGTCGGTCAGCCCCGCCGCCGGAAAGTTGTAGCGCAGCAGCACGTCGGCCACCTTCTTGGCGGCGGACCGGCGCGCCGTGGACTTGGCGGACGAGCCGTTGGCGGAGGTATCGACCAGTTTGGCGACGAGTGTCACCGTGCCCAGCATCGTCTTGGTGGCTTGGTCGCTGACGAGTTCACGGGTCTTGTTCGTCAGCGGCAGATCCCACGCCAGCGGCTGGGTGAGCGACACCATCTCCAGGCCCTCGGCGATCGTCAGGACGCGCAGCGAGGCCACGATGCCGTCCACGGTCACCGTGAGCGCGCCGTCGGATTCCTCGACGACGGTCATCACCTCGCGGAGCGCAGACTTCAGCTGCTGCAAGAGGGTTGGCATCATGCCCTGCCGCTCAAGCACATCATTCGGCCCGCCCGCTCAAGCACATCATTCGGCCCTGCCGCTCAAGCACATCATTCGGCCCTGCCGAAGCGGCGGTTTCGGTTCACGTACTCCATGCACGCCTCCCACAGGTCGCGGCGATCGTAGTCGGGCCACAGCTTGTCCTGGAAGACGAACTCGGCGTACGCCGCCTGCCACAGCAGGAAGTTGCTCGCCCGCCGCTCCCCCGACGTCCGGATGAACAGGTCGACGTCCGGGATGTCGGCCCGGTGCAGGTGCTTGGCGAAGGCGGCCTCGGAGATCCGGCCCGGGGTGACCTTGCCGTCCACGGCGTCCTGCGCGAGTTCCCTTGCCGCCTCGACGATCTCGGTGCGGCCGCCGTAGTTCACGCAGTAGTTGATCGTGATGACGTCGTTGTCCACCGTCATCTGCTCGGCGATGTCGAACTCCTTGATCACGCTGCGCCACATCCGCGGCCGGGAGCCGACCCAGCGCATCCGCACACCCATCGCGTTGAGGTTCTCCCTGCGGCGCCGCACCACCTCGCGGTTGAAGCCCATCAGGAAGCGCACCTCCTCGGTGCTGCGCTTCCAGTTCTCGGTGGAGAACGCGTACACCGTGAGGTGCTTGATGCCGAGCTCGATGGCGCCGCAGGTGATGTCGATCAGCACCGCCTCGCCCATCTTGTGGCCATCGGTGCGACCCAGGCCCCGCTGGGTGGCCCAGCGGCCGTTGCCGTCCATCACGACAGCGACGTGGTTGGGTACCTGATCCGCGGGAATCAGCGGCGCGGACTCCTTCGAGGTGTGCTGCGGTGGCCGTCGCGGACCACCACCGCGCACGGGCGGCAGTTCGGGGAAGATCACCGGCCAGCTGGACGTGTCCGGGAACATCGGATAGTCGTCAGGCGCCTGGGGCAGCTGTGGGTAGGTGTCCTTCTTCGCCCGATGCCCATCCCGCTTCAACGCCATGGGCAATATCCTGCCCGAATAGCGCCGCCCGTCGATCAGCGACCGTGGTATCCGCCCGATAGACCCGTTCGACCAGCGGCAACGTCCGCAACTGCCGCTCGAGATGCCATTGCAGGTGCGCGGCCACCAGTCCGCTGGCCTGGCTGCGGTGCGACGACGAGGATGCCTCGGCCGCCGCCCAGTCACCGTCGTGCAGCGCGGCCATCAGGTCCATCACGCCCTGCGGCGGCGTGACCGAACCCGACGGGCGGCAGTGCACGCACACGCTGCCGCCCGCGGCGACGTGGAACGCGCGATGCGGGCCGGGCGTGGCGCAGCGGGCGCATTCGATGAGCGCGGGCGCCCATCCGGCGATGCCCATGGCCCGCAGCAGGTAGGCGTCCAGCACCAGCTCCCGCGGCCGGTTGCCGTCGGCCACCGCCCGCAGCGCACCGACGGTGAGCCGGTGCAACGCGGGCACCGGGGCGTGCTCCTCGCCTGCCAGCCGCTCGGCGGTCTCCAGCACGGCGCATCCGCAGGTGTAGCGGCCGTAGTCACTGACGATGTCGCTGGCGAACGCGTCGATGGCCTGCACCTGGGTCACGATGTCGAGGTTCCGGCCGGGGTGCAGCTGCACGTCGATGTGCGCGAACGGTTCCAGCCGGGCACCGAACTTGCTGCGTGTGCGACGCACGCCCTTGGCCACGGCACGGACCAGACCGTGCTCGCGGGTGAGCAGGGTCACGATCCGGTCGGCCTCGCCGAGCTTGTGCTGGCGCAGCACCACCGCCCGATCCCGGTACAACCGCATCGCCACAGTCTCCCATCACGAGGCGACAACGTCCTCGAGGCTCACCCGTCCGCGCCGGATATCCTCGGTGCCAACATGGCTGCGTTTTCTTCCCACCACCCCACCCGGCCCGATCCCACCACGTCCCGTCCCGACAGCCGGTTCCCCACGCTGACCCAACAGCTGTATCAACTCGCCAGCAGCAGCGTCACCTCCGAGGAACTGGTCCAACGCTCGCTGCGCGCCATCACCGCCAGCCAGTCCACGCTCAACGCGTTCCGGGTGATCCTGACCGACCAGGCCCTGGCCGACGCCAGGGAAGCGGATCGCAAACGGGCTGCAGGGCAGTACCTTCCGTTGCTCGGCATCCCGATCGCGGTGAAGGACGACGTGGACGTCGAGGGGGCGCCAACCAGGTTCGGCACGTCGGGCACGGTGCCGGACGCCACCGCGGACGCCGAGGTGGTGCGCCGGTTGCGCGCCGCGGGTGCGGTCATCGTGGGCAAGACGAACACCTGCGAACTCGGCCAATGGCCGTTCACCAGCGGGCCTGCCTTCGGTCACACGCGCAACCCGTGGTCCCGCGAACACACGCCGGGCGGGTCGTCGGGCGGCAGCGCCGCAGCGGTGGCCGCCGGGCTGGTCACCGCGGCGATCGGCTCCGACGGCGCGGGCAGCGTCCGCATCCCTGCGGCCTGGACGCACCTCGTCGGCATCAAACCGCAGCGCGGCCGCATCTCGACGTGGCCGCTGCCGGAGGCGTTCAACGGGATCACCGTCAACGGTGTTTTGGCCCGCACCGTTGCCGATGCTGCGCTGGTGCTCGACGCCGCGTCCGGCAACGTCGACGGGGATCTGCACAAACCACCACCGGTGCGGGTGGCGGAGTACCTGGGCCAGGCGCCGGGTCCGCTCACGGTGGCGATGTCGACGAAGTTTCCGTTCAACGGCTTCAAGGCCAAGCTGCATCCCGAAATTCGTGCGGCCATGCAGGTGGTCGCCGGCCAACTCGAGGACCTCGGCCACACGATCCGGCGCGCCGACCCCGACTACGGGATGCGGATGTCGTGGAACTTCCTTTCCCGGTCCACCTCGGGGCTGCTGGACTGGGCGGATCGCCTCGGGCCCACCGTCGCGCTGGAAAAGCGCACCACGAGCAATATGTTCATGGGCCGGTTGTTGTCCGAGCAGGTGCTGCGCAAGGCCAGGGCCCGGGAGGCGGCCACCCACCGCCGCATCGGATGGATCTTCAACCTGGCCGACGTGGTGCTGGCCCCGACCACGGCACTTCCGCCCCCCGGC
>Ga0193743_1002486_pt1 | contig 12994 bp, 10 predicted proteins | sample L2c2metaG_FD_143038 | JGI IMG/M metagenome (GOLD analysis project Ga0193743, IMG submission 143038) | Soil microbial communities from a riparian zone of the East river system, Colorado, United States - L2c2 | ecosystem: Environmental > Terrestrial > Soil > Riparian zone | place: USA: East River... | reverse complement strand
CGGCATCTCGTTGCATCTCTCGCCGATAGTCTTAGCTGGGCTGCACGAAACGGGCAGCCGCTCAACGAGCATCTTGCAAAGCTGATTCTCGATGCCGTCCTTATCAACAAGAGGGAGGCGTGATGAGTCCCCTCTCGGGCGCACAATGGGCGCTTGACCAAGGATGGAGAGTCTTCCCCCTTCGGCCTCGCGATAAGACTCCCGCTGTTAAAGGTTGGCCCCACGTAGCAAGCCGCGATCCTTCGCAACTCGCTGCGTGGAGTGTTGAATACCCCGGATGCAACTTCGGCATTCCAACCGGAAACGGCCTCGCGGTCGTGGATGTGGATGGCCCCGAGGGGGCGGCGGCTGTTGGCGAGCTTGAACAGAGCGGCTTGGTTCTGCCCCCCACGTTGCTGGTTCATACCAACAGGGGGGCGCATCGGTATTACTGGACGGAGGTTGAGATTCGCAACTCAACCTCCCTTCTCGCCGAGCACGTAGACGTGAGAGGCACAGGCGGATATGTGGTGGCTCCGGGAAGCATCCATCCAGCAGGGGGGGCATACAAACTGGAGGACAGGCCAGAGTTTGTTAGCCAGATCGCTTCTCTCCCGAAGTGGGTCATTCAGAGGCTCACTACACGGAGAGAGAACCCGGTGACACTCCCGAGTGCCAGCGGGGCAGCTGGCCGGAACTCCGCTCTCGCCAGTCTGGCGGGCGCGATGCGGAGAAAAGGCTGCTCGTCATTGGTCATCCTGGCAGCTCTGGAAGAACAGAATAAAACGTACGATTCTCCTCTGGAAGACAAGGACCTTCGGACAATCGCGGAAAGTATCGCACGGTATCCTCCGCAGGAGCGCGGGAGGGAAGGAATTGCCCAAGTCGTCTGCCTCGAATCGGTTCCCCCGCGCCCAATCGACTGGCTCTCCCCCGGTTGGCTTGCATATCGAACCGTCTCGCTACTCTCTGGTGATCCCGGGGTAGGAAAAACATGGTTGGCCCTCGCTATGGCGGCCAACCTCTCGCGTGGCATTACCCCCATTACTGGAGAACCATGCAGGCCGGGGAAAACGCTCTACCTCTCAAGGGAAAACCCCGTACCCGAGGTTGTTGTGCCAAGGCTGGTTGCGCATGAGGCCGACCTCACGATGATTCGCTATCTAGACATTATGAGTTACGGCGGGAACGATCATCCTGTAACCCTTGCCGACATAGATGGCATTGAGGGTGTAGTCACGGCGGAGGGTATCCGTCTCGTGCTCTTTGATCCGATTCAGTCCTATCTGGGGGCTGACGTGGATGCACATCGCGCCAATGAGACGCGGCCAATCATGGACAGACTCGCGGGACTCGCGGAAAGGACGGGATGCTGTGTCCTGCTGCTGCGTCACCTCAACAAGGCCTCCAGTGGGAAGGCTCTGCACAGAGGACAAGGAAGTGTTGACTTCACAGGAGCCGCACGAACAGAGCTGTTCGCCGAGGACCATCCCTCGGAGAAAGAAAGGCGCGTTCTCGCTCTGGCAAAGAGCAACCTCGGACGGATACCAGACAGCCTCTTATGGGGTATTGAAAATAGCCGTGTTGTATGGCACGGAAGCTGTTCCCTCCGCGCCGATGATCTAGCGGGCACTCCCACAAGCGAATCCGAAGGCGCGAAGCTCGAAGAGGCAAAGGACTTTCTCCGCTCAGAGCTTATTGGTGGCCCGGTTTCAGCAGGAGAAATTCTCAGCCGCGCTGGAGCAGCGGGGATTGCTGAAAAGACTCTTCGCCGGGCGAAGGGGGAACTTAGAGTCGGATCGAAGAAGGTAACTGTAAACGAGGTGTCCCAATGGGCGTGGGTGCTCCCCTGAAGATGGCCAAGGCGGTCAGGGTTTTCCCTGTAGGGCAAAGATGACCGCCTTGGCCATCTCCCCTAAACACGAGCTACGACTCGAAAGAGTGAACACAATGGCACAGGCTTCAAGATTGCCCCCTCGCCTCAAATCAGAAGAACGACAATAAGTTGGCTGCACTCAGCTAGGGGGATGTCGATAGGTGTGCGCGCTCCCCTGAAGACCATCAGCGCGAAGTCTCTCCCAACATCCGATAAAGCGAGTGTAAGGTTGCACACTGAGGTCGCCGCTGCTCATCCTCCTCCATAGACTTGCGCCAGACTTGCGCCAGAAAGCCCGTAAACTTCGCATTCTAAATCACTTCATGGGATGTTGTTTCTCTTCACAACTCCAAATGGACCGCAAGATTTTGTTAGGACTCGACCAGCGGCAAACCGGTAAAGAAGCGGTACCAAATGAACAAGCTGCTTGAGTCTCATGATTACTACTGTTTCCACTCAGTGCGGGGAACCTCCACAAGCATCCCGATCTGCATTACTGCACCAGCGACAAGCTTGCGATCCCTGCGGGCCTGACAGAGAAAGAGCGGAAGGCACACACATGCCGCGCTGCGATCAGACCCGAGACGGCGAAGCGGGCGGACTTGATCGATGCAAAAGGCAGCGTTACCTGCCCAGGCTGCGGCTCATCGACCGTGTTGGTTCCCGGCAAGCGCAAACTAGAAGTACATGCCAAGCTCTGCACCGATCCGACGATCCATTATCCGGAGTGGAGGAAGTCCAGGGGAGATCGACGAGGAAACGTATCAGAAGTGGAAGGATACGTTGACACGGGAAGAACTCCTCGGAAGATACAAGCGGGTACCGGATGTGCATGTTTCGATCACGATGGAGGGAGATGATCTCGATCTCATGGATAGCGATCGCGACTCATTCAACGGGAAGTTGAACGACAAGATGAAAGGCCGTGCCGAGGTGGTGCTCCTTCATCAGGTGCAGCATCGTCACACGACGGACTCGGTAACAATTTCGCTCTGACACTTTGCTGGCCTTTTTCTATTAGCCGCTTGTTTTCAGCAAGTTCCCGCAGAGCAACTTCCGGTTACTCCGCAGCTCCCATTCTGGGGTGACGTGTCACCCCTCAACCCGATGCCGTAGGCTCTTTGATTCCAGCTTGGAAGGGCTATTTAGGCCGGTCAGGGCGCATGTGGGGCCTGAGCCGGTGCCAAGTTTACCGCCATCACGTGTTGGTATTCCTTTTGGAACGACGACAACAGGATCATCGTTCGGTAGGCGGTCTTACCCCTCGTGTACAGAACCAGAACCGCGTCAGAAGTCAAAAACTTGTTCAGCAGATTGACCCGCTTATCCGTGGAAGGCTCCACTTCCAAGCCTGCTGGAATACGGGCCATACAACCCAACTTCCCGCAACTCGTAAAAGGGACTTTTATCGCGCCTCATCGTCGAGCGCCATTTTCCACGAGCTTCCGTCGCTCCTCGCCTTGGCAAACGCAACGAATATTCCTTGCCCCTGTGTCGCTCGTGGGTCTACATAAAATGCGATGTATTCTGGCCGCCGAGTCTTTCGCGCTAGCGCAACGTTCACACCGACATATTCGCGGAAATCCTTCGGATTTGCTGGACTGCCCGAATCCCCCCGCAACACCTCCGTCTGCATTAGGCACCCGCGTGGTTCACAATCGGTCTTCCAGTTCACTAGGAGGTCGTTCAAGCCGTTATGATTCGCATTGTTCTGAGCAAATACCGGTCCGCTGAAGAGGGCGAGGAAGAGTACCACCAACATTCCGCAAAGAGACACGGGCATCGGATAAACCCTTATGGGCAAATCGCGAATTGCTATACGAATCAGTGATAGGCAAAGCCCGCGAGCGCTTTTATCATTTCGTCAATCGAAAATAGTCGTTCCCGACTTCAACTACAGCATGGCCTTTGCTGATAAGGAGATGTGTACCAGGGTCAGCAAATTCGCCGCACGCTCTGGTTGAATGCAGCTTGTTGAGGTTGATGTCGAGAATATTGGCATCGCTCAGTCCAATTAGGTTTGGAGTGAAGTTGTATTTAGCGAGAAAATCACTGCTCGTGAGATGTTCAACATTGACAGACTCTATCGGAATGTCTCTGCCACAAACGGCGAGTTGGTTTGGCAACACCCTGATGACTAGTCCTGTAATCGCTCCCTCTTGTTTCGCATCGAGTCCGACCGGCTGGCCGACATCGTAAGGCTTCCCAACAGTCCATTTTCCAAGGACGCTGGAGGGAAGCTGACCTTCAGCCAAAAGTGCAAACGCAATAATCCCGAGTCCGAGCAGTTTAATCATGTCATTCCCTCCTCAGTGGCTGCTGTCGTAGACACCATTAGCATAGACGTTATATTCACTTTCACGCCTTCTCATCAGGCTCGGCACCTCAACCAAATGGCCATTCACGCGCGCATGTCCATATGCGGTAAAGTTGGCATCAGTAACAGCAGAGCCTGACCCGGCATTTGAAAACAGCGTAGAGCCCCCAAAGTTGCGTACGTTGAATGCGAAGGCAACGAGTCCATCGAATTGTTGTTGACTCAGAGTGGCCCCCAGGCCGTTTACAGCCCCCTCGAAGCGCCCTAGATCTTTGGTGAGAAGCGCGTCCCCGCCTGCCTTGGTAATTCCTCCCGCGAAACCTGCGCATTTTCCGCAGTTGTGCCCCCATCCTATCGTTCCGTTTCCGAACCCATCATCTTTCGGGAACGTCAGTCCAGTCTTCTTATCCACGGTTCCATTCCAGCCTTCCCAGCCCTTGATGAAAGCCACTCCCGCTGCGCTCGTAGTCATCTGTTGTTGGGCCAATGGCTATTCATGGCCGCCGTGTTTACGAATCAAGTCTGCTATGTCGGAGTGGTCAGTGTGTATTGCCCAGACCAGAGGCGTTCCTTTATTATCCGCCAGATTGACATCCGCTCCATGCGCCAGCAGCAGTTCCACTACTTCCTTGTAGCCTTTCCCTGTGGCCAAGATAAGAGGAGTATCGCCGACTACATCGTCTCTGGCATTGACCTTTGCTCCGTGGTCCAACAGCGTTTTGACCGCATCTTGGTTGTCTACCAGTGCGGCGTAATGCAAAGGCATCAACCCATGTGCATCGGGAGCATTCACGTCCGCCCCGTGCGCCAGCAGCATCTCCACGATGTCGCTATGCTGACCTTTTACCATTGCCGCCAGATGTAACGGAGTGCCGCCGTAGCTGTTCCTTGCATTGACATCTGCCTTGGTGGTTAGCAAATACTTCACTATGTCGTTATAGCCATTTGTCACCGCCAAGTGCAGGGGCGTGAAGCCGTTCTCATTCTTGCTGAAAACCAGATTAGGGTTCTGCTTAATCAGTTCCTTTACCTTGGTGCTGTCGTTGTTCGTGACCGCATCATGAATTTCTCCGCACATCGCATAGCTACTGCACAGCAGCAGGAACGCAAGAATAAGGGGGGTACGGAAACTCAAGATTCGATCAAAAGCTCTAGCCATTTTTTTGTAACCTCAGTTTTTGGCCGTTAATGACGTCGAAGGAGGGGATTTTTCACACTGTCATGAAGTTGCTCGACTGTCGTGTCAAATCCGTCTTGCATATTCAGAAGGAGCAGGAACGGCGGAACATATCGTTCAGAGGGATATCGTTGATAAAAGTCGGTTATCACGTTCACGTAGGTGGCGTACTTATCTAGGAAAGCCGTATTGCGATTAATTCGTGAGTACTCTCCTGCTTTCCGCATACACAGCTGCGCGTCGGTGAGATTAGAGCGTTTCTCCTCCTCAAGAATTTCTTTCGTGTGATTGACCTCGAATACGTTGGTCAACAGGCTACACGCTTGAAATGCTCCCATCCCGTGTCCATCGATATAACCGGCGACCGCCTGAGTCCGTTCCTCTATGTTCATGTTCAACCACACTTCGCCAGAGATGACGTCCTGACTCGGCATGGGCGACTTTTTACACCCAAGGCCAAGCCAAAGAGGCAGCATAGCAAATATCGCGACTTTCACAAAAACTGTCCGCATTGGCTTCTCATTTCACTGTTGCTAAGGTGCTGCCGAATAAACAGGCCCATTAGGTGTGACAGTTACCTTAACGGTCCAAGCCGTAACAGGATGGCTGGCTGTACCACCTATGACAACCCTAACCGGCTGTCCGCCGACGGACCATTGCTGAAGAAACGGTGGATGCCCTGCAATGATATTGTCTGACGTTGAACCAACATCGCGCCCACTGTATTTGCCTGTGAAACCCGCCCCTTGGTTCTCTTGTAACGTAATTGCGCCGGAGGGCTTGGAGTTATATAAACCGGTATTGGGGTCGTAACGCGGAATGACCGCGCCATTCTTATCTAGTTTCAAGGCATCCCATTGAACGACAAAGAACGCCCCGTTATTCTCTGAGTGATTTGCTTTAGGAGGATATCCTGCAAATAACACAACATTCATGTTTGCATTCGCCGGTGGAGTCTGGCTCTGGGATTGACTCTGCTGTTGGACCTTCTGTCCCGTAGCGGCGAACGCTTGCTGGACTTGTGCATAATAGGCAGCTTCGGCAAGACTTTCCACACTAATCCCATGAAGCAAGTTCCACTGGATCGATCCTGGAGTCAGGTAGTAGTCAGAGATCATGCCCGTCAACGGATCCGGAGCCGGCCAAAACTGATTGAACGAGGGCTGCGCGGCGTGACCTTCAGCGTCAACTCTATTGAGTGGAGCATTTTCAACATACGTATAGAGGTTTAGGGTCTGCGGATCGCCAAAGCTTGCATAGGGTACGGTTGTTGGCTTTGCGTCCCAGTCCGGTGACATAAAACGACCCATGTTAGATGCATAGTATCGAGCTCCAAAATAATCCAACCCCGATTCGGAGTCTCTTTCTTTGCCGGTGAAACGGTGCTCAGTAGCCTCCTCTCCTGTTCCCACGCATTGAGGTCCATCTCCGAACGGCAGACTAGAACAGGTTAGTTCTCGACTCCCTGTAGCAGTCGTCTGTATTCGTTTAGTTCCCAAGGGATCTGTGATATTGAAGTGAAGGAGTTGTTCAGATCCGTTCTGATCGTAGGTGGCTATTAGTTGGCTACCCGAATAAACATTCGTATGCTGCCACTTGTCTGAGCCGTCGAGTTGGGTAATTTGCTCCCCATTTTGGCCTACAATGTATTTCTCTGCGGGAATGAAATCGCTGCCGCCCGACGTACACACGGGAGTTACTGTCGGCTGAGCCGGATGCCCCTTGGCGATCCGATGGCCTTCCGCATCGTAAAGATATTGTGTTATATTTCCGGTCAAAACCGAATCGTAGACCGCACAGAGTCGACTTTCCGCGTCATAGGCAAAGTAGTAACGGCCATCGAAGGTTAGGTTTCCAGCTCCATCATACGCAGGAGCTATACCTGAACCATTGCTGGTGATGTGATTGGTCCCGTCATTAAAGGTGGCATGATACGTTCCTACTGGAACGCTGGGATTTCCCGAAACCGATTGATCTTTGCGGTTACCGAAAGAGTCGTATTCCCAGGTCAGGTTTGCTCCGTTGTATAAGCCAGCCGAGGCATTGGCTGTGTGCATTCGGTTGAGGCTGTCATACTGTATAGACCATGTACCTGTCACCGAGTCAGTGTAATCCTTCAGATTGCCTGTGGGGTAGTACCCAGTATCGCTGGAAACAGCAAAGCTATAGATAGGCGTCGTCTGTGCCGATACCCTCCCTAGGCCACACGCAAAAACCAAAGCAATCCAATATTTAAACCGAGCCATGGCAGCAGTTTCCTCTTTCGTACTCAAGTTCTAGAAGACCAAGGACTACATAACTTCAGGCGAACTCAGTTCACAGTGACAGTGCATTTGCTGGTCCCAACTGAGTTGATCAATTGATACGATCCCGCAGGCAGATCAAGCACCGTTGACCAAGTCTCCGAAGTGCCGACCTGGGTATGTTGGAAGAGATGTTTTACATCCGCACTAGTTGTAACGAGCGAAACGGTTTGTGGCTGCGACGAGGTCAAGGTAATTGTGACCGCGACACGCCCTGCACTCACGGAACTCGTGGCAGGGAGACAATCACCATTCGCTACTGAAAAACTTAACGAACCTACCGGCGGTGGAGTGGACGAAAACCCCGTTGTGGTTGAGTTGAGACAGGCCAAGAATATCAGCATACTTATCCACTTAATCGTCTGGATCGAAAAGCTCATTTTCATACCGCCAACCTTTCTTCGAAGGAATCGAAATTGATCTATGGCTGCCATATACCTACTGGACTACCGTGACCGTCCTAGAGGGACTATCTCCTGCCGCATAGGTTGCATTCCCATAAAAATGGGCTCGGATCGAGTGACTCCCTGGTGTAAGTAAGGGTGTCCGCCAAGTTTGCACGTTAATGCTCCGGGTTCCAGTTGAGTCGAGCGTCCAGTCCCGCCATTCGTTTCCGTCTACATCGAGCCGCACGACGCCACAGGCGGAATTGCAGTCCACATTCACCGTCACTGTACCGCTACTAAGGCTCAATGTGGATGGAACCGATAACGTTACAGTTGGCTGCTGCGTACCCACAGCCTTGATCTCGAAGCTCTGTGGCTGGCTATTCGCAACTGCATAGGTATGATTGCCGAGATATTGTGCGACCAGGGTATGTTGGCTGACTGTGAACAACGGTGTCCACCACCAGAAAGTATCCACCAATGCGTCCCCACTACTGTCGAGCGGTAAAACTCGATAAAAGCTGTTGTCGATGGTCAACACGACCTGGCCGCAGGCTGAGTTGCAATCATGATGAATCCTGATCTGGGAATCCTCGCCCGTCGTGAAAACGGGATTACTTATAGTCAGCACAGGGACCACTAGCTGCGTTCCCACACTCTGGATCGTGTAGGAAGCTCCTTCACTATCTGCGGAAGCATAGTTTGCATTGCCGTTATAGTGCGCCGTTAGGGTATGTTGACCAGGATTGTTGAAATTGGAACTTGCCGTAGCCCAGGCCCAACTGTCAAGGTTGAGATTTCCTGCAAAGTCAAGATCCCACGCCCGCCAAAGTTGGTTATCAACAGACAGGGAGACCTGGCCGCAGGCAGAACTGCATCCTGCATGAACCTGGATAGTAGAGTTCTCGCCAGTGGTAAACGTATTTGGGCTTATAGAGAGCGTCAGAAACTGCACGACTGTGACAGTCTTCGGATCGCTGTCTGCCGGGGCATAAGTTGTATTTCCATAGTAATGGGCTTGAATCCTGTGACTCCCTGTCGTAAGTAAGGGAGTTGGCCAGTGGAGTGTATCGATCGTCAGATTTCCATTTGAATCAAGAGCCCAATCCCGCCATTCATTTCCATCCACGGTAAGCTGCACAACACCACAAGCGGAATTGCAATCGACATTGACTGTGATCGGGTCAGCAGCACTGCCCGGATTGAATGGATTAGGAACCGATAGGGTGACGTGTGCGGCCTGCGTTCCCGTTCCATTGATCTGAAAATTCTTCGGCTGGCTGTTTGCGGGGGCGTAGGTGTGATTGCCAAGATACTGCGCCACCATGGTATGGCTCGCTGTCGTAAATAGTGATGTCCACCACCAGAAAGTATCCACCGCCGCATTACCAGCACTATCAAGTTGTAAGACTCGGTAGAAGCTGTTGTCGATAGTCAGTACGATCTGGCCACATGCAGAATTGCAATCGTGGTGAACAACAATATGGGAGTTTTCGCCCGTCGTGAACGAGGTGCTGCTCATTGTCAGAGTAGGTTCTATTTGTTGCGTACCTACACTCTGAATCGTGTAGGAAGCGCCGTTGCTATCTGTGGGAGGATAGCTTGAATTGCCGTTGTAATGGGCGGTCAGGGTGTGTTGATTAAGATTGTTGAAATTGGAGCTCGCCCCAGCCCAGACCCAGCTGTCAAGGTTCAGATTTCCCGCTGAATCGAGATCCCACGCTCGCCAATACTGGTTATCAACCGACAGGCTCACCTGGCCGCAAGCCGAATTGCACGCAGCATGAATCTGAATCTTTGAGTTCTCGCCCGCAGTGAACATGTTTGGGTTCATTGAGAGTGTCAGAAATTGGTTGGATGAAAGCACCGTATAGGTTGTATACCCGGACGACGGCGCATGTGTGCTGTCACCAAGATATTGCGCCGTAACCGTATGTTGTCCGACGGCCAGAGCAGAAGCAGGAAACAATGTAGACGAGATCGAAAAGTTTCCATTGGCATCAAGTATTTGGTTGCCTAAATCGAACGTGTCGACGTGAATATCGATCTGGCCGCAAGCGGAATTACAGTTCACATTAACTTGAACCATCGTTGTGGACGTCGAGACGAAGGTCGAAGGGTTAGCCGTAACAGTTGTCGTTGTAGGTGTTGTTGTTGTCGAACCGCTCGAACCAAAAAGATTCTTCGTTGTCAGTCTGCCTCGATTGTCATACTCGCGTTTCTCCGCGAGAGCCACGGATCCATCAATTTCGCTAATACCATACTGTGCTGCTGTGAGGCCGAATGGGCCGTAGGGAGTAAGTGGGGCTCCGTTGACCGTTACAGGAGTGTCGGCTTTAAACAAGGTTGCCGGGTGCCCAGAGCCAGTCCAATCGCTCAGAACCTGTTTCAAACGCCCCGCATTATCATAGCTGCTCGTCCAACCGACTTGGGGCGATTGAGAATTCGCCAGACCATTCCCTTGATGGGTAACGTTGCCAGCATAATCGTAAGCGTAATGCATTGAAGAAGGTGCTGCGCAGGGAGTTACTGAACATTGAATTTCATCACTGAGCCTTCCCATGGGATCGTAAGCCATTCCCTTTTTCCAGCTTTTAGCAGAAGAAGGAATATCTTGTTCTCCCGGGACATAATCGCCGAGTTGAGTCCACTCCGCGGTCAATCTTCCAATCGTATTGGAACCTGCGCTAAAACCCGAGTCATAAGCGTAGTAGCTAGATAATGTTGGATGGGATAAATCAGTCTCTTCAGAATACTTCTTGCTGGTAAGTCGATTTATAGGATCGTACGAATACGATGTTGCCACTCCGCGACCGTCAACTTTTTTTACAACATTTCCTGCCAAATCATAGGTATAGGTTACTTCCCCAGACTCAGGATTCTTGGCATAACCTAGTCGCGAGAGAGAGTCGAAAACAAAATTACGATTTCTAGAGATTTCGCTTAGAGCTCCCACTTGGTGAACAGACCACAAATTCCCGAGAACGTCATATTGATAATCTGTTTCAAGGTTCTTGCCGTCAGGATCTTCCCATACCGTGGTTAGCCTTCCTATTCCATCTGTTTTAGATTTTCTCTTATTTCCCACCTCGTCCCGAAGTGTCGTTGTGTTTCCTGAATATGTCGTTATCCTGGAAGAACTGTCTGGATTAGTCACCGAATGGATACGATTCAAGCCGTCATAGTCGCTTATCGACCATTGTTGAGCAGATCCAGAACGATAGGGGTTTGAAACTTTCGAAACGCGTCCGACTCCATCATAAATAGTGTCAACATATATATCGCCAAAAGGATCGGAATTAATTTGTGTTTGCTTGACTCGACCAAGGCCATCATAGTGTATTGTGCTGACCATGCTCGACGAACTCGTGAGCAAATCAGTCTCCGTTTCGCTTAGAAGCGAATTGCTATAACAAGTACTTCCGGGAGTGTTGCTGTAACAGAAACTCTCCCGCCCACCGTCCGGAAACCTTATTTCTGTTGGTCTCCCCGCAAAATCGTAACCATAGGAGGCAATTTGACCATTAGCATCAGTGATTGAAGCCGTGAGACCAGTGCAGGCATAGTATTGCTTAGTAGAAGACTGCCCTAGCGCATTAGTTGTCTTTGTGGGAAACGCGGCAGTTCTTCCGCTGGGAGCGCATGCGCTATTTGCCCAAGAATCCGTAAAGTCATACGACGTTTTATGCCCATTGGGATCAATCGTTGAGATTATATTTCCAGAATCATCGTACTGCTTAGTTGTGGTGATGTAAGCTCCATCAGTGTTGCGCCACCTCGACTCCGCGGTTACGTTCCCGCGAACAGTAAAATTTGTCCCGTATGTGGAGTCATGCTGAATAGCTCCACTTGCTTGCATAGGCTGATCAGGGTGAGAGTAGTTGTCATACTCATAATTGGTTTGAGAGACCATAGCCCCGCTGCCATCATAGATGGTAACCGTCGTAGGCCTATCCACGATATTCAGATCGATATAGCTCTGATTGCCAGTATGCCGATAGGAGAAGTTCGTTTTTTTCAAAAGCGGCCCAGGAGCGCCAGCACCAAAATCATATTCGCGAATTTCGGTGGGATTCAGGCGAGTCGCTGTGCCAGGACAGTAATTTGAAGCCACGCAGTCGTATTGAAATGTCTCATAATCAATCTCTTTTTTTGAGGTTTGCCCATTGTCCAAGGTAGCCGTGGTGCTAATCAAGCGAACGTTGGCCACACTATCGAATACCGGGCTATATTCTCCGGTGTAATCATTGCTTATAGTTTTTAGTAGACTATTTTGTACATCAAAATACGAAACACTTTTCTCGTAAAGGTTGGATGTATATCTTAGCTGACCGGCAACTGAAGCACTTATTTTTGAGAAAGTATGTATCTGGTAATTTCCTGCTGGATCTATTACTTTTGTTTGACCTACGATTGACGTATCGTAGGTCCACACGTTGTTTGTACCATCTACGGTCACGGTACGCGATGCTACGCTACGACTACCTACATAAGAGAGGGGCTGCCCACCGACGGCTGGTTGCGATTCGTAGAAATCCCCATAGGAATATGCCACTGAAACCCCTGTCGGCAGGTCGAGGCGAGCTAGTTCGCCTGGCGTATTGTTGTTATAGCCGAATACATAAGTTTGTTGATTGGGCAGCGTTAGCTTTGCTGGCACAACCTGTGGTACGGCCGGATCATCAGTGCATGTTTGGAAAGATGTTCCGTTTGTAGCAGCACAAATATTTGTGGCGACATCAATCGCTGTATAATCTACGCGGTACGTTAGTGGATTCCCGTAGGAGTCCGACAACGTATACGTTGTAAATTGCGGACCTGTTGTAGTCTTTTCGAGAGGTGTCGTATAGCTTACTGTCGGTCCATCGGTTTTGGTTAGTGGGTTTCGACCGAGAGTGTCTGTGGGGTTTACAAGGTTACCGTTGCTATCACGCCTGATGCCGTAACCTGGGATCT
>Ga0193743_1002485_pt1 | contig 13002 bp, 9 predicted proteins | sample L2c2metaG_FD_143038 | JGI IMG/M metagenome (GOLD analysis project Ga0193743, IMG submission 143038) | Soil microbial communities from a riparian zone of the East river system, Colorado, United States - L2c2 | ecosystem: Environmental > Terrestrial > Soil > Riparian zone | place: USA: East River... | reverse complement strand
CAACAAGTTCCTAGAACGATTGATGAGGGCAAGACCCGCCTCTGATACCTGCATCACTTCCGCCCCTCCGCGATCACCCACGCAAGGACGCTGATCACGCCACCGCTGCCGGACGCGGCGCCAACTAACCACCAGCGCCACTGAGCCAGCTTGTCCACCACCATCTCCAGTAGGGGGCTACCCTGCCCGGCTGACATTTGCCTACCAAGTTGCGGGGATCGTCTCCAGTGCGGAGACACGTTCACCAATTTCCCGGGCGTATATGTTGAACTCGGAGCGGAAAGCACGCGGTTCGTCGAGGATGAGGGCTTGGGTATCGTATTCAGCGAGTAGCGGGGAGTGGCGTCACCATAACCTCACAAATCTCTTGATGACAGTTTAGAACGGCAGAGCGGAGTACGCGCGCGGAAGAGCCGGAGGGCACCCATGAAGCAGGTATTGCACGGCGAAGTCGGGCAAGATCTCTGGTGGCGTCAGTTTTGCCGTGGTCCCCGTCGGAGGTTTCAATCGGAAGCGCAGCCTGAACACCTCCAGCCGTAAGCAGCAAACGATAAGGTACGACGATCGACTGGCCATCGGAAGGACCTGCGTCGAGCTTGAGTTTGCTCTTGAACCTTTCGTTCGGTTCTTTGATAACCGCTTGCGGCTGTGCCTTCTTGAGACGATCAATACGAGCGGTTAGATCGCGCTGCATAGCCGTTGGGGCCTGACGCACGCCGCGGAGATCGAATTGCGAAACGGCTGCCCTTGCCAACTGGTAGACCACAAGGGCCTCGGCAAAGTGGTGCTGGGCTTCCTCAATGTCGCCGAGATGAAGGCCCACTTCCGGACCAAGGCCGTTTTGCCAGGCACCGACTACGTAGCGTTTGGCTTCTGCGAGGCGTCCGGATTCATGACCGGTAGAGCTTTTGTAAATGGTCCAGCCGAGAGTATCCCAGCTGGCAACGAGCAGGTTTGAGCGGCTGCGCATCTCGCGGATGTCTTGATCCGCGGTGGTGAGGGTCCAGTTTGCGGATTCGGCGGTGAATTGTTCTACTGCTTTACGGCTGGCGTCTTCCAGTTCTTGGGTAGCCTGATCAGCGTCGGCGAGTTCGTACGCTATGTCATTGCGCAGGCCAGGATCGTCGGCTTCACGGAGTGCTGAAAAGAGGGTGGCGGCACCTGCGGCTTTCTGTCCATCCTTCATCCGCGCACGACCCAACAGCCAATGGAGGCGCTGATTGGCGGAATCAGCCTTGCTGGCATCTTCGGCTATGACAACCGCATCCTTCGATTTCCCATCCTCGAGGAGCATCTGGACAAGCTGCATGGCGACACTGGGATCCGGACCAACGGTCTTGAGGCGACGGCGCAGGGTAGCTTCGGCGTCGGGTCTCTTTCCTTGTGCTATCTGTGCAACCGCCATAAGTGCGTAGATGTTCGCTTCGTGGGGGTGGAGTTCGAGCTCGCGTGTGTAGTCGGTGACCGCCTCCGTCACCTCACCCTGTAGCATCGCGCGGTAGCCGGCAACACTCCAAAGGAAGGGCTGCTCGCTGTTGATTGCCTTCGCCTGTTGGATCAGCTCGCCGGCGCGATCAATCTGATGGTGACCGTTTGCTTCAGCGGCCTCACTGACGAGTCGACGCGCTTCGGCGTCATCTTTTGTGGAAAGCGGAGGGCCAGGAGAATCTGTCGTATCCGAACTACGCGTGAGCTGCACATATGGATAGGTACCCGGCGAGACCATATCCGCAAACTTCTTATAGTCGGTCCACGAGGTTACCGGTATCTTGCGCTGCAGGATGACGATTGTTCTTTCTTCGATCAACGCTCCATGCTCAACGCGGTAGACACGATCGAAGCGCACCCATGGAGTCTGCTGATGAATGGCGTCGGGTGGCGTCGCGTTCCAGCCAGGCGGCAGGGTGAGCTCGCTAAGTGAGGTTAGGGTGCGCGGTATACCCAAATCAAGTGGTAGTTGTGAGCGCTCTTTTTCGTCGACCACTGGCAACTCGTCCGGGCCATCCAAGGTAACGATGCGATAGTTGCCCCAGTCATTCCCCGACTTGTCGCGCTCGTAGTCGAAGCTCATGACCATCGGCTCTTCGGTACGTTCGGGTGGCGTGAAGGTCGCGTGTGAGACTTTGCCGCCATATCCCATCGATCCGAGAAGATATTGTGCTAATTGGTCGTACTGACCAGGAGAGACCTGGCGGACTGCCGTGCGCAATGCAATCTCATCATCGCCGCGATAGGTGAATGAGAGCTTGCCCTTGGCGACCCCAGTTGTGTCGAGCGCACCGGTAGCCTGAAACTTCTGAAAGCTATCAAAGGGCAGATTGACGGGTGTACGGTCGAGACGAGCGGAACCTTGCAATGGGATACGCAGAGCTTGTTTGTCCCGGAGACCGAACAGCAGAGCGCGATAGGGCGCTACCTCCTGGGTGGAATCAAGCCAGATGGTCTGTTGGGCGTCGCCGGATCCCAGAGAAATGGCGGTGATGGCATGGTTGAAGACGGCCGGGGAAGGAACGGCTTCATTGAAGCGGATGCCCGCGCCGATCAAGACAGTGTCGGCTGAATAGCCGGCGGCCGAAAGAAGCGAGGCCAGTAGAGTGGCTTTGTCTTTGCAGCCGCCATACTGGTTGGTGAGAACTTCGGAGGCAAGGTGAGGCTGGTAGCGTCCTTGTCCGAGGGCGACGCCAATGTAACGGATTTGGGTGGCAGTGTAATCGTAGAGAGCGCGGATCTTTGCTTCGTCTGTCGTCTTGCCCGAAATTAGCTCGGTGGCTTTGGCTCGAATCGCCTCGTCGGGAGTCACGCGGCTGGCTTCGAGCGTGCGATACCATGCGCCGACGGAGGGCCAGTCAGGAAAGTTTGTCCAGGCGATGAGAGGCAGGGCGCCGTCAGTGCGGTCCGCTATCTCTTCGGGAGTGAGGGTGCGCTTCTTCTCGGCTTCGGTTCTGGCCTCCACCTCAGGTCCTCCAGTGGGGTCGAGCTGGCTGCTGGTCCAGCGGTAGACGCGCTCGGCCCCCTCTTCTGTGACCTTTGCAGGTTGTTTAAGGCTCCAGACGGTGACGGAGACCGACTTCGGTAGGCGTAGCGTAAAGGTCTCGGCAAGGGCGACGGCTTCCCTGCCGGTGAAGGCAGAGATGCCCCAAAAACGGCCGGGAGCTTCGGCTGCGGTGCGGACAAGGCGGACGCTCCACTCAAGGCGGTCACCAGCGCGGAGACCGCGTACGGGGACCTGCTTCTGCTTCAGATCGCTATAGAAAGGGGCCTGACGCATGATTTCAGTGGGCATCTCAAGAGCATCTACGATGGGGGTGTCGACGACAGAACCGTCGGGATGACGGACGCGAATATATTCAATGTCGACGCGCTGGCTGGCGCTGGCGTAGGTGAAGGAGACGACGCTGAGGTTCTTGACGGCAGCGTCGGTCTGCACGCGAACGACGATGGTCTGGTGTTCCGAACCGGTGCCGTCAGGGGCGAAGGAGATTTCACGATCGTTGCGCTCGATAACAGTGGGCTCGGCCACATACCGGTCGGCCCTCGACGGCGTAGCGGGTTTTGCTCCCGCATCAGTACTTGCTGGAGTGAGTGGGATGTGTGCCACCGCCAGCGGTAATCCACTTACTCTCCGATTCGTTATTTGGCCCGACTGCCCAACGCCTTTACTGCACACTGCTGCGGCGCAGGTGATTCCCGCAGCCCACAATCCAACCCGTCTTAATCGCATACGTATTGTTGAATACAGGAAAAACAGGACTGGCACCAGCAAATTCCATGTCTGATACAGCACCGGTCGCTAGATAACACAGTTCGATCAAGCCGGGCTACCGCTGTGTGGTCTCGCCGGCGACCTTACGGTCCTCAGGAAACGCGCTTTGGGACGCACATCGCCGGCACTCCACTAGGACTTAGGACTGTAGGGCTATGCGATTTCTATGAGAATGGTGCCTACTGGCCACAATTAACCGCGTCGGCCTGCGTGTAGCAGGTCGCACGGAGGCCATGCGCGAGGATCTTTTTGTTTCCGCACCGGCAGTACTTGGCGAACTGAGTGCCCTTCTTCACCTTCCTGCCCCTTCGTATTTGAGGCAGTCCAGGATTCGGGAATCAGACCGAAAGTTTTAGACACGTCAGCTCTTGTGTACGCGACGACCGGGATCAGATCGACCTTGATTTCGACGGCGCGAGATCCCAGAACTTCACCGGCAGAAATGCGAAAGACGGGTCCCACGATATCGGCGGTCATACCGTCAGGGAGCGGATATACAAGTCTAATACGCTGACATTGATACCGAATGGAATAGGCAAGGACTTGGTAGATATCTGCCGCAGCGATGCCCCAATCGGCCACTCGGGGATTGAGATGCTTCCATTTCGCATCCACAACCTCCTCGATGACAGCAGGTTTACCAGGCTCCCGAACCTGCCATATCGTAATGTCGGGCTTCAAACCAAAGACCGCAAGAGTTTTATTAGTGGCGAGGCTCCTGACCGGTCCCTGTCGAAGGATTATCCTGCTTTCATCGGCAGATTTCTCCTCCAGCAAACCAACGTGCGACTCGAAGAGCTTATTCATATCGAAGAGCAGTGTTGGAGCCTCAAGCAGACCAACACTCATTGAGGGACTGACGAAGTCTAATAGCCATTCGCACCATGTCAGGACAGGCTCGTAATGGTGAGTTGTACGCTCCCTTGGAAGACGTGACACATGCGTTGAAGTAATGTGTGATCGACTGATGCCGGCATATCGAGAATACGTTTCTGACCACAGACGCAACGTAGATGCACGTCGAATCCAAGGCCGACAGGCTCTTATCGTTGCCGCAATAGCCTTGTTGTAGGCGTTATCCTCGGTGAATTCCTCATAGTCGCAACGCAGCAAATGGGGACGTACCAAGTTATGCCGCACTTGGGAGTGAATATCGAACCGTCCTCTGATCACCGGAAGCTCATCAGAATGCTTCACGTAACGGCTCAGAAGTCCCCTGCGAGCAACTTCCAAAGTACACTGGAGGAATGTCTCTATGAAGACCTCTATCAAGACAGCTTCTACAGGCCTTTGGGGAGCGCCCTCCAACTTCGCGATCGGCAGTTCCCGGGCGCTGTGAAGCATCGTGAGCAGTGCTCCCCGTGAGCGCGCCAAGTGTTCAGGTGTGGGGTTCTCCCCAATCCCGATTTTCGGCAACACCTCGACGATGCAGGAATGGAGCCTCACCATGCCGCAGTGTTGCGCCAGCTTTACGCCCCCCGCTACGCGCTGAGAGAACCCAGGGCGTTTCTCTCCAAGGCCGTCCAGTATGTTCGCATCAGCTTCCGTTATCACAGCACCGTTGTATTCCCGTAGAACTAAATCTGTTAGCTGATTCCTTTCCGTTATGGCGATGAAACAGTGCTCCTCGACAGTAATTGCCCGCAAAGTATGCATATCTTACTCGCGAGCCGATTCTTCGACGGAGAGAGCTTGCATCAGCTCCATATTCCCGGCTCCGCTCCCCGGTTGTTCAGCCGAAGCGCCTCCATACAATTCCGCGATTTCGACCTCCCCCCAGGTTCGCGGATTACCCACGACACTTGAGACTCGTGTTTCGAAACCGACTGCGCTCTTACCGCCTGGGAAGAGCGTATCGGCGGCAAGTTTGCGTGTCTTGAAAAAGACCGTATCTTTGGTGTTCCCGGTCAAAACTAAGGAAACTCTCCCACAATCCTCAAAGAAATACTCCTGAAGGAGCGGAATGACTCGTTCGGCGAGCACATCCTGCAACTGTGTCAAAGAAGCGATACCCATAAATAACGCGTGGCCTATCAGATGATCGCGATCCAGGAGGTATTCGAGACGGTCATTGATGGTTTGCAACAAGGCGGGCAAACTAATGTTTCCAACTGTAGCTGGCTCGATTAACGAGGGATCAGGCAGGCACTCCTGAAAACGAAACCTTCTGCGAAGAGCAATGTCCATCATTGAGATTGAGCGATCAGCAGTGTTCATCGTGGCGACGATATCCAGGTTGTCAGGGACACTAAAAGGCTCATTCGTGTACGGGAGAGTGATCCACATACTCTCATCTGTTGGTTTGCTCCCTGCGATAGCACGCTTGGAGGGCTCAACCAAGGTGATAAGTTCGCCGAATACCTTTGCGACATTAGCTCGATTGATCTCGTCTATGAAGAGCGTGAAGCGTTCCGTCGGCCTGCTGTGTGCTTTCTCGCAAAGGAGCATGAATGGGCCTTTTTGAAAGCTAACCGAAATGCCGCCAGCGCCCTCTTTAGGCGTCGGCCGCAATCCTCCCATGAAGTCTTCATAGGCGTAGCTGGGGTGGAACGAGAGGAAACCGAACTCCTCGCCGTTTTCGAATGCTTTCTTCATCCGTTGTTGCATTGCAAATGTTTTCCCCGTACCTGGAGGGCCATACAAAATCAAGTTGTCCGCTATACGCAGGGTGGGGGTTGCGGTTTCAACTGGATCGTAATCTGGATCAGAGGTACCCTGAGCGCCTGGGGAGCCGGGCTCTGAGCGGCTTCCTCTCACGTCTGCGACATCATTTGGCCCAGTTGGAGAATCCTTGATCAGTGTTCCGACCGGAGGAACGTAGTAGTCAACCTGTCCGGGGTATTTTGCTTCGAGTCTTTCGCGGACCGTCAGAAGTGCGGCATCGAGAGCTGGCCGGCTAAGCTTTGTCGAGGCATTCCAAATGCCTTGAAGACGTGAGACTTTGGTCTTGTCGCCTTGGCTAAAGATGCGTTCAAACTTGTCCGGAAACAGAAGGTGGCAGAGAACGTGGTAGAACTGCCTACCCTTCCCTGCTGGAATTTCATCCAGCCACTCGGCGAACTGAGTCGCATCGGACAACAGCTCCTTACGTTCGGCACCAGGCTTCGCTATAAAGGCAGCAAAGGCTTCTATGGCGAATGCGATTTCCGTTGGTAGAAAGACACTGAAGCCAATGCCGGCGCTGCCAAGACCTTCAAGTAGATTCTCCTGAAGAAATGGGGAGTCTTCAGGGAACGGAACAGGCGGATTCATATCCCAGATAGTCTGCATTTTGGCGACTTTCGTCCCCGGTTTCATGTTGTTGGGACCAAGTTCAACGATCCAAAAGATCTCAGCCATCAAAGCCACGTCCCACGGGTCGCACGTCGCCAGTTGATCAGCAAGCTTTTCGTAGAAATTACGGCTACCCATGTCCGGCTGTTCGATAAAGTGCTTCCGCAAGGCGTCGAAATGCTCAGTTGTCCAGAGCAATTGGTTGTCCAACAACAGAGCCTCTTGTTCCACTAAGCATCGTTGAGCAAACTGCTGAGCGGCATGGAAAACCGCTCCCGCATTGGCGAAATGAGGATTAAAGCGACTCATGGGACCTCAAGAAAGAGCTTCAAATGTGGTGCTAGCTGAGTCTAAGCTAATCGCAGAGTGGTTGCGAATGAACGCTAATCTGTGAGCATGAGGCGGACACGGGCACGACGACTGCAAGGTGGCGCCCATAGGAAGTCCCGCAACTTACCAATTGTTCCAGGGATGAATTGCGGCGTTCAGAAAGGATTGCCGACCATTCGGGAGTAAGTGAAGAGGTGAGCGTTTGCGGATACTGATCCGCAACCCAACTGATCGCTTCTGAATTAATAGAGGCGTTATCTAAGTTTGAGAGACTTAAACTCTGGCCCATGATCGCCATAGCCAATTTTTGTAGAGATTCAGGGTCCATTGCCTTCCTGGAACGATATTCACGAGGCCTCCAATCGTTTGGTTAGCTTTGGGTGGCTATCTGCGACACAGATCGTTCGTGCCAGCGTCCGCGGGTAAAGTCGGGGAATTTCGCTGGTGCGCTCCCGCTGGCTACTGAAAGCCTGCTCAGCGGGCCAGGCGCCGACCATGCGGCGGCATCGTACACATCCATATCGGGAGAGAGGCCATCGCGCAAGCATTGCACCAGCCGGTACAGCATGATGTAGTCCATTCCACCGTGTCCTCCAAGCTTCTTTGCGATCTCACCTTCCTGCTTCCAGAGCGGGTGCTGGTGTTCTCTCCAGGAGTCGATACTTCCCCAGGCCTCGCCACCTGGCTGCCCATCGAAATAAATGCGAGGGGGATAGTCGGCGAAGACGCCATTCGTCCCCGCAATTACATTCACACGGTCATACGGGTGCGGATTGGATGTATCGTGCTTCAGAGTTATCGTGAGACCCTTCGCCGTCTTAATGAGCGACGTATTCATGTCTCCGGTGATATATCGCTCCGCCCACTTTGGATCGGAAGAAGGGATATGCGTCTGTCGATACTCCTCGAGTCCGCGCTGCGGCGTGCTCATCGAGACGATGTAGTCGAGGCTGTCGCCTCTTTGAATGCCCATATAGTTAGCTACCGGTCCCAACCCATGCGTCGGATAGAGATTTCCGTTTCGCTGGGTATGAAAGGTGCGGCGCCACAGACCCTCGCCCTTGTTCGAGAAAAGCTCGTCCCGTAGATCGTGGATGTATGCCCCTTCTCCATAAAGGAGATCGCCGAAGAGTCCGCCATGGATCATCCTCAGGATGAGGGTTTCGTTATACCCATAGCAGCAGTTCTCCAGCATGATGCAGTGCCGGCGGGTCTGTTCCGAAGTGTTGACGAGCTTCCAGCAATCCTCGATGGTCGTGGCTGCAGGCACTTCAACGGCGGCATGTTTCCCCTGCTTCATTGTCGCGACTGCCATCTCGACATGCCAGTTCCATGGAGTTGCGATGATCACAAGGTCCAGGTCGTCTCTGGATACCAGCGATTCAAATGCGTGATCGCCATTTGTGTAGAGTTCGGGCGGACGATGCCCAGCCTTCCCGACCAGCGATTGGGCATGTTCGGCCTTCTCCCGCACGGTATCGCAGAGTGCAAGAACCTTCACGTCAGCGGCGAGAAGGTTCCCCAGCAGACTGGTGCCTCTTCCCCCCGTTCCGATAATCCCAACTCTCGGATCTCTCGGAGCGAACTGCATGCCGATCACGCTGCCTGCGCGCGATGGTGATGACTCCGCATGAAGCTTCGGGATGCCGATGCCGACGGCTGTCATGCTGCCCAGCCGAAGAAAGTTCCTTCGCGACAGATCATCAGATGGATCCGTTCTATATTCGCTCATCTTCCCCTCGTATTCGTGAAGAATCCGTTGCTTTCTGCGTTCTCTTAAGGGACCCCTGGTTCGCCTATGCTCAAATCTCTGTACCGGAATCAATATACCTTCCATACTCGCTAAGCGTGGAAGGCGGACCCGTGCAGAAGATCTGGTATGGCACTTACAAAATGCGTGTGCTACCTTACGATCCTCAGGCCTATTCAGGCGGATGCGAAATGCCTCATCAGAACAAGTGATGAGGCGAGTCGATAAGAACGAATTAACAGGGCGAGTCGGATGCACGCGACAACGAGCACGGAAATAGCCGAGTCGGTCCCATCCCGATCTTCCAGGCAGGTCACGCTTCCGCCACCTCCGCGCAACATTGCTGTCGACGCCTATCGCGGTCTGGTCATGCTGCTCATGATGGGCGAAGTCCTGAAATTTCCAGCCATCGCACACTCATATCCCGACAGCTTGTTATGGCGCATCCTTGCTTACAACCAAACGCACGTTCCATGGGCGGGGCTGGGTCTTCACGACACGATCCAGCCGTCATTCACCTTTCTGGTTGGGGTTGCTCTTCCGTATTCCATTGCCAGTCGTTCTCGCAAATCACAAAGCTTCGGAAGGCAATTCGCGCACACCATCGTTAGAAGCCTTGTGCTGATTGCGCTTGGTATCTTTCTTCGTTCGATCCATAGCGCGCAGACCAACTTCACCTTTGAAGATACACTCACGCAGATCGGCCTGGGATACACGTTCGCATTTCTCCTGGCATATTGCCGCCCGAAATGGCAATGGGTTGCGCTGGCCGCAATACTCTTTGGATATTGGCTGGCGTGGGCGCGGTATCCGGCTCCGGGTTCCAACTTCAACTACGCGGTTGTGGGAATTCCCTCCGACTGGCACCATAACTTCCGTGGTTTCGCCGCCCATTGGAACAAGAACAGCAACCTCGGCCAGGCAGTGGATGTTTGGTTCCTAAATCTGTTTCCTCGCGCATCGCGCTTCGAATACAACGATGGCGGGTATCTCACTTTGAGCTTCATTCCAACGCTTGGCATAATTCTTCTTGGGCTCCGCGCGGGAGAATGGTTTCGCTCGGTTCCACCGGCCGACGGCTTTATCAGCGCCGGTTGCTCAGCCGTTGCCGCCAGCGTCTGCGCCTGGCGACCGATCAGTCCAATGAGCGTCTGCGCGAATTGCGAAGTCAATTCAGTGAGGTATATGCCCTGATTGCCGTTTCCCGAAGCCTGCAACGGGGAGTATTTGACTGGCAGAACCGCGCTGAGGACGCTCATATGATCTTTTGGCCGGACCTTGTTCCCCATCTCGATGAAGTTGACACGGATCTTCCAGCCGATACGGTCCCAGTTCATACCGGCAGGCCCAAACTTCTCTGGCCGAGGACTCTCATAGCAATTGGACACGGCTATTCCGATTCCATAGATCAGCGTGTCAAAGAATGAGAAGACGAGGTCTCCCGGCGAAACCTCGCGCATGGATTCATAGAACGGATTGCGCCTGTCGCCCTGAGAGCGCTTTGGGGACCAGAGATATCCGCCGCCTATCTCCTGCCGATGCGTCTGGTTTTGGTTCACCCACCAATAGCGCATTCGGAGACAGTACCCTTTCTTTTGTGAATAAGTGCAATTTCAGCATTTTAGACCTTCTCCATGCTCTCGCAATCCACGTATTCTTATGGCCGGGGAGAACGATGAGCACGAACCCACCTGAAACCGGCAAAAAATACGATGTTGCGATTTCCTTCCTCGTTCAAGACTCTGCCCTCGCCCAAGTCCTCGCGGACAAGCTGAGCGAAGGTTTAGAAGTATTCTTCTTTCCACACAATCAGGAAGAGCTGGCCGGGACCGACGGGCTTGAGTCGATGCGCGTCGCCTTCAAAAGCGATACGCTCCTCAACGTCGTGCTGTACCGTGAGCGTTGGGGCAATACTCCATGGACGGCCGTAGAAGCGGCAGCCGTCAAGGACAGCTGCCTTGCTACCGGTTTCCGGAGCTTGTTCTTTTTTGTAGTTCAGCCCACGACAAAGTTACCGGATTGGTTGCCTGATACCCACGTCCGCTTTAACTACAGTGATTTCACTTTGGAGCAGGCTGTCGGCGCAATCAAAATGCGCGTGCAGGAGCGCGGGGGCCATTTCACACCCATGACAGCGGCCAAGCGCGCCGGAATCCTCAAAGCCGAGGATAGTTATCGATGGGCCAAGTCTGAGATGAACTCTTCCCAGGGTCTCGACAAAATATCCCTGCAGGTTAAAGAGATGTTTATTGAGATCGAGCGGCAATGCGAAGAAGTAAACGCGGCGAGCCATCTTCAACTGGAATTCGAAACTCAGTATGTCCCCGGAAATGCTCATCAGGTGTGCATCCTTCGAAATGACCGTGTCGGGATGATCGTTATCTGGCGGCAGACCAACAGCAACACATTGGAGGGCAGCGGCCTCTTCGTTCAGGAATTTAATGGCCGCATGTTATTTAACAGCGAAATTGGACGCTTGATGCAGCTGAAGAGGCCAGATCAGGTCGCGGAACATAAGTACGAACCGGAACTGTCACGCTGTCGCGAATATGGCTGGAAGGTAAAGGGCTCATCGACTGAATTCATCACATCAGTTGCTTTCGCCGAGAAGTGTGTGATTCAGTTCGTGGATTTGATTGAGCGATATAACAGCGGCAAGGTTAAGAAGATGGAGTGGTAGGCGAACAGAAATATTGGGGCGCGACACGCTCCGATGTAGCTCGTCAAACTAACTCACCGGTGGAAGAAGTCAACGATTTAGTCTCAGCCAGAGCTTTGAGCCGGGCTTTCCGCCCAATCTTGCCTCGATTCCTCTCCTCAATAGAAGCCCTGAACTCATCACCGGTCTTCTTCCCCCAGCAAAGCTCCACTGCAGTAATAGGCGCACGAGAGTGGCTCCGCACGAGATGAATATCGACACCAATATCCGACAGCACATTGACCTCTAGGATGGCTGGTCGAATCACGAAGCGCATGAGGTTGTCACAGCGCTCGTAAACATTAGGAGGAACCCCGACCAGCCTCCGGAACTTCTGCAGATCGATTTTCTCGATGGATCGAGCCAAGTTCGCCCTCAAGCAAACCATCTCGTATAGGGCTACCGCATTCTTGCTGGACATTGCACAGCCCACCTCGCAGCGCACCCTGTCCCATCGACTGGACCGAGCGAGAATGAGGCGAAGGCGCTTAGGAATGCCAAACTCAACCGTCGCGCCCGGAGCATCTCTATCGTACGCGTCTGAGGAACGCACCTTTTTTGCTGCTGAGTATTTGTGATGGACTCTGTTTATGAGCGGAGAGTTTGGAGCAGTGGCTGGTCGTCGTGGCCGAGCGGAGATAGAGCGGCTGGCAAGTTTGTATGGGACGAGCGGGATGGGACGAAGTGAGTTCTGCCGGAGTCACGGCATGGCGTTGAGCACGCTGAACCGCCATCTGAAGAAGCAGCAGAATCGGCAGAACCAGGCTGGAAGCGATGGCGTCGAGCAACGTCGTCTGGTAGCGGTGGAACTGGCCTCTGCTGTGACTACAGTTCCTGCCGGTGAGTACCCCGGCGCGTTGACGGTGTTATTGTCCAACCGTCGCCGAGTAGAAGTCAGTCACGGCTTCGATGCTGCGACGCTGGCTCAACTGGTGGCTGTGCTTGAGAGGTTGTAGCCGGTGTTCTGCCTGGGCGCGGCGACGCGGATTTATCTTGCGCCGGGCGCAACCGACATGCGCAAGGGGTTCAACGGCCTGTATGGTCTGGTGCGCGATCAACTCTTGTGCGATCCCTTGAGCGGCCACCTCTTTCTATTTTCGAATTCGCAGCGCAATCGTTTGAAGGTTCTTTTCTGGGATACGACCGGCCTGTGGGTGTGCGCGAAAAAGCTCGAGAAAGGCCGATTTC
>Ga0193743_1002484_pt1 | contig 13007 bp, 19 predicted proteins | sample L2c2metaG_FD_143038 | JGI IMG/M metagenome (GOLD analysis project Ga0193743, IMG submission 143038) | Soil microbial communities from a riparian zone of the East river system, Colorado, United States - L2c2 | ecosystem: Environmental > Terrestrial > Soil > Riparian zone | place: USA: East River... | reverse complement strand
TTGGATAGATTCTCTAGTTAATGATTGATAATAACTATAGATCACCTCCAGCTCTACTGAGGTTCTTCGAGTCCGCCCATTTGCCAAAATCCATCCAAGCCCATTGCAATCTTTTTGACGATTCTTCAATGACAATGTCGGCTAGAGCCCGATTTCCTATCTTATTGAAAATTTAGCAATGAAAAAAGAAAATGACGGGTATAGGTTACATACGGCCTGTTTGATTGATCCAAAGAAATATGCCACTGCCACGAAAACCACCACCATTTTGAAGAGAAAGTCAATCATTTCCCAAAATGTCCATCCTTCGCCAGCAATGTCCTGCCTGCCAGTATTCTGATTCAATTTCGATCCCCATTGCCATAACATAATTGCATAGGGTCCCGATGACGCTGTTGCCAATGCAGTAGCAATCAAAATGACTCCATCGTCCACGTCCTGTACCTATCTCACTGTTATCAGTGTTCTATGGATGTTGGGAAAACTCTTACCCCAATAGTTTCTACCCCTTCTTTCCTAGCGTGTTTCAATGTCTTCAACACTCGGCCTGTTTGCGTTCAAAGATGTAGACTAGGCCATGGTCACTTCCGCCGATGACCAGGCGTGATTTGTCTGCAAAAACCACACCCTTTGGATGCGTCTTCTGGACTTCTTTTGTCACAACCGTCTTGACAAAGTTCCCACACTCTAGTTTATAAATGTCGAATCCATTAGAAACATTGTCCACTATGCAAATCTTCTGATCAATATCGACCGACACATTGCCACTATCAATGTTTTAGCCAATTATGGTCAAGTTGCTCAAAAAACTTACATTTGCGACCCCAACTGGTGCTTCGAGATACTTTTGGCGTCCTTGCCCCCATATTTGTATCTAAAAATGGATTAGAATGCATTAAACAGACAGTTTATGACGACCTTACAAGCCTCCATCATATAAACCAAAGACATAAAGATCCTGTTCCTCGTTAGCATTGAAAGCTAGAGCCTTTGGCACAATCCCTTTGTTGTCACCATATGCCCTTGAATACACTGCATTAAGCTCATGGGTAATCGAGTTGAATAACCAAACCTGAACACATTTGTCGTGTGTTCCAGTCACAATTCGTGTGGTGTTTCCACCAGAGATATCGGCCACTATGCATATAATCTCCCCACCTCGAGCAAGGCAGGCAGAATAAAGGGCTTCAAAATGGCCCTGAATTACGTGGTTAAACACTATTGTAGGAATTAAGGGGCTTGATTACTAGCTCACCTCACTCACGCGATGCTGCAGGAAAACCAAAAAGCCGAGTCCGTTCCCATAACAAAGTGTATCTACGGTTTCATTCCTGCGAGTGACCCAGCAAACACATGAGACCTGGCTTCTTTTGTTGAAAGGCTGCTGGGGGATAGTGATTTGTTTCGCTGTTTTCAAATCCCAGACCATTACACCATCTGCACCTGCATTTATCTTAGCATTTTCCTTTAATATTAACCAATGACCATTTACCTCCGCTCGCTAGGAATTTACCATTCAGAGAAATAGCAAGGCTGATAATGGGGCCTTTGTGGCCGTGCAATGTGGCAAGAAGTCGGGGGCATGTGCAAAAGAGGTTTTTTACAACGGAGAACATGATGGAGGAACAGATGAATTTATCTAGGGGCAAACACCCGGACATCAAGATATACCCTTGTGTGTGGCATTTTCTTTAACTCTTTGTCTAACACTTGACAAAGACCTTTGTCAGCGCCACTCATCCCTTGATATATATATATCATCAGGCGATAATCACCCACCTGCCCATCAACCTCCAGTATCCACCCATTCCAGATCTAAGACGATCCTTGCCCACCAATGCCCTCCAGTATCCCCGTCCGATCCATGGGATCTTTCCAGGAAATACCTTCTTTCTTTGAGCCTACTGTTCCTCCCCCTACCCTGCCCATTCTCCTTGCTCAGACTGAAATCAGAAAGATGCGGTCTTCCAATAAGCTTTTGGGTCAGGAAGAGATTGGGCAACATTCTGTGCAACAGGAGCGTTCTAAAGTTCGCTTCACTCCATACCCATTGAGAATCAACAAACAAATCAACAAAGATGATTCTGATTCTGATTCCTTATCCGATCTATCATCTCTGTCTGATAGTGATTTGGATGATGATGATCTCATTTCTAAGCCAGAGGGTGAGGCTGGTTGGCCTGGTCGAGGTGGGTATAACCACAAGGAAGCTCTTTCCTGGCCTAAAAAAGAATATCGACAACTCAAGGTAACTTTACTTCTTCATTCTCTAACTTTTCTCACTTTCCTCAACAGAAATACATCAAAAAACTTTTTGAGGGACACCTTGTACTGAACAAGAACTTTTCTTCTCAATCTCTTGTGTCTATTGCCTCTGCTAATGCTCTGGTATGTGTTACATGCTCGCATTTAACAAATCTTTATTTATCATCTACACCGCTAGGCCTCCCAGAAATATCCAAATTTGCGTCGTTATGCTAGTTGTTGGCCTGTTGTTGATTTGGTGCACTTGGAGCTCAAATATACATGTGGACGATACTGGTCTCAAGTACAAAAGGATGATGCTAAGGCAGGGAAGCATCTGACTAGGTCTAGACATAAGAGTTTTGAGAATCAGGACTCCGAGTAACCAGTAAATAACTCCTTGCCGCCACTTCTTGTGTTCCTTCCTACATGATTTCTTGTATTCATATATATTACCTGACTCTTATATGCATCACATTTTCAATTGTAGTCAATTTTTGTGCCACCACACCTGAATTGCAGACTTGGAAATCTAACTTATATGCCATGGGCCATGATGGAATTTCTTATAACCCGATAGGGAGTTTTTGAGATTCTTTTATTTTCCCTCTTTTTATTTATTTTTCCCGTTTCGATACCCATTTCCATGACCGAAAACCTAAATGATAGGTTTACATGAGACCAATGAAGTGTGAGGCCAGGCCTGAGTATCATTTGTTTAACAGTCACGCAGTGATAAATTCCATCTAGTTATAACCTATGTAAGAGAAAATTCTGGTGATTTATCAAAGAGATAAGAAGTCAAATGGGTAAAATATGTCGTAATGGTGCAACTAAGTTGTATGGCTGAGATAGCATGAGCTAGTAGTAAGTGAATCTTAGTATTGATCAAAAGTGACTGAGGTCGGAAGGCTGCGACGCTTGAGTTTATCAAGTTGTGAGAATCTAGATAGATGAAATCAGTATCATATTTGATAGGAGTGGATAGTATAGTTCACTTCTTCATTAACCAATCAGCAAGAACCGAATCTCTTCCTCTCATGTTCACAAATGAAGATGCTTTGCCAATCTGCATCGAACGAACCAAGGAGGATTGTCCTTGTAATAAGGCTTGGAGGCTTCGGTTTGGTCCAAAGGTGTGATGACATTTAAAAAAACGATGAAGTGATAAATATTCAAACCTTCTTGAACTGTTATGGCACAATTGTGTACCCAAGGCTGAATGGAGTGTCCAGCAATGTAGTTTTCAACAAAGGGGAATTGTTGAAGCCATATGACAGCGCTCGGTTGTCGTGAAGAGATTAGAATGCAGCGGGGGCGCATGCGTGTTTGTGGGTTGGCAGGATATAATCTGCCCCACAGTTGGACCTCAACTGACTGTAAATAAGTGGTTGGTAAGTATTATGAAGACAAAAACAAAATGTGGGAATTCTTTCCAAGGCAGTTTCTGCAATGTATATACGGGTGTTGACCATGTCCAAATGGCAGAACAAGCAGAGCAACACCTGGACAATAGAGGGGGCAATGAGAAAATGGTCAGAAAGAAAAGCAGCAGTCCTGGAAGGAGATGAAAGAAAGAAACAGTGGTAATGTTGCCGAGTGGCTGCTTCAATGTCCTTTGTGATGTCACCATTCAGTGGCAACGGCGATGAGAGGGCTGATGAGAACATAGCTACACAGCAAGTAGCCACCGTGACACAGTTCTCCGGCACCAGTACCTCTGCAACTACAATACCATCACAAAATCTGGCCCCAAATCTTGAGGACAAGATCAAGGGCAGTAGCCACATTTCCTGGACATATCCTGGGATGGAGATTGAGAATCCATGGGCAGAGGGCAAGATTATTTCATGAAGGGGGGGCAAGGGAGATTCAAATATGTTCAACAGTCATGAGATATCTGAGACAAAGAAGAGAACTATGAACTCGCCTTTTTTCTTTGACCAGTCCCCACCAGAGCAGAGTAAATGCTCATTCCTTGATGTTATTGAGGTGGGCCATCAAGTGATTTACGTCCTTTCGAAATCAACCACTACCTAGCCACCAGCACAGAAGTGCCAGAAAAAAAAGTACAACAGGCTCAAACTTGTCAACAACATCCTGAATAAGGAACTTCAGACCGGAAAACAATTCATGTTGATACAAGAAAGGGAAATTTATGAGGCTCAGCAAGATTTGCTTCAGAAATTCAACTCTGGGAAAGAAATTGTGTTGCAGGAACGATCAGCAGTGTATGAAAAGATGAAGGAGGTGGAGGATATGCTGATAGCAAATGAGAAGAGCGAAAATGAACTCAAGCACACAAGCGACGAGGAAAAGGAGCGAAGGGAAGAGTTTAGGGTTCTGATGGAGAAAATGATGGCGAAGAGAGAGAGGGAGTTATTGAGTGCTCAGACTAAAGAGGAGGGGTGGAACAAAATAGAGGGAGAACAAAGGGCTGTAGAACAAGAGGTAAGTGGATGTGCCATTGCCCAAGGCTTGATATTGATTTAACAAATAGAGGATGAAGGCGATGATCGAGATAGAGCAAACGCGAAAGGCGGCAGAACAAGAGGCAGAACAAAGCATAAGTGGATGTATTGTTGCCTGAAGCTCTCTTTTAACAGACATGTAGAGAGTAAAGGCAATGAGGGAAATAGAACAAGAGGCAAGTGGATGTACTCTTGCTCAAAATCTTCTTTAACGTGTTTCTTTAGAGACGGAAGGTAGCGTTGGAGACAGAGGAAATGCGGAGGCAAGAGGTGGGTGGATGATCATGCCCCAGCCTTTCTTGTGACAAATACTTCTTTAGAGAGCGCAGGCGACAAGGAAAGTAGAGAAAATACGAATAGCTGGGATGCGAGAGGTGGGTGAAATAATCACTGGCCAATATTTTCTGCTGACAAATATTCTTTAGAGAGAGAAAGTCGAACAATTGGAGGTGCAAATGAAAGAAATGCAGAGGAAGCAAGATGAAGTCTTGAGGAATGCACTGGAGACAATGAAAGTGAGTAGGACAATCAAATTTACTTGTATTAAAGCTCTATGTACCCTTTAGAGAGAGAAAGCTGAACAATTGGAGGCACAAATGGAAGAAATGTGGAGGAAGCAAGATGAAGACCTGAGGAATGCACTGGAAGCAATGGAAGTGAGTAGGACAATCAAATTTACTTGTGTTAGAGTCTAATGTACCCTTTAGAGAGAGAAAGCTGAACAATTGGAGGCACAAATGGAAAAAATGCGGAGGAAGCAAGATGAAGACTTGAGCAATGCACTAGAAGGAATGAAAGTGAATAGGGTGGTCTTGAAAATTTACTTGTATTAAAAATTTGTGTACCTAGGCAGAGAAAGAAATAGAAGTAGCGATTTCACTTCAGAAAAGGCGCAGAAAAGAATTCCATTGCAACAGCACACCAGGACCGATGTCTTCGACCCTGAATATCACAGAACCAGACGTGGATATGGAAAACGAGGGATCCAAAGCCCTTGGTGATATTATGGAAGATGAAGAAGACATACATCCTAAAGACAAGGGTAAAAGCAAGAGGATCCATAGTGATGACAATGAGGAAGGTGAAGACATTGCGAGCACTGGGAAGATCTGTTCTTCGAAGCTGGGATCAACATCATCATATCTTTCCAAGCAACCCATTCGCAGAGATAATAGCCGACCCAATCCCAACAGTAGCACACTGTTAGAACGACCCAAAGCCAAAGGTGGAAATTTGAAGAACATAAATCTCTGTAAGGGCAGGGAATTCACAAAGTCTCGGATGGTTCTGTATGCCCCGGTAATGTTCTTGCTTGCTCATGAAATGCAGGTACCGAGTGAGGACGAGACGGAGGACGAGGATATGGAAGGACATCCCAAGATGGGTAAAGATGATGATGATGATGATGATGATGATGATGATGATAATGATGATGATGATGATGATAATGATGATGATGATGATGATAATGATGATAATGGTGAGGGGGAGGTGCAGCTTACAAAAGGCATGTTGAAGGAGATATTGAAGGATGTCCTTGGTTGAAAACCACATTCCGGGCGCGGTGCCGGCCAGACGTCTCCACCCAAGAAGCCGAGATCCAGTGCCATCAAGAAAGAGAAGGCAATGGACAAGAGATGGGAAAGGAGAACTTTCTGTGTGAGTGTTTAACGTTGGTGCTGTCAATCTACATAAAGCAGCTAATAGCCAAAAAGGACCTTGTCCAAACAGTTTGCAGGGAAAGTTTTGGGGTTGTAACCAATGAAGAATGGGCTTTACACAAGGCGCCTACGCCCAAGGAAGTCACAGAATATGATTTGGAAGGAAAAGGAGGCCCCAGTGCAGATGATCTTTGCATCAATATGAGAGGCAAAGTCAGTTCGAAATGGAACCATGCTGTTGGCGAGTTACTCCTGGACACCATCCATAAATGGAAACAGGGTCAGGCATGGAACTCACTTCCTGAGCGGTCAGACACATATCTTCTCAAGATTGTGACAGAGCAGCTAGAGCATGCCAGGACAGTATGGAGGGATGCTCAGCCAAGGGTGAAGGTCGATGGCGCTTTAGAAGACCTGGCCGAAGTTGAAGAATGAATGAACAAGGAAAAGGAGAGAAAGGGAAAACAAGCCCAGGCCACCACAAGACAGATAAGTGTGAGTTCCATTCCATTCGGATATTGCAGCGAGAATCAGATATAATCCTCTGTAGAAATATTGCTGCAGACATGAAACAGTCCATCGCATGATTGACTTGAAAAAGGAAGACGATGCAGAAGATGTAGAAATCTGGGGATGGCTCCTTGGCCTATTGGAAAGGCTGGGTGAGGATGGCATGAGCTCTGAGGAGAGCGACATTGATATATGGATGGGAATGGAAGTCTACTACACCAGAAGAATGCCGTGGTGCAGAGGTGTCCATCGTGAGATGAAACTGATTGATGACCAACACTTCAAGGATAAGCAAGTATACACCAGGAAGGGCGCGAAGCCAGCGACTAGGGTTCAAAATGGTGCAAAGGGCGATACAGGCGGTTCACACCGAAAGGCCTACCAAAGTCATTATATGATAAGGAATGGCTCACAGCACAGAGAAAAACGGATCATCGTGACCTCCATATATCGGAAGAGAAATTCAATTGGATGGTCATCCACTAATAGGTCATGATAGTTAGTGCGTATGCATAATGTAACAACATAAGTAGACGAACCAAGATTTCATCATTGGAAGCATATCAGCAAGTGAGGGATGATCAGGAGGATTCACTGGGGCTGTCCAAGTGAAATCCTGAGGGAGAGATATAGGTCGTTGAAATATGTCAGCGCAAGTTAGTGGGCGATGATCGAGATGTATTCACTGGAGCAGTCCAAGTGAAATCCTGTGTCCGACGCAGTGCGGAGCCATGCAGGGTGCGTGTATCGGCCGCCTGGAATGAGTTGGACATGATGATGATGATGGATGAGGTTGACGCTAAGTCTTAACCTTGGGGTCGACACTAAGTCTAAACCAGACGACGCAAAGTCTAGTCCTGGATGATGTAAAATCTCAAGCGACGCAAAGTCTAAGTCAAGCTGTCATATTTCTGTGTGGTGTTCCCAGGGCATTGTGGTACTCAGGGACCTAGGGGCATAAGCTAACAGCGCGTGTTCATGGATCAGTGCCTAAGCTACTGACAGTGTCCGACGGTGCAGAGCCATGCAGGATGCGTGTATCGGCCACCTGGAATGAGTAGACACCCAATGGTACTATCCAGAGGGGAATAATGACAGAGAAGAGGATATGGAGTGGTGTTCCCAAGGTATCATGGAGCTGTGTAGGTGTATATGGGGGTGGATGGCGGGAAAAGAAAACATGTAAGCCGTTGAAATGTTTCAGAGCAAGTCGGTGGGTGATGATCAATTTTCAGCACAAAGTCGGTGGGCGATGGTCAATTTTCGGCAGGAAGTTGGTGGGCGATGACCAGGAGGCATTCACTGTAGCAATACAAGTGAATATCAGCAAGGGTAGGCGGAAGCTAGCGCTCAGGAGGCGTTCACTGGAGCAGTCCAAGTGAATGACAGCAGAGTTTGTGGTTGCAGTTGTGCAGCAGGTTTTCAAATTCCACAATGGCTTGTGATCTTGATGTGAGGTATTTGGCGACCCAACCAACCACAAACAAATAATGCCTTCGCTTTTTTTCAACAACTTCGCTTTCAATTTTGCTTTCAACAATCTTGCTTTCAAGTTTCAACATTTTCAATGTTGGCCGACTTTGCTAGTATCTTATACAGCAAAAGCCTCAAGAAGGATAACAACATTGCGTTCCTGCTGCTTCTACTAGATTTCGCTTTCAATGTTTGCCGACTTTGCTAGTATCTTATACAGCAAAAGCCTCAAGAAGGATAACAACATTCCCACTAGATTTCACTGGTATTAATACTTTTCTCTCTCCAATCATCAGCAAAGTCTTATCTGAGTCCTTCCAGCTCCTTTTGTTCGTGGTTCTGCTCAGTCTTTTGATTTTTGCTATTCTTTTTTCATACGACTATGGGTAATTTGCTATTGCCTTAGCTGTCACGTTTATTCATACTTTTTTGGGATCAGCCACAGATATGTTCACCCGCCCACAACCAATAACCGCCTTCAGCCTGCCATGGGGGCCCAATAACCATTTCCAGGTCGATGGAAATCATTATACATCCCTCAATCACTCATCCCTTCCTCCTAACCTCCCTTCATATGTGGATATGCCTCAGTTGCCATCTCTGACACAACTACGTTCCCGCCTTTGGTCGGCAGACTGTTATCCTTACCTGGCCTTTTCACTACAATTTCCCTTTGTTAACCAATGGGCTCACTTTGCAACCCCTGTCAACCTCATTCATGATCGTCATGGATGGCATTTGCCTCGTGATACTCAAAAGGAATGGAAAAACTTTGAGCACGTTATCCGAGCCAATGCAGAGAAAATTTCTGAATATCTCAAGATGCAGTTTTCGGAGTTTAATGGCCTTTGGGATGAGCCGGAAAAACCTGGGTTATACAGATACTTCTCCGTTCATTCAACTGAGGCTGAAGCTTGCCAGGCCACTGCTGCCTCTATCGACACATTTGTTATTTATATGGCATATATCTCGTTTTTGATTGCTCTCCACTATTACTATCCTGCCTCTCCAAGTACTCCACCGCCTTCTTCACTTTACAAAGTAATTCAAGCAGTAGGTCTCAAACTCCACCCCGAATGGCTGCGTGACTTAGAGGCTTCTTGTTACGACTTTGACCAATTCAGCCTTTACAAGCATGATTGGTAACAGTCAATGGTGAAGTCCTAGGTTCTTTCAATCAGACAATAAGAATGCTTCGGGGCAACCGAAGTATTGTCTTATGTCGAGCCAGTGTTCTGCAATTATCAAAAGGGCTTTGTATTCAAACAAAGACTAGCTAAAGTTCTACAGTATCTATCTGTAGTTTATATAGGTAATGACATGCGCATAGCGCATGGTTGGAACATGTTCTACATGAGTTTGGAAATGAGGTCAAGGCATGATGCGCAGCATTGTTAATGAATATCATGCATCGCTAGCATGTAACATGCGCGTTATGCATGGTATAAATGGGACATGAATACATAGCATGTTGTCCAGAAATGTGTCATAAGGAAAATGAAAGGATAAGATAAGATTGTACTTGTCAAGATAGGATCAAGAGATCATTGTCTGTTAAAAGATAAGATCAAAGTGAGAATAAAAAGTAAGGTAAAAGTAAAATGAAAAAGTGTGTCGTAACACTTCTCCAGTTGCACAATTCCGTTCTGACCCACAGCGAGTCGGATGCATTTTCAATGTCAAGTCTTGCAAATGGCTCAATCTTGTCCCCATTATGATAACGGCCAAGGTACCAATTTGGCTGTTTTGGGGTCAATCTCCATTCTTAACCTCCAACAATTTGCAAATTTCTTGGACATCCTTTTACGCTCCCGCAATCAATGAGCCAGCGCATTCTGCATTGCCGGTAGAATCTGCACCGCCGGTTGCTACAAAAAGTCCTGCATCATCCAGTTTCCCACCTGTCCAATTAGGTTCTGGGCAACTCCCTGGAGAATCCATGCAGGCCTATTTCCAACACAGGAAGGAAAGACATGCAAAATATAAGCAGAACAAGTCTCCTAAGAGCAGACAAAGTCGTCTGGGTTGTGAACAATCACAGGCAACCAAATGAAATCCTGGCAAAAAAGGCCCTGTGGTTTATTATTGGGAGGGGATAGGTGAATTCAACATTCGGATCCAAACCCTTCTGACCTGTAATGAAGCAAATTCCTTGTGGGGTTTATGGCCCAAGAAGGTAGTTGTTTATGATTCGTTCAAAAATCAATATGATTGCTGTTCAGTATGGAGTTTTGATCCAGACAATACTGCAGCTCCAATGATGATCGAGATGATGAATCTGACAACAATGAAATCTATCCATCTGCACCTCACCCACCTGCCCCCCTCGACAAAATGGTCTCTGGGTTTGTCAAAACCTTTGACAACAGACCTCGTGATTCATCAATGGACCTTTCCCAAGCAAATGCATCTGCCTTTCCTCCGCAGCAATCACAGACAGATACCGATATGGAACCCACTGATCATGCCCCATCCCATGGCCCATCTCCTGGCTTTCCCAGCATTGCACCACCAGTATCGCAGATGGACATTATTATGGAGACCAATGATGAAATCCGGGACACGGACCCTATCCTGCCCCCCCAGCTTACCCGACATCACCCCACCATTGATGAAACTTACCAGATGGACGTCAATAACTTGAAGACAAGTGACTTAACGAAGATGAATTATTTGCTGTATCAAAAGAAGATGTTCTTGCCCTGAACCTGCTCACACCAAGTGTTCAACCTCCTCCCCAGCCTCAATTTTTGGAGGATCTGATTTATTACCGGTATGGATATTGTCTAGATGAAGAGCCCTATCAAGGTCGCGAACCGGCTTTCGAAAAGTCTTTCAATCCTTCCAATTATTGGGTTACAGTCTGTCATGCTGTGGGTGGGCAAGGCCTCTCCTCCTCTGAGAAAAATCATGCTCCTATCATCAATTTTCTTGTTGCTCTGTTGGGTTCTAGACAGCTGTACCACGAAGTACCTGGAAAGTACTGGGATCTTAGTGCAGGAAACAGTGAGACCCTGACATCCTTCAGTCCCATTCATCTCCGTATCGAGGTCAAGAAATTTTGTGACTTTACTTTATGTCTTCTCCATTCTCGTGGCCAGGCGCCAACCACAGATTGGTGCATCACTGTCGAACTGATGACGAGCCTGAAATGCATATGTTGCTGTCTAGGTCCTTCTCTCATTGATGTTGCCGAATTTTTGCTTAAAAATGGGACTCCTTTCCGTACCCTTGCTCCATCATCTAAATTGCCGCTGGAACAAGCTCCAGCTACATCCCCTCATCTATGTCTTGGCTGTCGCCCTCATCAGTACAAGTTTGATCTTGCTGACTTTGCAGCATATGAAACGCGTCGGGAGTCTTTCCTCCTAGCTCAACCACAGGGTCGTTGTGCTTTGTGCTATGGCGGTATTGTGGCATGTCTGGCAAGAGAGACTTTACCTGATTCCGTGGTCTTCACCGGCCCTTCATATACAAGGTGTGTCAGGAAACCTTAGAAGAAGGCGGAGATTTGTTAGTTGATGACTGACTTTCAGACCGGGATTTAGACTTGATATGCGGCACTTACGAGGTAGAGACTGGGCTTGGCGGTATGCATGATTTTGCTACTCACTTCTGCAATGAACTGATGTATTTATCTTCCAGATCAAACTGCAATGCGGTCTTGGTTCCCGAGGACAAATGTTTGGGAAAGTGCTGGCCTTAATGTTCACCTTTGGAACAAAGAATGCAAAGACTTTTACCTCAAATGCCGTGCTGCTATTCTGGATGGGAATGCTGTCCCTCTCAGTGGAAACTAATGGCGCAAACAAATGAGGTTCTGCCAGCAAGCTCCCAAGCTCATTGTCCAGATGAACAAGGCTGCTCTTTCATTCTTCCAATCCGCACAGGCAGATTTCCTTATGCACCATCATCCTCAGGCTTAGATTGACAATTTGTATGCTTGTATAATTCCATTTTCTTCTATCACTGTGCATACTCACAGAAATTTTGAGCCATGGTTGACCATTCTATAGAAATCGGCCCCCCGCATGAAATCTCCAACACCTGTGCTTAATGCCTTCGTTTGTATCTGATACAGCGAAGGCGGCTCCTTTATTCCAGCTTGGCTTGTATAAGATACGGCGAAGTACATAAATTTCGAACACTCCACCATGATTGACCGTTCTCCCCACTTATACAAGATCTCCAACTCCTGCGCTTAATGCCTTCACTTGTATTTGATACAGAAAAGGCGGTGTCTTCACAGCTTTGCTTGTATATGATACAGCGAAGTCAGCTCCTTGTTTCCTTATTTTCCCTCATGGACCTTCATTTCTTCGCCACTATTCAACACCTTCGCTTGTATCTGATACAGCAAAGGCGACTCTTTATGATTGACCATTTTCAATACATCACTTCCTTGTACACGATTTCGAACCCCTACGCTCTATGCAACTGTAACAAATTATACAGGGGAAGCACGTTAATATCTCAAGAAAATGGACCTTCATTTCTTCGACACCTTCGCTTGTATCTGATACCGCGAAGCTGGCTGTTGTTACTCATTTACACCTGAATTATCTGAAGCCCATGAACGACATTACTTGTTTGCAGAGGAACTGTCTGTTACCCTCTGTTATCACTCCTTCATCATTTCTGGCGCGGA
>Ga0193743_1002483_pt1 | contig 13008 bp, 11 predicted proteins | sample L2c2metaG_FD_143038 | JGI IMG/M metagenome (GOLD analysis project Ga0193743, IMG submission 143038) | Soil microbial communities from a riparian zone of the East river system, Colorado, United States - L2c2 | ecosystem: Environmental > Terrestrial > Soil > Riparian zone | place: USA: East River... | reverse complement strand
ACCGCCATTTCAGCTTTCGTCTTAGTGATCCCAGTGCGGTTCACGACTTCGTTAATGATGTCTAATTTGATCAAAAAGCCTCCAGTGCGTTACGAAGTCAAGTGGCGCGGCTTGAGCACAGCGCGACGTCGGCACCCGATTCAGCCGCAATCTCAATGATAGGAAGGAGTTTAGCGTAAGTCAATGCATTCAGGGCCGAGGACCTCATACTGCCTGCGCCGGAAGAAACCACAGGTGGGATAAACTGCCGTACCAGTACATAGCGTAAACCGCCACTCAGAGCATTTTTTGCCTGACGGGCAGGCATAGCACTGAGTTTCTACCGCCACCAATGTTACAGATCCAGCTTAAATCTGTTTGTTAACAGTCAGTTAACGTTTCTTTCTTCGTTTGGCATCTAAATTGCACATTGTCCTCTTGGAATGGGAGTAAAAGAGGTATGAAATCGTTCCGAGTACTACTAGTCGAAGACAGTGCTAGCGACGTGCGCCTTTTTCGCGAAGCACTAAAGGAAACCAGTGGAATCATCCAATTGGCAGTAGTACAAGACGGCGTCCAAGCAACAGAGTATTTTCGCCAAGCCGAGGTTGGCCTGAAAGCGCGGCCGGATCTGGTCCTGCTCGACTGGAATCTTCCTTTTAAGGATGGCCGCGAGGTGCTAAGAGAGATCAAAGCCTCGACAACCCTCAAGCAGATTCCGGTTCTGATCATGACCAGTTCGAAGGCTGCGGACGATATCCGTTCTGCGTATAGCTTGAATGCAAACTGTTACCTTGCTAAGCCAAGCTCCCTGCCGGAATACATCGACGTAGCCAGATCGATTGAAGATTTCTGGTTTAAGACAGCGACACTGCCGGAGAATTTCCCGCGTTCCTACCGTGAGCAACACGCTCGCCTGGCGAGTTGAGCCGGACCGATTAGTTTTTCGGAAGCGCTTCCCGAGCTGCCTTGAGGGCGGCTTCATAATCCGGATGACTGCCTACTTCCTTCACGTATTCCACATGCTGCAGGGTATCCGAGGGGTCGAGCACGAAGATTGCGCGGCTTTCGATACGTAGGTCCGGAATGAGCGTCCCATAATTTTCACCGAACGACGCTGTTCTATGATCCGAGAGCATGCCGGCGTGGTTAATGCCAAAATTGCCACACCAGCGTTTCTGCGCGAAAGGCAAATCCATGCTGATGGTCAAAACCTTCACACCGTCCAACTTGCCCACTTCTTCTTCAAACCGTTGAGTTTGCGCGTCGCACACAGGCGTGTCGAGGGAAGGCACAACACTGAAAATGCGCACCTGGTTGCCCGTTTTTGCCAGGTTTACCGGCTGCAGAGAACTATCGATTACTTCAAAATCGGGAGCTTTTTCGCCGACCTGCAGCTCAGGGCCGGACAGAGGAAATGATTTCCCCATGAGCGAGGTCGCGCGCGACGATACTGTACTATTTGCCATCGGGGATCAGTGTACCAAGCATGGGGCAAAACCGTAAATAAAATAATCCTCCACTAGGCGATTATTTGAGGCAGTTCGCACGCAAAATTCCGGCATTCGTAAACCGTAATTCGGCCCTTCCGTTCAAGGCTTGCGAGGAAGGGTGAAACAGAGGCCAGATCGAGTGCGGCCGAGTCGTCCATCTCGAACAGCAGGCGGTAGGGGGCGAACTGTCTGGCGCGCTCCTCCAGCAGGACTTTCGCTTCGGGATCTTGGTCCCCGCTGCGAATGACAATCTGCTCTGGCTCGGATAACCAGCGGCCTAACGCCACCAACATCTGGGGCGCGATCGCCGGCTGTGCCTTGAGCTTAGGAGCGAATGCCCGCAAAGACCGTGTCGCCCGGTCGCGGAAGTTTTCATCACCTGTTATATGAGCCAAGCGCAGCAGCACGTCGGTCGCGACGGAATTGCCGGACGGTTCGGCACCATCGTAATCATCTTGCAGGCGCAACAGCAGATCCCCCACGTTTTCCTCGGTGCTGAAAAAGCCGCTTCCCTCCCGATTCTCGAACCGAGACAAACCCCGGTTGGCCAAATCCACCGCAGTGCGGAGATAACGGCTCTCTGAGGACGCTTCATAGAGATCAAGCAATGCTTGAGCAAAAAACGCGTAGTCGTCTAGAAACGCAGGTATTGCAGCTTCGCCATCGCAATAGCGGCGCGTGAGTTGCCCGCTCCCCGCGTCGTACATCCGAGTCATCAAAAAAGCGGCCGCTCGACGGGCTGCGGTCAGATAACGAGCCTCACCCAGGACGCGAAATCCTCTCGCCAAAGCCGATATATAGAGAGCATTCCAGGAAGTGAGTATCTTGTTGTCCAGGTGCGGACGGGGACGTCGGCTTCTCGCGGCTAAGAGAACTTTGGATGCCGCGCTCAGACGGTCTGCAAGCTCCGGAGCGGTTTCCGGACCTTCGTTGAACAGGATGTTCCGGCCCGTAAATTCGCCCTGCGGATCGTGTTCAACGTTTCCATCCGGTTTCACTCCGAAGTGATTGCAAAATAAGGTGGATTCCTTTCCTAATAGCTCCTCGATTTCGCGTTTTCGCCAGATGTAAAAAGAACCTTCGCCGGAGTGCTTGGGGTTTTCGGGATCGGGACTATCAGCATCTTCGGCGGAATAGAAACCGCCCTCCGCATCCGTGAGGTCGCGCTGGATGTAATCGAAAATCCCACGGGCCACAGTGGCGAACTGCTCGTCTCTGGTGATCTGAAATGCTTCCAGGTAGGAAATGGCCAGTTGAGCCTGATCGTAGAGCATTTTTTCAAAATGCGGCACGAACCAATGCTCGTCGACCGAATAGCGGTGGAAGCCTCCTCCTAAGTGATCGTGCATGCCCCCGGCCGCCATGGCGCGCAGCGTGGTCAAAACCATATCTAACGCTTCATCATTGCCTCTTAAATGATAGTAAGCAAGCAAGTAGTTCAACACCACAGGACGCGGAAATTTAGGTGCATTTCCAAATCCGCCGAGTACCGGGTCAAAGGACCGGCGGAAATATTGGAAGCCCGAATCGAACAGTTCAGCATTTGGCTCAAGCGAAGCTTTTGCCGGCGCGGCCATGGAGCGAAGTTGTTCGGCGATGTTGTTGCCGGAAACTTCCACTTTGTCGCGGTCCTGTTTCCAGGCCTGGGCAAGATGCGCCAGCAAATCGCGAAATCCAGGGCGGCCGTAGCGGGAGCCAGGTGGAAAGTAGGTCCCCCCGAAGAACGGTTTCAGCTCCGGCGTCAGGAAAACCGACATGGGCCAGCCGCCGCTTCCGGTGGAAGACTGAATGAACAGCATATAGATGCGATCCACGTCGGGGCGCTCCTCGCGGTCTACTTTCACGGGAACAAAATCGCGATTCAAAATCTCCGCCACCTGCACGTCTTCGAACGACTCGTGCGCCATGACGTGGCACCAATGGCAGGTGGAATAGCCGATAGAAAGGAAAATCGGCTTGTCTTCCAGGCGCGCTTTCTCGAAAGCGGCTTGGCCCCATGGTAGCCAGTCGACGGGGTTGTGTGCGTGTTGCCGAAGGTAAGGGCTCTTCTCCCGAATCAGCGCGTTTGTGTGCATCCCTGCCCTATTGGCGCCCTATTGGCCTTTTGGGGATGCAGCCAGACGGGCGCCCTTTGAACCGCGCGTGGCGGCGGCTCCGCCCTGCGAGAGAAGCTCTTCAATGTGCTCGCGCATGGTCGTTTCGCTCATCTGCTTCTCCCATTCCGGCCCGCTGGTGGCGGGGGTCTGGTAGCGGACAAATCCCTTCTTATCAATCAGAACCATTTGCGGAACCACCATGCGGTCCATGATGCTGAATCCCATAAAGGACATCATCTGCTCTTGCGGCAGAAAGCCGACCGGGAATTCCGCGCCATAGGTGTTGGCAAATGCCGAGACTTGCTCGCTGGCCGACTCTGCGCTGGTATTGTTCGCCAACACGTTGATGGCGAGATCGATGGCCTGAAAACCGCGGCTCCCGTAGTCGTGCTGGAATTTGGTCATGACTTTCGCGGCCGCCTGGCAGTGGGGGCAGGTGGTCATGATGAATTCGATGGCAACCACCTTGCCGCGAAATTGACTCAACAGCTTAGGCCCCACTCCTGGAAGAGTGAACGCCAGTTCCGGGGCCTTGCGCTGCGCTGGACTGTCGCCGGCAAAAAGACTGCCCACGCTGAGAGCGAGCATGAGGAAGAGACTACAAGTTTTGTTCACGTTAGAGCCTTCCCTCACAGTTTACTCGCATATTGGCCGGCACTGGTTTCTGCCGATTGCTTCCGGCATCCTATTGCGGTATGACTGAGGGTGGCTGTGAACTCTGCCGATAGGATTCCGAACGTGAACCGAAGACAATTTAACCTGAGCGCCTTAGCCGCATTGGGCCTCCCCGCAGGCCGTTCTTTTGCGGAGACTTTCGACTATCCGTGGAAGCTGGGCATCATCACCGACGAGGTCGATTTCGACCTCGACCGGACGCTCAAGAGCTTCTATCCGAAATACGGGCTGAAGTGGGCGGAGATCCGCGAAATTTCCTTCGACGGCAAGCGCAACTATGTTTACCGCGATGCCTCGCCCAGCCAGCTGAAAAAAATCTGGCAGCAGCTCGACAATGCCGGCGTCAAAGTATCCGTGCTGGATACGGGCGTGTATAAGATCGCGCTGCCGGGGACCACTCTGGCGGGCAGCAACGCGAAAGACCTGCATGCCGCGACAGGAGATTATGGCCGGCAGCTCGAAAATTTGAAACGCGCGGCGGATGCGGCGCATGCGTTAGGCACAGACCGGCTTCGTATTTTCACCTTTAAGCGCGTGGTGAATCCGGACGAGATTTTCGACCGCATCGTGGACGAACTTCACAAAGCGCTGGTGGTCGCCAAGCAGCAGGACGTCACGCTGGTGGTGGAAAACGAATTTGATTGCAACACCGGTACCGGAAGCGAGACGGGTAAGCTCTTCCGGGCTATTGCGGACCGGCGGCTCATGCATAATTGGGACCCCGGCAACTGCGATGAGGCGGGCGAGCAGCCGTTCCCCAAAGCTTGGGATATGCTAGATCACAGCCGGATTAGCCACATCCATTTGAAGGATTCCACCGGCAAATCCTGGAAGCCGATTGGCGGCGGGGATATCGACTTCGCAGGCCAGTTCGCAGCGTTGAAGAAGATGAAGTACACGGGAACCATGTCGCTCGAAACGCACTACAGCAACGCCGCGAAAGACCGCTATACGTCGAGTGAAGAATCCATGGACGGCCTCATGCGCGTCCTCAAAAAGGTCTAAAAGGAACGATCATGCAGAACCAACCCGGAGAGAATAATGTCGATCAGCCTGAACGCCGCAGCTTCTTGAAAACGACCGTAGGCGCGGCCGGCTTAGCCACAGTGGCTTCAGCGAAAAAGATTCTTGGAGCGAATGACCGGGTTCGCGTCGCCGTCGTAGGCGTGCGCGGCCGGGGCTGGAACCATGTAGAGGGTTACAAGGCGAATCCCAATGTCGAGCTGGCCTATTTTTGCGACATTGATGAAAACATTCTGCGCAGCCGCTTAGCCGACGCGGAGAAGATGGGCATACCGAAGCCGAAGACGGAAGTGGATATCCGCAAAGTTCTGGAAGATAAGAATGTGGACGCGGTTTCCATCGCCACGCCGAACCACTGGCATTCGCTGATGGGCATTTGGGCGGCGCAAGCAGGCAAGGATATCTATATCGAAAAGCCGTGTTCGCACAACTGGTGGGAGGGCCGCCAGTTGGTGAAGGCCATCGAGAAATACAAAGTCATCTGCCAGCACGGCAGCCAGTGCCGCTCCAGCGCCGCCATTCTCGAAGCCATGGACGCCATGCAGTCCGGCGTGATCGGAAACGTCTACATGGCGCGCGGGCTCTGTTACAAGTGGCGCGAGACCATCGGGCATGCGGCGGAAGCTCAGGTGCCACCCGGAGTGCATTACGATTTATGGACCGGACCGGCGCCCATGAAGCCATTTACCAAAAATCGCTTCCATTACAACTGGCATTGGATTTGGGACACAGGCAACGGCGACCTGGGCAATCAGGGCATTCATGAATTGGATCTGGCGCGCTGGGGCCTGGGCGTGGAACTCCCCACGAAAGTCACCGCTGTGGGCGGACATTTTCTGTTCGATGACGATCAGCAGACGCCAAACGTGCTGACGGTTGTGTATGAATTCAGAACGCCAGACGGCAAGATCAAGATGATGAATTTTGAAGTGCGCGGCTGGATGACGAACCACGAAGCGGGCATCGGCACGACTGCGTTCGCGGGCGGCGGAGTGCCCGAAGCCGGCCTGAAGGCAAGCGCGGGGGAATCAAAGAAATCGTCCCCGCTGGGACCGGCATCCGGCAAACCTGCCACCATCGGCAATTTGTACTACGGTTCGAAGGGTTATCTGGCGATTTCGAATTACGATTCCTATAAGACTTTCCTAGGACCCGACGAAGAGGCCGGTCCCTCCAAAACCGCGCCGGTGCAGTTTGAGCATTTCAACAACTTTATCGAATGTGTGAAGAGCCGCAAAGCGGAAAACATACATGCACCGATTCGCGAGGGCTATCTCTCCTCGTCGCTGGTTCACCTGGCCAACGCTTCGTACCGCTTGGGCAGAACTATCCATTTCGATCCGCAAACGGAAGCGGTGGTGGGCGATTCGGAGGCCGCCAAATTGCTGCACGGCGAATACCGCGCTCCGTACGTTGTTCCCGATAAGGTGTAGCTCGACCTTTCTTGCAGCTAGACCGGGGGGCGGGTGCATCCCAAATCTATAATCTATGACAAACAAGAAGGTAGCGCTGGTCACGGGCGCGAACAAGGGTTTAGGCCTGGAGATCGCAAAGCAGTTGGCGGCGCAGGGCATTCTGGTTGTGCTGGGCGCGCGCGATAACGCCAAGGCGGCGCAGGCGGCGGACAAACTGCGCGCCGAAGGCCTGGATGTGCATCCGGCCAAGATCGATATTACGAGCGCGGACGATATAGCCAAAATCCCCGAGTTTCTGAAGAGCAATTTCGGACGGCTGGACATATTAGTGAACAACGCGGGCGTCGGCACGGCCGGCCGCGAGCACACGGTGGAATTGATGCGTGAGGTATTCGAAACCAATGTCTTCGGTCAATACGCGCTCACGCAAGCGCTGCTGCCCCTGCTGAAGGCCAGCCCGGCGGGACGCATCGTCAATCAGTCAAGCATATTGGGCTCCCTCAGTTTCATGAGCAGCGGACAAGCTGGTGGCGATTTCATCGAGCCGGCTTATGCTTCTTCGAAGGCGGCGCTAAATATGCTGACCGTAATACAGGCCGCTCTATTGAAGGACACCAAGGTGAAGGTGAACTCCGCGCATCCCGGGTGGGTCAAGACCGACATGGGCGGCAGCGATGCTCCGCTCGAGATTCCCGAGGGCGCAAAGACAGCCGTGGCGCTGGCTACGCTTCCCGGCGATGGCCCGACCGGCACTTACACGCACCTGGGCGAAACGCTGCCGTGGTAGTTTTTTGAGCAACTAAAGCGCGCCGGAATTCGTCTCCCAAACGCGCTCTCTTCACGCAGTAGAACCACAGTAGAAACCTGGCCTGGCCCGCGCAGGGCCTCCACTTCAAGCAGCATGTTAGGTTAGATCAACCCGGCGATATGAAGATTCGTGGCATTTGCTTCGCGATTCTGCCCTGTCTGGCGCTGTTCAGCGCAGTGTGCGCGGCCGTGCGGCAGCCCGATCCGGAATCTCTGCCCGACGATGCCAGTCAAGTGGGCAAACGAACCTCCCGCAAAGCGCAGCAAGCGGGAGTTTTTCGTGAATACCCGGCCTGGGAATACAACGATTTCCCTCTTCCGCCCGATTTCAAAACGCCCGGCGAATGGGTATTTGCGCGCTTCATGTATCGCGGGGTTCCCACCTGGCGGGGGCGCGGCCTGAATTGGACCATTGATTATCCACGCTCCGACCGGCATCTTTCCGCCGCCGTCAGACGTCTCACTCGTATTGACGCACGATCCGTAGAGGAGCCGGTTGCAGCCGAGGATGCGGACGACATTTACAATTGGCCGTGGCTGTACGGAGTGGAAGTGGGGCACTGGGACCTCACGGACTTCGAAGCCGCCAAGCTCCGCGATTTCCTGCTGCGCGGCGGGTTTTTTATGTGCGACGATTTTCACGGCACGGTGGAATGGGAGACTTTTGTGGCCAGCATGCAGCGGGTGTTTCCGGACCGCCCCATCGTGGACCTGCCCAACAGCGACCCCATTTTTCACGCCGTATATGATCTGGACGACCGCTACCAAGTGCCGGGCGCGCAATTCCTATATACTGGCCGCTCGGCCGAGAAAGACGGCTTCGATGCGCGCTGGCGAGGCATTTATGACGACAAGGGCCGTCTCATGGTTGCGATTTGCCACAACATGGATCTGGGCGATTCCTGGGAACACGCCGACGACCCCGAATATCCGGAGAAGTTTTCCGCGCTAGGTTTTCGGATCGGGGTCAACTACCTGACTTACGCGATGACTCACTAAGCCAAATTCATTAATCCCCCACATCACATGTTCGAGTTTCTTTTCAAATATCCGTTCAGCGTATTTGCCAAAGGGACTTTTGTGCTCCTGGGTTCCTGGCCCCGCTGGATCTTGATAGTAGGAATCATCGCGGCAGCGGCGGCATTAGCCGTATTCGCGTTGCGCAAGCGCGAGCAGTTCACGCCGGCACTACGGGGCGGACGCGCGGTTGTGCTGTGGCTGCTGCAATCGGCCTTACTCGCTACGCTGCTTTTCCTCTTATGGCAGCCGGCAATTTCGGTTACCGCGCTCAAGCCGCAGCAAAACATTATCGCCGTGGTAGTGGACGGCAGCAACAGCATGGGCATACAGGAGAACGGTATCTCACGGGAGCAGGCCGCCCGCAAGCTGCTCGACAAAGGCTTGCTGAAGGATCTGCAGGGGCGCTTTCAAGTGCGCTTGTACCGCTTGGGCGCGGGCGTTGAACGCGTTACCGATACGAACCAATTGAATGCCTCGCAGGCATCCACGCAAATCGGCAAAGGTTTGCGCCAACTGGCGGACGAAGCAGCCACGCTTCCCATTGGCGCGGTGGTGCTGATGAGCGATGGCGCGGATAATTCGGGGGGCGTGGGGCTGGACACTTTGTCCGAACTGCGGCGGCGGCGCTTGCCCGTGAACACCGTCGGCATCGGAAACCGCGAGATTTCAAACGACATCGAACTGGAAGGCGTGGACGTGCCCGCCAAAACGCTGGAAGGTTCCAGGCTGCAGGCGCGCGTGACGATCCGGCAAAATGGTTTTAGCGGCAAGCGTGCGCGGCTGACGTTGAGCGGCAGCTCCGGGGTGCTGGCCAGCCGGAACGTGGAATTGAAAAGTTCGCCCGAACAGGTAGAGACAATCGAATTCAGCGCAGGCAAGCGCGGCGTGATGAACCTGGCGGCGAAACTCGATCCTTTACCGGGCGAGACCAACGCGTTGAACAACCAGTTGACGCGCGTGCTTTCGGTGGATAACACCAAACACCGCATTCTCTACGTCGAAGGCGAACCGCGCTGGGAATATAAGTTCATCCGGCGCGCCGTGGAGGATGATCCGGCCATCGAAGTCGTCTCCATGCTGCGTACCACGCAAAACAAGATCTACCGGCAAGGCATAGCAAATCCGAACGAACTGGTGGATGGCTTCCCCGATAAGCCGGAGCAGTTATTCGAGTATCAGGGCCTGATTCTGGGCAGCGTGGAGCAATCGTTCTTTAGCCTGGCGCAACGGCAGATGATTGAAGATTTCGCCAACCGGCGCGGCGGCGGCTTATTGCTGCTGGGCGGCCGCTACTCGCTGGCTGACGGCGGTTACAATGTGGCTCCGTTTTCTCAATTGCTGCCGGTGACGCTGCCGACGCGCAAGAACACGTTTCAACGCAGCTTTGTGGCCGCGGAGTTGACGGACGCGGGCAAATCGAGATGACCCCGAGAAGAGCAACCAGCACTGGGAAATTCTGCCTTACCTGGCGAATTATCAGGACCCGGGAACACCTAAACCAGGCGCGGTGGTGCTGGCAAGGGTGGATGCCGGAGGGACGCGTTTGCCCCTGCTGATCACGGAAAACTACGGGCGCGGCCGTACCGCCGTGTTCGCCACGGGAGGCAGCTGGCGCTGGCGCATGCAGCAGCCTTTGGGCGACAACAGCCAGGAAACATTCTGGCGGCAACTGTTGCGCTGGGTGGGCGGGAGCTCGCCGTCGCGCGTGGTGGCTTCTACTCCCAACGCGCAGCTCGAAGACGATGGCCGCATGCAGCTCCGCGCGGAAGTGCGCGACGAGAAGTATCTGCCGGCCGGCGATGCCAGCGTGCAAGCGAACGTGATTGGGCCGGACGGCGCATCGCAGACCGTGCAGTTGCGGCCCGAACCGCTCGCTCCAGGCGTCTACGCAGCCGAATGGAACGCCGCTCAACCTGGCTCTTACGTGGCGGAAGTAACTGCCCGGCAAGGAGCCAAGCCGCTGGGCAAAGATGTATTTACATTCAGGCGCGAAGACGGCGCAGCCGAGAATTTTCATCGCGAACAAAATCGCGATCTACTGCAAAAGCTGTCGGATGAAACGGGAGGCCGTTACTACACGCCGCGGAACGCCGGCCAGCTGAGCAAGGAAATCGCCTATTCGGAATCCGGCGTGACGGCGCGTGAGATGAAAGACTTGTGGGATATGCCGGCGGTGTTCCTGCTCTTGCTGGCGTTCCGCTCCACGGAATGGCTGCTGCGCCGGAAGTGGGGTGTGGTTTGAGGGGAATGGTTTGAGGAACGCGATTTGATATGAAATTCGTTTGCCTGCTGCTACTTTGCGCGTGCAGCCTTCCGGCCGCCGATTACTACCTGACCGTGGCGGGGCTGGGCGGCGAACCCGAGTATGAGGCGCAGTTTGTCAAATGGGCTTCAGATTTGGACCGCGAACTGAAAGCAAACGGGCCCGATGCGCATGTGGTCACACTCAGCGGAGCTGCGGCGACGCGGGTGCGGATCCAGCAAACCATGGCGGGACTTGCCGCCGATATCAAGGCGACCGATACCTTCGCGCTGTTCCTGATCGGCCACGGGTCCTATGACGAGACCGACTACAAGTTCAACTTGCCGGGCCCGGACATCACCGCAGCCGAACTCGCCGCTCTCCTGGACCGGATACCTGCTCACCGCCAACTGATCGTCAATATGACGAGCTGCAGCGGAGCGTCCCTGGCGGCGCTGGCGAAGAGAGACCGCGTGGTCATCACGGCCACGAAAACCGGTACGGAAAAGAATGCTCCGGTCTTTGCGCGCTATTGGGTGGATGCCTTGCGCGACCCGGCCGCCGACACCGACAAGAATGGAACCACTTCGGCGCTGGAGGCCTTCCGCTACACCGAACGCAAAACCGCGACTTACTTCGAATCGGAGAAACTGCTCGCGACAGAGCACCCGCTGCTGACGGACACCGGCAAAGCCAACGCTGTGCGCGATCCAAAACCCGAAAACGGTCACGGGTTGGTGGCGGCGTCCTTTGCGTTGATTCGTCCACAAACCGAAACCGCAAAGGCGGCGAATCCGGAAAAACAGCGGCTGCTCAGCAAGAAGGAAGATCTGGAAGCCAGAATCGACCGCTTGAAGTATCAAAAGGCGGCGATGGAGGCAAACGAGTATAAGCAGCAGCTGACTTCTTTATTATTGGAATTAGCACGCACGCAATCGGAGATCGACAAATGAAGCCGTCGTTCTTACTTCTCGCAGCGCTGGCATCGGGGTTTGCCTCAGGTGCGCCGGTGGACACGTGCAAAGATCTGCGTCATCACGGCAAACTCGCCGAAGCCCAAACCTGTTTCAACGGACTGCTGCGCAACTCCGATCCGTTCGTACGCGCGGAAGGCTACTGGGGCATGCAGCAATGGCAGGAGGCCAACAACGAGTTTCGCGCCGCGGATAAAAGCAACGCCTCCGTGCTGGTGAAGACGGAGTGGGGCGGCCTGATGCTGGACCATTACCAACCCGAATCCGCTGCGCCGCTCTTTGCGGAAGCGCTCGAAATCGACCCCAATTATGCACCGGCCTACCTGGGCATGGCGCGCGTGGCCGCGCAGCGCTATGACAAGAAAGCGCTCGATCTGGCCCGGCAAGCGCTCGAGCACGATCCCAAGCTATACCAGGCGCATGAGTTGATGGCTTATCTGGCGCTCGAAGACAGCAATCCCAAGCTAGCCGCGGAAGAAGCACAAAAAGCGCTGTCGATTTCCAGCGAAGCGCTCGATGGCATGGCAGTGCTGGCGTCCATGGACTGGCTCGACGATAAAGTGCCGTCCCCCTGGATGGAGCGCATCCTCAAAATCAATCCGGCTTACGGCGAGGCATACGCCACGGGCGCTCATTTCTTTGAAATCAACCGCCGCTATGAACTGGCGATCGACTATTACCGCAAGGCGCTGGAGCTGAACGGTAAGCTTTGGGCCGCGCGTTCCCAGCTTGGCCAGAATCTGCTGCGGGTGGGTAACGAAACCGAGGCGAAAACGCAGTTCGATCGCTGCTATGAGGCGCACTACCGCGATGCGATCACCAAGAATTCGCTGCAACTGCTCGATAGCCTGGGCAACTTTGAAACTTTCAAAACGCCCACTACCGAGTTGATGCTGAATAAGAAGGAATCAGCGCTGTTGCGGCCCTACATCGAAGCCGAATTGCAGCGCGCCATAACCACCTACGATCGCAAATATAAGATGAAGCTGACTGGTCCGGTCCGGCTGGAAGTCTATCCGAACCACGAGGATTTCATTGTGCGCACGATGGGCCTGCCCGGACAGGGAGGCTTGTTGGGCGTGACGTTCGGCCTGGTGGTGGCCATGGATAGCCCGTCGGCGCGTTCGCCCGGTTCGTTCAACTGGGCCAGCACCATGTGGCACGAACTCAGTCACGTCTATATACTCACCGCAACGCATCACCTGGTGCCGCGCTGGTTTACCGAGGGTTTGGCGGTGCATGAGGAAGGCGCGGCATCGCCGGATTGGGGCGATCGTCTGAGTC
>Ga0193743_1002482_pt1 | contig 13010 bp, 20 predicted proteins | sample L2c2metaG_FD_143038 | JGI IMG/M metagenome (GOLD analysis project Ga0193743, IMG submission 143038) | Soil microbial communities from a riparian zone of the East river system, Colorado, United States - L2c2 | ecosystem: Environmental > Terrestrial > Soil > Riparian zone | place: USA: East River... | reverse complement strand
AACTTTTTTATGGCAGAGGACCCACCAGCATTTGGGGTAATATACACCCTCAAATATTTTCAGAATTTTAACTAATTTATTGGAGGCTACAGATCAAAATAATCGAAATTGATCGGCTTAGCTGGTGGCATCACTACTATCATGCCTCAAAACAGAACATTGATCCCAATGCATGAATTCATTTTCTCATGCACTTTGGAAGCCATTGTAATCAATTCCAAAAAGCAGATGATTTCTGATCATGAGCTGCATAGGAGTGTGGTACAAAAGGCAGGGAAATCTGTTTGTATTCCAATCTAAAATGAATAAAGATGATGGGGTTGAGTCTTAATTGGCTTGGGTATCCTTTGTCGGATTCCGTGAACAACTTGAGCACAAAACTGAGGTAGTTGATCAAGAACTGCAGTTTTTAAGGGATTGCACCTCCCATGACTAAATTCGTGCCAATCATTCTCATTGGATTGAAGGAGTAATTTAAATTGACTGGATTTTGACCTGCGTTTAAGTTCAATGTTGTTGACGATTTGCAGTGGTTTGCCAGACATAGAGGAGTTAGCCCACAGTTGTCAAATGAGAAATTTTATCTGACCTTTGACTTGTATTGATTTACCCAAAGTCGGATATGTCGGCGGGCCATGAGAAATAACTTCCGAGGGGGTAGCCGTAGTAAATGAGTGTGAGAATATAAAAAAACGGTCATCACACCGGACGCGACCAGTATAGTGCCCATGACCAGGCTCTCGCAGCTCAATGCCATACCCTGAACTTTTCAATTCCACTTTTAAGGAAAATTGGGCTGAGCATGGGGGTGCAATGTTGACTGACTGTGACATACATCAGCTGGTGTCAAGATTCAATGTCGAGGTTCAAGAAGAGGCTTCTGTCGTCTTACATTACATCTGGAGAGACGACCCCGCGAAGTCCTCTAATTTGTCGGCTTGTATCAGCGCTCTTACCGAAGATGAAGAACTCTATCGAGTATTGAAAACAGCTCATGCTCATGGAGTGTATGATGTGGTTCGTAAATGGGAAAGTAGTGCGTATTCGTCACCATTTTATTCTACACGGCAAATTTACTTAACAGAATGACCTTATCTGAACAGCAATACCATTGCCACTGTCGGCATCCCAAGATACAGCAGTGAAGGCTGACGTTCATAGATTCTTGACTGAACTGCAACCGACAATACGGAGACTAGTCGTCGGCGACATTGTCCTTCCAACATGGTCACCTTCCGGTGTATATCAGGAGCCAGAAACTATCGCTCATTTGAATTCCCTCAAAATACCATCTCTCAAAGGAAAGCCTAACTTGCTCCTCCATGACCTAGGCAGTTTTACCCGTGACGTCCTACTAGAAAGACGATTGAGGAATATTTTCATGCCAAATAATCACACGTTGGTAATTTCTGGAAAATTTCCCAGTCATCTCTGTTAATTCATTTAATTAGATTTCTCGTCAATACTTCCGGTTCCGGTAAGACCAGGCTTTTATTGGAAGGCCTTTGTGAGAACTGGGGTTTCTACTTTACATCCCTCGTTGATTCCAGCCTTCTTGGCTCGAGCGATGTTCAAAACAGTATTCAAACACATGTCCCCGACTCCCCGAGCTTCCGCCGTGTCCTTCCTCTATCAAGCTCCCCTGCCTATGAAGTTGCTCTAAAAACGAATCGTGAGATAGCCAGTCGAATATTTCGACAGATATTTCTTGCCCGTCTTATGGTCTTCAATCTGTTCGCTGACTCCATGGGCAACCATATCAAGGAAAATCCCGAGTTAGACGACGCTGATCCACATATTTACAAAGCACGCTGGCTACTCCTCCAACTTCAACCATCTTTCGTTCATCCACAGGTCTGGGACGTGTTTGATGAGCTGTCTTGCAAGTTGTCAGGTGCTTCAGACAGCTTCATAAATACGACAACCAAAACTCTTTTAAGCACCATTCGCAGTAATCTATCCTTGGCGGTGCAGCCAGGAAACCCTACAACAGTCCTGCAATTGTCAACTGCTGAAACCGCCCAAACACCCTTATTTTGCGTGCTCGATGAAGCGCAGTACGCCGCAACCCAACACAACTCGTCATTTCGTTCTGACCAGAACGGATCCTATCGTCCAATCCTCCGTGAAATTGTCAGAGCTTGGGAGGGACAATCATTTGGACAAGGAGTTTTTATGGTCGTTGCCGGTACTGGCATTTCGAAGGATGTCGTAGACCAGGCAATGGCTTCGGCTATCATGAAAGATTCTCGATATCGATGGTGTTCTGACACGGGCGCTTTCGACCTTCAGGATGTTCAAAAATGCTACTTGCGAAAATACCTCCCCCAAAGTCTTCTGCAAACCGATGCGGGGGCACGATTGCTCGAGCGAGTATGGTACTGGTTGCATGGGAGGTATGTCTGCTTTTCATGTTTTCCTGACCATTGGAAAATGACAGGCTCTTAGGCATCGTTTCACAGCTGGCTATGTCTCTGAGCTTCTCATCAACGGTTTCAAACGGCCTCATGGTTTACTCAACGCATACGTTCAACATTTCACAGATTTCAACATCACTGATGCTTCGACATTTGTCGAAGAAGAAGGCTCCGATGCGTTACCCTTACTTTCCCATTACAAGCTTGATTTTTCGAAACTGATGAAAAGTTTGTCAAGTGAACCTAAAAGTGTTCAGCGACTAACTCTATGAACGTAGACACCGACATGCTCACTACCATCCACCAACTCACTACTCATTACCTCATGCGATCTGCTCTTCCCCGTACCCTTGGCAAGGACGAAGCGACCTATGTCGAATACGGCTTCGCCCGCTTTGTCGATGCAGAAACGAAAACAGTTGCGGTTGACGAACCTCTTGTTCTCCTGGCTGCTACGCATTGGATCAACGCCAATCATCGGACGAGCTACAAATCCTTTGCTAAGGAGATCAAAATCAACGATCGAGACTCAAATGGCTTCGAGAATTATATAGCCTTCTGCATCGATATGATATTCTCCTCTAAACGACGCTTAAACGAAGTCTTCTCGTTTGATGGGTCTACTCCCAGTTGGTGTCATCTCGAAGCTGAACTCGTTTCTCTTCAAAGAACAGTCCTCGATGATATAGAACAAAGCCCCGTTCGCCACTTTGCTTCCTCTGGCTCGTCCGTCAATCTTGGAATCAACGCAACATCTCTCGACGCAACCTCTGAATGGCTAGAGCACCGTTCGCACAGCCCGATATGCTTCCCTCATTTGTCGATGGGTCCCGATCTTATATTTCTTCTTAGACTTTCGGATGGCTCTCTGATTTGGGTAGCACTGCAAGCCAAGTACTCTAAAGGCAGAGATGGTTCACTATCAAGACTATTCCTACGTCAAGCATTGCGCAGCGTGACACCCTGTAATTTCTTCCTAGACAAAGTGAGCATCCTTGCCTCGCATATGGAAAACCATCTGAGCTTGACGCCTTGATTGTGATGAAAAAAGGATGGTAAAGTCTTTTCACCTGCTAGCCATCCAAATCTGGTGGATGAGACCAACAGCCGTCTCCTGGCACTTCCAAATCGACGGACTGATGCGGGAAAATATAGCCTTCTGCGTGTTGTTGCATCTTTTCCTGCACAGACTAAGCTGAAACGGTGTTCGGAAGAAGATCCAGACAAGGAAGGGCACCCCGTTGCTAGCCTGGACATGTCTTTAGTGAAACAAGTAACAAGAAAACTTCCTCCGATTGATTTTCTCCAAAGACTAGAAGATCCTTCACAGAAAGAGGGAAAACGGAAACGAGGCGCTGACAATACTAGGACTACCAGATACCAAACCAAAAAGCTCAGACTAAATTAATGAGCCACCATTTTTCGACCATATAGATAGATATGATCTTATACATACTTTTTGGAATCTGTATTAATTCGGACATGGTTATGGGAGTGAAAACAGCTCAATAAATAAGCATAGATCCGTTGAGCAGAGGGAGGATACATAATTACATGGGGTTTCGTGATATCCTTGTCATATCATTTCGAACTGTACAAAATGTTTCAAACGTTCCGCATAAAACAACACTCTTTCACCACTCGAGTTACGTGAAGTGGTCCTTGAAATGGGTCTGTAAAACGAGTTTCTCCATCTCCGTCAATTTTCTACCATCATGTCCAGGCGGGAGTCGATCCAAGACATCTCTGATCATCTCAAATGACCAGGATGAGATAGCCCGCAGAAAGTCTGTGTTGGTACATCCAAAGTCAATGAAGGAGTCCATCAGATGGGTCATAGGAGGCATCGAAGCTTCGAGAAACTCGTAAATGGCGCGATATTGGATGGGATGCTTTGTGGAACTTGAAGGACTTGGGGTTACTTCAGGCGTGGTGTCCTTCAGGGGTTCGTTTGATCGCGAGAATGTTGACGACGAAGAGACAGACTGTGACATCCCAGGGTTTTCCGCAAGGTTATCATGTTGACTAGATCCAAATTCAAGTTCCTTCCAAAGTCTTACATCAAGATAGTGGAGCACTTGAGAAGAATTCGATCACATACTTGGATGGGCTTAGAGGCGAGTTCCGGTGTACCAGCTTGGCTTCGCTGGTCCTTTTGTTTACCGCGCATGATGCGTGAACGCGGTACTGTCGCGCGTTGCTGACTTTGGTTTTTTTGTTTTTTAAGCTGAAAACGTCGAGCCGTATGCATGTGAAATGCCAGACGGATAGCAAAGTATAGTCGTTTCTCGCTCTCTTCCGTTGCAAATATGTCGGGATATTGTTCTTTGAGCTGTGAGATGTGATTGTATGGGTGGGGGGGTGAGGGGGGAAGATTTTAGCTTAATAATGCCTAGAAAGAAATATGACTTACTTCAGCTTCTATACTATCCAGCCCTTCTCGTTGTTCAGAAGATGTGCGCTTTACATCTAGGTATTTTGCGACCAAGTGCATTATGTTCGCCTGATTAAACCCCCCCCCCCTCTTTTCAGTATCTAGAGTTTGAGAACTTGGAATGATGATTGATTTGCTTACTTTAAGAAGGTTGTAGACGCGATCGTCACTTTGAAGCTGTAGGAGAGATCGAAACTGGGAGAAGGGGGACTAGGTAATGGATTTAGGGATCGGTAAGGGTGCCCAGCTCACTTGTACTTACCGGTGCTGTTTTACCGTTGACATATCCAAACAGGTTCGGTTGTCGATAATAACCAGCTGTCATCGAAATGATTGGCCTTGAAGGACTTGAATAAGATGTAAAAGGGCTTACGCATTGAAGGTATTCCTGAAGACGCTGGTTTGTTGAAGTTCAAGTTCAAGTCACGACATCGCGAATCGCGATCCAAATTAAAGCGCGTCTGTCACGTGGTTGAAAACTGATCTAAGCAGCTGTAATCACACTATCACCCTTGCGTTCACAATAAGAGTTCTCGTGTCATATTCAAAGGGGTAGGGAGGATAAACGAAGAGAGAAACAGATTAAACGTAGGAAAGGGATGAACTAGGGGAATCGTCCAACACCACATATTTCGAATCATTCAATCGCGTCGCCAACAATTGAAATGTTTCCTAAAAGAAGGGGCAAACAAAGTAAAAAGGACAACGGGCCTAAGTTGAGAGATAAAAGGGAAAAGGATCGGAGGAAAGGACGCCAACAATTCTTTAAGAAAGAAACCATGAAAGGCCTTTAACGACAAATAGCCGCAAAACAAGCTACATTCACAGAAGGAGGAAATCTGAGGTCTGTTATGTGTTGCATTTGTCCAACATCTCCACTGTCACCTGATTGAGCCTTCTTGAGTCATAAAGCAGAACGGAACCATAGCTTTTCCGAGTCCATGAGTCCGCAATGAGTCAGTCCCATCATCAGCTGTGATAAAACCAGCACTGATCCGTCCATCTGCCATCTGAGGGTACTGTACCGAGCAAGCTTGGAAGTTCAGGACCGATTTGGAACAGAAGATCTATGTTATCTAGTCTGTTGGATGTATTGTCGACGGTAAGAGTCTGAACGCGAGGATGAGATGACATGAGATTAGAAATGAGGAAGATAGTAGGCACCTTCATTGATTATCACGGATCTGCGTCCAGCTTTTCTCCTCGAGCCAAAACACGAACGACCCTGTTGGGTTGAGATATCATCCCCATCATGGCCATGACGGCAGGAGGGCGTTCCACCAACCCCGATTTCGCAACAACGTGATCACTTCCAGAAGGCCTGCGGTTTCTGTTGGAACCGTGAGAAGGATGTGAACGTTTTGGCCGATCTTCTTCGTCCCGGCCAGGAAGAGCAGGGTTGACCTCCAGAAGTTGGATCTTAGCTTTTTTGCCCCAGGAGGCAACAAGTATACCAACAGACCGAACTTCGTGCTTGTTGGCGTGGGGAACAGTGGGCGCGGGTAAGGGGACAGGTGCCAGGGGCGGTTCAGCACCCACCGACATGTCGGCAAGCTTCAGGGAAATGGACTGGGGGGAGAGATTCGGAGCCGAAGAGAGAACCGCCAAAACGACCTTGTGGGGCTTTGGTTCATCATTGTTGGGAGTAGACTTATCATCGAAGCTTCGCCTATCGCTCGCCTTCAACTCTTCCTCGGGATGTTCGGTTTCCCAGAGAGAGCAACAGATAATCCGACGGACCCATTCCGGACATGAATTGGGGTTGGACTCAGTGGCATCCTCGAAGGCGATCTTGTCCCATAAGACGAAAGCATCATCTCGCTGAACCCGGATGCGAGGGTTGGTTCCAACCTGAGCTTCCAGAATGCGAGAAGCTGAACGAGCCTTTTGGGCAAGTAACGAAGACCCTTTCTTCAATAAATCCAGGGTATTAAGGGCTATTGTTAATTTGTCAGCCTTGGTGATGGTTACAGGTGGCACAGAGTATTACCTTCAAGAGGAACTATGACAACCTCTTGCCTGCCATCCCTGCACCACTTTTTAACTTGATAGAGGGCGTGGATGAGGACACTTGCATCAACCACGATTATATCTGCATCCTTCTCTCGTTTATCTTCTGCGGAAGTACGCCTCGCGCTAGGACTGGCGGTAGTGGTTCTATCGGAAACTTTGTCTCTCTCCTTCGTCGGTATGGTCTTTGCCTCTACCTTGGTCTTCGGAACCATTTTGATGGCGGGAGAATTCGGACCTCGTTTAGCACTTGCTGTAGACGGCGCTGGATATTTTCTATCTCGCCAGTTCCCAGAGGTAGGTCCATTGGAAGAGATAGACTTCTCGAGTTGTTCCACTTGATGGTTCAAAAAAGCGGCCCCGAGTGCGCGAGACATGGCCATCTTGTTGGCATTGCCAGTTGAGACCTGTACATCTTTGAGCATTGTGTAAAATTAAATATTTATCACCTACTTTCTTGTCGGCCATTTAATACGATGTTGAAGTTGTAGTAAAGATGGCTCACCGTCGTGTGCGACAATGGGCTGTCCAATGACTAAAGATGCTTAGTCATGTCGAATCGTGCACTGCCAAAGGGAATGTGACTAAGCACAGCCTTTCCAAAAGAGATTGCGCGGTTCTGGGCTTCTGGGATCACACCACACGGTCAACTGACTATTGCTTTGGCGCCCACAACAACCCCCTACCCTATCCAGCCCGTTTTAGCTTGTTTTTGGACGAATCTTCTGATCCACTGTCCAAATTCTCGTTATTTGATGCACGGCTGGTGTAGTAATTAGGACTCTAAAATACAATTCAGGTTAAAAATTGCGGGCTCCCTTTGTATGACATGTGCCACCCTCTGCCTAAAGGATAGACACGCCTCTAGAATTTGACTTCTGTGAACCTTAAAAATGGACTTCTCTTTCACAGGATGGAAGCGCTCACAGCCCTTGCAGAACCCTTTTAAGTCGCACCGCACCTTACAGAGCACACCCTAAGCCTCATCCGCCCTCATACATGGCCATGTTCAATAAACTTCGTCGGTCAGGGACCAATGGTAAGAGGGGCACGATTGCAGTGCCTGCGAACCATCTCTCAGACACGGACTATGCAATACGCTGCAAACTCATCCTGGAACTGCGTTCCGACATACAGAAACTTGGGTAAGCTAAGTATCCCTCCATATCTCTTTAATCAAATACTCACCTTCACTTTTCGCCTCACAGTGCGGGCCAGGATCTTAAAATTGATTTTCCTCGCCTTGTGGTGATTGGTGACCAATCTTGTGAGTCCCAGATATTTACCTCCGTACAATTCTACTTGTTAAATGTACCCGTAGCTGGCAAAAGTTCCTTGGTAGAAGCCGTAAGCGGCGTAAGTGTCTTCTTTTTATCACGATAGCGCATTGGTATATACCTATTATTTTCCACAGATCAACGTTCCCCGGGATCACGGCACCTGCACGAGGTAACTAACTAATCGCCCTCAGTTTATGAGTATTCGATAACCCAACCATTCATAGGTGTCCCATGGAATGTACCATGAGGAGTACCACTGATATGTGGTCATGCTCAATTAGCCTCAAGTTTGGGTTCGACGGCGATGGCAAGCCTATCGCAAGCCCCGGCATTGTGCCTTTTGGACATAAGATACACGACAGGTCATCTGTCGATCTCTGGATCAGACGCGCCCAGGCCGCCATCCTCAGTCCTCACCATCATCACTCCGAGTTTCTTAAGAAGAGTAAACATGCACTAAAAGAGGCAGATCCACAGAGGTTACAGTTCTCCAGAAACAGTGTTTGTATCGAGATAAACGACCCAGAATCGCCTGATCTTGACTTCGTGGACCTTCCGGGTGAGTTTTACATGTTCTCACGTCAATGAGAGGGAATCAACGTCAGATATTTGCCATAGGCATCGTCCACGCCGTAGATCCCCCCTCCTTAGAAGGATATGTTATCGATTTAGTTAAATCATTCATCAAACCGGAGAATACTGTCATTCTCATCGCCATGCCAATGACGAGTATGTTATACACATCAGTTTATAAACTTATATCTAAGTTCCTCAGGTGACTGGCAGACACAAACTGCCGTACGATTGGCAAAAGATGCCGATCCCAAAGGGGACAGAACTATAGGTCAGTACTGTGTCGGAGCGTTGTTATAAGAAGAGAACGTTGATGTATCTCTACAACCCACTAGCCATTCTGACCAAACCGGATGCCCTTCAAGATGGAGATATTGGCAGTCGTGCCACATGGACAAAGATCCTTGCCAACGAAGACCCAGATCGCAAGACCAAGCATGGTTGTTATTGTGTTCGCCTGCCGAATGATTTAGAGCGAGAGGGAGGTAACAGAGCCAAGGCTCTGAACATAGAAGAAGACTTTTTCAATTCAACCTCTCCGTGGAACCAAATGGGAGATAGGACCAGGTGCGGGGTTCCAAACTTCGTGAAGAACATCAGTGCCCTTCTGGTTGAGCTCATTGAAAAATAGTATGTCTTTGTTTACTACAAATCTCAGTCTTTGTCGAAAGTATACTGATCTCCTATTTGTTCCATGCAAGTCTTCCTGCGTTGGAACTCATAGTTGACCAGCTTCTGGATATGTGTCTCAAGAATATTGCCAAGCTCCCGCCTCTCTTGGATAAAGCGCCTTCGACGGAAATTCTTCTTCGAATCTCGGCCTTCTGCCAGGCTTTCAAGGACGCCGTTTTTGGTCGGGATAACCGTCACTTCGTTCAAAGAAACAAGAGACGATACTCTCGTTTCAAAGAGGACATTTTTTCAACAGAACCAAGATAAACAACTTTCGAACTTGAAATCGAAAGAGTTGTCGCCGGAACTGCCGAGGGTCCATGTCTTAGTTTGAAAGAGGTCCGAAAAGTAAAAGAAAAGTGATAGAAAGCATTTTTTCGTGTTGCGTTGCTTTGCTCATATAGTCTCCCTTTTGTTCATCAGGACGATCACTTGGGAGCTTCCGCCACACGTGCCGTTCGACGCGACTGTAGTGCTGGTTGAAATGTATACCAGCAAGTGGGAAGAACCTTCCCTTGAGTGCTTCGACGATATTGTCAAGAACTCGATCAGCTTCGAGGGGACTCTCCTTCGAACACATTTCGACCAATACGGCGAGCTCTTGAGTTTCGTACGGTAGTTACCTTTTCCTAACCTCGTCTGTCGACATCGAGGCTAATGTTCAGCATAATAACAACAGCCAGTTGACACAACAAGAGCGGGCACGATGTCGAGATGAAGCACGGAGAACCCTCAAAAAGATTCTTCAATTTGAATCTCAGCCACTTTTCACGCAAAACGAAGAATTCCTCAAATCTGAAAGGACCAAGTGGCTGATAGAGCATGCTTGTGGGTTTTATATGTCTGATGATACCAAGAATATTTACAACGTAAGTGATAATACTCAGGCTTTGAAAATCTGTTTCAAGATCTAAACCATCCTCTTTGTCATAGCATTATCGACACCGCTACGAAGAATATTATCAGGAGCTGGAACTAATGGCCGACTCACACGCGTACTTCCAAGTTGCCCATAAGGTTCTTACACTCGTTTACCTTTGAGATATCATTGAACTTAAATTACCCTTTCACCACAGCGAATCATCGACTATGTACCTCTCACGATTGAGCACGAGCTCAACCAGATGTTTATTAACAACCTACAGACGTTGTTGTTCAACAGCGTAGCCCAAGAGACTCCTGCACGTCTGGAAGAGCTGGTGAGAGAGGATTCTTCCATGGGAAAACTTCGCCAAGAACTGGAAACGAGAAGAAAGGAACTCTTGAAGATCAAAGAGAAGATCAATGCCTTCTGGTATATGAGCAACATACAACCTCCAAATCATTCTTCCAGATCCAATGCAAGGCCGAGATCTTCTGCTAGCTCCTACCATTCTATTGATGGGGATTCGAAATCCTTTATAGTATCTGATAACTCTACCTGAACCGCCGCCAAATGTATTTCTGCCTAAATTCGTAATATATGTTGTCTGTAAAGAAGCCGAGCGGCAGCCGAACACTCCCTCCTAAGACTTAGCACAAGAGACGCGTTTGAACTTCGTCCTTCCTTCACAATGTCCTTATTTACTTAACAGACTCTCAACTCCACAACGTGAGCGCTTGGTATACATCACTTCTACCTATACAATTAGTATAGCTGGATGACTGGGAAGTGTCTTATAGAATGATGCTCCCAGTTGCTCCCAGGCGTTTACACCACTATCAACGGCTATCATGTTGCAGGGTTTTACTTAACCCGCTTAACCCTCCGAGGGCGACATCCGGGAGAAGGCATTTTATACTTCTTCCTCGGAATGGAGAATACGTATCTGGGGATCCAGCACCAGAGAAATCAAGCCATTGGCAAACGAGACTCAAGGTCACTGGAGGGATAATTCTCAGCGCTCTGGGTGTGTACTACGTTAGCCAGTGAGTTGTTTATATCAGAAAACCACGTAAATATATATCTGACAGAAGCTAAGCCTTGAAAAAGTGCCAGAAACAGGTCGATGGAGATTTATGAACACCAGCCCCAAGTTTGAAATCGAGGTTTGAGCTCTCTCAAATGACCTCCTACCAGGATGCCTTAACCACGCGAGTTAATCAGTTTGCCGAACTAGCAAGAAAAGAATATCGTGCCGAATTTGAACATGCCGTCCTCTCCACCACCCATCCTCTATCGCGACACGTCCTACGCGTCGCTTCTCGTATACTGAGTGCTTCAAACCTCGGCGTCGTCCGCGGAGAAACTACCCAGCCAGCCCTTATTCTCCCTTTTGTTCAAGGAGGAGATGGAAATTCGTCCAAAAACAGTGTTAATACCTTTGGATCAACAGTGGAATGGGACGTGATTGTGGTAAATGACCGCAAGATTATCAATGCTTTGGCTAGTCCTGGTAAATCCCCCCACCCTTCTTGTATACCATTTGATATTGAAAAAAATTTAAATTAGGCTTAATCATTGTCTTCACCGGCATTCTTCCAATTTGTCGCGATGAAGAGGGATTGGCGGCCGTCCTTGCCCACGGTAAGCTCTTTCATGAATATAGGCAAAAACATTACCGACTTTATTGTTTTTTTCTTTCCAGAAATCGGTCATGTTGGTTGGCAAAATATCCTCTTCTCAATCCCCCCATGCTAATTCCTCATATTCCAGTCGCGCGTCACACAGCAGAACGTATATCCTCGCAAAGTGCCATACTTCTTCTGCAATCCTTGTTCCAATTTGTTAGACCGGAGTCCGACTCCACCCGAGCAACCCCTCAAACCAGATTGCAGCTTCCAAACTCACAGACACAGGAGCATGAAGGTCGAGCTTGTTACAACATCATATTTCCCGTGCATCTAAACCCATTTTTTATCTTCTTGACAGCTGACCTCATCGGCTTGCGTTTAATGAGTAGAGCGTGTTATAATCCCCAAAGTGCACTAGGGTGAGAGGTCTGGCATCAAATCTTTGCGAGATACTGAATAACACATTACGAAATCACAGGATGTTGTCTCGCATGGCTCACCTTGAATCCAAAATTCCGTCCAACCGTAACTTCACATTCACCCATCCTTCTTCTGTGAGTCGCGTCAAGGTTAGTTGCTCAGAACTATTTTGTATTGGGTCATATGTTGATGGTTGCGAGAGTCCCTTGAAGAGGCTTTACCAGAGGGGTATGCAATAATGGCTACCAATCCGGATTGCAGCCATGTCCAACAGCAGTTGGGGGAGTTCAACGATACTGTGCATGCGATCAAGATCAATAGGATATAACTGCAAGTCATTTTTCTTGAACTGGTTCGTGAGTAGGCGCCTGTTCATGGCGAGTGCTAAGGTCGATGATATTAGTATCTAGAATTTCCCTGGCTCTAAGTCGAGCGCGATGTCATATTCGTACTTGATATCTAAATATTTGATAGTATGCAGGAAAGAAAGTAGTTTTTTTGTTACTAAGTTATTAAGCACTGGCGAAATACCATAAATAATGAAAAGCTCAGACCTTGGGGCTTGTGTGTATCTTCACAGCACGGAACCGTATCATCTGATCCGTCCCATTTATGGGAATTTCCCTTGATCTCTTCACATCGGTGTCAAGCTTTGTGGTCGCCACGTCAATAGGACTCAACCTGCTGGCATATCTAGGTCTTCGTCATGTT
>Ga0193743_1002481_pt1 | contig 13011 bp, 11 predicted proteins | sample L2c2metaG_FD_143038 | JGI IMG/M metagenome (GOLD analysis project Ga0193743, IMG submission 143038) | Soil microbial communities from a riparian zone of the East river system, Colorado, United States - L2c2 | ecosystem: Environmental > Terrestrial > Soil > Riparian zone | place: USA: East River... | reverse complement strand
GCGAACCGTGCCGATCGCTGGCCGACTTCATCACGCCGAAGCAAACCGGTCTGCTCGATCACATCGGCGCCTTCGCAGTCACCAGCGGCATCGGCCTGAAGGAGTTGTGCGACCGCTTCCGCGCCGACAACGACGACTACAACGCGATCATGGCCGAAGCCGTCGCCGATCGCCTCGCTGAAGCCTTCGCCGAATGCCTGCACAAACAAGTGCGCGATGAATGGGGCTACGGCTGTGAAGAACACCTCAGCCCAGCAGACCTCATCCAGGAAAAATATCGTGGAATAAGGCCGGCCGCGGGTTACCCGGCGTGCCCGGACCACACGGAAAAGGGCCCGCTCTGGCGTCTGCTCGATGTGCAGGCGAACACCGGAATGCTGATTACTGAGTCGTTTGCGATGTGGCCCGGCTCGAGCGTGAGTGGGCTCTATTTCGCCCACCCGGAATCGCGATATTTCAGTCTCGGCAAGATCGACCGAGATCAGGTCGCCGACTATCACGAACGCAAGGGAATGAGCGTGGCTGAGGTCGAGCGATGGCTAGGGCAAAATCTGAACTACGACCCTGCATAAAAAAATCCTCAGGTCCTCCGGCCGTATGGACGCCATCGGCTTCTGCACAAACGCATTGATCGTCACCCACCCAAAGGCAAAATACTTCGTCGTATAGACCACGTCGGACGAAGCCCCGGTTCGTGCGGTTTGTGTGAATTTGCGAGATAATGGAGAGGTCTTTAGCAGGCGCACTTCGACTCCACCATCTTCTTCCGCTCTGCCCGCTTTTGAGCCCAGGCGAATGTTCGAGCCGCGGCCGTCAGAATCGAGTGAGAATCTCATGGAAACCCCGACCGACAACAAAGCCTGCATCCTGCACATCTGCCGCCGAGAGATCCTGCGTCCCCTGCGTGACCAGATCCTTCGCATCTCGGGCTTTCACGTCGATTCGGCCCTTACTCATCCCGAGGGCCTCACCATGTTCTTGGCTCGCCCCTACGACCTCGTGCTGATCGATGTGGAAGGGGAATACGGAATCCGTGAGGCCGAGACACTTTGTTCCGAGATCAAGACTGCCCGGAACGAACAACTCGTCGCCTTTGTCTGTAACTGGCGCGTTGCCATCATGACCGACTGCCCGGATGAGATTGTCCGCACAGAGTTCGACCCTGCTGCTTTTGTCGCCGGAGTTCGCGGTATTGTGCCCACAGGCAAACCTGTCCCTCTTTCGAAATAGAAAGAGTCGCGTTCTTCCGAGGAGCATCTACTTTCCATATGCGGTACTTGCGGCGGTGCCATCGCTGTGCTACAACTGAACTATTCCAGTTTGCCTTCGGGCAGATTTGAATTTCATGCAGAGTGGTTGAGGGACGAGCCCTTTGATGCCACGACAACCGGACAGAACAAAGGCGTACCGGTGTCAACTCTCTCCTGGAAACAGGGAACATGAGATTCGGAGCACGCAGCCCGAATTCAGGCCTGCACCCCGCATTTCACCTTCCTGGCCGTCCGCGGCACATCCAAAAAGAGAGCACGTCAGAAGCTGAGATTCCTCTTTCCCCTCGGAGAGAGCGTAATGAACTATTCCTGTACGCGGTATGAGCTGAAGTGTAATGAGTGCGGCAAACGGTTCGGCAATCAGCCGCTCTCCGCCTGCCCCGACTGCCTCGCTCCACTTGAGGTGGTCTACGATCTGGAAGCAGTCCGTGGCGTCTTCACCCGCGAGGCCATTGCAGCAGGCCCAGCCAACATCTGGCGCTACGCCGCTCTGCTCCCCATTCCTGAGGGCTTCCAGCCCGATCTACCCGTAGGCTTCACCCCATTGGTGAAGGCTACGAACCTTGGCAAGCGCATCGGCGCAACCAATCTCTACGTAAAGAACGATGCCGTCTGCTTCCCGACCCTCAGCTTCAAAGACCGCGTCGTCTCCATCGCTCTGGCCAACGCCCGGCGCTTTGGCTTTGAGACGGTGGGAGCCTCTTCGACCGGCAACCTCGCCAACTCCGTAGCCGCGCAGGCAGCGCGCCTCGGTCTCAAGGCCTGCATCCTCGTTCCGGCCGATCTCGAGCCTGCCAAGATCCTCAACACCCAGGTGTACGGCGCACGCCTCGTCCGCATCGACGGCAACTACGACCACGTCAATCGCCTCTGCGCACTCATCGCCGACGAGTACAACTGGGGCTTCGTCAACGTCAACCTGCGTCCCTACTACGCCGAGGGCTCGAAGACCGTGGGCTACGAGATCGCCGAGCAGCTGGGCTGGCGTCTTCCCGACAACGTTGTCGTCCCCATGGCGGGCGGCTCGCTCATCCGCAAGATCCGCAAGGCCTTCCAGGAGCTTGTCTACCTTGGTCTGGTCGAAGACAAGCCCGTCCGCTTCTTCGGAGCACAGGCCACCGGTTGCTCTCCTATCTCGACAGCCGTGAAGCAGGGAACTGACGGCATCGAGCCGCAGCGCCCGAACACAATCGCCCGTTCGCTCGCAATCGGCAACCCGGCTGATGGCCCGGCAGCTGCCAAAATGATCCGCGACAGTGGCGGCTGGGCTGAAGATGTCTCCGATATCGAGATCGTCTCCGGCATGCAGGAGCTAGCCGAAACGGAAGGCATCTTTACCGAGACTGCGGGCGGCGTTACCACGGCAGTTACCGCGCGACTCTACGCGCACGGCCGCATCTCGCCTGACGAACTCACCGTGACCTGCATCACAGGCAATGGTCTCAAGACAACTGACGCGCTGGCCGGACACTACCGGGAAGAGCGCGCCGTCCGTCCCCGCCTGGCAGACTTCGATGTCTACCTTCGTGAGCTGGATGGCATCGCCGAACCCGAATTGGCTGCCGCAGGAGAAAATTAATGTCAATCAAAGTATCGCTTCCCACCGCCTTCACCCGCCATACCGATGGCCGCAAGCAATTCGACTCCGCTGCCGAGAACCTTCCCGGTCTCCTCGCGGATATCGACCAGACATTTCCGGCTCTCAGCACGCAGATCAAGGGGGAAGACGGCAAGCTCCGCCGCTTCATCAACATCTACGTCAACGATGAGGACATCCGCTTCCTCGGCGGCGAGACCTACTCGTTCCAGGATGGCGATGAGGTCATGCTCATCCCCTCTATCGCAGGCGGCACCGACTAACGGTAAGACCAAAGAATTTGAGCTGCAAATCAGCAAAGGCGCGCCAGAAATTTTGGCGCGCTTTTCAGTGCAGCGCCTTGCAGAGAGTGGCTCTGGCTGCGCTAAAAGATATGCCTTTTCATCATTTTGGGTTGTGGAGCAACGTCTGGGTGAGGTTCCCTCTCTTATCACCTGTAGGCGCTTTTGCGAGGCAAGACAATTTGTTGCTAAAAGAAAGCAGGTCTGTGGATGTTTCTTATTCTGACTATTGTTCTGATCGTGCTGTGGCTGGGCAGCTTCTTTGTCCTTCATATAAGCAGCTTCCTCATTCATCTACTGCTTATCTTTGCCGTCATCTCTCTCATCATGAACTTCGTCAGCGGCAAGCGATCGGTCTGATCGGACCCCTTGCGAGCAAAGTAAAGGCCGAGCCCGTAGGCTCGGCCTTCATATCTCATGAAGCATCTCTACTGATGTGCGATGGGCTGTGGAATATCAATGCCTGAGGGGGGCAGCACAGCGGCGGTGATCCCTTCAGGCGTCTCCTCCTGCAGCTCTGGCAACTTGCCCTCCAGCGCTATCTTCAGCACCTGATCCATCTCTTCCACGAAGTGCAGCTTCATCGAGTTCTTCAGTAGCTCCGGTAGATCGGCCATGTCCTTGCGGTTCTCTTCAGGAAGAATTGCCTCGAAGATGCCCGCGCGATGGGCAGCCAGCAGCTTCTCTTTCAAGCCGCCGATCGGAAGAACCTTGCCGCGCAGCGTAATCTCGCCGGTCATGGCGATATCGCGTCGCACCTTGATCTTCGTCAGCGCACTCGCCAGGCCGGTAGCAAGGGTAATCCCGGCCGACGGGCCATCCTTGGGAATGGCGCCCTCCGGCACATGGACGTGGATATCGACGTTCCGGTAGAAGTCCTTCGCCAAACCAAGATGAGCTGCCCTGGACCGTATGTAGCTCAGCGCGGCCTGTGCAGACTCCTGCATGACATCGCCCAGCTGACCGGTCGCCGTCATCTTGCCCTTGCCGTCCAGAACCTGCACTTCGGTCTGTAGAATCGTTCCGCCCATCTCCGTCCACGCAAGGCCGGTAACCAGCCCAACCTCGCTCTTCTCGTGGACCTGAGAGTCTCGGAACTTTGCCACACCCAGAAGCTCTGCCAGATTCTCCGCAGTTACGGTCTCCTGATGCTTGGCACCATTCTTCACTACGCGCCGTGCTACCTTGCGGCACACGTTCCCAATCTCACGTTCAAGGTTGCGCACACCAGCTTCACGGGTGTAGGCGCGGATGATCAGCTTCAGGGCGCCATCCTCAAAGACGATCTGCTCCTCTGTCAGGCCGGTCCCTTCGCGCTGCTTCTTCACGAGGTACTGCTTGGCAATCTCCAGCTTCTCCAACTCGGTGTAGCCGTGCAGCCTCAGAATCTCCATGCGATCCTGCAAGGGGCCAGGGATCGTGTGCAGCACATTCGCCGTCGCGACAAACAGAACCTGCGACAGGTCATACTCCACATCGAGGTAGTGATCCTGGAAGGAGGTATTCTGCTCCGGGTCGAGAACTTCGAGCAGGGCACTAGCCGGGTCCCCACGAAAGTCCGAGGCCATCTTGTCGATCTCGTCCAGCATGAACACCGGATTCTTCGTCCCGGCCTTCTTCATCGATTGAATAATCTGCCCCGGCAACGCGCCGATATAGGTGCGGCGATGCCCGCGAATCTCTGCCTCATCCCGTACGCCGCCCAGCGACATCCTTACGAATTTGCGACCCGTTGCCTTGGCAATGGACATACCAAGCGAGGTCTTGCCCACACCTGGAGGTCCGACGAAGCACAGGATCGACCCCTTCGGATTCTTGACCAGCTGCCGCACGGCAAGAAACTCGAGGATGCGTTCCTTGATCTTTTCCAGGCCGTAGTGGTCTTCGTTGAGGATCTGCTCTGCGTGCTCGATCGAGCGAATCTCCTTCGAGCGCTTCTTCCACGGCACCGCAAGCAGCCAGTCCAGATAGTTGCGCGACACGGTGGACTCGGCCGACATGGGCGGCATAGCCTCGAGCTTCTTCAACTCCTGTAGCGACTTGTCGAGCACGTCCTTCGGCATTCCCGCCGCTTCGATCTTCTTCTTCAGCTCGTCGAACTCGGACTTCTCGCCGCGGCCAAGCTCCTTCTGAATTGCCTTGATCTTCTCGTTGAGGTAGTACTCTTTTTGCGCCTTCTCCATCTGCCGCTTCACGCGCGACTGGATGGTCCGGTCCATGTTCAACTTCTCAATCGCCACATCGAGGACATCCGCCACCTTGGACAGCCGAACCTCGGGATCGAAGACTTCAAGCAGCAGCTGCTTCTCCTCGATGGAGAGCTGCAAATTCGCGGAGATCGTATCCGCCAGCTTCGCCGGTTCATCGGAGCGCACGCTGGCGGCCATGGTCTCGTAGTTCAAAGACTGCTGCAGCTTCACATACTGCTCAAACAGCGAGTGAACCCGCTGCATAAGCTGCTCGACCTGTGGCGTCTGCTCCAGATGTGTCTTGCCGGTCTGCACCGTGGCGACAAAGAAGCCGTCAACATCGTTCACATCAGTGGCCCGCGCACGCTCCACACCTTCAACCAGAACTTTAATGTTTCCGTCTGGCATCTTGACGCTTTGGACGATATTGCCGATCGTTCCCGTCTCATAGATGTCATCGGCATTGGGCTCATCGACGGAGGCGTCGTGCTGCGTCGCCAGGAAGATCTTCCGATCCCCCGACAGTGCCTCTTCGAGCGCCCGCACGCTGGATTCGCGGCCAACGACAAATGGGGTCATCATGTGTGGAAAGATGACCATGTCACGAATGGGCATCATCGGCAGCTTGCGAACGTCACCGCTCAGCGTTTCTTTTGGTTGGTTTGTCATCACTCTCCCCACAATTAGACGTTTAGACGGCGGTAACGATGCAACTACCGGCGTTCGCGGCTTCACGTGATTGTAATGCGTCGACCAGTCCTACGCGACTGTTGGCCGCAGCAAAGTTACTCCTCGCTGGCGAAGGCCAGAAGAGTAGTTATCCGGTCTTCAACCAGCAAGTAAATCGTATTGCAAAATGGGAGAGTCTTTAAGGTAGTAAAAGGCACGCACGCATCAGTTGCGTCGATAAATATACAGCTGCTGCAGGATGCCTTCAATGTCTACCGCCCTCTGTTTAGCCGGCCTTCTCCAGAAGCATCGGCAGCGTCAGGTCGCGATTCTTGACCATGGCCTCCGTAATCACGATGTCCTTTACCTTCTTGTTTCCAGGTACGTGGTACATCAGGTCAAGCATCAGCTCCTCGATGATCATCCGCAGGCCGCGTGCCCCTACCTTACGCAACAGAGCTTCGCGTGCAATCGCTCGTGCCGCCTCGTCGGAGAACGTGACCTTCACGCCCTCGAAATCGAACAGCTTGGCATATTGCTTGAGGATCGCATTCCGTGGCTTCGTCAGGATTTCGATCAGCGCTGCTTCATCCAGCTCGTCCAGGATCCCCATCACAGGCAGGCGTCCGACAAACTCCGGAATCAAGCCGTATTTCAACAGATCCTGCGGCTCCGCCTGCCGCAGCAGCTCGGAGTCACGCTGTGCGCGAATCGGCGTGACGTCTCCATCCTTCGCATCGGGATCGGCAATCGCGCGGAAGCCAAGGGCCTTCTTGCCGACACGTCGGCCAATAACCTTTTCGAGCCCGACAAATGCTCCACCGCAGATGAAGAGGATGTTGGTCGTATCCACCGCCGTGAACTCCTGGTGCGGATGCTTGCGTCCCCCTTGTGGCGGAACATTGGCAACGGTACCTTCGAGAATCTTCAGCAGCGCCTGCTGCACCCCTTCACCCGAGACGTCGCGCGTAATCGAAGGGTTCTCGTCCTTGCGTCCGATCTTGTCGATCTCGTCGATGTAGATGATTCCACTCTGAGCCCGCGTGACATCCCCGTCTGCAGCCTGCAGCAGCTTCAGGATGATGTTCTCGACGTCCTCGCCGACATAACCTGCTTCGGTCAGCGTGGTCGCATCGACGATCGCGAACGGTACATCCAGCATCTTCGCCAGCGTATGCGCCAGCAGGGTCTTGCCCGATCCAGTCGGTCCCACCAGAAGAATGTTCGACTTTGCGAGCTCCACGTCATTGCCGCGCGTCTTGTTCATCTGGATGCGCTTGTAGTGGTTGTAGACCGCGACGGCAAGCTTCTTCTTCGTCTGGTCCTGCCCGATCACGTACTCATCCAGAAACGCCTTGACCTCCTGGGGCTTCGGCAGGTGAGCCGGCGCTGCTCCGGGCTGGGCCTCGGTGCGATCGTCTTCGAGGATCGAGTTGCATACCGCCACACACTCATCGCAGATGTACGCCCGCGGATAGTCCGATGGCGAGGAAATAAGCTTGGCGACGGCATCCTGCGATTTATGGCAGAACGAGCATCGAAGTGATTCGTCTGAGCCCCGTGATGTTTTCATAGATACGACAACTCCTGGTAAACCGCACTACAAGGTGTAGTACAAGTTTACACCTCTTTCATCTTGCCCACCGTGGGACAGGTGCCTTCCGCTATACATCGAATTGGTCATAACGCCGAAGCCCGGACCAACGGCCCGGGCTCCATGCGGTAGTCCACCAGTCATTACGTTCTGGGTCGATCGATAATATCGTCGATGATCCCATATTCCTTCGATTGCGCTGCCGTCATGATGAAGTCGCGCTCCACGTCCCGCTCGATCCGCTCCAGCGTCTGGCCCGTGCTTGCGCTCATCAGCTTATTGGTGATCTCGCGAATCCGCAGAATCTCGCGCGCATGGATGTCGATATCCGTCGCCTGTCCGCTCAACCCGCCCATGGACGGCTGATGGATCAGGATACGCGAGTTCGGCAGCGCAAACCGCTTGCCCTTTTTGCCCGCCATCAGCAGGAAGGCGCCCATGCTCGCAGCCTGCCCAATGCAGAACGTCACGACATCGTTCTTGATGTACTGCATCGTGTCATAGATTGCCAACCCGGCGGTAATGGACCCCCCCGGCGAATTGATATAGAGCTGGATGTCCTTCTCCGGGTCCTCGCCGCTCAGGAACAGCATCTGCGCAATGATCACATTGGCAATGTTGTCGTCGATCGGTGTTCCCAGAAAAATGATGTTGTCCCGCAGCAGACGGCTATAGATGTCGTAGGCGCGTTCGCCCCGGCTCGTCTGCTCGATCACCATCGGTACTAGTCCCATAACACTCTCTTTCTTTCTTCCGTTAGGCAATTAGACAATATCGACCCGTTACAGACTCTACGCTGACAGCTTCTCGTAGAGCACGCTTCCCGTCTTCTCGCGCCGCATCTGCTCGCGAATCCGATCCAGCCCGCCATCCTTCGCCAGCCTGTCCCGCAGCGTCTCCAGCGGCTCCCGCGACTGGATCGAGAGCATCAGCAACTCGCGATCGAAATCCTCATCGTTCACCACGACGCCCTCTGCCTCAGAGACGCGGTCCAGAATCATCGAGGCTTTCACCTCGTTTAGGGCCTGATCCCGCTGCGCCGCACGCAGCCGTCCAAAGTCCAGCTTACGCATATCCTCGGGCTTCATCCCCTGCTGGGCCAGCGCGCGCAACCCACGATCCAGCCTCGCATCGACCTGCTGCTGCACAAAGGACTCGGGAACAGGGAACTGATACTTCGCGATAAGCTCCTCGAGCATCTTGTCCTTCGCCTGGCTCTCCAGCGCGTCCTTCTTGCGACCGGCAGAGTGCTCCCGCAGCTTGGTCTCGAAGTCATCCCAGCTCTCGTAGTTGCCAAGCTGCTTGGCAAACTCGGCATCGCGCTCGGGATAGGTCTTGCGCTTGATGCTCTTCACCGTCACGTCGTAGCTGACGGTCTGGCCCGCAAGCCGCTGTTCGCCGAAGTCAGCAGGGTAGACCACCTCGAACTTCAGCTCCTGGCCAGGCTTTGCCCCACGCAGAGACTCATTGAAGGCACCCAGCGTATTCTTTCCGCCAATCTCGATCAGGACATCCTCGCCCGTAATCGGCTCGCCCTTGGAGGCGTTGGCGACTCCGTCCTCGGTCACCGTCTGCGCCAGATCCTGCACCTCGCCGCGGAACTGAATCTCCGCCCAGTCCCCATCCACCAGAGGCCGATCTTCCTCAACCGGCTCCACGGTCGCATAGCTGTCGAGCACCCGGCTCAGCTCTGCATCGAACTCCTCGTTCGTCAGGGTCGCATCGGGCTTCGCCACGCGAACGCTGTCGTAACCCGCAATCTCGAACACAGGTGCAACCTCAAACGCAGCTTTGAACTTCAGCGGCTGCCCGTCGAACAGCTGCATGTCGAGCAACTGCGGCTCCGACACAGGCTTCAGCTTCTGCTCGGTGATCGCATTGCGGAAGCGCTCCGACACCAGGCTCTCCAGAACCTCTTGCCGCACCTCTTTGGCGAACTTCGACCGGATCAGCGACTCAGGCACCTTCCCCGCGCGGAAACCGGGAATCCGTGCCAGCTTCTGATATCGCTTCACGATGGTCTTGAAGCTCTTCGAGACCTCTTCGGCCGGGACTTCCACTTCAATCTCGCGCGTCAACTCCGGGTTCAGAGAAGGAGCATTCTGATGCTCGTGATCATGGTCATGTGCGTGATCATGCGTGTGCGCTACTTCAGACTGCTGTTCAGCAGTTTCGTTTGTCTCTGTCATCTCAGTCGGGGTCAAAACCATGCCTTCCAGGGACGTCTGTATATGCCGCATCGCTCGCTCATGAGCTGGCCGCGCGGTCTACGCCTCTCTACTACTGTACGAGTCTTCGTTGTGGAGGGTCAAACCTGCGGTATGCATCCTTCGGGGGAGTCAGCCGGTGATGGTTACTCTACAGGTCCCGCAGGGCAGCTATGGCCTCGGCTGGTCCCTCGACTGGTCCGTCGACTGGTCCAGGGTCAGGGGGAATATCTCCAGCCGTACCGTCCACTGCGTAGACTGTCCCGGCTCGAGGACAACCATCCCGGTATCCTCCTCCTTGCGCCATTCGTTCCCAAAAGGGTCGTCATAGTTGAACTGCGGTTCAATCGAGACGAACTTCTCATCCGCCGGAGCATACACTCGCATCGCCTTGATGGTCGAGGTAATGGCGGTGATCCGCAGACCATAGCCGCTCTCCGGATCGCGCAACTCGGCAACCGGACCACTCTCCAGCAGCGTCGGCCGCAGATGAACAAAGCTGTCGTCCAGGCTTAGCCGACCCAACGGTGCCCCGTTTTTCCCCGTAAAATCATACTCCGTGCCCGTTACCGGTAGCAGCCTTCCACTCGGAAGCCCACTGCGGCGATCCCGAACCTCCGCTCGCACAGCGCTCGGCAATCGCAGAGTCGCCCTTTCACGGTCTCCGCTGAGGATCGCGAACCGGGGGTGCCAGCCAACTCCCATCGGCTCCGGCTTATCTCCCGTATTGCGTGCCACGACCTGCATCTCCATCGCCCGGCCGCTCAACTGGACCGATGTCGTAATCTCCGTCTGCGATATCCAGTGCCCGTAGAAGTCTCCCGCATTGAAGATCGCCTGCGCCTCTCCGCCATCGGGCATCACATTTGTCTTCACCGAGTCCGCACCGCGGCGCAGCAGCAGTCCGCCTACAGATACCGGGTCCCCGTTATATTTCTTCGCGGTCAGGGGAAGCTTAAGGGGCTGCCCATGCCACGCGGTCAAGACAGAGGTTCCACCCGGGGGAGCTGCACCGGAGATACGGTTTGCCCATGGCGCCTCGAACGCACCTCCCATCTCCAGGCTTGCCTCTCCCGCCGAATCCATCCCGCTCCCGTTCATCAATTGCGCCGCCTCGTCGAGAGACGGAGAGGCGAGAAGCTGTACCTCGCCCTTATGTGGCAGATAGGCGGTAATCTGCAGCACATTCATACCACGACCTGGCAGGACCGTGGCCGAAAGAAACTCCGGCACTGTCCCAATGGTCGGCTGAGCGCGCTGCAGCACGATCGCCTCCTGCCCGCCAGGCCGCGCTGCTACGGAAACCTGCGGGGCAGAGTCTCTCTTCGCCTTCAACTCTGTCTTCAACTTCGCGAATTGCCCCTGTCTGTGCGCCCTCCACCCAATCGCCAGCGACAAAAGTCCGATCGTCAGCACGAGAACGGTCAAAAGGCCTGAATGCTTGACGATCAAACGCCAGGTACTGTCGCGCAACTCCGCCAACCTTCGCGCCACAAGCGCGGCGTACATCCTGCTCAATCTTGGATCTTCCAACTTACCGCCTTCTAGCTAAACTCTTGTTCAAGGGTATTCTACGAAAACAACGAGGGTCATGTTCGGGACCCCACAGCAACAGCTCGATGCCATTATCATTGAGATGCAGTGATACGCACCAGCAAACAGATAACGTCCCCACTCTTTCTCCAGATTCGCGAATCCATCATCGACTGCGAACGCTGCCCTCGCCTCCGCGACTATTGCCGCGGAATCGGAGAGGTCAAGCGCCGTGCCTACCAGGATGAGACCTACTGGGCCCGTCCCGTCCCCGGCTTCGGGGACCCACGTGCCCGTGTTCTCATCCTCGGCCTTGCTCCCGGCGCCCACGGAGCCAATCGCACTGGCCGTCCCTTCACCGGCGACGGCTCCGGCTACTTCATGTATCCCGTCCTGCACGAGCTGGGCTTCGCCAGCCAGCCCACAGGCGTCTCCTGCGACGACGGCCTGAAACTCCGCCACGCCTGGATCGCCTCCGTCGTCCGGTGTGCTCCACCCGGCGACAAACCCACCCCGCAGGAGATTCGCAACTGCGCCACCCATCTTGCCGGCGAGATTGAAGCCCTCTCTCGCGTCCGTGTCGTCGTCTGTCTGGGAAAGATAGCCTTCGATGGCTATCTCGCCCATCTCCTCCAGACCGGGATCATCGAAAAGAAATCGGCTTACACTTTCAGTCATGGAGCCCAGTACGTTCTCCCCAACGGCTTGCATCTGCTCACCAGCTATCACCCCTCTCTGCGCAATACCAACACTGGCCGCCTGAACCGCACCATGTTCGCCAGGGTCTTCCTTCGGGCCAGGGAACTAGCTGGCCTCGCTGTCTAAATCGCACTAAAGAAAATAGTTGCTTCGAAGGAAACGGTTTACGCCAATGGCAAAAACCAACCAATCCCCATTGGCTGGAATCCAAACAAAGAGATGTATATGAGGAAAATTACGGCACGAGGTATCTCGCAATGAGTGCAAAGAACTATTGGTTGGCCTTTGGTATCGGGGTCTCAGCCGGTGCCGCCATCGCTCTCCTCTACGCCCCCCAGACCGGGACAAAGACTCGCAGGCAGCTTCGCAAGGGCGTTGAAGACGCCGGAGATTATCTGGAAGATGCCGGAGACTACCTCAAGTCACAGGCCGAGCGCTTCAGCAACGAAGCGCAGAAGGCTGTAAAGCGCACCAGAGAACAGGTAGAGACGGCAGTGGACAAGGCAGGCAACGTTGTCTCCAGCGCCGTCAAGACCGCCCAGTCTCTCGTTTAGCCCACAGAGCCACCGACACAATGAGGTCCCGGCATCACACCGGGACCTCGTTGCATGTTGGCTTGAAGGTCCCCGACTGCACCCCCGCCTGCACCCCCAACTGCACAATAGATAAGCTAGATAAGCTAGATAAACTCGCGGCACACAGCCTGTTCCGGCATCAAGGCGCCACGGCGAGCAAAGCCGCCATCAGCGCTGCAAATTCCCGCCGATCCATTTCCCGCCGATCCATAAAGTCCAGTCTCCTCGGCGTTAAACAATATGCCCCGGCCATTCAGCCGGGGCATATATTCATCAGCTCTCGAAGCTATACGGTGGTCAGCGCAAGCCCCGCCAGCTTCTCCTCGCCATCGGAGGCAATCGGCCGGTAGAACAGTGCATTGTTCTCCATGTACACCTCGAGGAACGCTGGCCGTT
>Ga0193743_1002480_pt1 | contig 13013 bp, 9 predicted proteins | sample L2c2metaG_FD_143038 | JGI IMG/M metagenome (GOLD analysis project Ga0193743, IMG submission 143038) | Soil microbial communities from a riparian zone of the East river system, Colorado, United States - L2c2 | ecosystem: Environmental > Terrestrial > Soil > Riparian zone | place: USA: East River... | reverse complement strand
CAACTGCACCACTACTGTCGCGCCATTCGCGAGTAGTTCAAGCCTTCTACTCGGCCCACCCCCCAACATCTTGCAGAATGGGTTGTGGTGGTTCGGCACTCCCAACCCGACTCCCCCGACGCAGACCGCCGTCTTCCAGTTCTCTCCGCTGGCCCTGATCCCCGGCTTCCTTCAGCCGCTCTATAGCTGGTTCACCCAAAATCTCAATTTCGAAGCTTGCATCGGCGGCCTCACCCTGCACGTCGGGCCGTACGGCACCGTATCTGGCTCGTACAGCAGAGGCTGCGCTTAGTCCCGGCTGACGCGACCTCGCCGGCCAGTGTGTCGTCCTGAGTCACGCCTGTCATGGCTGCACCCGCGTAGTGCAGACCCCGGTCAAGCACGGGAGACCCCCTGAGTGCGCATCTTTCCGCGATACCCGTTCAAACATGAGCCGGACGGCGAGGATGGCTCTCCCGAAGTGGTCGACGACGAGCGCCGATCAAGGTGGCTACCGAAGTATTGGCGTCGCCGTGACGTCAGGTGGACCGGGCTCGTCCTGCTCATCGCTTCCGTAGCGTTTGGGTGCTGGCTGGGCTTTGAAGCCCTTCATGCGAAGTCGAACCTCGAGCAAGCGCGCCAAAGCGCCGAGCAGGCGAAAGATGCGCTATCGCAGGGGAATGCCGAGGACGCCGCGAAATGGGTAAGCGACGCGCATTCCCATGCCAAGACAGCACGCGACGCGGCTCACTCGCCGCCATGGAACATCGCGTCGGTCGTGCCATGGCTGGGCAGCCCCTTCGAGACCGGTCAACAGATAACTGACGTCGTACTGGGCCTGGTAGACGACGTACTGCAGCCTTCTGAACAAGTCGGAGCAGCCATCTCGCCGGACCGGTTGCTCGAAGGCAACCGCTTGAACGTCCAACTGCTCCGCGACGCTGCACCCAAGCTGAGCGAGATATCGGCGGCCACCACACAGCTCGATGCTGATGCCAGGGCGATCGCGGACCCCAAATACCTGTCACTTCTCCGCGACGCTCGCGCGCAACTTCAGGCGCAAATCTCCGACATTTCGACGTTAATCCAGAATACGGCTCTGGCCGCACGCCTAGCACCCTCGATGATGGGCGCCGACGGCCCCCGGACCTACTTCATGGGATTCCAGACGAATGCCGAGGCCCGCGGCACCGGGGGATTGCTCGGCGGATTTGGAATCCTTCGATTCGACAACGGTACGGCGACCGTGGATACATTAGGACCGAACACTGAACTCACAGGGACTTCCGCTCCCATTGATCTCGGCCCGGAATTCGCACAAGAATACGGATTCACCAATCCATTCACTGACTTCCGTAACAGCAATCAAAGCTCTCACTTTCCATACGCGGCCCAAATTTGGAAGTCCATGTGGGCTCAGCAGTCGGGAATGAACGTCGACGGAGTCATCGCTATCGACCCGGTCGCTCTGAGCTACGTGCTAGGTGCGGTAGGGCCCGTAACGATGCCGGACGGTGAGGTGGTAACGAAGGACAACGTGGTCGAATTAACTGAATCGACCGCCTACAGCCGTTTTCCCACGGACCAGGCCGCGCGCAAGAATTACCTGCAGGATATCGCCAACGCGGTCGTAAAGAATATGGCGGGAAAGATCGAATCGCCGCGTAAGCTGCTCGACGCCCTAGGTAAGGCGATCAGTGAACGCCGAATCGCGGTGTGGAATTCGTCGCCGGCCGACCAGAAGCTTCTCGAGGAAACTCCGCTCGCGCATGTGGTCACCGACGATTCTGCTCCCTACGCCGAGATCGTCATCAACAATCTCGGCGGGAACAAGATGGACTACTATCTGACGAGACAAATCGAGTACGCAGCCGATGGCTGTGATGGGGATAGGCGAACGTCGACCGTCACAATCCGGTTGACAAACACAGCGCCTGATAAATCACTGCCGGATTACGTCGCCAGTTCGGCAGGCCTTCTTCCTCAGATTCCGATCTCGGTGCCAAGCGGCACCATGCTGACCTCAGTTCGTCTTGTCGCGACGAAAGATGCGAAATTGGTGAGCGTAATTGCCAACGGCAAGCGGGTGCCCGCCTTCACCGCCACGGAACGCGGTCACCCGAAGTTCGAAGTACAGGTAGCCATACCGCCCGGGCAAAGCGGCGAATTGAGCTTCCACCTTTCCGAGCCGACGTCTCCGGGTGCACCGCGCGTTCCGATTCAGCCGTTGGTGGACACTGTCACTCCCGCAATATCGGTGCCCGAATGCTCGGGATGAGACGCGCGAAAACGTATTCCCATTTACGAGCTGAGCGCAAACTACGAAAGGTATACTTCCGCAGTACGCTGCGTCGTATGACGGTGCCCGAGGGCTGGGGCAATTAGCGGTGAAGGGGTGGCATTGAGTCTTCAGGACTACGTAAAACTGCTGCGTTCTCGGTGGGTCACCGTGTGCGTTACGACACTGGTCGCGGTTCTGGGAGCCGTCGCAGTCACGTTACTTACGACTCCGCTCTACGAGGCCTCGACGAGGCTCTTTGTGTCCACCACGTCCGGCTCATCGTTATCCGACGTATACCAGGGCAATCGCTTCTCACAAGAGCGCGTAGTCTCATACGCCGAGCTACTTATGGGTGAGACCCTGGCTCAGCGCACTGTCGACAAACTCGGCCTCGATATGAGCGCAGAAGAACTACAACAAAATGTCAAGGCGAGTGCGAAACCCGATACGGTCCTGATAAATGTAGCGGTCCTTGACGAGTCACCCGTCCTGGCACGTGACATTGCCGACGTATTGTCCGACGAGTTCGTCATCATGGTACGCGAATTGGAAACTCCGGAGGGCGGCGCCAGGCCCGACGCTCGTGTTATCGTCGAGCAACGCGCGTCGATTCCCAAGAATCCGGTATCTCCGAAAACCACTCGCAACCTTATCATTGGCCTCGCATTCGGCGTGCTGTTCGGAATTGGTCTTGCGGTGCTCCGCGATTTGCTCGACAACACCGTCAAGGACCGAAACGCTCTCGAAGAGATCACGGGTGCCGGAATCGTCGGCAGCATTCCGCTCGACAAGGAAATTCGAAAGAATCCGGCGATATCTTTCGATAACGATAACTCAGCAATTTCTGAAGCATTCCGCAAACTTCGGACCAACTTGCAGTTCCTCGCGGTCGACAATCCACCGCGCGTGATCGTCGTCACCAGTTCGGTGCCGAACGAGGGCAAATCCACCACGGCGATAAACATTGCGCTGGCGTTGGCGGAAGCCGAGCACAACGTAGTGCTCATCGACGGCGATATGCGCCGTCCGATGTTGCACAAGTACCTCGACTTGGTCGGGCCCGTCGGATTCAGCACGGTGCTGGCTGGCCGAGCATCCCTGTCCGAGGCGCTGCAGAAGACACGTTTTCCGGGATTGACCGTCCTCACCTCGGGAGCTGTCCCGCCCAATCCAAGCGAGCTACTGGGGTCGCTTGCTGCCAGAAAGTTGCTCAGCGAACTGCGCGCGCAGTTCGACTACGTCATCGTGGATTCGACACCGCTGCTTGCGGTTACGGATGCCACAATCTTGGCAGCCGGGGCCGACGGCGTGCTCATCATGGCACGATTCGGGCAGACCAAACGTGAGCAGCTCGCACACGCGGTGGGAAGTCTCAAGAGTGTCGGCGCTCCACTACTCGGCGCGGTACTCACGATGACGCCCGAGCGCCGGCATGGGGCTTATAGCTACAGCTACTACGGCGATGGCGGAGCGCAGCGACCATCCCGCAGCAGACCGCCCGCCGAACCCGCCGCTGAATCCTCCACCGCCTAACACGGTCGTCGCGGAGCTGCTCGGCCGAAGGCGCAAACGCGAGGTGTCTGAATGAGGCGGTGGTCTCTCTTTGCAACGAACAGCGCACCTCCAGCACACCCGCACGGCTGGGGCAGGGAAAGGAGCGCATACGTCAGGACGGCGAGACCGCCCCGATGCCTACCGCGTCGAAGTTATAAGTGCCATTCGTCGCACCAACTGGAGTTGCTTGCAAGTCACGCCCCACCAATGCCCACGTGAAACTGGGATGCTCAGTGGCGACTCCCTCCGTGAACCCACCGGACTCGATCACGGTGCACACCGACCCCTGAGACGACACGAACAGCAGATAGGTCGCGATCAGCGAGTCATCCGCCGAGCTCGTTGCTGTCATGGATATCAGCCCACCGAAGTTACCCGTGTTCGTGATATCGGCCACGCCGAACACCGTGACGGTCTCCGAAACTGACAGGTTCCCACGGAATGCTCCGGTAACCCCCCCTTTGGGTGTCTTGATATCGCGAGACTGCTGACTCGAGCGGCCCTTCATGTCGTCGTAGGTGCCGGTCACCTGAAAGTCACGGATGACCGGGTATCCGGAACCGCCCGTCGACGCGAAAACGCGGTACCCAGGGAGTATTCCCGCGCCCGTCCATGAATCGGGAGCTGCGGTCCAATTCAACGCATTCTGGCCGATTTCGATCTGAGTCAGGACTTTTAGATCATATAATCCGATGGCAGCACGTGTCCACGATGCAAAGGTATTCCCCTCCACGATGCCCGTGGGCCTGCCGTTGTGGATCTCCAGCGCATCCGCAAGCTCCCGCTGTCCCGGCCACGCAACGTGGTTACCGACGAAGGTGAAATTTTGTGGAGCGTCAAGATAGACAGCCGACAGGCCCGCTTCAAAGAAGCTATTGTTGATGATCCGCAGCCAATTGGATTTTCCAAGGCGCAAGTTATAACGCTTGCTTGCGAATAGGGGATCCTCTCGAGCGTTGTGGTTCATCGAGAAGATCGTATTCCCGGCAAAATTTAGGCCATCCACGCCGCCAGAGTTTTCGTCGTCTGTGCAGGCGATCCACACCGAGGTATCTGAACAATAGTTAAAGTAATTGTCAGTGATCTGCCAGTCAGAAAGCGTGTCCCATTCCCTGGTGTCGGCGTACACGCCGAAAGCGAGTTTAGCGAAGCGGTTGTCGGATATCGTTAGCATGGCCGTCGTGTGAACCTTGTCATTTCCGTCAACGGCTTCAACCGCGATCCCCTTGCCTGCGGATCGGAAGAGGTTTCGCGAGACATCAAGCCCGCGGACATTGCGCAGAACCAAGCAGCGTGCGGTGCCATAGTCGTCACCATGGTCAAAAATGACTCCGCTTATGCGATTACCGGAAAAATCAACGCCACCCGCATTCTTGTCATAGGCGGAAGGGCCAATACGTACTTCACCGCCGCCGACGACAGCACCCCCGCGACTCACGAGGCTAACTCCCGGTTGCTCCATCTCGAGGTGTCCAGGAATAAAGAAGCGTCCTCGAGTCAGTTCTACGGCGCCACGACCTTGCTCCACCGCCGCGTCGAAGGCAGCTTGCACTGCTGGTGTGTCGTCATTGGTGCCATCGCCGACGGCGCCAAAATCGTATGGATTCTGTGTCATATTTTCGGGGTTCTCAACCTGTTCAACTTCACGCTGATCAACTCCACGTTGGTTGCTATTGCCAGCGCAGCCGGCAGCGAGAATGGAAATTTCAGCGGCTGCACCGGTGACTGCAAGGGAGTTCAAGAGCGTCCGACGGCTGATCGGCGCCATGAAGCGGTCTCCTTAAGACATCTAGATAAATTGGGAGTGGACTCCCATCGCTGTAAGCGTCAGGTGCCCCCAAAGCCTACTGCGTTCTGAAGCTCAGCGACCGGTAGGCCTCGAGGTCCTACTAGTGGGAAACACGGGGTGCCGTGTGCGCCCGAACTGTCGCGCTGGGAACTGGGTCAAAGCGGACTGACAGCCAATGACCTTCGCGGAGTGTCAATCCCACGACAAACCGCCGGATGAATACGGAAAGGCTTCAGGCAGGCATCGGCGGCAGCGGCATCTCGTTTGCTCTATCACTCACCGCGGTTCCGTGTGCATTTTGCGGACACGCCTTCACAATCCTGTTTGATCAGGTGCCCGTGCCGCTGATGCACCGTTCACTGATAAGTAGGTTTTGACCGTTGCTTCGCGGCAAAATGTCGTACGCCGCGTGCATCCACTTGATCGCACCCGAAAGTTCGGAATCTCCCGCTAGCTTCGTCCCAGTAACATTCGATGGATCAGGGAGAAGTCGCTCGTACGGACCATCAACGAAGAAAACGGCCCCTTAAGTGCGTACAGCGATAGAAGCGCAGTGGCCCAATATCCAACCGCCGATGCGCACGCAGCCCACGACGCGCTGCCGTCGCCTAGGCTCGCAAGCACCAGCCCTAAGATCCCCACCCCAGTGCCCAGGACCTGGCAAAATGTCATGGCTTTGCCGCGCCCCTGTCCCGCCAGACACATGCAAGCTACGTACCCGAAAACGAGGCCGACCGACCCGATTAAGCCGATCTGAACAGACGGGATCGAACCCACGAAGTCTGCGCCGAAGACTAGCGGAACCGCAAATGGAACAATTGCGGCCAAACCCCCCGACAAGAGGAATCCCATAACGCTGGCCGCGCGCACCATCGGAACGACGTCGACATCTCCGGCAGCGGCGATCCGGAACGCAACTGCTCCGAGTCCCTGTGCGAACGCGACGGGAATCAAACTAATTGTCACGGACACTGAGTAAAGTCCCGCGATTTGGGCGCCCATCAGAGCCACGATCAGAGCCTGATCGAGCCTGAATGCGGCCGCCTGAGCCAGCTGGGCCCCGTAGTACGGCAGGCTCGACTTCGCTAAAGAACCGACTGGTAAGCGAGGGGGTCCGCGTCGTGGCCGGATGACGAAACCCACCACCAGCGCGTTTAAGACGTTCGCCGCAGCTAGCGTAGCGATTGCGAAGGCCACAGTTAGCTGGCCGGCTAATGCTGATCCCACGACACAGGCTGCGAATGTGATGCTAGGGGCGAGGTTCAGAAGAGCGTACCCAAGATAGTCTCCACGTCCGAGCAGCATGTGGACGTCACATATCCAGACGATACTTGCCGGTGTTGAAACGATGGCCGCAGCAAAGACCACTTGGACCACGTGGCCGGAGCCAGGTAGTAATAGCTGGGGAAGTGCAAGCGCGAGCAGGCATGCCGGCAGCAGCGCGAGTCCGGCAACCCTTCTGATGGCCCAAGCTACGCCACGTAGGTCGCCTCCTTCGGCGGCCAACCGCCTAACCCATGTGGGCAGGCCCAGCGACAGTAGCAGCGGACAGATAAGGAGAACCGATGTCGCCGTGGCTACGAGACCCCGTCCATCCGGACCCAGGACTCTCGCGAGCACCGGAGCCGTCAGCAGGGCAAACGCGCCAGCCGAGATTCGACAGATAGTGACGCAGAACGGTCGATTGAACTTGTTGTATGCCGACGCAAGCAATTCTCAACTCCCCTTCAATCATGGGATACCGGCACAGCGCCGTGAACGCCACTAGGCACAACCGACGGCCTTAATCGCGTCACTAAACAGACGACCCGGCCGGGATGTCTTCGACGCACCCGTCGTCGGCGAACGAAGGACGCGTGTCAGTTGAGTACGTCGTGTTGGATTTCCTCCCACATGCTCAGCGATCTCCGTCGATCTGCATCGCCACAGCGCTCGAGCTCGACCCGGTCAGCGCCCGCGAAGTTCTCAAGTTCCTCGATGTGTTTCTTAACCTCCGCGGGCGACAACTTCACGAATGGATCCAGGAGTCTTCTCTCCTGGTGAAAGTCCTCCATCAGATGCTTGTACTTGTGACTCCATCCATGCGCAATCAATGGTGTCGCTTGAGACAAGCAGCTAACTGCAGCGTGGAATCGACCCACGATGGCATATTGCGATGATCCCAAGAGCGCCTTCAGTTCGACCCCGTCGAAACCCTCGATAATGCGAAGATCGCCTACCTGCTTCGCAACCTCTCGCAAGAGTTGAGTGTCCTTCCTGCCCTCATGGGATAACCCATACACGTAGCGTCCGGCGTCACGTGCTGCCAACACGAACTCGGCCAGATTGCGCACATAGTTTTTCGCGTGGTCTGCAGTGGGCGCGCGACCCACGATGTTGTAGTTCGGAACAATTGGGACTGCGCCGGACAAGTCGCTCCAATCCGCGTCGCCACCTTTAATGAGGCACGTGAAATCAGGAGCGGTGTCTATACGGGTCGAAATTGCGTGTTCAGTCGCTAAGGACTCGAGGTAGCCCTGCGAGGTAGGGTCTCTCGCATACGCTGCGCGACCGACCGAAAGCGCTGCTGCGCATGCTTCCGAGGTGAATTCGAACGGCCCGAAAGCTTGCGGAAGAAAGTAGACTGGTATCTCGAGATCTCCGAATGTCTGCAGCAGGTCGGCTCTACCGCCCACGAACTGCTTCCATGAATCGGAATAGAAGAATCCAGAGGCATCGAAGACGACATCGATGTCGCGATAGTCCACCACGCGACCCTTTGCCCAGAGAGTCTTCGAGACCGTGGTATGAGGCATCCGGGAGGAAACTGGGAGCATGGTGAGAGCTCCGACGCGACGCCTTTGCAACGGGCTACCAACCTTGAAGCTGAGCACCGGGGTACCTGCGAAGCGCTGCTTGATCTCGTTGATCGCGGCAACCATCATTAGGTAGGCCCCTTGATTCCTGAAATCGGTGCCAATAATGAGAATATTCCGTCGCCCCGTATTTTGATCCACTTCGGCCGTCTTAAATTCTGCCGAACGAACGGATCTCATCAAGGCTGCCCTTCGCAGAAAACGGGACCAATCTTTCTGAGTCGGCATATCCGTAAGCGATCAACATGATGACGCGCTCAGTATTTGCCAAGCCTAGTAGTTTGTGCATCCGCGCATCTCTTTCTGGGATATCAGGCCAGTTGATCATGCATGAAGCCACCCCTTGAACTTCCAGGCCAAGCACGAATGCCATCGCGGCCAGCGACGAGTCGATATAGATGAGATGTCGATCCCGCTCGTGGAAGAACGCCGAGAGATCGCCGACGACGACGACTATGGACGGAATCTGGTGAGCGTAACCGCCGGTGCCCATGGCGCATTCTGCGACACTTTGCACCCCGGAGTCGGAGTCGATGATCTCAAATCTATAGGGAGCCCGGTTACACGCGGTGGGCGACTCCGACGCGATCTCTATCGCTCGATCGACGACGGATCGATCGACACTCTTATTTTCGTACCACCTCACAGACCTTCTACCGACCGCAAGTCTTCTAAGGGAATCGATGTCGATCCCTGAGCCCTCGATGACGTGGCGATGAGGAATGGCGAGCTCGTCGCCACTGTTAGCGGGACTGAAGCACTCCAAGAATTTCGATTCGGCAGCCCGGATGCTCGGCGATGTGGATTGACGGGTCACCTCGAAGTAGGACGTCAGAACGCCGAGCACCCACTGCCGCTCAGCATCGCTCTGCAGAGGTGCGCTTTCTCCGTAGACACGCACCACCGCCGCAACGGTCACCCCTATGTAATCTGCACCAAACTCGGACCGCCGAGGCCACATAATCAGCCCCTTCTCAAGGCGGTGAATATTGCGGCGTAGGAGGAAACGGTGGTACCCCCTGGCCTGGTCGGCTTGATACTGCTTAATTCCGCTTCGAACCGCGAGTTGCTCCCTGTGCATCCCGCTGCTCGCCAGGACGAGCCTGGGCCTTCGCAACCAAATCCGACCAAAAGTACCTGGGAAATCTACTGCCAAGGAACGAAATACACGCAGCACACCGACTTTGCCCGACGACTCGTATGCGCCTGCGTTGAAGGTCTGGTCATCCGTTGGCGAGACTGTGATGATTTCGACAGGCCTTTCGATGTGAGTTTGGCACGTCTCAACTTCTGCACTTCCCCCCGTTTCCTCCGCCTGTTGGAGCCGAAGCCTCATATTTCCCCTCCACACTTGGTGTGCGCCATAGATCTTGATATTTGCAGGCCTGGGAAACCGATCCGACTACGGCTGGGCCACATCATGTACCGCCGTGCGGTTGTGGAGAGTCTCGAAATCGTCCACCAATGTCGGCAGTTTCTTGCCCTCGGTTCTCCCTCACTGTGGCGTCTCCAGACTCCGCTACAGCCGGGGCCGTTCTGTCCGCAGTCAGTTGAGCACATAGCCCCATGGTTACTGCTAGTCCGAGCGAGATGGGTAGTGCTTCCGGTGCCGCGCCGACGAGACCAAAGATAAGCAACGTCATGCCGGCAGCCACACCGAAGCGAGTCGGGTCTCGGCGTGCGCGCACTGCTAGGGCGAGGCCGATGCATAGTGACGTGAATAGAAGACCTTGAAATATCCCGCCTTCCACAGCATATTTCAGGAACGTGTTGTGACTTGTGACGCGATCGCCCGTGGTGAAGTACTGCCCCAGCGTGTCGCCTGCGGATCCCGATCCGAAACCGAAGAATGGGGAGCGGTCGATCATTTCCAAGCTCGTCGACCACGTTGTGAAGCGGCGGGTGAATCGGGTGTCGTCTATGCCAGCGTCCAACAAAAGGCGGAGAGCTGTGAACTGGCGAGCGTATTCGGTGAGTGAATTAAGGTAGACGACGCAGAGAATGCCGACTGCAGTCAGCAGAATCAGTCGATTCGCCCATCGTCGGGCCGATCCAGTTACGAGCATCATCACGACAGCACCGACAGCTAGCGCCACCAGTCCGGTGCGCACTTGAGCGAAGTACACGCATGAAAGACCGATCACGGCTGCAGTCACGCGCACCCACCTGGATCGAATCACGACACCGGGCGCCAAGGCCGAAAGAACCAGGAAAACTCCGACCATTGACACATGGAATGGGCCAGCCATGAGTCCCTGCATACGTTCCATGCCGCCGAGCGACGCCGTGTACTTATCTGCGCTCCGCGGGATGGCTTGCTCGATTGAGGGAAACATCAGGTGAATCACAAGCGAAACTGACGCTGCGGCGAACATGCACCACCACGCCAGCCGCAAGGCGTGCATCCGGGAGCCCCGCCAGCCGAGGCCAATCGCGATGCCGAGCACGAAAGTCGCAGACTTACGGAATCCAAGTAGCCCAACGGTCAGGTTCGGAACGTTCGGATGGAAGATTTCGAGAGTAGCGATGACGACGATGATTGCGGCAAGTGCAAGCAGCACAACGCTGGTCGTGTCGTCCACGCGCTTCAGCAAGAACACCTGAAGCGAGGCAATGGCTACCACAGCCAGCGCAGCGGCGCTCGGCACGTTGCCCAGCGGGTCCAAGGCAAAGGAGAGGACGACAGCCGCGGCCCCAAGCCTCCAGGTCGTGCCCGATACGGACATTGCTGTCATGATGTGAGCTTCACGCCGAGCGCTTGCGCGATACACCCAGCCTTGTGCTGCCAGGTGAGTTCGACGGCGATGTTGGCGGGGATGCGGTCGAGCCTCTCGCGGCCCCTGCACGCTTCGCGGAGCCACGCCACGTGTTCGTCGGCCGGCACGACGTGGACTCCCTGGGTCAACGTGCGGCCGGCACCAATCACGGGCGTCGTCAGTACCTGCAGGCCAGTAGCTCGATACTCGTATGTCTTGATGACATCACCGCCCACCTCACCCTCGCCGACAGCGTGAGGGACCCAGCCAAGATCAAAGGTCGCCATGAGCGCCGGAACGTCCTCGTAGTGAACGTCTCCGAGCAATTCGACATTCGGGAAGCGTGAAAGCAATGCTCGGTACTTATCGTGCAGATCAAGGAATGGACCGGCGAAAACGAAGCGCAGCTCGGAAAACGCGCCGCAGACGTCCGACAGGAGTTGGGCGTTGAGGCGATGGCCGATCTTGCCGACGTATCCGATCGTCAAGGGACCGTGCGCGTTCGGTGCGATGTCGAACCGCTCGGGGTCGACTCCGTTCGTCATGAGTACGGCGTCGGAACGACCAAAACGATGCGCCAGCTCGAGAGTTCCCTCCGAGTTCGCGAAGACGGCGCTGCTTGCTTCGAACGCGCGTCCGTACGCATACTCGACGGCGCGCCAAATCGACGTGAACCCTTGGTGCACGGTCCAGTCGTCCAACAGGTCGAAGATGACCGTACGGTCATCGCGAAACGGATTTCGGTCTGCCGGCGCCGTTGCGGTGAACGGGTTCCACGTTACGGCCGGCGCTTTGCCAAACGCCGAGAGCTTGGGGTACGCGCGAGCAGATTGAACCCACCACCGCTTGCGGTCGATGTTGGGCGCTCTCCACGTGAGCGTCTGAATCGGAACGGTGCCGGCAGCGACAGAGCCTCTGATACGTCGGAGGGCACCGAGGATGACCGGTTCTGGTCGAGAAAGCACGTCGATGTGCGACTCCGTCGCTGCCGCGAATCGACCAAGCCACTCTATGATGTGGCCATCGCGCGTGCGGTATCCCTCGTTTGTCAGCTTGTGCTGCCCATGCATGGGATACGCGAGTGCGATACCAGTCACGCGTGGTCGCCTGAATTCAACTTGCCTCCAGCGTGAGTTCATATGAACAGGTTGGCGTGCCCAACGAGTAGACAGGCTCTGTCGTTCCTCGCATCGTTTGAAGGGTGCTCTGCGTTCGGTCGATGCTGGCACTGGCTATCACTTCGTGCAGAGGAAGATCTTGTCTTCTATGTCGACTCCGATACGCATGGCGGAGATTTCGGATGAGGTCAAGAAATCTTGCGGCTCAACTACTTCGACCGAGAAACCAGCGTTGCGCAGTCTGTCTGCGAAGTCAGGGCCGTAGCGACGGACGTGGTCGTCCTGCCCGAAAAGCCGAAGGCGTTCTCGTGGGTCGGTTACTGACGGATCCTCAAAAGTAGTCTCGACCGTGAGTGGCACCAGCAGGACTGCCCATCCCGTCGGCTTCAACACGCGATGGAATTCCCGCATCGCCTTGTTGTCGTCGTCGACGTGCTCGAGTACATGGCTGCAATCGACGACATCAAATGAATCCTCCTCGTATTGAATGTCTGTGATGTCCATCTTGATCATCGCCCGCGGATTCAATAGGTCGGCGGTGAGGTAACCGGACCCGATTCGCTTGCGTAGGAGCTTCTCGAATTGCCGTTCGGGTGCAATGTGCAGGACACGCTTCGTCTGACCGTCAAAGAGATTCGTCTCTCGTTGGAAGTACAACCCGGTCATCCGGTGGCGCTCAAG
>Ga0193743_1002479_pt1 | contig 13015 bp, 14 predicted proteins | sample L2c2metaG_FD_143038 | JGI IMG/M metagenome (GOLD analysis project Ga0193743, IMG submission 143038) | Soil microbial communities from a riparian zone of the East river system, Colorado, United States - L2c2 | ecosystem: Environmental > Terrestrial > Soil > Riparian zone | place: USA: East River... | reverse complement strand
TCCACTGCTGCGGCTCAACATACGTTCCCGGCCTCGTTGGATCGACCGCAACGTCACGGAAGGTGATGATCTCAGCCTTGGTCTTGAACTTCAGGCGCTTGAAGGGCGATTCCTCGGACGAAGAGAACTTGACCTCTGCGCGGTCCAGTCCAACGCGATCTGCCAGCAGCTGGAGGAGACGATCGACGGTTGCAGCAGACCCTGCCACAGTTCCGTTGATGCCCTCGCCGGCGATCAGCGTGGTGCCGAGAAGGTCGCTGTCGCCAAAGCTGGAGAGTAGTTCCTCTCTCAGAACAGTCGGTTCGGAGAGGCGAACGAATCGGTAGAAAGCTGCAATGGTGTAGGTCACGCTCGTTTCATCATAAATTGCCCACATGGAGCATTTCGGATTGACGGGATGAAGCGCAGATGAACGTGCCAGATGGAGGTACCCCTCCTCTATTTCTCGTAAAGTCTTTATTTTTCAACGCTTAGGGTCGGACTAAATCGCCAAAATATTGATTATGCTTGACTTAGGGACAAAATATTGAAAACAAGGCAGATATAAACCCCGGAGTTTTCCTGAGTCGGTTTCCTGATTTGTTTCCAGTATAGAGAATCAAGGAGAACTCATCGGCACTCTCGATCCTATTGGTTATGAAGGGATTGCGAGACTTTGGAGCTTGACAGAGAAGTTTGCCGTGTTTTTGGAGATTCCCAGTTCCAGAGTTTCGAGGAGATCCCCGTGGGTAGCGAATGGCCTAGCTGGTGGGTGAGCATGCTGACCTGACCGCGGTGGTGGGCCTCGTGGGCGATCATGTAGCAGAGCATCTGGGGGCCGGGATATCCGTTGGCTGCGCACCTTCGGATATCGGCACTGGCTGAGCGACAGCATGATAGACAATGCAGGTAACGCGAGGTTTGGCCGAAAGCTTACACGTTCTACGCGGGCGGTAGGGGGTATTGCGGCATCACGGTGCGCACCTCATCGGGAGTCAGCAGTCGTACCTCATGCTTCTCGAATATTTCCATCGTCTCCGTGAGGTCCGCGGTTGCGTAGGTAACGACATCCTTATCACTCGGAAATTCCATCCGCTCGGCCGGGGCATTCATCTTGTTCACGGCGTCGACGAACCCTCCCGGAGTGATAATTGCAATAACGTGGGTCTGCTCGGATTCAATAAGGAATGCATGGGGCGTTTGACGGGGAAGAAACACGAATTCTCCGGCTGTCACCGAGAACACTTCACCATCGACATACACCGTCATCTCACCCTCTAGAAGGTAGAAGACCTCATCTTCTCGCGTGTGCACATGGGGCGGTGGTTCGGTGCCCCGTTTGGTTTTGGCAACGATGATGTCAAAGGCTCCGTTATTATCAGCAGGCCCCGCCATCTGGCTGATAAGAATCCCCTTGTACCAGGTTGAATTCGGCAGTGCCGGCGATCTCTTGTAAGCTTTCACAGCGCTCGATGTTTTTCCCTTCATTTGTTCCTTTCCATGCGTGGCTCGGGTTGGGGGATGTCAATAAGAGCGCTACTCGGCGTGCAATTCCCGAAGTAAAACTAGTAGTTTCTACTGACGCCTTTATCATTGCCCCGCGGATATATATAACCCGCGTCCGCCGTTTTTATTCCAGTACACGATTGCGCAGCCCGTGATCGGAGCGTGTTGAGCGGCGTGGCCGATCATGCTGCAGATAGACGGCAAGGGCTTCGCCAACATCGGGCGGCAGCGGCAACTTGGACCACCTTCCACCCTTACCCCGAACTGTGATTTGGCCGAGTTCCCTCCCCAAAATCCTGTCACTCCAGCACACACTTCTCATATCAATGTGGATACCGGAGAGGGGTAAGTTCCCAGATAAGCCAGCTAAATCGCCGAGTCACTCATCGACAAGTGAAAATCAAGTCAAGTTGCCGAATAGTCGCCTATTCGGACAGGTGACCTTGGCTCAACTGTTGCCAACAGAGCAATGCACTCATCGACAGGCTCAGAGCACTCTTCGCGCTGCTCTGAAGCGCAGCTCTTCGGAGCTGAATTCTCCGATCTCCATGTCTCGAAAGAAGACCCTGTAGAGCCCCGGTGTGATCAACTCGACGCCCAACTCTTCGAAGCGGAATACTTCGCTGATGAAGACTCTGTTCTGGTGCCAGCTGATGTCGCCGCTATTGTTGACTCGTCGCAGCAGGAGACCCTTTGGGTACCTGTACTCTGGCAACTTGCGGGGCAGTCGGATCGAACTGGGGATGTAGAGACTTGCAGGAACTTGATTGTTCAGGCCCTCAGGTAAAGTCGCCGTCGCGCTCCGCTGTAAACCCTTCACTCGAAAGCCACTCAGAGGAGAGGCAGTCGTGGCCATCTCTCAGCAATTCGAACCAGACGCCGCTCGGATCTTTGCCATCAACGAGGGCCTCAATCAACTTCTCATCGAGCATCTCCACCCGGACGTCTGGACCGCCAGGCCTCCCGGCAAGGTCCGCTCCATCGCGGCCATCTTCACCCACATGCATAACATTCGGGTGAAATGGATCCGTCTGACCCATGTCTCCGGTCTGTTTGTAACGCAAGTGCTAAGTACGCTCAGGTGCGGGGAGGGTTCTTTTTCTTGAATGCAGAGGTGTTCCTGCACATCAATGTCGGCCACTGTGCACCATTGTTGACCCCTGCACAAAGCTCTGGCCACTACGAAAGAGTGTGCAAAGTCTCATTCACTGGAGGCGTGCTGTGTCACGGTTGTCGTTTCGGTCTGGGCGATGTCCTGGTCGAATTCAGGGAGTAAGGTACGGTTTGCCGACAAACCGGGAGTTGACGCTCAATTAGTTCACAAAAGCGTCTTCCACCATCACAGTGAGTTCGGTCCGGACCTGGACAGAGTTTTCGTCCACCCGGAGAGGGAGGAAGCTGAACGACTTCGCTTTGTATGCTGCCATAAGGCCGCTTTGCTCTGTCGGAGGATCGATCGCCGAGGCTGACTGTACATGGCCGTCGACACCAACGACGATCTTGACGCGTACCGAAACCGACGGCCGGGCGTTTCCGGCCTGGAGGAGCTCGGGCGTAGTGAGCCTTTTCATCATATCGTCGCTAGACCTCTCAACCGTTGGAGCCTCGGAATAGATACTTCCGCTTGCCTTGCCACGTTGATCGAAATAAAAAGCTGCAAGCGCCGAGATCTTTGTCGGATGGGGATAATCAAGGGCCGCAGCTTTCAATAACAGTGTCTCCGCCTGCTTGTCGTAATCGAGCTGATGACGACGAAAAAACGGCCAACGTGACATGTAGTGGAGTTTCAGTCCCGTCAACGCAGCGATATTTGAGTCTTCCTCTGCCTCTCGGAATGCAAGCCGCGCAAAGCTTGATTGCTGTTCGCTGATATCCACACGGGTTATATTGAGCTCTGGCCCGGTACCCGCCACCCCGCTGATGGCATAGGAATAGAGGTCCGCCAGCCGTTTCGGAATGGTCGTGTCTTGTGGGGACAGAGTGCGGGCGTACTTCAGCCATCGGAGTGCTTGTTCCCGATCGGCGATGGAGAGAGCACGCCCAGCATTTGAGAGCACAGCGGGGTCAGTCGGTCTGCGTTTCACCTGCTTGTGCCACAGGGCTCTGATCTCGGCGTAGTCTGGGATGGCTTCTGTGCCGACGTCGAGCCCCTGATCCAGGTAATTCTCAAGATTAATACCGGGATCATGAGTAATAACCCATCGGATCAGGGCAATTCGATACGTCCGCAGATCGCTCAAGAGTAGGCGACGCGCATAGAAGTCGAGCATGCATTTCGCTCGCTCCAGATCGTCGGGATGCGCCGCAAAATACTTTGCCTGCGTCGAAGGTTTGATCTCAAGCGCGGCGCAGCGAAGATTGCCCTGGGCTAGTCCAGGGGTCGCAAACAAGAGAAACGAGAAGACGTTCGTCAGCGCTCTGTGCAATCCTTTGTTCTTTCTCATCGCGACATCGGTGCTCCTGGTGATTTAGACACCGGAACCCGACGAAATCGCTCATGGGATACCAGTTCCTCCCGAATAACGGGTAAACCGGAAGTTCTCCTTTCGTTTCTCGAATTGGTATTGATGAACGCGCTAGTGTCCGACAAAAGGTCCAACTCTAAGCTAGTTAGAAAGTCAGACACGGTTTAATAGTGGCCGATATTGGCTTCTGACGTGATCAGTACGTGAGCAAAATCCTCGTAAACAGAGTGTCAAAGTGGCCAACATAGATGTTCAGGATCAGAAGGTCTTCCGGAGGAAGTAGTTCGGATGAGTCAAGAGCTTCCGCCTTAGCCGCTTCCTTACCCAGCGAACAAACTCACCAGGGAACCTGGCTTGCGTAGAAGATGGGGCCCCCGGCTGCTTTGCAGGCAGTGAAGCGGAATGCTCTGCACTTTAATGACCTGTGGGGTATAGACTGAGGTACGATCGCGTTCGGCAGCGCTCGCTGCTGACGATCGGGTATGCTGCAGTTTATCCGCGCTTCAGAGAAAACAGGGACCATCTGATCCGCCGCAAAGAAGTATCGGAGGCATGTATGCGTTCTGAAGCCATTTTTCGTGCAAAAGAGACTCTCTCAAACCGGTATCAGCTGTGCCAGCTGGCGGCGAAGACCACGCGCCGGATGCATATTGCATCGAGAAACACACAGGACACGATCAACAGCGCGTTCCAGAAGATCGCTGCTGATTCATCCGCGGTGCCTGTCAAGCCTGTGGTCGTGTCGTAGCGGGGTTCCAGCCTGGCTTCCATGAGCAGTCGATTGTGGTGAGTTTGAGCGATCCGGACCTTCAGCAGGCACGGACCGCTCCTTTTTCTTGGCGCACCGGCGCTCAGAGCATCAGCTTACCCTTGACACACGTTCGGATCGCTCCACCGACCCATATTTTGGAACCATCCTGTCGTATGTGAATACGGCCCATCCGCCTCATGACTGCGCCCTGGCTCACGACATATTCTGGAGGCGCGATCCGGCTTTTGATAAGCCATTGTGCAAGTCCGGCATTCAGACTTCCGGTAACAGGGTCTTCGTGACCGACTCCTTCCGCACTGAAGGCGCGCACCTCAAATTGAGCAGCTGTTCCATCTTTCAAGGGATTGAATGCTGCAAAGGCTCCGACCTTCAGTCCTGCCAAGGTCGAATAGTTCGGACGGAGTGCAAGAACTTCCGTCCGGGAACGCAACATGACCGCAAGCCAGGGCGATCCGTTATCCACCCAGTTTGAGGCGGTGATTGCGTCAGGCGCCACGTTCAGGCCTTTGATTACCCTTGCCAGAATCTCAGGCTCGACCGGCCCACTACGAATCAGTTTTGGCGCCGCAAACGAGAGGCCCTCAGGCGTGCGACGGAGGGGGATGAGGCCAATCCCACATTCCTGCACGATCTCGCTGCCTTTTGCTACTCCACCGGAAGCTAACCAGACGTGACAGCTGCCCAGAGTAGGGTGGCCGGCAAAAGGCACTTCTCCCTCCCGGTTGAAGATGCGAACGCGATAGTCCGCAGCAGGTGATTTCGGTTTTACAAGAAAGGTTGTTTCACTAAGATTCGTCCAGTTTGCGAAAGCTGCCATCTGCTCATCGCTTAGCGCGTCGGCACGAATGACTACAGCGAGAGGATTGCCAAACAAAGGTTTGGATGAGAATACGTCAACTTGGTGGAAGTCGTACGCAGTGGCGCTGTTTGCCATCCCTTGTTCGTTGTTCTGTTCTGTCGCGAGCAGGGGTATGGCGGTCGCGGCTGTATTGGCTGCGGCGAAGTTGAGGAACTTGCGTCGATCAATCCACATGCTGGAGCACCCGAGATATGAGTTTCTATTTGTGTATGGGACAACCGCAACGATTAGTTTGCGCCGCTGGAGTCGCTGCCTGCCTTCGCTCCCGGAAGGCGCTTGCTGAGCAAGGCGATCTGGCCGGTGTGGTGCGCTTCATGCTCGCAGACGTGAAACCACTTACAGAGGTTGTTGGTTGGACCCCATCCCCAGCTTTTGTCGGCAGCGAGGAACCACGCATCATCCTTCTTGCGAAATTCGGCTAACGTTTTTTCGCGTACCTCGTGCAGAATGCTGACGTAGTAGTCGCGATCGTGACCCTTGATGGTGGCGCGGCCTGCGTCGCCGAGATTCATTGCGGGATCCCACTTCTTTTTGATGTCGGCGGACCAGGAGTCCCACTTCAGGCCGTCGAAGGTGTTCATCTGGTAGTAGGTCTCCGTCGCAGCAAGATGGAGCATGAGCGCGCCGATGGTGTTGGCGTTTTTGTCGAAGAGATAGTCCAGATCTGTCTGCTTGAGCGGGCCCGTGGCGGAAAGGACTCCGTTCCTCTCGCGCAGCCAGGTGAGCTGGGAGACGAAGGTTCCGATCTGTGGAGAGTAGCCGGGCAGCGGGCCAAGCATGTTTGGGGTGGCAGTCTCAGCAAGGGCACCTTGGGGAAGAGTTCCATAGCTGGCGGTAAGGGCGGCTGCGCCGGCAAAGACGAAGGTTCGACGCGTTGCCAATGGATTGGGGCTCGAAGAAGATCGGGGCATCACTGGTTTCCTCCGGACAGGACGTCGTTGTGCCGCTGAAATTCGGTGCGAGCCAGTCTACTGGAAAGCAGGGGACGTGGGGGGCGGTTCGGGCTTTCTCTATGGGCCGCCGCCGAAGTTCGAGGAGCGTAAGATCGTCTGCATGATACGCAAACGCTACTTGAAAGCGACAGCACTGAAGGGCGCAGCCATTGTTGGTGTGGCCATGGTGGGGACGGCGGTGGGAGCGATGGCCGTGGGTGCGATGGCTGTGGGTGCGTTGGCGATCGGTGCGCTCGGGATCGGCGCACTGCGGATGGGAACGGGAAGGATCGAGGAGCTGAGCATCGGCAAGCTTACGGTAGATGAGCTTGTCATTAAGAAGCGTGGCGAAGAGAGCTAAAAGCGGATGCCTCTAACAGTGAGGGCGGAGAAGACCGGGTTGAGGTTGTAGAGGCGGTTCGAACTTCACTCGAATGATCCCACTCCTGCGCTGCATGAATGGGGCACCCGATAGAAATCCTGAACGATATCTATGTACCGATCGCTGCATTACCTGCAATATTGGTTGGCGGAGGCCGGATTGATGAAACTGTACTTTGTTGTGGCAACGTTGTCGGTGGGGCTGGTGGCGGCTGCGCAGGAGAATCCTGCAGCGAAGATTACGGAGAACCATGCGGTAACGGAGGCCGATGGTACAGTGCGGGAGCAGCGTGTGATTCCGCTGCCGCAGTGGCTTAGTCCAGAGGCGAAGGCGTGGTTGAGCCGTCCGCTGGCGACGGATGCGAATGTGCCGCAGACGATTGAGCAGCGGCGAGCGATGCTGGATGCCTCGCAGGCGCGTCATCGTGATGAGTTGCTGAAGATGTTTCCGGTGACCGTCAAGAACAGCACGGTCGCAGGCGTTCCAGTGCGCGAGGTTGTGCCGGTGACGATCAAACATCAGGATCGTGTGCTGATCTGCCTGCATGGCGGCGGGTTCAATGCGGATTCGGGTTCGTACTCGGAGTCAATTCCTGTAGCAGGGCTGACGGGCGTGCGCGTGGTGAGCGTGTTGTACCGGATGGCGCCGGAGAATCCATTTCCCGCTGGAGTGGATGATGTGATTGCGGTGTACAAGGAGTTGCTGAAGACCTACAAGCCGAATCGCATCGGCATCTTCGGCAGCAGCGCGGGCGCGGCGCTTACGCTGGAGGTGGCGGTGAAGATGAAGCAGTTGACGATGCCGATGCCTGCGGCGCTGGGTCCGTTCTCTTCGTCGGCGAGCATGGTGGAGGGCGGCGATTCACGGTCGTTGTACAACACGGATGGATGGCGCGGGTATGTGCCGGTTCAAGATGGAATGCAGAATCCGGAGTATGTGGGGAAGACGGACCGGCACGATCCGGTGTTGTCGCCGATCTATGCCGATCTGCACAATATGCCTCCTGCGCTCTTCATCACGAGCGAGCGTGATCTGCTGTTGAGTTCGACGAGTGAGTTGCATCGCGCATTTTTGCGGGCGGGGAGCCAGTCGCAGTTGATTGTGTTCGATAGCCTGCCGCATTGCTTCTGGAATAACAACCAGCTGCCGGAGTCGCGCGAGGCGTGGGGATATATGGCGGAGTTCTTTGATCGGGAGCTGGAGAGATGAGATCGGAGAAGAAAGAGAGACCGAGGCGAGGAAATGCCATCTAAGCGATTCTTTTTAAGAAGCTCTCAGACGGAGCTTAGCCTTCTCTATTTTTCGCTACCGTAAAGGGCTCCTGCATCACACGATTTCTCCCTGCCAGCTTTGCTGCGTACAACGCGCGATCTGAGCGGCGTAAGACGCTTTCGAGCGTATCGTTGGGCTGGAAGACGGCGATGCCGAAGCTGGCGGTAAATCCCAGGCAATGGCCGTTGGCCGAAACCTCCAGCGCTTCCATGGTGGCGCGAAGCCGTTCGGCGGTGGAAGCCGCGTTCTGGGCATTGGTCTCTGCAAGCAGCGCAACGAACTCCTCGCCCCCGAGCCTGGCAGCGACGTCGTAGCTGCGCATGGCGGCGGCAAGAGCTTTGGCGACCGAACAGAGGACGGCATCGCCGGTCTCATGTCCATATCGATCGTTGATGCTCTTGAAGTGATCGAGATCCATGGCCAGCACCGTCAGCGGAGTACCGTGGCGACGGCTGCGTTTGATCTCACGGAGAGCGTGCTCTTCGAGACCGCGGCGGTTGAGCAGACCGGTGAGAGAGTCGGTTCGCGCAAGCAACTCCTGGTTGGCATAGAGGCGGCTGGAGGTCATCCAGAAGTAGCCGATCGGGATTCCGACGATCAGAATGTAGAACCCCAGGAAGCCGAAGAGCTGCGAGACGGAGGCGATAAAGAAGTTTTGCGGTACGCCCCAGAAGAGAATCCCTATGCAGCGGATGACCGTCATGAGGCCGAAGACGACATAGAGCGCGGCGGTTGCTCTGCACGGGACCCGCACCGCCGGATCGGCGTAGCGGATCAGAATGTAGGCGGTCGCGGCGGCCACACCGGTTGTGACCAGGCTCATGAGCAGGGATCGTGCCACATAGCTGGGATGAAGATGCGTGTAATACGTCAGCCCTGCGAAGGTGGGCACGAGGAAGGGTACCTCGAGCCAGCCGGTTCGCAGGTCGGGCTTCAGAAAGGCGGCGAAACAGCGATGGACGAGCAGCAGAGTCGCAACCAGGAGGAAGTTCGAGAGCACCAGGACGAAGAAGTCCGGAAGATGGCCCTGCCGCATTCGCAAGACGGTGCTCAGGCAGCCGATAGCGTAGGCAATGGTGAGGAGGAAGAACTGCCGGAAGCGGCGATGATGGAAGGCGATTACAGCAAGTCCGGCGGTGCATCCGGCAAGCAAGAACACGTTGATGTACAGGATGGTGCGGACATCCATCGGAATCGAGCCCAACTGATTTTTTTTAGCGTGAGATCAGTATCTTCCCACGCAGAGAACGCAAAACGCAAGAATGAGATGTGAGAATTCAGGCGCCCCTGATCTGCTTCGGCCGAGAGAAATCGGGGGCTCGGTGTTTCCTCCAGATGTGAGGTAGGGCTCATTCGAAGGTGAACCTTTTTTTGTGCGAGTAAGATCGAGGGAATGATTCGCAGACGCAGGTTGAAGTCGGCAGCACGGACGTGTCGCGTGCCGGAGTCTAGGCGTGTGCGCGGCGGACCGGTTCGGGGTGTGGTGGCGCGGCTTGTTTGCTTCGTTGCGGCGGCGGCGATGCTCGTTTCTGTGGGCCATGCGTTCGCGCAGGACTTGAGTCTGAGTCCGACACGGCCCACGGTGGCGAATGGAGCGACGATTCAGGGCAAGGGCGTGCTGCAGGTGGAGGCGGGCTACGATGCCTATCCGCAGAGCGTGCCCGGCGATCAGCAGACGGTGGACACGCTGGTGACGTATGCCCCGCTGGATCGACTTCGACTGGACATGCTTTGGTCGGCCTTCAATCATCAGCAGGAGGATGAGGGCGTGACCAATGGGGTCGGCACGATGCAGATCGGCGGCAAGGTTGTGCTGAAGAAGGAAGACTATCATCGCGCTGCTCCCGGGTTTGCCTTGCAGTACGAAGCGGCGCTGCCGACGGCGTCGGAGCATGCGCTGCAGGGCTATGGGCAGCAGGCGACGCTGATGGTGAATCACCACTATGGCAAGGATGGCGACCTGGATGTGATCGCCAACGGCTCGGTGGTGCAGTCGGACTGCCAGACAAGGATGGGATGCAGCTATGGAGGGCAGCAGTCGTTTGCGGTGAGCTATCACGTGAATAAGCAGACGCGGCTGTATGCGGAGGTCTTCGGGCAGAATGTGTCGCAGTCGAACACGCCGCCGGGGACGTACGTGTTTGGCGGGTTCTATCGCCAGCTGGGCGAGGCGTTCGGGATCGATGGCGGGATGCGGTTTGGGGTGAGCGACCACGCTGCGAGTGTGGGTTCGACGATCGGACTGGTGTTTGGGCGGCGGCTGCGGGGAGATGCTGGGGGGAAGTGATGCCCCCTAAATACCTCAGGGGCTAAAGCACCTTCTTCTTCGAAGATCGTTCGGCACGGCTAAAGCTGGGAGGCGGTTCGAGCTGAAACTCGAGTGATCCCACTCATGCGACAAACACCCATGAATGCGACGCCTAGAAGCGAAGATAAGATGAACACAAATGACATGGAGGCTGCTTGATTTATTCAGTTGGAGCAAACCTAAAGGACCTAGAGCGAATTGATGCAGGAAACTTTATAAATCTGAACATCTGGGAACGGACACATATCCAAGAATGGATAAGAAAAAATCCTCAGATATTGGGAGAAGAGTTCCTAATCGTATCAATGGAGTTTGATCGATTTGTTAGCAGCTCTGACCGATTAGATCTATTAGCTCTGGACAGAGAGGGAAATCTGGTCGTTATTGAGCTTAAGAGGGATCCGCTTTCAGGATTCGCCGATCTCCAAGCACTTCGCTACGCAGCAATGGTCTCATCGATGACACTTGAAAAGCTCGCCCCCTACTATTTGGCATATCTAAAACGATATTGTGACCGCGAGGTCTCGATCACAGAGGCCACTAGCGAAATGCGGGCGTTCGTCGATGATGATGCATTTACTCAGTTATCTTCATCGCCGCGAATTGTCCTTTGCTCAGAGAATTTTTCTCAAGAAATCACCACGACAGTGCTATGGCTACGTCAGTCAAATATCGATATTCGTTGCGTTCAGATCATTCCTTACAAGCACAATGAAAGCATCCTCATAGTACCCAAGGTTTTGATCCCTTTGAATGAGGCAAAACAATATCTCATTGATATCAAGACCAAAGAAGTGAGCGTCGAGAATTCGATAAAGGCCCGCAAACGGAGAGCGATGCAGGTTATTCTCGAAAACAATCTGCTAAAGGAAGGAGACAGAATCTCGCTGCAGAATGCCTTGCCCACTTGGGTTAAATATGACGAGAACGATTCGCAGTTTCACGCCATTATCACAGGGAAAACCGGTATGAGTAATACCGTCAAATGGGAGCAAGATAATCAAGAGTATTCAATTTCAAATTTGACGTGGCGAATATTTACGGAACTTCATCCTCAGAAGAGGGAATACGGTGGATTAAGCGGGGCATGGCATTGGGTAGACGAGAGTGGGCGCTCGTTGTCACAAATTGCGGACGAGTTTTTAGGCCAGAGTCTAGCTACCGGTGCTTAATCAAAGCATCTTCTTCTGCTCTTGCAGATTGGTGTTGAGTTCCGAATGCGAGATTACACGCCAGTAAGATAAAGAGGCAGCGATTACTCGCGGCCTCTTCTATTTTTTGAATTGATGTTGTTAGTTAGACCTCTTTGACTCCATCCACGAACGCCTTCAGCTTGCGGCTGTGGCTGGGGTGGCGGAGTTTGCGTAAGGTCTTGGCTTCGATCTGGCGGATGCGTTTGTGGGCGACCTGGAAGGACTGGCCTACCAGTTCGAGGGCGTGCTTGGAGCCGTCTTCGAGGCTAAAGCGCATTTGAGGAGAATGGATTTCGAACCTCGCTCGAATGCCCACTCATGCGATGAGGCTGCATGAATGGGCACCCGGCGGTTCTATTGGGTTCCGTTCCTATTTGGGAGGATAGTTCTTCAGTAATTTCTCCATAGCTTTGCTTAAATTCTTTTCGTTCTTCTGCTGGTTCGAGCTTGGGTCCATCGTCTTGGTCGCACTTCCCGTCCAAACGAGCTGCTTCGTTGTTGGATCGTACATATCAAGCACGAGGGTTCCGACGTTGATGGTTGAGCTTGTGGCTGTCGCCATTCCGCCCCAACGGACGCCGCCCCCCATCCCATATCCGTTCCATTCCTTCTGCTTGTCGACAGCGACTTGGTAGCCCACATACATATCGGCTTTGTCGCCGTCGGTTTTCGTCAAACCTTTCGTGGCCAATTGTGCGTCCACAGCTTGTTTGATCTCTGCATCCACAATCTGATTCGGGTGAGAAGCGCCCTCGATGTTGATCCATTTGTAGGTGTGATATTTCGAAAAATCTGTTCCGGGCATGAAGTTGGATTTAACGTCCTGCGCTACGAGTGGCCCAGCCGCAAGCAAGAGTAGAGCAATAGCTAATCCTGATGAAAGGTACGTGTTCACTCGTCTCGATCGCATTTTCTACCTCCTGACTTTGAAAAAACGGACCCTGTGTGCGTTTCATCGACAAGCCAATGAAAACAGGTAAAGGTTTTAGCACAATGACGGGTCCGTGCGCTGCACGTCCGGGATACCCGGACCGAAGGCACGCTTGTGTTTGCCAAAAACACGAAAGGCCGCGATTGCTCGCGGCCTTTGATTTCATTGATTTGATGCTGGTTAGACCTCTTTGACTCCATCCACAAATGCTTTTAGCTTGCGGCTGCGGCTGGGGTGACGGAGCTTGCGGAGGGCCTTGGCTTCGATCTGGCGGATGCGCTCGCGGGTGACCTGGAAGGACTGGCCTACCTCTTCGAGGGTGTGTTCGCTTCCGTCTTCGAGGCCGAAGCGCATCTTGATGACGCGCTCTTCGCGCGGCGTCAGGGTGCGGAGGACCTGCGAGGTGTACTCCTTGA
>Ga0193743_1002478_pt1 | contig 13028 bp, 11 predicted proteins | sample L2c2metaG_FD_143038 | JGI IMG/M metagenome (GOLD analysis project Ga0193743, IMG submission 143038) | Soil microbial communities from a riparian zone of the East river system, Colorado, United States - L2c2 | ecosystem: Environmental > Terrestrial > Soil > Riparian zone | place: USA: East River... | reverse complement strand
GCCGGAGATTCCCAGCGCGATGTACAGCTGCGGCGACACGGTCTTGCCGGTCTGGCCGACCTGGAACTGGCCCGGGTAGTAGCCCGAGTCCACTGCGGCACGCGACGCGCCGACGGCGGCACCCAGCGAGTCCGCCAGCGCCTCGACCACCGCGAAGTTCTCGGCACTGCCGACACCACGGCCGCCTGACACCACGACCGAGGCCTCGGTCAGCTCCGGACGGTCACCGGCCTCCGCGGGCTGGCGGGCCGTGATCTTGGTCGCGTTCTCGGCGACGGCGGGCACCTCGACGTTGACCACTTCTCCGGCACCGGCGGTGGGTTCGGCCTCGACGGCGCCCGGGCGCACGGTGATCACCGGGGTGTCGCCGGAGGCCTGGGCGTCGACGGTGAACGCGCCACCGAAGATGGAGTGGACGCCGACGGCGCCCTCTTTGACCTCGACGGCGTCGACCAGCAGACCGGAGCCCAGGCGCGCGGCCAGCCGGCCTGCGATCTCCTTGCCGTCGGCGTTGGCGGCCAGTACGACGGCCGCCGGGGAGGCGGTCTCGACCAGCAACGCCAGCACGTCGACGACCGGGGTGACCAGGTAGGCCACGGCGTCATCCGACTCGGCGACGTAGACCTTCGCCGCGCCGGCCTCCTTGAGTCCGTCGATCAACGGCGCGGCGGTGCCCGGGGCGCCGACCACGACGGCGGACGGCTCGCCCAGCACACGGGCGGCGGTGATCAGTTCGGCGCTGACCTTCTTCAGCGCCCCATCAGCGTGCTCGGTGAGCACCAGTACTTCAGCCATGGATTCGTCAGCCTCTTGATCTCGTGAGAAGTGTTCGGGGTATGGGAATCGGATGATCTGCTAGATGAGTTTTTGAGCGACGAGGTACTCGGCGATCTTGGTGCCGCCCTCACCCTCGTCGGCGATCTTCTCGCCCGCGGTCTTGGGCGGCTTCGGCGTCGCCGACAGCACCTTCGAGCCGGCGTTCGCGACGCCGACCTCGTCGGCCTCGACACCGATCTCAGCCAGCGTCAGCGTCGTCACTTCCTTCTTCTTGGCGGCCATGATGCCTTTGAAGGACGGGAAGCGCGGTTCGTTGATCTTCTCGTTGACGGAGACCACGGCGGGCAGGCTGGCCTCGAGGGTGAACACGCCATCGTCGGTCTCGCGCTCACCGGTGACCTTGCCGTCCTCGACCGTCACCTTGCGCAGGTGGGTCAGCTGCGGCAGGCCGAGGTACTCGGCGATGACCGCGGGCACCGCGCCACCGACGCCGTCGGTGGCCTCGTTGCCCGCGATGACCAGGTCGGTGCCCTCGATGGTGCCCAGCGCGCGGGCCAAGGCCCAGCCGGTCTGGATCACGTCGGAGCCGTGGAGGCCGTCGTCGAGCAGGTGCACCGCCTTGTCAGCGCCCATCGACAGGGCCTTGCGGATCGCCTCGGTGGCGCGCGCGGGGCCTGCGGTCAGGAGGGTGACGGTGCTCTCGCCGCCTTCCTTCTCCTTGATCAGCAGCGCTTCCTCGACGGCACGCTCGTTGATCTCGTCGAGCACGGCGTCGGCAGCTTCGCGGTCGAGGGTGTAGTCGCCGTCGGTCAGCTTGCGCTCCGACCAGGTGTCAGGGACCTGCTTGATCAGGACCACGATGTTCGTCATGAGTCTGGTTCGTCCTCCTCGATGAGGCCGCGGGCGGCCTGCACTACCACGATTGATGCAACTACCATCATGTTACTCATCGGTAACTTTAGGCGGTTCGCAGGAACACCATAGCTGGTCGAAGTTCGTCTTCCGGCCTCCCCTTAGTTCGACGAACTATTCGCGAACGATCGGTAACGGGTTAGCCTGCCTTGCAATGAGCGCATTTTCTCCCCTCGAGCCGTCGGCCGACGGGGCCATGCCCCTGACCGGGGAACGCACGGTCCCTGGCCTTGCGGAGGAGAACTACTGGTTCCGCCGCCACGAGGTGGTCTACCAGCGGCTGGCCGACCGGTGCGCGGGGCGCGACGTACTCGAGGCAGGCTCCGGGGAGGGCTACGGCGCCGACCTGATCGCCGGCGTCGCACGTCGCGTCGTCGGAGTGGACTACGACGAAACTGCGGTAGCCCACGTCCGGGCCCGCTACCCGCGGGTGGACATGCGGCACGGGAATCTCGCTCAACTACCGCTGGAGTCCAGCACCTTCGATGTGGTGGTCAACTTCCAGGTGATCGAGCACCTGTGGGATCAGGGGCAGTTCGTCGCGGAGTGCCGCCGGGTGCTGCGTCCGTCGGGAGTGTTGCTGATGTCCACCCCCAACCGCATCACGTTCTCCCCCGGCCGCGACACCCCGATCAACCCGTTCCACACCCGCGAACTCAACGCCGCCGAACTCAGCGAGCTGCTCACGTCAGCAGGGTTCCGGATCGAAGGCGTGTACGGGGTTTTTCACGGCCCCCGGTTGGCCGAACTGGATGCCCGCCACGGTGGGTCGATCATCGACGCGCAGATCGACCGTGCGCTCGCCGACGCGCCGTGGCCCGCCGATCTGCTGGCCGACGTCGCCTCGATCGGCACGGACGACTTCGACCTCCTCGGGAGCAGTGACCGTGACATCGACGAGTCCCTCGACCTGGTGGCGATCGCGGTGCGGCCGTGACGGACGAGTCCAGCCCACCGGACCCGGTACCCGGGCTCTTCACCCTCGTCCTGCACACCCACCTGCCGTGGCTGGCGCACCACGGCCGCTGGCCGGTGGGCGAGGAATGGCTCTACCAGTCGTGGGCGGCGGCCTATCTACCCCTGCTGCGGGTGCTGCGCACGCTGGCGGCCGAGGGCCGCAGCCACCTGGTCACCCTCGGCATGACGCCGGTGGTCACCGCGCAACTCGACGATCCGTACTGCCTGACGGGCATGCAGCACTGGCTGGCGAACTGGCAGCTGCGGGCCCAGGAGGCCGCCACCACCCGAGCCGCCGGGGACGGCACCGCGTATGACGCACCGGAAGCGTTGCGCGCGTTCGGCGTTCGCGAGTACGCGGAGGCCGGCCAGGCGCTGGACGACTTTGCCGTGTCGTGGCGCCACGGTGGCAGTCCGCTGCTGCGCGACCTGATCGACGCCGAGAGCATCGAACTCCTCGGCGGGCCGCTGGCACATCCGTTCCAGCCCCTGCTCAACCCGCGATTGCGCGAGTTCGCGTTGCGCGAGGGCCTCGCCGACGCACATCAGCGCTTCGCCCACGCGCCAACGGGCATCTGGGCGCCCGAGTGCGCGTACGCGCCGGGCATGGAGACCGACTACGCCGCTGCGGGAGTAACGCACTTCATGGTCGACGGTCCTTCGCTGCACGGCGACACCGCGCTGGGGCGGCCGGTGGCGGGCTCCGACGTGATCGCGTTCGGACGCGACCTGCGGGTGAGCTACCGGGTGTGGTCGCCCAAGTCGGGCTACCCGGGCCACGCCGCCTACCGCGACTTCCACACCTACGACCACCTCACCGGCCTCAAGCCCGCCAGGGTCACGGGCCGTGCGGTGCCGTCGCAGAACAAGGCGCCGTATGACCCCGAGCGCGCCGACCACGCGGTCGACGCCCACGTCGCGGACTTCGTCGAGGTGGTGCGCAGGCGCCTGGTCTCGGAGTCGGACCGGATCGGCAGACCTGCCCACGTGATCGCGGCGTTCGACACCGAACTGTTCGGGCACTGGTGGTACGAGGGCCCGGTCTGGCTGGAGCGGGTGCTGCGCGCGCTGCCCGCCGCGGGGGTGCGCGTCGGCACCCTGTCCGATGCCATCACCGATGACTTCGTTGGCTCGTCCGTCGAATTGCCTGCCAGCTCTTGGGGTTCGGGCAAGGACTGGCAGGTGTGGTCGGGCGACCGGGTCGCCGATCTGGTCCACCTCAACGTCGAAGTGGTCGACAACGCGCTGAGCACCGTCGACAAGGCGCTGGCACAGCACGCGACGGTTGGTGCGCCGACGCCACGCGACACCGTGGCCGACCAGATACTGCGCGAGGCCCTGCTGACCGTATCGAGCGACTGGCCGTTCATGGTGAGCAAGGACACCGCCGCCGACTACGCGCGCTACCGGGCCCACCTGCACGCCCACGCCACCCGCGAGATCGCGGGCACGCTGGCCTCTGGCCGCCGCGAACAGGCCGAGCGCCTGGCCGCAGGCTGGAATCGCGCCGACGGCCTGTTCGGTGCGCTCGATGCCAGACGGCTCCCCAAGTGACTCTCTCCGCGAGCGTGCGTGTCTGCGGGTCGACACGCCGTGAAATGGAGGCATTCTGCGCACGCTCGCGCCGGATCGACGGTGCGATCGACGGTGTGCTCGATGCCAGGCGGCTCCCGCGATGAAGGTCCTGATGGTGTCGTGGGAGTACCCGCCGGTGGTGGTCGGCGGCCTGGGCCGACACGTCTACCAACTCGCCACCGCGCTCGCCGCAGGCGGGCACGAGGTGGTGGTGCTCAGTCGCCGGCCGTCGGGCACCGATCCCAGCACCCACCCGTCCACCGACGACGACGCCGAGGGCGTGCGCGTGATCGCCGCCGCGCAGGACCCGCACGAGTTCGACTTCGGCACCGACATGATGGCGTGGACCCTGGCCATGGGGCATTCGATGGTCCGCGCCGGCCTTGGGGTGAAGACCCAAGGACGGCGTTCGACCAAGCCGTGGTGCCCCGACGTGGTGCACGCCCACGACTGGCTGGTCGCCCACCCGGCCATCGCGCTGGCCGAACACTTCGACGTGCCACTGGTTTCCACGATCCACGCCACCGAGGCGGGCAGGCACACGGGGTGGGTGGCCGGCCGGATCAGCAGGCAGGTCCACGCCGTCGAGGGCTGGCTCGTTCGCGAATCCGATTCGCTCATCACGTGTTCGGCGTCGATGAGCGACGAGATCACCGAATTGTTCGGGCCCGGTCTGACCGAGACGCGGGTGATCCGCAACGGCATCGACGCTGCGCTGTGGCCGTTCGCCAAGCGCAGGCCCCGCCGCGGCCCCGCCCGACTGCTCTACCTGGGACGGCTGGAGTACGAGAAGGGCATCCACGACGTCATCGCCGCCATGCCCCGCATCCGCCGCAGCCATCCCGGCACCACGCTGGCCATCGCAGGCGACGGCACCCAGCAGGACTGGCTGGTCGAGCAGGCACGAAAGCACAAGGTGCTCAAGGCCGTCGAGTTCGTCGGCCGGGTCGATCACGAAGACTTGGTGACCCTGCTCCATCACACCGACGCCGCGGTGCTGCCCAGCCACTATGAGCCGTTCGGCATCGTCGCCCTCGAGGCCGCGGCGACCGGTGCGCCACTGGTCACGTCGAACGTCGGCGGCCTGGGTGAGGCTGTCATCGACGGCGAGACCGGCGTCTCGTTCCCGCCCCGAGACGTGGCGGCGCTGGCCGCCGCGGTGCGCGTCGTGCTCGACGATCCCGCCGCCGCCCAGCGCCGCGCGATCGCCGCCCGTGAGCGGCTCACCTCCGACTTCGACTGGCACACCGTCGCCTCCGAGACCGCGCAGGTCTACCTGGCCGCCAAGCGTCGCGAACGGGAACCCCACCGGCGGCGCCTCATCGTGGAGCACGCGCTACCCGACCGGTAGTTCGACGAGGATCGAGTTAGCGCGTCGCCTTCTTGCGCTCGATGTCGGCGAGCGCGGCGGCCAGTTCTGCGCGCTGCGCCTCCGACGTCTCCCACGCCAGCTTGCGGTTCTTGACCACCTTGGCCGGTGCCCCGACGGCGATCGAGTAATCCGGGATGTCGCCCTTCACCACGGCGTGCGAGCCGAGCACGCAGCCGCGCCCGACCGTCGTCCCGCGCAGGATGGTGACCTTGGTGGCGATCCAGGTGTCGGGCCCGATCCGCACCGGGCTCTTGGCGATGCCCTGGTCCTTGATCGGCAGCTCGATGTTGTCCATCTTGTGGTCGAAGTCGCAAAGGTAGACCCAGTCCGCCATCAGCACCGAGTCCCCCAGCTCGATGTCGAGGTAGGTGTTGATGACGTTGTCCCGGCCGAGCACCACCTTGTCGCCGAAGCGCAGCGAACCCTCGTGGCAGCGGATGGTGTTCTTGTCGCCGATGTGGACCCAGCGGCCGATCTCCATCGTGGACAGCTCGGGCGTCGCCTGGATCTCCACGCCCTTGCCCAGAAACACCATGCCGCGCGTGATGATGTGCGGATTGGCCAGCTTGAACTTCAGCAGCCGCCAGTAGCGGACCAGGTACCACGGCGAATACGCCTTGTTGGCGATTACCCATCGCAGCGAGGCGCGAGTGAGGAACTTGGCCTGGCGCGGGTCGCGCAGCCGTGATCCCCGCCAACGAACGTGAATCGGCGCGCCCCACATCGTGGTCATGGCCGGACAGCCTACGCGAGCCGCAACGACATTCCCGGGTCGCTGCGCTCCTGCCCTCCGATCAAGGCCGGGCTAGTCTCGGGACTCGATGCCTGCTCGAGGAATGACCGTCCGCCGGTTGGTTGCCGTGGCGTCGACGGCGCTGATCGTGGGCGCATGCGGAACCACCGACCCCTGGGTCGACGCACACGCCGCCGACGGCTGGCCTGCGCAGTACGGCGACGCGGGCAACAGCAGCTACACGCCGACGCCGGGGGCCGACGGTCTCGCGCTGGACTGGCGCCGATCGGTGAAGGGTGATCTCGCCGCCCAGGTCGCCCTCGGGTCGGGCGGCTACCTGGCCGCCAACGCCCAGACCGCCTCCGGGTGCTCGCTGATGGTGTGGGAATCCGGCAACGAGGGCCGCCAGCGCTGGTGCGGCCGGCTGTGGCAGGGCGGCGGCCTGTCCGGCCCGTTGTTCGACGGCTTCGACAACCTCTTCGTCGGGCAGCCCGGCGCCATGCTGTCCTTTCCCCCGACGCAGTGGATCCGGTGGCGCGCACCGGTGATCGGCCTGCCGATGACGCCGCGCATCCTGGCGCCCGGCCAGCTGCTGGTGGTAACCCACCTGGGCCAGGTGCTCTTGTTCGACGCACACCGCGGCACGGTGATCGGCACGTCCCTCGATCTCGTCGAGGGCGTCGACCCCACCGACTCACAGCGCGGCCTGTCCGACTGCCAGCTCGGCAGGCCCCGGTGCCCGGTGTCGGCGGCACCGGCGTTCTCGCCCGCGACGAACGTCGTGGTGCTCGGGCTGTGGGAGCCGAACGCCGAGGCGCCCGTCGTCGTCGGGCTGCGCTACCGACCGGGTCAGACGCCGCCGCTGGTGCGCGAGTGGACCAGCACCGCAGTCGGGGGCGGGGCCCTGGCCAGTCCGGTCCTGTCGGCCGACGGCAATACCGTCTATCTCAATGGCCGCGACGGACGGTTGTGGGCCCTGTCCACGGCCGACGGCAAGGCCAAGTGGTCGGTCCCCCTGAGCTACCAGCCGCAGACACCACCGTCGGTGTCCCCGGACGGCCTCATCGTGGCCGGCGGGGGTCCGGACGCGAAGCTGGTGGCGGTCAAGGACGGCGGCGACCACGGTGACGTGGTGTGGAACCGCGACGACGTCTCGCCCCTGTCGACGTCGAGCCGCGCCGGGGCCGACGTCGCCTACACCGTCACGCGCGACGGCGAGAAGGGCATGGCGTTGACGGTGTTCGACCCGGCCGACGGCCACACGGTGAACGCCTATCCGCTGCCCGACGCGACGGGGTTCCCGGTGGGCGTGTCGATCGGCCACGACCGGCGGGTGGTTGCCGCCACCAGCGACGGTCAGGTGTACGCGTTCGCGCCGAACTGATCCGTCAGGCGATCATCGCGTCGATCGGTCCACGCGGAACCGACACCTGCAGCGCCCCGGCCGCTTCCGGCAGGAGCTCGCCCTGGCTGAAGAAGAAGATGAGCGCGTCGTTGGTGATGGCGAAGTTGTCGTACTTCGTCGGGTCGAGGCCGACCTCGGGCGCGATCGCCGCCTGCTGACCGGACTGCTTGTCCAATTCGCTCTGCACGATCGGCAGGATCACCGGGAACGGTTGAGTCCCTTCGCGGAACAGGTTGTCGATGGTGATCGGCTTGCGGTAGGTCTGGTCCCAGTTGAACGTCTGGTAGAAGGTCTGCGGGTGTGCGCCGCCGACGTCCTGGAAGGTCTTGAACACCAGCGACTGGGTGCCGCGCGGCGGCACCGCCGAGCTGTACTCGGTGGCCGTGGTGTCCAGTTCGTACGGCATGTCGTGCGGGCCGGGCATCTTGGCGACGTTGAGGAAGCCGTCGCGGGTCTGCTTGACGTAGTCGAACACCGCCTGGAAGTCAGGGTAATTGACCGGGTAGGTGATACTGAGCGCGTAGGCGGGATCGGTGGCCTGGATCAGGCACATCTGCGCGGAGTCCACCACACCGGACAGGTCGCCACACGTCGGCGGCGCCGCGGACGCGATGGCGACGCTCGACCAGCCGAGCGCGGCAGTCCCCGCAACGGCCAAGGCGAGTGTGGGAATGCGCATCTGATGAATACCCTTCGCCGGAGAGCGGCACCGGCGCCGCCGACGCCACAATACCTGCGACATCACCGCGACGGTCGGCAAACGTAGGCCACCGCACGGCTGCTGCGGCCCGTCCCGATTCTGGTGATCACCACCGCGAGCTGTCGGGCACCGCGCAACTTCAGCCGCAGCCGCAACGCGTCGGGGTCGACGTCGACACCGCGGACCAGGATCTCGACCGCTCCCACGTCGTGGTCCGAAAGCGCCTGCCGCAGGCGGCGTTCGCCGTAGTCGAGTTGGTCGAGCACCTCGAATCCACGCACCCCGTCGGGCAGATCGTCACCCGACAGGTAGGCGATGTCGGGGTCGAGTTGCCAGAGGCCGTGGCGCGCGCCGTACTGCCGCACCAGGCCCGCCCGCACGACGGCCCCGTCGGGGTCGACGATCCAGCGGCCGGCGGGCGCCGTCACGCACTCGCCGGGTTCGCGATCGGTGATCTGCTCGGCGCGATCCAGAACGGTCGCGCGCCGGGTGACGCTGGGTTCTGCCAGTCCCGCCGACCACAGGCACGCTTCGCGGACACCGCCCGCCAAGGACGTCACCTCGATCTCACCGGCGAATCCGAGGCGCCGCAGTTGATCGAAATCGATTCCAGGAGCGCACTTCACCACGAGGTCGCGGTCGGCGTACACGTCGAGCAGCCGATCCAATGCTGGCGTGTAATCCCGTGGATCGAACCGGCGCCTGCCACCGCTGCGTCGGGCCGGATCCGCCACCACGACGGTGTCGCGTGTGATGGGTCGCAGGGCATCGGCGCGGCACAGCGACACGTCATTGCGGCCCTGATCGAGATTGTGACGGGCCATCGCCAGCCGGACCGGGTCGAGGTCGCTGCCGACGACATACGACGCTTGCGCACGAAGCGCAGCCAGCTCGGCGCCCACTGAGCACGTCACGTCGTGCACCGTCGCCCCGGCCAGTCGCCGGGCACGATGTGCCGCAACGGGTTCCGCGGTGGACTGCTGTAATGCCTCGTCGGTGAACAACCACGCCGACGGGTCGGTGAACTTGGCCGCCGCCCGGCGCCGCAGCAGCACCGTCTCGATCAGCACCGCCGCCCGGTCACCGAAACGCACACGCGCCGAGGCGATGTCGGAGATCCGCGTGGCGTCGGTCAGCCCGTAGCCGGCGACCTCGGCCAGCGCGTGCGTCCCTTCGTCGCCGTCCAGATACGCGACGTCGTCGAGCGTGAACGCTACGACGGCTTGACCCCGGTGACCATGACGTTGTAGAACCAGCCCTTCGGCACCACGTGCCGCCACACGTTGGCGTCGACCCAGCTCAGCGTGAGCCAGCTGCCGAACGCGAACTTGGCCCAGTTCCAGCCGAGCTTGCCCGCGGGCACCGTCGACTCGAAGGTGCGCACCGGCCAGCCCAGCATCGCGGCGGTGAACTCCTCGCTGGCGGTGGCGACCTCGACCGCGCCCGCATTGGCGGCCATGCGCTCCAGGTCGGCCGGATCGAAGGTGTGCAGATCGACGATCCACTCCAGGGCGGCCGCACGGGAGTTCTCGTCGAGTTCCTCTTGCGGTCGGCGCCAGCTGGACAGCCCGGGCAGCTTCATCGCCCGGACCGTCGTCTTCCAGGTCAGATCGGCCAAGGTGCGGGCGTAGACGTTGCCGACCTTGGTGGGCTCACCGGCGAACACGAACCGGCCGCCCGGCTTGAGCACCCGGACCACCTCGCGCAACGACAACTCGACATCCGGGATGTGGTGCAGAACGGCGTGCCCGACCACCAGGTCGAAGGTGTCGTCGTCGTACGGGATGCCCTCGGCGTCGGCGACCCGGCCGTCGATGTCCAACCCCAGCGACTGCCCATTGCGGGTGGCCACCTTGACCATGCCCGGCGACAGGTCGGTCACCGAACCTCGGCGCGCGACCCCGGCCTGGATCAGGTTGAGCAGGAAGAATCCGGTGCCGCAGCCCAACTCGAGGGCGCGATCGTAGGGCACCTCCCGCTGCACCGCGTCGGGGACGATCGCGTCGAACCGGCCCCTGGCGTAGTCGATGCACCGCTGGTCGTAGGAGATCGACCACTTGTCGTCGTAGGACTCGGCCTCCCAGTCGTGGTAGAGCACCTGCGCGAGCTTGGTGTCGTGGCGGGCGGCTTCGACCTGTTCGGCCGTGGCGTGCGGGTTCGGGACCGGAGCCGGGTCGGTACTCGTCATGAAGGGCAGCCTAACGGCCGTCGCAGAAGGCGGCCTTCGCGGCAGCCAGTACCGCGGGCGAGGTGTCGGCGAAGCGCGTCGCCCAGGCCACCGCGGCGTCGTACACGTGGTCGGGCGCGACCATCTCGTCGATGAGGCCCATCGCCAGCGCTTCCTTGGCTCCGGCGAACCGCCCGCTGAACACCAGGTCCTTGGCCTTGCTGTCGCCCACCGCCCTGGCCAGCCGCGCCGTCCCGCCGCCTGCGGGCACCAGGCCGTCCAGGATCTCCGTCGCGCCGAACTTCGCATTGTCACCACTGACCCGCCAGTCCGCGGCCAGCGCCAGCGTCAGGCCACTGCCCAGCGCGTAGCCGGTGACCGCGGCAACGGTGGGCTTGGGGATGGCCGCCACCGCGTCGATGGCCCGCAGGCAGGCGTCCGCCGCGGTCGCCAATTCTTCCGGGGCGAGCGTGCGCAGCTCGGGCAGGTCGTCGCCGGCCGAGAAGATCTCGTGGCCGCCGAACACGATGACCGCGGTGACGTCGTCCCGCAGGCCCAGCTCGCCGGCAGCGGCGGTGATCTCGCGGTACGCCTGCCGCGTCAAGGTGTTGGTCGGCGGTCGCGACAGCAGCAGCGTCGCGATTCCAGGCTGCTCCGCATGGGTGTGGACGCCGACGAATTCATTCATGGCGATCTGCGGTTGCGCGCCGCGTTGTAGCGCTCGCTGTTGAAGAACTCGATCTCCCAATTGCCCTCGGAGAGGGCCAGATGCGGCTCGACCGCCACGATCTTTCGGTCGACGGCGAGCACCTCGGCGACGGTGCGGCCGTTGAGCGAGTCCAGCTGGGTCCAGGTCGGCGGCAGCAGGAAGGACTGGCCCTCGCGGAAGTCGTCGAGGGCGGACTGCGGCGTCGCCCAGCCCACCTGGTCCGTCTCGGTGTTGTCGCCGTCGGCGCGCTGGCCCTCCGGCAACGCCCCGACGAAGAAGTAGGTGTCGTAGCGGCGGGTGCGCTCTTCCTTGGGTGTCACCCAGTTCGCCCACGGTCGCAGCAGGTCGGCGCGCAACACCAGCTTCTCGTCGCGCAGGAACTCGCCGAACGAGAGCGTCTTGGCGTCCAGAGCCTTGCGGGCGTCGCGGTACACCGACGCGTCGGCGACGATGGTGTTCTCGCCGTCCGGGTCGCCGACCGGCCCGGCGAACAGCACACCGGACTCCTCGAAGGTCTCCCGCGCCGCCGCGCAGACCAGCGCTTCGGCGAGGTCGACGTCGACGCCGAGCCGCTCGGCCCACCACGACGGCTCGGGGCCGTACCAGGCGACGGGGGCTTCCTCGGGGGCAGGAGCCGAGCGACCAGGGGTGAATGCGCCGCGGTCGCGGTCGTCGACCCCGCCGCCGGGGAACACCGTCACCCCGGCCACGAATTCCATCCCCCGATGCCGCCGCATCAGGAAGATCTTGATGCCCTCGACGGTGTCCCTGACCAGCATCACGGTCGCGGCCGGCCGGGGAGTCAGCGGTTCTGGTTCGGTCATGCTCGCCTCCTGTGTGCCGCGCGGCTCCTGGTCCGGCGCGCGAAGTAGCGACCGTCCATGACGTCCAGCGCAATGGACTGGCCGAACGCCGTGGACAGGTTCTCCGGAGTGAGCACTTCGGTCAGCAGACCCGACGCGACGGCTTTGCCCTCGGACAGCAGCAGGCAGTGGCTGAAGCCCTGCGGGATCTCCTCGACGTGGTGGGTGACCAGCACGGTCGCCGGGGCATCGGGGTCGGCGGCCAGGTCGGCCAGCCGCGCCACCAACTCCTCGCGGCCGCCGAGGTCAAGGCCCGCCGCGGGTTCGTCGAGCAGCAGCAGCTCGGGGTCGGTCATCAGCGACCGCGCGATGAGCACCCGTTTGCGCTCACCCTCGGACAGGGTGCCGTAGGTGCGCTCGGCCAGGTGTTCGGCGCCGAGGCTCTCCAGCATGTCGACGGCCTGTTCGTAGTCGACCTCTTCGTACTTTTCGCGCCAGCGGCCGAGCACGGCGTAACCGGCCGAGACCACCAGGTCGCGGACCACCTCGTCATCGGGCACCCGCTGGCTCAGCGCCGAACTGCTCAGGCCCACCCTGGAACGCAGCTCGGACATGTCGGTGCGCCCCAGCTTCTCGCCAAGGACGTAGGCGGTGCCCGTGGACGGGTGTTCCGTGGCGGCGGCGATCCGCAGCAGTGAGGTCTTGCCCGCGCCGTTGGGTCCGATGACGACCCAGCGCTCGTCGAGTTCCACCGCCCAGGTGATGGGGCCGACGAGGGTTTGGCCACCGCGTCGCAGCGATACCCTCGCGAAGTCGATCAGCAGGTCGGGGTCGACTACGTCGTCTCGACCTTGTCCATCGGCGGGCACTCGCCCATCGTAGTCAGGCTGGAATCCGTGAACGCCCAGCCACTCACGG
>Ga0193743_1002477_pt1 | contig 13031 bp, 12 predicted proteins | sample L2c2metaG_FD_143038 | JGI IMG/M metagenome (GOLD analysis project Ga0193743, IMG submission 143038) | Soil microbial communities from a riparian zone of the East river system, Colorado, United States - L2c2 | ecosystem: Environmental > Terrestrial > Soil > Riparian zone | place: USA: East River... | reverse complement strand
TAGGCGATCACACTGCGTTCGGTGACGGCCCGTTCGTACTGGTCGCGGGGCCCGCTCGGGATCGACGGCGATCACCGCCCGGGCGAGGCGGGCGGCGAGTTGGCCGGTGGTGAGCCGGCCAGCGACAGGCAGCAGAGCCGCGCAGATCGACGTGATGTGGTGGGCTGCCAAAGGGTGTAGGTGATGCCAGAACACCCGAGCCTTCGCCGGGTCGATACGCCCGGCGCAGAGCGCAGCGTGCACACCGGGGAGGTGGAATACTAGGTCGTCGGCGTAGCACTGGGTGGCTTCCGCGCTGCGCCGGGTCCAGGTCAATGCGACTCGGAGTTCGTCGGCGGCATAGCGGGCCGGCTCATCGAGAGTGGCGACCATGTCCAGCCCGGCAAAAGGGTCGCGCCGCCCCATTTCGGCGATGACACACAGAAATTGTGCTTCGTTGTGGGAACGCTGCCGGGCTTGCGCCCGCAACACAATGGGCAGATCTCCACCGGCGACCCGAGAGATATCTAGTGAGGCGAGTATGGCGGCAAGTTCTGGGCCCGGAGGTATTTCCTCCAAGCCATCGGGAACTTGCTCAACCAACATGGCCAAAGAATAACGGGCTGCACCGACAAGAAACTGACAGTGCCGGAGCACGACATTGAAAAGAACGACAGGGGTTGGCACCCGCACGCGGTGCTGTGTTCGCCCCACCCCGCCGGCTACCATCCCCCGGGTCGGCGCCTCGCGGCGTTGTCGTCGCGGCCGATACAACCCCGGTATCGGCCACTCCCTTCACACGACCCGATGCGATGCACTGGATCACCGCTCGCGACGAGCGGCATTTGCTCAGGACCCCTCCTAGACCTCGGTTTTGAGGATGCAGATGGCCAGGTGTGCAGCTTGCACGGCATCCAGGGCCTCTGCGCCGAGACCGGGGTCGGCCTCGGCGGCGGCCTTGGCGCTGTCCCCTGCTTGCTCGAGCTCGATGACCGAATCGCGAGCCGCGCCGTCGCCGTCGGAGTTCCTGCCGGCCTTGTCGGCCTTGGCGTCGAACTCCTTGACCACGGCAACAGTGACCACCGAGGCGCCCCTGTCGCCTTCCGCCGCGCGCAGCGCCGCCGCGGTCTTGACCTTCACTTCGCTCAGCCGGGTCATGATGTCCGTCGTCGCCAACATGGCTGCTCCGCATGGATGTGGTGGTGTGCCCGAAAGTGCCGGAGGAACCCCTCATTGGACTCCGCCGGGACGCGGCCCGTCTATGACGAGAACTGCGTATTGCGTGTGCCAGGGCGCGACCCCGGCGTAGGTCGGCGAGCCTCAGTGTTGCTTGGCCTCAGGCCTATCAGCTTGTGCCCAGGATCTATGGCGACTTAAGTGGCATACGGACAAACTCGCAGCATATGGCCGCCGCCGCCACCATTGTGCCGGTCGGAGAGGGTCTGGTCAGACGTCGCGCAGCCGATGCCGCCCGGCGGATCGAGATGGCTCGGCGCTGCCCATCGCGACGTCGGGAAGCGCACGCTCGCACGTCCTGATCGGAGTCCTCGTGACATGTTCCGTCCTGTCCAAGGGCCGCCGCGCATGGTGGTCCTCGGCGCTGCTCGCGGTGCTCGCCGTGGCTATCACCGCCTGCGGCAGCGGTCCCCCGCCCGCCGGCCCGGCGTCGTCGGGGGCCTCGGCTGACGTCGGGCGATTCGATGCGTTCGACGCGGTTGCCACCGACAAGGCCGCCGCCGCGAAGGTCCCGGCCCGCATCACCCAGGCCGGCAAGCTGGTCGCGGTGATGGCCGTGTCCAGCGCTCCGGTCGAGTTCTACGCCACCGACAACAAGACGATCATCGGTCTGAACGCCGATCTGGCCAGGGCGATCGGCAAGGCGCTCGGCGTCCCGGTGGAGATCCAGGACGTGCAGTTCGACGGGATCATCCCCGGCCTGAGCTCCAAGCGCTTCGACATGGCCATCGCCAGCATGTCCGCGACCACCGAGCGCCTCAAGACGCTCGACATGGTCCGGTACGGCGAGTGGGGCAATTCGTTGGCGGTGGCGGCGGGCAACCCGCTGAAGCTCAGTCCGGACACCCTCTGCGGACACAAGATCGCCGTGATGCAGGGCTCCATCCAGGAGGCCAAGCGGCTGCCGGAGCTGTCGGCAAAGGCATGCGACGGCACCGGCCGGCCGAAGATCAACCCCGTAGTGCTGCCGAGCCAGACCGACGCCGTGCTGCAGCTGGGCAGCGGCCGCGTCGATGGCGTACTCGGCGACACCCCGGTGATCGCGTATGCCGCGTCCCAGACACCGGAGAAGTTCGCGCTGGTAGCCGAACTGAATCGCAGCCCGGTGGCCGTGGGGCTGCCCAAGGGCAGCGACCTCACCCCGGCGGTGCAGGCGGCGATCCAGGCCCTGATGACGACAGGGACCTACCAACAGATCTTCGCCAAGTGGGGCATGGCCAGCGCGGTGACGCCGACGCCGGCCCTCGAGCAATGAGCACCGCGACCCTGCCGGTTGCCGACGACGAAGACCAGCTCCCGATAGTCCGGCGGCGGAGCCCACTGCGGCTACTCGGCATGCTCGTCATGCTGGTGCTCGCCGCGATGCTGGTGAACACGCTGATTACCAACGAGCGGTTCGAGTGGGCAGTCGTCGCGCAATATCTGACGGTCGAAGCGGTGGTAGCCGGGGCGCTGCTCACGCTCGAGCTGACCGCCATCGCGATGGTGCTCGGTGTCGCGCTCGGGATCGTCCTCGCGCTGATGCGGATGTCCCGTAGCCGGCTGCTGGCCAGCACGTCGTGGGGCTTCGTGTGGTTCTTCCGAGGCACACCGCTGCTGATCCAGCTGATCTTCTGGTTCAACCTGTCGGCGCTGTATCCAGCACTGTCGCTGGGTATCCCGTTCGGTCCGGAGTTCGTGACCGGCAGCTCGAACGCCTTCATCACACCGTTCGTGGCCGCCGTACTCGGGCTCTCGCTCAACGAGGCCGCCTATATGGCCGAGATCGTCCGCGGTGGGCTGCTCGGCGTCGACCGGGGTCAAACCGAGGCCGCGCAGGCGCTCGGAATGCGTCGGCTACACATGCTGCACCGGATCGTGCTGCCACAGGCCATGCGGATCATCGTGCCGCCGGTGGCGAACCAGACGCTGTCGATGCTGAAGAACACCTCGCTGGTCAGCGTGCTGGGCGCGGCCGACCTGCTGCACAGCGCGCAGATCATCTACTCACGCACCTACCAGACGGTTCCGCTGCTCATCGTGGCCGCGCTGTGGTACCTCGCGATGACCTCGGTGCTGAGCGTCGGGCAGTACTACGTGGAGCGGTACTACCGACGCGGCGACCGGAGCGTGCTGCCCTCATGACCACGATCATTCAGGCGCCACTGGTCCGGGCCCGCAACCTGCGCAAGTCCTTCGGCCCGGTCGAGGTGCTGCGTGGCGTCGACCTGGAGGTGGACGCCGGCCAGGTGTGTTGCATCATCGGGCCGAGCGGTTCCGGCAAGTCGACACTGCTGCGCTGCATCAACCACTTGGAGAAGTTGGACGCGGGTCAGATCTATGTGAACGGCGAGCTGATCGGCTATCGCCGGGTGGCCAACAAGCTGGTCGAGCGCTCCGAGCGCGAGGTCGCCCGGCAACGGGCCGGCATCGGGATGGTGTTCCAGCAGTTCAACCTGTTTCCGCACATGACCGTGCTGGCGAACGTGATGGAGGCGCCGCGCCGGGTGCGGAAGGACCCCCCGGACGAGGTGCGGGAGCGGGCGCTGCACCTGCTGGACCGGGTAGGTCTGCCGGACAAGGCCAACGCGTACCCGGCGCAGCTGTCCGGCGGCCAGCAGCAGCGGGTCGCGATCGCCCGTGCGTTGGCGATGCGGCCCCTGCTGATGCTGTTCGACGAGCCGACCTCGGCGCTGGATCCGGAGCTGGTCGGAGAGGTGCTGGAGACCATGCGGACGTTGGCCGACGACGGCATGACGATGATCGTTGTGACGCATGAGATCGGGTTCGCCAAGGAGGTGGGCGACGTGCTGGCGTTCGTCGACCAGGGCGTGATCGTCGAGCGTGGGGTGCCGGACGAGGTGTTGGCGAATCCGACCAGTGAGCGGACCCGCGCATTCCTGTCGAAGGTGCTGTGAGGCGGTGGCCGGAGCAGCCAACGACCGGCTGGACGCCGAGGTAGCCGTGATCGGGGTCGGCACGGTCGGCAGCATGCTGATGTGGCAGTTGGCGCGGCGCGGGGTGCACGCCATCGGCTTCGAGCGCCACGCCCCCGGCCATGATCGAGGCGCGGTGGGCGGCGAGACCCGGCTGTTCCGGATGGCGTACGCCGAAGGAGCTCAGTACGCCGAGCTGTTGCGCCAGGCCCTGGGCTGTTGGCGCGACCTGGAGAGCGAGTCGGCGACGGCGCTGCTGGTGCAGTGCGGCGGACTGGCGATCGGTGATCTACAGGGCGACTACATCGGCGGACTGCTGGCGAACGCGCGGACGGCGGGCGTCCCGGTCGAGGTGTTCGATCGGAGGGCCGCGCACGACCGCTATCCCCAACACCTGCTCCGGGACGGCGAGGTCGCGGTGCTGGACCGTCAGGCCGGTTTCCTGCGCTGCGAGGCCGCGGTGATCGCGGCGGCGGCGACAGCGGAGCAGCACGGGGCCACGGTCCTGCGGCACACCGGCGTCGACGAGGTGCTCGAGCGCGGCGACCACGTCGAGATCCGCGCCGGCAAGGCGGCATGGCGGGTGCGCGACGCGGTGCTGTGCGCCGGCTCGTGGACCGCGCGGTTGCTGCCGGCGCCCTGGCGGGCACACCTGCAGGCCAGGCGCGTCCCGCTGAGCTGGTTCGCCGCCCGGCACCCCGAGGAATTCACCCCGCGCCGGTTCCCCATCTTCATCCGACGCACCGATGCCGTCGAGATCTACGGCGCACCGTCCGTCGACGGGGTGTCGGTGAAGGTCGCCAGTGCCGTCGGGTCGAGTCCGGTCGATGACCCCGACCAGGTCGAACGCCGGCACGGCCGCGCCGAGATCTCGGTGATGTCCCAGGCCGTCGGTGAGCTGCTGTCCGGGCTGCACCCCCACCCGGTTCGTACTGACAGCTTCACCGACCTGTACAGCTCGGACGGCACCCCGCTGGTCGGTCGGACCACAACCGGGGGGCGGCTGCTGGTCGCCGCCGCCTTCTCCGGCCGCGGCTTCAAATACGCGCCGGCTCTCGCCGCCGTCGTCGCCGATGCCCTGGTCGCTCATACCGAAGTGCCACTGGACTTCATGTCGCCGAGTCGACTCAGCTGACCGCCACGCCCTCGCCAGGGCGACATAACCCGGGCACCGAGTTTCGGCCTGGACTCAGTCCACCTGGTCGGCCGCGAACTGGCCATGCTGGGCTCGACCCGATCCGACGCGGTGGCCGCGCTGGCCGCCGTCGAACGCGGTGAGATCCGGCCTCCGATCGACTCGGTGCGAGACCTGGAGCAGACGCCCGACGCGTTCGTCCGGCTGCGCTCGGGAGCGGCAGTGGGCCGGGTCGTGATCGTCACTGGATAGCTTATCGGCCTCAATCTCGGCGCCTGGTCACGGGCGCCCCAACCAATCGAGGCGGCCCGAGGTCGCCACCTTCAGAGAACTTGCTGATCGCGATTGGGAGGACACCGTGAAGCCGAACCTCTTTGTCGGGCGAGCCGTCGTCACTGCGACGCTGACGGGCGCCGCGCTTCTCCTCACCGCCGGGCCCGCCGCGGCCGGCTCGGTCATCGAAGGACCGGTCACCGGCGATCCGGGCGCATGGGCCGCCATCGCTATCTCACCGCGCACCGGCAATGTCGGGTACACCTTCGATCACCCGACCCGGTCGAGCGCCGAGCGCGGCGCCGTCAGTAGGTGCCGCGCCTCCGACTGCCAGACCGTTGTCGTGGTCGCCAACGGATGCGCCGCCGTGGCACAGGCATCGAACCGCTCCTGGGGCTGGGCCTACGCGGGCTCACCCTCCTCCGCTCAAAGTCGAGCCGTGAGTGCGGCTCCAGGCGGTCGGGCCCGCGTGATCAAGTGGGTGTGCACCAGGGGTCACCAGTGACCTCCGCCAGCACCAGCCCCCGATCACCGTGGCGAGTACAGCAGGATGAGTACCGCGCGAGAGCCGCGTGTGGTGGGCGGGTGTCGCTGTCCCTGCCAAGTGACTATCCGGCACAGGATCCCGGTGAAGAGGACAGCGGCCGCGGTCATGAATGTCGCGCACAGCAGAAGGAACAGGCGCAGCCCGCGACGGACCCGGACAGCACCAGCGTGACGAACGCGAGCCAGAAGGCGACCCAGCCGGCCGACCAGGCCGCCCACCATCCCCAGACGCGCCCTTCCAGCCTCGAGCCGTGCGCCCCCGCACCGCTGGCCATGAGGTCCGGATCACTCGGGCGAACGAGATCGACGACCGCGACTGCCGGAAGCCAGAGGTTGGCGACGGGGATGAACCAGCTCGCCGTGGCCAGCCAGTCCGGTTGCCGGGGTGGTCGGATTCCCCGGCCGAGCGCGGACCGTCGCGCGCAAGTCATCCACCCGAGCGCCAGGAGCCCGGCGAGGTCCTTCCCATGCATGAATCCTGTCGCATCTGCTGACCCGGCGTTCGGCAAATCGGATGGGGTACGCGGCGATCCGCGCGATCGCTGACGCATTGCTTTTCTTCTGAGATGACCCCAACCATCGGGGTGTGGCGTGAGTCGTTGCTTGTGTTCTCGCCGTTCTTTGATTCTGGAGGTTGTGATGAACCAGCCGATTCCACTCAAGCTGGATTCCCCGGGGCAGGGCTCCCCCGTCGAGCTTGGTGTCCCCCGCCAGATTTGCCGGCTGTCGCAGGTCGCCGCGGTGCTGATCGTCGCTGTCACGCTGCCGCAGGCGATGGGCGTCGTCGCTAGCTGGCAAGCTTACGGTCGGCTGGACACGCTGCATGTCGGTCCACTACAGACACGTTTCGTGTCCAGCGCCGACGGGTTGGCGCTGGTGGCGACGCTGTCCGTGGTGTTGATGGTCGCCGCCACAGTGAGTTTGCTGATGTGGGTATGGCGCGCACGCTGCAACGCCGAGTTGATCGCGCCAAGCCATCACTTCCGGTTCTCCCGCGGGTTTGCCGTCGGGGCCTGGCTGGTGCCGATCGCTAACATTTGGTGGTCGCGGGCGGTGCTGGATGAGATTTGGTCAGCCAGCCGCCCTTCCTCCGGCGATGAGACGGACCGCCGCGGCCCGCTCATTCTGGGCTGGTGGCTGTGCGTGCTCGCCTACACCGTGCTGCGTGTCGTGAGCCCGTTCGCCTATGATCGAGTAACCATCATCCGGCATGATCCGACCGGCGGTGTGCAGGGTTTGGATGAGGCGCGCCAGGCGTTTCTGACCGTTTCCTTGCTCAATTCGCTGAGCCTGGCGCTCATGGTGCTCGGAACGCTTCTGCTGGCCGCGGCGATTCTCCGGATCTCACGCTGGCAAACGGATCTCACCTCCGATCGCCAAAACGCGTCACAGATCGAGATTCCTTCAAGCAAGTCCGTTTAGGGTCACGTCCCCACAGGCGGTGTATGTCTGTGACCTCTTCTACGTGCCTGGGCACGTAGAAGAGGTCACCGCATGGGTCTCCACGCGAACCCGGAAACGGACCCGCCTACCGGGTCGCTCAGGGGCGGGGTGCGGGGCACCGAGGCTGCCCTGTCATTGTGGGGGCATGGCCTTCGACGACCGAAATCGCCGTGCGCCCATCGACCATGACGGTCGGTATCGGCAGCAGGCACGGCCGCCGTACCCACGTCCACCTGCGCCGTCGCAACCGCCCGGGGGCTGGTACGGCGAGGTACCCCCGCCCCGGGGCCGGCATGGCGAGGCGCCCCCGCCCCGGCACGGCGAGGCGCCCCCGCCCGAGGGCAAGCGGTCCTCATTCACCATGAGCAAGGTCCTGGCCGGTGGGCTTGCGGCGTCGACGTCCGCGGTGTGTGGCTCCTACTTCGGCGCGTTCGGGACGGTCGGCGGCGCGGCGGCGGGCTCGGTTGCCACCGCACTCAGCACCGAGATCTACCAGCGGTTCCTTGAGCGCACCCGGGACCGGCTCCGCCCGCGCTCCCGGCGCGACAGCGGCCGCTCCGGGCACGGCACGCAGCACCCGTCGCCGGCCGCAACGCCGGCACCCAGCGCGCCCGCCCGCGCGCCCCGCGGTCGTCTGCTGCCCCGGCTCCTGGTCGTATCCCTGGTGATTTTCGCGGTGGGGATGGGTGTGGTTACCGGCATCGAGTGGGCGCGGGGCGAGCCACTGTCCGGCGAGCCGGTGTCCGGCGAGGCGCACAGGACCAGCCTGGGTGGGCTCCTCGGTGGCGGCCTGGGCTCGACCGTGGACGGCCTGCTCGGTGGCTCGTCGTCGTCCAAGCAGGGCTCCGACGACGAGAAGCGACAGCCCCACGGGATCGTCGGCGGGCTGTTGTCCGGGCTGACCGGCTGAGAACCCGCCGGGCGCCGTCACGAGTTGGACCCGTCGAGCGCGCGTGCCATGATCATGGCCGTCCCGGTTCCCGATGTGCACGTCTGGAGGCGCCAGCATGGCCCCCGCCCGGGACGCAGCCAGGGCTGCCGCCACCTACTCCCCGTCGCGCGGCCGGGAACTCAACAGCGGCGTGCTGCCCGGCAACGTGCGCGCCGACGACTGGATCATGCTGGGGCTCGCCGTGGTGTCGGTGGGCCTGCTCGGCTACCTGGTGCTCAGCCCGCCGTCCTACCAGGCCGGGCTCTGGATCTTCTACGCCGACTGCGCCTTGTCCGCGGTGTTCCTCGTCGAGTTCCTCTGGCGCTGGCGCAAGCACCGCTGGGAGAAGCGGTTCCTGGGCCGCAACTGGTACGAGCTGTTCGCCATGCTGCCGGTCGCCCACCCGGCGCTGATGACCCACCGCTTCCTTGTGGTGGTGCTGCTGGTGGTGCGCATCGGGCGGGCGGCCGACCGGGCTGTCGGCGAGCAGTTCACCTACCGGCTGGTGGACAAGTTCTCCGAACCGATCGTGCGCGCGATCAAGAAGCCGATCACCGTCGCCGTCCTGGACGAGGTGGTCAAGGTGCTGGAGACCGGCAACTATCCAGAGAACCTGGCCAAGTCGCTCACCGCGAACAAGGACGAGCTGCGCGCGATCATCCACGAGAAGATCACCGAGGACGAACAGCTCGGCAAGCTCAAGCGTGTGCCGTTCCACGGCGAGATCGTCCACGCCGTGATCGACACCTCGTTCCGGGTGGTCCTCGAGGTGCTGCAGGACCCGCGCATCGACGACTTCTTCTCCGCGGTCGTCCGGGACAACCGCGAGCAGATCCGGCGCGCGGTCCAGCTCGGCCTCAACGACATCGACTCGGAGGACAGCGAGCAGGCCCTGCGGGTGCGGACCCAGCGGTCGGCGGCCCGCGAGTTCGACCAGCGCCACCCGCGCTAGCGGCCAAGCACGCAGGGCGGGCGGAATACCGATAATCGCGGTGCTCCGGTGGCGCGTGACGTGGGAGCATCGGATCCGTGCCGCGGGCTGGGAGGGGCCGCTGCTCATTGGGGCGGTCATGGGTCAGTCAGCCACCGATGTCTCAACGTTTGCGGTGCCACCGGGCACGATCACGTTCCTGCTGACCGATGTCGTGGGCTCAGCGCGGCGGTGGGATCACGCACCAGACGCGATCGCGCGCTACTACAACATCCTCCACGAGGCGATCGCCCGTCACGGCGGCACGCGGCCGATCGAGCAGGGCGAGGGCAGCAGCGTGGTGGCGGCGTTCACCCGCGCTCGGGACGCGGTCGCGGCGGCGCTGGACGCCCAGCGAGCCGTGCTCGCGGAGGTCTGGCCCAACGGCGCTGCGCCACGGGTGCGCATGGCGCTGCACACCGGCGACGCGCAGCTGCGCGACAAGGGCAACTACTTCGGCGACGCGGTCGATCGGTGCGCCCGGCTGCGCGCGGTCGCCCACGGCGGTCAGATGTTGCTGTCGAGCGCGACCGGCGAGCTCGTGGCCGATCACCTCCCCCTCGGCGCCGAACTCGTCGATCTCGGGGCGCACCGCCCGCGGGACCTCGGCCGCGCCGAGCGCGTGTTCGCGCTCGGCCATCCCGAACTCCCCGGCGGCGTAGCGCCACCGCGCTCGCTCGATCAGCGGTCCAACAACCTTCCTGTCCAGCTGACCAGCTTCGTCGGCCGAGGCCGCGAGCTCGCCGAGCTCGAGGAGCTGCTCGCCTCGACGCGCCTGCTGACCCTCACCGGCGCCGGCGGCTGCGGCAAGACGCGGCTCGCGCTCCAGCTCGCCGCCGACGTCCTGGACCACTTCCCGGACGGCATCTGGTGGCTCGAGCTAGCGCCGCTGTCGGATCCGGTGCTCATCGAGTCGGCACTGGCCACAACGGTCGGCGTACGTCCCCTGCCCGGCCAGACGCCGCTCGACGCGGCGGTCTTCCACCTGGCCGCGCAGCGGGCGCTCGTGCTGCTGGACAACTGCGAGCACGTCCTCGAGCCGTGCGGGCGACTCGTCGACGCCCTGCTGCACGGCTGCCCGGACATCACAGTGGCGGCGACGAGCCGCGAGCCACTCGGGTTGGGCGGCGAGACGACGTGGCCCGTGCCGTCGCTGTCACTCCCGCCCGAGCGCGCGTCCGGAGCAGCCCGGTCGCTGGGGCACTCCGACGCCGTGCGCCTGTTCGTCGACCGCGCCGTCAAGGTCCGGCCGAACTTCGCGGTCACCGACGACAGCGCCCCCTGCGTCGCCCAGATTTGCCGGGACCTCGACGGCATCCCGCTCGCCATCGAGCTCGCCGCCGCGCGCGTGCGCGTCCTGCCGCTCGAGCGCATCGCCGCCGGGCTGGCCGACCGCTTCCGCCTGCTCACCGGGGGCGCGCGAGGTGCGCTGCCCCGTCTGCAGACGCTGCGGGGGTCGGTCGACTGGAGCCACGCGCTGCTCGACGAGCCGGAACGTGGGCTGCTGCGTCGGCTCGGGGTGTTCCAGGGCGGCTTTACACTCGACGCCTGCGAGGCGGTGTGCGCGGACGGCGACCTCGATCGCTACGCCATCCTCGACCTGCTCACCTCGCTGGTCGACAAGTCACTCGTGCTCGTCGAGGAGCGCGGGACGCTGGGCCGCTACACGCTGCTGGAGACCGTTCGCCACTACGCGCTCGACCGGCTCGCCCAGGCTGGCGAGGTCGGCCAGCTGCGCGACCGTCACGCCGACGCGTTCGTCGCCCTCGCGGAAAGCACCGAACCGAACCTGGCGATGGATCCGCGCTGGGGGAACCTGCTCGGCGCGGACGCGGCGAACCTGTACGCGGCGATCGACCACACCGCGACGGCCGAGTCCGAGAAGGCGCTGCGCCTCTGTACCGCACTGGCCTACTGGTGGGTACTCACCGGGCGGCTGGTCGAGGGGCACGCGGCGCTGACTCGTGCGCTGGACGCGACGACCGGCCAGCGATCGACGCGGCGTTGCGGCGCGCTTGGCTGGCGAGCCTATCTGGCGTGCTTCGCGGGCGACTACGAGCTCGCCGAGCGGGACGCGACCGAGGCGCTCGCGCTGGCACTGGAGCTGGGCGACCGGGCGATCGAGGCGCGCGTCCTGGACGTACTCGGGATCCTCCAGCTCCTGCCCGACCCGCGCGGGGCGCTGCCGACATTCGAGCGATCGGCTGAGCTGGCCCGGACGGTGGGCGACGACTGGTGCCTCGCCGAGGCCACCCAGAACGCCGGCTGGGCGCTGTGCCTGATGGGTGAGCAAGCCGCCGCCCGCGCGAAGCTCGAAGCCTCCTACGAGCTCGCGCGCCTGCAGGGCTTTCGCGACCTCGTCGCCTGGCATTGGATGATGCTGGGCCACACCGTGTACCCCACCCGCGACCGCAAAGTCGCCCGCGCGTTGTGGGAGTGCTGTCTGGAGGGAGCCAGCGACATCCAGGACGGGCTGGCGACCTACAGCCTCGGGCTGCTCGACGTCCATGCGGGCAATCCCCTCGAGGCGCTCCAGCGACTCGAGCCCTGCCGGGGGCGGATGGTATCCGCCGGTGTAGGCCTCGCGTTGCCGATCGTGGGCGGCGGCATCGCGCTCGCTCATGCAGCCCTCGGCCGACTCGAGGAGGCGCGTGGCGAGCTCATCGCCGTGACCCAGGAGAACGCCGGGTTCGCCTGGGTTCAGGCGTTCGCGTTGCTCGATCTGGCGCAGGTGGAGCGCCTTCACGGTGACCCCGCCGCGCAGGTCTCCGCCGAGCGGGCGCTGGCGGCCGCCGAGTACCTCGGCAATCGTGGGCTGATGGCACGCGCGCACTATCAGCTAGCGCGCATCGCCGCTGCCCGAGGGGACTGGGCCGCCGCAGAACACCTGGCTCATCAGGCTCTCGGGGACCAGGCCCAGCGCGGCGACCACTTCGAGATGCCCGACTCACTCGACGCCCTCGCCGAGGTCGCGGCCGGACTCGAGCGCCACCAGGAGGCCGCGCGCCTGCTGGGCGCCGCCGGGCGCGCGCGGGCCGATCTCGGGGTTGCCCGTTGGAAGCCCGAGCAGCAGCGCTCGGAGGCGCTCGCGGATCGGTTGCGCGAAGCGCTCGGCGACCCCGCGCTAACGGCCGTCCGCGCCGAGGGCGAAGCGCTGTCACTCGAGGACGCGGTCGCCTATGTGCGGCGCGCCCGCGGCGCACGCAAGCGGCCGTCCAGCGGTTGGGCGAGCCTCACGCCGACCGAGCTCGAGATCGTCCGGCGCGCCGCCGAGGGCCTGACGAACCCGGAGATCGGTGAGCGGATGTTCATCTCCCGAGGCACTGTGAAGGTCCACCTCTCGCACATCTACGCCAAGCTCGGCCTGCGCAACCGCTCGGAGGTCGCGGCACAGATGGTTCGCCGGCAGTCCGCAGACCCTGGCTGAAGGCGACGGCCACTCTCCGGCCCACGGGTATGCCATCTGGCAGATATAGCGGGCGCGGCGGACACGTACCTTCATGGGCGCCCGATTCGATGGCCGAAGTCCGACAAACCTGGCGGTGTGCAATGAGCGATGTGGTCGCTGCGACGGCAAGCACGGCGGCGCTCCGGCCGCGCAAG
>Ga0193743_1002476_pt1 | contig 13031 bp, 13 predicted proteins | sample L2c2metaG_FD_143038 | JGI IMG/M metagenome (GOLD analysis project Ga0193743, IMG submission 143038) | Soil microbial communities from a riparian zone of the East river system, Colorado, United States - L2c2 | ecosystem: Environmental > Terrestrial > Soil > Riparian zone | place: USA: East River... | reverse complement strand
ATGACCCTACGTTCTCATCGGGCAACCAACAGCAATATCAACCTGATATTTACCATCAGTACGCTCAACAACAACAACAACAACAGGTCCCTCTTGGCTACGCCCAACAACAACAACAACAACAACCGCCAAACTACCTCTCGCCATACCCACAATCTCAGCCTCAATTAACAACGTCTTTCCAACCTAACAGTTCCTTTGGACAAAACCTACAAGCAGCTGTTAATGGTAGTAGCTATGGTTATCTACAAGGCCAGCAACAGCCACAAGCGCAGCAGAATGGGTATAATCCTACCCAACAACAACTTCAGACTAACCCAGGATACATAGCCCAATTCGACCCTTACGCGCCCATTTCCCAAGGTTGGGCTGATGCTACCACATATCCAACCCAATCCCTAAGCTCTCCCACTAAAAACAACAACTTCGGATACGGCAATAGTAATCACATAATCATGCCATCCGGTGCCGCAGGCTTCTCTCCCTCCGGAGATCCCCACCCCAGAGAATACATCCGCAGTCACAAACAAGAAATCGAAGCATGGGATTCAAATGCATGGAGACAGCTTCTAAATGCTTTTGAGTCTTTGAAAAAGGCTTGGGAGACGAGGAGGATGGAGTTGAGAGAGAGAGTGGCCGGGTTGCAGGCCCAGCTGCAGTATGCAGGTTATTATAATCAAGCGCAGATTCAGCAGGAAGGTGGGAGGATTCAAGGGGTTAGTTGACTTATCATTGTCTTCTCTGCGGCTGGTGTTGACTTGATCGCCGTTTCTTGCCAGTTATTGAACGAGGCGGATTCGAATTTCGGTGAGTTGTTGTTTTTTGATCTTTTCATTTCCCCGAAATAATCAATGAAAATGAAAATGAAACAGATTCCGTGGTAGCATCTACGTTCCAGATAGAAGAGGTCTTCAAGGGATATCGACAATCCGGGGATCCATCAAGCAAACGACGGGTTCGTGAGGCAACTAACGCTGCTCTGCAGAGTCTGCCAACTTGGCCCCAGCCGTATTAGACGCATGTTCTTCAAGTTATGATGAGTAGAATCTTGCAGTTTTGTCTGTTGTCTTTTGGCCATGGGATTTATTGGGTTTTTTTTTTCATACACTTGCTCACCACCACCTCTGTCTTGTGATTGCGCATCTATATTACGGACTTCATCTTAAAAGTGTATAATGTCGAATTGGTTGTGATGTACAGAAGTCATGTATATATGAATGTATGAAATAAATATGATTGTACTCGAGCCTCGCGCCTCAGTTGTCCGTACCACTGGATTGAGCTTTCTAATATGTAACTTTATAAACCATTCAATGCAACGTTCCCCTCTCCCTAACCGTAATTAAGTTATCCATTTGTGGCTGGACATAAACAAAACACAAGCCGGCTGTGTGATTTCTATGAACATATTCCAGGGTATAATCTATTAGTGGGATCGCTTGGAATCCAACCGCCCTCGAGACCCTTTTGGTAGCTCCATTCGTCTGCATTCTCAGCCTGCCATGAAGGGAATAGGAAAGTGACGAAATATAATAAAAAAAGAAGATCGATGGTCAGTTATCTGTCAGAAGATGGGAACATAGCAAGAAATAAATGACAAGATCAACGATCTATCTTTGAACCGAGAAGGCGATTGACAACATCTCATCCCATGGATTTTGAGAGAATAGAATGTGCATGCACCGATACATCTGAGATGGAATGAGATCGGGTAGGAAAAACTTACCTTCCACGTCCAGAACACCCATCCTTGGATACTTTCCCCGATCTCAACCTGTACTTCCCAATATCTACAAGAAGTTAAAAAAAAAAGAGTTTTAAATCAAAGCCGTAACGAGGAAAGGAAGTACTCACTTCCTTAAAAACGTCTTATAATCTTGTGAAAACCCGGAATAACTGCCCGTGAAATTCGTACATGAACCATGATATACGGAGGTCGGTCCTGGGAAGTAAGTGTTATCCCAGCGAGCCCCGATGCCTCGTCCGTTAAGCCATTTTGCACAATCGGTGGGGGCGTTGGACCATTCGCCGACGATAGTCCAGATGTTGGATGAAGAAAAGGACAAAAGGGATTGCTGATAACCACAGGCGAACTTATTTTTGATTGATTGAGTATCTATTCTGGATGAAATGAAGAGTTAGGAAAGTGACTTACTGATACGTGTTCGTCAAATGTCCGTTTGAGTTCGATGTCGCTAAATATTTGATATTCGTGCTATAAATATAAATTTCGGTCAAATATTATAGGCCATTCAAAATGTTTATCTTAGAACTGAACGCACAAAGTCCATCAATACACCTTGTCCTGCTGGAAAGACCAAAAAATTCGTCCAGCTCTAATCACACACCTTTTAGCATTAGGACACCCAAAAATATGAGATAAAATAACACACCTGCACACCCAAAAACGCATCTCCAATCATCACCTTAATCCCCGCGCCAGCCGCCTGCCTAACAGCACTATACCCATCCAACCAAAACTGTCTGATGGCAGCAGCCCAGTCAGCCCCTCTGAAACCCGCAGCCTCGTTCAAAAGTTCAATTACATCTACCATTCCGCCCACATTTTCCACTATGTAACGTAGTGTGTCAATTGTCCGTGTAATGTTGGCGGGAGTTACACCCCAGATGGGGTTGGACGTCCGTTGTCCTGAGTTGTCGTATCCGTTTTGGGAGCCCGGGGCGCCGTGTAGGTCGAGGATAACGTGAACGGAGTGCGTGCGCGCCCAGGTGAGGGCTCGGAGGAGATATGTCCATGCTCCGGGGATGTAGGGTGCTGTGGACGTGGAGGTATTTGTGTCAGAGGAAGTGAGAGGGATGGACCAATAGCCGATCGGTATGCTGTTTCGGGAATCGAATGAAGAATGAGTGTAGATGAGAAAAGCGGGACGTACCGGACATGATTAAGTCCTGCTGCACTGATGGCTTTGAGATCATCTTCAGTTATCCACTACGCATGGAAAATATCAATTTTCCGCCCATCTTCAGACGAGGAGTTATAACACACTGTATCCCAATGGTTGTCGAGGATCGTAAATGCCGTTTTAGGGTCTACGAGTTGACCAAGAGTAAATTCATCCAGAACGTTATCGTTATTCGTGCTCTCAAATATACTCGGAGTGATCCAGGGCTACGCAACAAGTCAGTTGCTTTCAAGTTGTTTCATCGATTCAACATGATTTGTGTACATACCTCTAGGACAAGCCATCCACCTCTGCGTTGTCTATGAGCATCTAAGATAGAGGGACGATGAAACAATAGACACGTACAAATTGACTCCTCGTATCTTGTCCGTTCCGTAATTGAACGGCGTTGGGGGAGGTGGCACAGTGGAAGAACCTGAAGACGGTGTTGAGATTGGTGGATGATCAGTGGTTGAGGCGCCAGTACTGCCAGCGTTCGGTGAAGTGCGTAGGGGAACTTGACCGTTGTCAACCCGAAGTCGACATTGCTGTTTGGCCTCAACAGATACATTGGGCACTCCCAGACGCAACGCTGCTTCGAAGCAGACAAACAAGACACCTAGAGGTAATAAACTGAAGGTTCGCATCGTCCTCAGCAATATAAAATGCAACAGAGATGAAAAGGCAGAGCGATGATGACCTGCTGGTAAGAGTTCTGAAGAATGATTGGTGTGCAGTGTGCACGAGCTCCTCTTCGATGATTCCTTTAAGTATACTACATAATTAGATCTGCGAACCGTGGAGTTTGTTGGGGTCGGTGGTTATATGGAGATAGGCAGTGGGACACGAGGCAGAAGCGAGGCCATTGTTGGGCTAGTGTTCAAACCTGTTCAAACTTGCCGCTTAAAGTTTGACCTCGAGGACCTCGTAAAAGCCAGAAGGATTGCGTGCGCCGGCCTGAGGTACCTGGCATGGTCAGTACAGTGAATTATTCATCGGCATAACCTCGGCAGCCCGGAGGACTCTGCTCAGACAGGCGCTCATTGACTGTTGGCATAACTTGGCAAATATGGGCAGATCAAACTATCCGCATCAGTGAGTTCTACGAGTGTTGAGCTGACGTCCTGGTTCCTCATTAATGTTCGTGGAAAGTGCGATCTTGATCATATTTTGAGAAAACTATTTATTGATAGTCGATGAATATAATCCACGAGAATATTACGACTACATTTATTAGGAACACCCATCTACTTCCGCGCCGCTTTTCATATTGATGCTAGCACGATCAATAACACCTGGAGAGAAGTGCGTGGTGACATGCACGTTGAAGTTACTGCTTCCCAACTCGAATCTAAGAAGAACTTGAAAATCCAACAAGCAGGAGTCTGGCGACGCGACGAGTGAGCTGTTACCTAACCAGTAGGAGTTAGACTGCTCAAACTACGCGGTCCCCGACATCAGCGACTTTACTGTGAAACGCGCCAAAGCTCAAGTGGAAGCTATTTACCCAGCTGAAATGGGATTTCCGATCATTTTCCTCTGCGAAATATGTATGAGAAGTCTCTCTCTGGGTCTGGATTCGGAATTATGTAGGCAAGATATTCTTTTACTGTAACTAAGAATTATATCTCAACAGATAAGAGGAGTTGGAACTAAAGATAGATTGGCTTACTGTGACGGGTTGGTGGTAGCAGACAAAGGCGTGAAGCGGAGGATATTAGAAATGGTGCAGAATTTACCTGCCGGGGATCCGGGCCAGCAGAAAACTCGCGAGATTATTTCGAGAGATTTCTTCTGGTGCAAGATGGCCGAAGATGCCAATGAATTTATCAAGGTTTGCCTCTGAGAAATGGCAACAGACAAAGATTTTCCCTGTAAAAACCCCAAGGCCAACGAGATCCCAGATAGACCCTTTCAGATTATCTCAGTCGACTTCTTTAGCGATTTACCTCCGTCACAGGTATATGATTCCATCATGAGTATCATGGATCGATTCTCTAGGGTCTACACGGCACCGTGCAACATGACGATTCCATCAGAGAGGACAGCGTGACTATTCAAAGATGTAGTCTGGAGGTATGGAGGTTTACCAGAGACAACTATCAGCGACTGTAGCCCACAATTTACTTCAGAATTTACACGGGAACTCTACAAACCCTTGGGGATCGGGCAGAATTTGTCAACGGCGGCACATGCTCAGACAGACAGAATGTGTGAAGTAGGAGATCTTCAGATATTTATTAATTCCCAAATGAGCGATTGGTTCAAACTGGCTTCCTATTGCGGAACACTGTCACAATAATCGAGTTCATTCAGCTACCAAGTTTCGCCATTTTTGCGACCCATGGATTTGAAGTAAATACGAGTGTGTGTGTCGCCGACTCGAAGGCAGGAACTTTGAGGGGCTTGCAGAGCGGATGGTGAAAGCTAGAGATGAGGCGAAGGATGCGCTGAAGAGAGCGGCCGCGGATGACATGAAGAAGTTTTATGACAGAAAACGGAAGCCATAGGCATTATGTGCTGTGTAGCGAGCGGGGACAATGAGAGTGGCGCGTTGACGCGTCAATGAGCGCGTCGCCGCGGCATTTGTTTGGCGTCGTACTTTTCCTCACGTGAGACTACAATACTACTCAGCAATAATATTCGCGAAACTAAGTATGACTCTTCGACGTGGAGGGACCCCGCTCATGAGGGGTACCAGTGTCCCAACCCTCGAAGCCTCTAATCAAGCCCAAATTGATGACCTCGTCCAACGAAACCGTACTCTAGAACACACCAACAAAAAACTTTCCGAACAATTAGCACAAGAACACGCCCGATCCAAAGATGCCATCCTCAAACTCCAAGCACAATGGGATATCAACCAAAGTCAATGGAAAGAAAGCTGCGATAGCCTTCTGGGTTCCTATCGAATTGTACAAAAACGCATTGAAGTGGAATTGGAGAAGGAAAGGGTTAATACGCTCAAAGAGATGAAAATCACAAGGGAAGAGAAATTATTGAGGTTGCAAAGGGATTTCAAAATCACACTCTTTCAGATGAAGGAAGAAGAGTTGGAGAGGAAAGTGGAGGATGTTGAAGATGAGAATACGCGGTTGATGGAGGAGAATGGACTTGTTGTGCAGAAGATGCAAGAGAAATGCGCAGACTATGTGATCATGTTGCGGGACACCCAAGCTTCACTAACTCGGACTGAAAAGGAAATGGAGGAAAAGGAGGTATGATCATATATACACTTATGCTAATACTAATTTTTTGAGATCAAAGCTTCCCCTCTACAGGCGAAATTGAACAAACTGGTTGAAGGTCGAGCAAACCTTGAAGCAGCTTCCGAATCCATAAGGTCTAAACTTGAACGCACCAAACTTCAGCTCGACGGTGCACAGACTAAGATCTCGGAGCTTGAACGGTTGAATGACGAACTCAAGCGAACGAATGCAGATCTCACACGTCAACTTGAGAAATGGCAAAGCCTTGAGACGAAAGAGGGGGAAGCGGCAGAAACCGAACGAAAGCAACGTATTGCGTTGGAGATGGAACTCAGAGAGGTAAAAGAAACCTCTGAGAAGAAGGCGGAAAAGGCTGCTGCTGATCTAGAGAAGGCAAAAGCACGGGTGGAGAAGGTAAGGGTTACCGTCCAAGAATGGGAGGTGAGCATCTCTTTACCTTTTAAACATCACGTTTCGTGTTATATCTGAAAAACATAGGAAGCATATACGAAGGCTCAAACTGATGCTGACAGCTCTCAAAAGCAGCTTGAGAAAGCGCAGAAGCGGATAGAAAAGCTCAAATCTGAACTTGAAGTCGAGAGAACAAGAGCTCGTCCGCCGTCACATGAGGTTTTTTTGTTTTCCTTTAAATAGCAGGACTATTTATATTGACCTCATAATTTTACGGACCAACAGAATCGTAAAGCTTCTACGCCACCTCAAGATAAAGATATTCCCCTGGACGACGAACCTGCTGAAATTGAAGCAGCCCCTCCTCGTAGAGCTAAATCATCTTCAGTTAAACCTCCATCCAAACAAATCGCCGAAGCAGTTATCCAAAAATCGAAAAGTAGCGAATCTCAAGAACGCCTTCATAGCAGGACAGCGCGCAAGTCTACTGGGGGTAAACCCCCCAAGAAACCCTCACCACTGGAAGCACAAGACAGTGGCATTGAGGAGATATCTGACCCCAATGTGAAGAAGAAGGGTAAAACTAAAGCAATGGAAACTGATGAAGATCAGGTTTACGCTGCTGCTCCTCGAAAAAAAGGCAAGAGGAAGGCTACTTCAGATGATGACAAAGACATCCAAATGGTGGAACAGCCCAAGAAACAGAAAACTGGACGAGCGGGAAGTGAGATGAAGGAGACAGGTACGACTGCCCGAACGAGGACAAAAAGTAGTAATCGTGCTGCGAGCACTGCTATCGCAAAGGCAAATGAAGAGAAGGACGACACAGGGGGAGTCGACGTTGCTCAGAAGAACGCGAAGAAACGCAAGATCAACATTTTTCCAACAGGAAATGACGCGATTCAGTTCTCCTTTGGGACCATGTCCAATGTATGTTTTTCCCGTTTTTCCTACAGGGTTTTTTTTTCGTTTGCTGAGGGTTATGTGGATATAGCTCAATGATGATAGGTTAAATATCCCGAGCACGCTTTCTCCAGTTAAAGAAGATGAACTTGTACCCAATCGATCTACAGCTTCAACAATAAAGCCTTACGGCGGCTCGAGGCGGTAACTTTGGAGGTGTATGAATATCGTAGCCATATTATTCAGTATAATTAATCTGCATCTTGCTTTATTGCTCATTTCTTGGCTAGCAAACAGATGGATTGGCGCGTCTCGTACGACAAAGTAAGCAGGTATTGTATATTGTACAAAGGCACAGGCGAATATTGGGATGCTTATGTTGCCATCATCATGAAACTCCTCTCTACGTGGAATAGATCGTGATTGGAGCGATTAAGGAGGCTGACTAGTCTCCCCACCGCTTCATAACGAAGCGTGCACCCATGTCCATGTTCCAAAGTGAAGCAAAACGCCAACAGAGAACGAAGAAGTGCTTGTGGTGGGAACTTTCAAAAGAGCTTTGAATTTTTTTTTGCCTTATATAGAAATACGGCATTTCCCGTGTGGAAGTTCCCGCCCTAGTCCCTTGCCGCTGCCTTCCGGGTTCAAGCAGCATGTTCAAATTCTGGCAGGCTGGCACTAGTCAAGGTTATTTAAGGTGGTCGACCTAGTACCTTTTCTTACATATGTTCCCCAAGCTCAAAAACTGGTTCACGGATGCATGGCGAATTCCCCCAGCTCCTTTGCAATACATGCGGCTCGGTCCAGAAGGACGAGATGCCAACCCGCTCATGGTAAAGTTTCACCTCATTTACAGGGATCTATTTATTCAATAATTTTCTAGTTGCAATTCTTTACGTGGGATTGCTTGCATCCGACTCTGAGCTGGTGGAAACATTTTGAGATGGAAATTCCTCGCTTGGTTGAATTGGGTTTTACTCAAGTGTGGCTTCCTCCCCCAAATAAAGCTGCTGAACCGGTATGTCACAGTTGACATATACCTTGATGAATCGTCTCTGATTGCTTAGTTTAGAAAGGACGTGGATACGATGTATATGATCTGGTGCAGCAAATTCCTCTACTCCTCTGACGAAAGTAAACCTTCTCTAAATAAATCCCAGTGGGATTTAGGTGAATTTAATCAGAAAGGGACAGTGGCTACAAGATGGGGTACTCGTGAAGAATTCCTTCAAGCATGCGAGACTGCAAAGATACATGGAATCGACGTCTTAATAGATGCAGTACTTAATGTCAGTTTACCCATCCTCTTATTCTTTGCAGGGATCGCCAATTTGATGTATGGAATGTATTTTATAAAGCATAAATTAGGAGCAGATCGAGTAGAGACATTTCAAGCTGTTCCAGTAAATGAAAACAATCGTTTGAAAAACGCCGGCCCAGCTAGAGAAATCCAGGCAAGTTGGAAAATTTGGCTCTAAAAGTCCTCATTAATTGCTTTGTTATACATTCCAAGGGGTGGACAGCTTTTGACTTCCCTGGAAGAGGCGACGAGGTACCCATTGACGCGGTTGAAAAGTAATCCGAGCGATGCTGAAAATTTTCTGCATATAGCCCAGCAGCTTTCGTTGGACTAATGAACACTTTACTGGTGACTTCTCACATACTTTATGCAACACGATCTTCCGCTGCTCACACTAAAGCTTATAGGCGTAGATTGGGATTACAGGACGAAGACCAAAGGGATTTACCGTATATCGAGTCCACAACACAAAGGATGGTCTCGTAATGTTGACACGGAGCTTGGCAATTACGATTTCCTGTTGGGTATCGACGTTAGTAGTCATTTCAACTTGTTGCGTTGCAAACAACCTAACGCCAACGATAGATTGATCACCGGCATCCTGCAGTACAGGAAGATCTGGTCAGTTGGGGAAGGTGGATTCTGGAAGTGAGTTCAGCAGACCATTATTGGAGAAAAAAAGGTGGTTAATCGATTATTAGACCACTGGCGCACCTGGCTTCAGATTGGATGCTATAAAGCATATCGATCGGAAATTCTTGCTTCGTTGGGTAGGTTGGACTGCGCGGTCTTGTATAAATTGCTGATTGTGACAGATTCAAGAAACCCGTCGTCGGTCAGGATTAAAGGACATGTTTGTTGTTTGTAAGCCTTTTTTTCGGCAATTAGCTACCAGTGAATATCGCTCTGATATTTATAAATATATCCAGCTGAATATTGGTCCGGAAAGTATGTATCCATGTCAGCCCTACAGAGCTTGACATTTCTGAAAACGCGCTTACAGTCTCAAGCTAGTCCTACCCTACATTCGAGCCTTTAGAGGAGAAGTGAGTATTTTCTCCGAGATATTTTCGACAAATTTGATTGACTCGTTTACGCATATTGCTTGTGCAGACCGCATTTTTTGACGTACCGTTGCATATGAACTTCCATCAAGCCAGTAGAGAGCGAACAAGATATGATCTGAGAACTATACTTCGTGGAACGATAGTCCAGGTCAAGCCTAACGATGCAGTTACCTTTGTTGATAATCATGAGTGAGTTCTTCACCTAAGGATAATTGGGTCTGATTGTTAGGGCGCAATACATCCTATTCTAGCACAGTAAGCGATCCCTGATTACAGGTTCCTCTTTACGCATCTTTAATTCCCGTTCAGGTCGAAGGTCAGAGCCTCGAAAGTTGGGTATGTCTGGTGCTCTACAGACCCACTTTCCCTCAACCCCTCTTTGTGTTCCGTAGGTCGGAGAAAATTTCAAGATCCAGGCTTATGCGATCATATTACTCCGAGGTTCTGGACACCCGTACATGTGAATTCTTCAAATCGCATATTTGCCTGTCTGAAGAATCCCTTTTGCTCTTATCAGCTGCGTTTTCTACGGAGATCTTTATCCAAATCGCGAAGGATACAGGGAAAATACTGCTAGGAACTTGACTTTGTTAATTGATATCCGCAGTAAGTCCGCCTATGGCCCCATCGAGGATTACCCAGCACAGAGAAACTGCATCGGATTTGTTCGGAAAGGGACTGCGACACATAACGGCTGCGCAGTTGTTTTGAGTAACAAGGAAGACAGGTGATTGACATCGAGAAACCTTCTTTTTGCGATCATGCTCACCTTATCTCTGCTAGCTCTGATGCTTACATTCACGAACTTCGTATGAATGTCGGAATCGTAAGTGGCCTTTCGTTATGCCACCAACTTTATATCAAGCAATCATCTCTAGGAGAACGCGGGGTCCACATATCGTAGCCACATGACCCAACATGGTCGGGTCTCAATTGATGGACAAGGTTGGGGTATATTCTCTTGCTTTGCAAATAGTGTTCAAGTTTGGACCAAGCTTGAAGAGGGACAATGAGCTAAAACATGACTTAATGTTTTATGTAATGCGTTATAGGTTTAAATTTTCTACAAGGACCTTTAGGTTAAGAAAAGGTATCTTTGGGTCATGTCTTTGAAAATTCAGAGCATTTCTGCAAATGACTTCTGCTAAACAAAAAAAATCTCATAAAGGTAAACTTGGAAAATGTGAATGATAATGACAATTATGTTCTTCTGAGTAGCCTCAATGCTGGAACAAATACAAAAATACATTTTCTTACATATAGAACACCCTACCTAAATCTGTACATCCAATCCATCAAGTATGTGAAGAAATGATTCTTATATCGGTACTAAGCATGGATCAAATAGCTTGTGGAAAGGCCTGTGCTGGATGACTACCTGTATCATTTTTTGATCTCGTAGTATTCCTCATTTGGTCAGGATATACACTGTGATCGTCTGGTAGTGATACGAAAGTTCGTCTGGCTCTCAATCTGTCGCCTCCGGTGGTAATGAGGTTGAGTGGCTGATCTTCGCCATCAAATAATGCAGCCGTTTCTTCCAATGTACTTCCTTTGCAACGGAATCGTCTTGGTCACAGATTCTCATGGATCAAAAAATCATGAACATACCTTTCGTCTCAATGATGAAAAAGATGACGAAGAGCAATTCAATGACCAGCCACCCACAATATACAAGGTAGTACCGCCAGCCAATGGCAGCAATGGCCCAGGGATTCACGAACTGATTGAAGGCGATTGTTGCCATTGTTACCAAATTCTGAGAAGACACAAGTGAGCAAGTCGAAGAACGTTGTCAGAGAATGAGTGTCTACCATGACAGCAAAGCCTTTTGCGCGAACTCGGAAAGGAAGAATTTCCAAAGTATATGCGACCAGTAGAGGTGTATAAGCTAGATCGTAGAAGGCAAAGAATAGGAAGATAAGTGGGACGGTTGCTGCCCAGATTCAAAGGTAAGTTACAAAGCCAAGTATAAAGCTGAAACCCTTACCTTTCGCAGCTTCTACATTGCCCATTGTGATGTAAAGGGCCGTTGTGAGAGTCCAGCACCAGAAGACTATGCCGTCTGTCAGATTCAGAGAAGAATATAGGACGAGAGATCACTTGCCGGCAAGCATCCCGGCATTAGAGACGATGAAGAGAGGCCGACGACCTACAAAGTCGACAAGTATGGAAGCCCCAAGTGCCATAACAAAATTGAAGATCTGAGGAGTCGTTATATTAAAATGCCAAAACGTTTATCTGTTCTGTGCTGACTTACCTGCAAGCAGCCATTAACGACCACCTTAGTTTCAGTTTTAGTGATGCCAACAGCATCTAGGACAAAGTTGAGGTAATATGACACCAGGCCGTTGCCGCTGAAGCGGAGAGTTAAGCGCATAAAATATGGACTGGCCGATTATAAATCACCTCCATTGTGAGAACACGCCGATGGCAAGTATAATACGCATGCGTTTCCTATTGCCAGGGGTGGTGAAGAGAGACCAGTAAGAAGTATATTTGTTTATTTCCTCTTCCTTCTTGATGGCCTGTCGGATCTGGGCCATCTCAAACATAACTAGCGGGTCATGCCTGTCCCTACCATGAGCATGGTATTTGACAAGAATAGCTGCCGCTTGGCTTTCCTGAGTTGTTATTAAAGGTGTTGAAATATGTAACATGAGGACAATTTCATACCCTGCCTTTAGAAACCAGCCACCGAGGAGACTCAGGTATGAACCACACTGACGCTATTTGGATGACTGGGATAAATGCCTGCAGAATCGTGGGTAGACGCCACGACCATGTAGTGCCATCTGCTCGCACATAAGCGCCATAGCAGACCTTGAGGCGACAATTAGGGACAGAACAGTTTCGGAGAGATACAAATGATTACCCATGCTGAGATAATACTCCCGAGATACCAACATGAGTTAAACATAGCGGTGATCTTGGCGCGCTGAAAAAAAATAATCTCAGCCCGCAGATACCACCATCACCTTATCAGAAGCGCACGTGGGTAGGATACGACAGCTCAATGAGAAGTAAGGGAGCTGCGTTTTGGCAGAAACTGAGCCCGAAGCCGACTATTATGTGCAGTATTAATTAGACCAGGATGGAGCTCAAAGATGAAAATACTTACTGCAATATCGGGCACCAATGAACATGGGCAAACTCCAAGCAACAGCTTGCAATCCGACACCAAGCAACATTATAAGGCTTCCAAAAAGCAAAGCAAATCGACGGCCGCACAAATCAG
>Ga0193743_1002475_pt1 | contig 13035 bp, 13 predicted proteins | sample L2c2metaG_FD_143038 | JGI IMG/M metagenome (GOLD analysis project Ga0193743, IMG submission 143038) | Soil microbial communities from a riparian zone of the East river system, Colorado, United States - L2c2 | ecosystem: Environmental > Terrestrial > Soil > Riparian zone | place: USA: East River... | reverse complement strand
CCACAACCTAGCCACGGAGGCCCCATGGGCACAACAGACGTTCTGCAGAATCCCGCCACAGTCGACGCTTACCAGGCTCTCTATGACTCCCTCGGCCGCGCCTACTGGGACGCCTCCGACATCAACGCCAAAGACCTCATCCAAGGCGCCCGCGAGGTCATCTACGACATCATCACCGAGCTCGACGAGGCTCAGCTCGACGCCAACACCGCCGCACTCCTGGCCCTGAAGCCGAAGATCAAAGACACCAACGCAGTCCTCGAAAAGATCCAGACCGACATCAACGGAATCACCAAAAACATCAACACAGCCTCAAGAGTCGTCTCCACCATCAACAATGTCCTGGCCATAGTGTCCGCATTCGCCTAGTGCCGTCTCCCTTCCTCGCCGAATGTAAAAATATTGTCTTGATCCGGTAACCGCTGGACTCTCCGGGCCACGCGGGTTATCTTGAGCCGAAGCTTAAATCGCAATCGACTGGAGACTTATGGCCCGACTCACATCTGTCCGCTTCGCCGCTGCCTTCCTGGCCCTCACCATCTCGGCCACTCCCGCGCTCGCCCAGGACATGCAGCCCGGCCCCACATGGTCCCAGGAAGACACCCTCCGCATCGTCAAAGAGGTCCAGAAGAAGCTCGGTAGCCTCACCAACTACAGCGTCTTCGACTGGATCACCTTCGGCATCCAGGGCAAGACCCTCATCCTCAAAGGCTACGCCTCCCGCCCTATCCTCAAGGATGAAGCCGGTCGCGTCGTCAAAGACATCCCGGGCATCGACTCGGTCAAGAACGAGATCGAAGTCCTACCCCTCTCCCCCAACGACGACCGCATCCGAGCCGCTGTCTATAACCGTCTCTATACCCAGCCTACCCTGAGCAAATACAACGCCAACGCCGGCTCCCTCGCCCGCGCCATGGGTCCCGGAGGCCGCAACTTTGCTCTCATGGGCGGAGGCATCACGAACAATCCGCCCATCGGCTATCACGCAATCCACATCATTGTGAAAAACGGCCACGTCAGCCTCTACGGTGTCGTACTCAACCAGAGCGACGCCGCCATCGCCGGCATGCAAGCCAACTCTGCTCCCGGGGCCTTCAGCGTCGACAACGACCTCGTAGTCCAGGGCTCCACATCCAAATCCGGAGCCAAATAGCGCGCCAACAGCGGGAGAGGACTTCCCTCTCCCGCACTCTCAGCAAGGACTACCCAAAATCCTGCCGCTACTCCGTTCTCAAAGCCTGCATCGGCTCGATGCTCGAAGCCCGCCAAGCTGGTGCCGCACATGCTCCTGCCGCAACCAGCAGCAGCGTCACCGTCATCGACACGAACACCATCGGCTCCAGCGGCTCAGTCCCGTACAGCAGGGAGCGGATCAGGAATCCCACCAAAGCCCCACCCGCGATTCCAATCGCCAGTCCAATCACCACAGGCCGCAACCCATCCCGCAACACCAGTGCCAGCACCTGCTGCCGTTGCGCCCCCAGCGCAATCCGAATCCCGATCTCCGTCACCCGTTGCGTCACCAGGTAAGACAGAACACCATACAGCCCCACGCCCGCCAACACCAGCGATAGCGCCGCGAACAGCAGCACCAGCGTCGCGCTGAAGCTCGCATTCGCGGTCGACTCCCCGACGATCTGCGGAATCGTCATCACATCGACTACTGGCAATCCGGGATCGAGAGCTCCAATCTCCTTCTGCACAGGAATCGCAAACCTAAGAGGATCTCCATCTGTCCTGATCACCAGCGACATCACGCGATTTCCATTCCCTGACAAGGCCGGAAAGTACATCGTCGCCTTCAGCGATTTGCCCACTTCATACACCGTATCTCCCACCACGCCGACGATCTCGAATGTTCCCTCTTGATCCAGGACGACCTGCTTGTGCAGTGGATCCTCTCCTGGAAAATATCGCTTCGCCAGCCCCTTGCTTACGATCACATAGTTGGACCGGTCCAGTCTGTCATGGCTGTCGAAAAATCGTCCGGCCACCAGCGGAATCTGCAGCGCACTGAAGTATCCCGGGTCGGCCACGCGGATAATCGCATCGGGCTGGTGCGACGGATCGACAACCGGATGCCCTGTTATGCTGAACACCGAATCGCCGCCCCAGCCCGCTCCCGGAACGACATTCGTCAACCCTGCCGCACGTACCCCGGGCAGCCTCCGTACCCGCTCCAACAGGGTCTCTACAAATGCGACCCTCTGTTCCGGTTTACTGTACTGCGCCTTCGGCAGGCTATAACTCATCGTCAGCACATCCTCGCTCGCGCAGCCCAGGTCTGTTGTCCGCAACTGCACAAAGCTCTTCAGCAACAATCCAGCCGCCACCAGCAATACGACTGTCAGCGCGATCTCGGCCGTCAACAACCACTTCCGCAACAGAACTCGTGAGACACCTCCCCCAACCGACCGAGCCGAATCCTGCAACACTCCGGCCACATTCTTCCCTGTAGCCGATAGCGCCGGCAGCAACCCGGCCAGCAGAGCCGTCGCGCAGATCACCCCCGCGGTGAACAGCAACACCACCCCATCCACATGGATCGCTTCAGCCCTCGGAAGACCATGCCATCGCGTCGTCAGCCATCGCGTCCCTGCAACCGCAATCAACAACCCGATTCCCCCTCCCGCCGCGCAGATGAGAACCGTCTCCGTCATCTGCTCTCGCACCAATGCCAGCCGCCCTGCTCCTAGCGCTCCCCGGATCGCCATCTCCTTCTGGCGTGCCGCCGCCCGCGCGACCAACAGGTTCGAGACATTCAGGCATCCAATCAGCAGCATGCATCCCACCGCACCCATCATCACCAGCAGCGGCGTCCTCACGTCGTGCACCACATCTTCAATCAGAGGTGTCGACAGCACATCTTCGGCCACTGGCTTCGTCAACAACTCCGTATGGATGCGATACTGCACGGCGCCAATCTCACCCATCGCCGTCTTCAGGTTGACTCCAGGCTTCATCCGAGCAATCACAGAGCTGTTGTGGTTGTCGTGGCGCTGTATCGATTCGCTCGTAAACACGGACGCATACGGAACCCACAGCTGGACATGCGCGTCCGGATAGACAAACCAGCTCGGCAGCACTCCGACAATCATGTAAGGCTTCGCATTCAGCCGAACCTGCTTTCCGATGATCGACCTGTCGCCGTTGAACCGCCTCTGAAACAGGCTCCACGTCAGCATCGCCACCGGATCTCCTCCGACCCGGTCCTCGCTCTCCGTAAAAGTGCGGCCTAGCGCCGGTTCCACCCCAAGTACCTGAAACAGGTTCCAGCTGCCTGCCGCGGCCCGTGCTACCTCCGGCAACTCATCATGTTCGCCGCTCAGATTGAAGCTCCACTGTTGCACTGCAGACATATCGTCGAATCCGTGCGTCTGCGCCTTCCAGTCATAAAAGTCACCCGCAGAAACCGGATTTAACGGATAGCCCAGCGTATTGCTGCGGAAGTGCTCGTACACCATCACCAGCTTGTCCGGATCGCGAAATGGCAGCGGCCGCAGCAGCACCGACCGCACCACCGTAAACAGTGTCGTCGTCGCCCCGATGCACAGCGCCATCACCGCAATCGCCGTCAGCGTGAATCCCGGAGATCGCATCAGCGCCCGCGTGCCGAAACGCACATCGCGCACCATCGTCTCCAGCCAGCCCCAGCTCCAGCTTCGCCGAGCCTCCTCCCGCAGAACCGTCGGATTTCCGAACTCTCGCATCGCCACCCTCCGTGCCTCCTCCGGTGAGAATCCCGCTGCAACCCGCTCAGCCACCTCTTGCTCCACGTGAAACTGCATCTCTGCATCCAGCCGCTCCGTCTCGCGCCTCCGACGAAACAGAGAAACCATCGCCATCCGAACTCTGTCGATCCAGCGCATAGAACGTCTCCTCACCCTTTCGTCAGAAACCCTTCGCAAAACATCTGCCTCGCTGCGCTAAAACTAGCTCTCCACCACCAGGTCAATCGCCGCCGACAGCCGGCTCCACATCTCCCGTTCCTTCTCCAACTGCGAACGGCCCGCCGCAGTCAGCGAATAGAACCGTGCCTGCCGCCCCGTCTCCGTCTCGCCCCACTTCGATCGAATCCATCCCTGTTGCTCCAGCCGTTGCAGCGCAGGATAGAGCGAGCCCTGCTGCACCTGCAGCACCTCATTCGAAATCTGCTGAATCCTCTTCCCAATCGCCCAACCATGCTTCGGCTCGAGCGAGATGGTCTTCAGGATCAGCAACCCCAACGTTCCCTGCACAAGATCATTCGGCTTTCCCATACTATGACTATCTACACTTGAGTAATGTAGATAGTCAAGGCATCAATACGAAAGCCACTAAAAATAGTTCCAAAAATCACAAGGGGGGACGACTAGCTACAGGTTGAATAACTCCCGCAGTCGCTTCGTCTGCGCCCGGCTCACCGGAAGCTCAGTCTTCTTGGGATCGTCCATCCGCAGTTGATAGCTGGACTTGAACCACGGCACGACCTCCCGTATGTGCTGAATATTCACCACAAACGATCGATGCACCCGCCAGAACGCCTCAGGGTCGAGCTGGTCCATCAGCTCCTCCAGCGTTCTGCAGTTCGATTGTCCTTCAACCGCCGACGTAACGACGGTGATAGTTCCGTCCTCGATCGAGGCAAAGCAGATCTCTTTCTGATCCACCAACAGCAAGCGGCTCTGCGCCCGCACGATCACCTTGCCGGAGTTGGCCTTGGGCGTCTGGACCTGCTCCTCCACCAGTCGAAGCAGCGCATCCAGCTTCGACTCGCTGGGTGACTCCACCGGTGCCGCCACCCTCGCCTTTGCCTTTTCAATCGTCTGCAACACCCGCTTCCGATCGAAGGGCTTCAGCAGATAGTCAACCGCATTCACCTCGAACGCGCGCACAGCATACTGATTGAACGCCGTCGCAAACACCACCTGAGGCATCTGCATCTTCCGGTCCAGCAGCTTCTTCAACACCGCGAACCCGTCGAGTCCAGGCATCTGCACATCGAGAAACACGACATCCGGCTTATGCGTACGGATCAGCTCCACCGCTTCGATCCCATTGGTTCCCTGGGCAAGAACCTCGACGCCACCGGCGCGCTCCAGCAGATACTGCAGCTCCTGCCGGGCCAGCGGTTCGTCGTCGATGATGAGTACAGTCAGTGACATGCTTGCAACTAGTCACTATACGCGCGTAGCCGAGCCGGAGCATGGTCCTCGGCCAGATCATGCCCACACTGAGCGCAGTACACATCCGTAATCTGCACTCCCCTGAAGCATCGCCCGCATACCGGAGCCAGTTGGAACTGGCACTGCGGGCAGAAGTGCACGCTCGACGTAAGCTCCGTACTGCAGTGGGGACAAGGCGTAAGAAGCGGTTGCCGCAACAGGAAGTACACCACCGCGCCAATCCCGCCAGGCATCACAATCATGATCAGCATCCACAGCCCACCCGGCATATTGCGGCGCTTCACATCCCGGCTGACATACCCAACCAGCAGAACATAGCTGGCAAATGCCGTCCCCCACGAGTACCCCATCAACAGCCGCATCGGCAGCATCTCGTGCCTATGGTGGGGCATCACTCCATGAAAGAGATATTGAACCCCGGCAAATATCAGGATGGCCAACACGACAGACCAGGCTGGAATCAGGCTCAGATGGTCTTCACCTGCTCCGCCAGCATCCTGCGATCTCTCTTGACTCTGATTCCAGAACATCGTCATTGCACGACCTCACGGCCAACCTGCCTCCGGGTACAGCGAAACAAGACCATGGCAACCAACGCCATCGACACCGGAAAAAACCAAAGAACCAGAACAAGAAACTGATTGCTCGCGTCCGGCACTCCTATAGGAGTCAGTTCATACTCGTCCAGAGCACTCCATACTGCGGTGCAGAGAATGACGAGAAGCGCCGAACAGACCATCAACGGTGCCCACAGGCTGCGCTGGCGGCTGCGCTGAACCGCCAGCGCCTGTGCCCGTTCCCGTACGACGCGATGCGTGCGATTCACCAGCGACGCTCGCGCCGACATATTCATGCCCTGCAATGGCGACCGCGCAAACACATCGGGAGCCCCTTCAGGCATCTGCTCATGGCGAGAGTAGTTCATACCGCCACCTCCGCCACAGATGGTACCGCACGAATCTGCTCCATCTCCGGCTTCAGTGCCGCCAGACCGCGATACAGCCGCGATTTCACCGTCGACAGCGGAGCCCGCGTCACTCCCGCGATCTCTTCCAACGAAAGCTCTTCATAAAACCGGAGAACCAGAACCTCGCGATACGTCGGCTCCAGCCTCAACAGCACCTCACCCACCTCGGCACTATTCTCACGCGATTGGAACTGCTCCAGCGGTGAGGGTCCCTCCATGGCGATCTCAAACGGGCGCTCATCGTCCCCGCCCTCGCTCATCTCGTCCAGGCTGGCCATCGTGCGCTTGCGCGAGAGGTCGATGACCAGATTGCGCGCAATCGTGAAGAGCCATGTGTCAAAACGAGCCTTGCCGTTGTACTGGCCGCCCCGCAGCAACACACGCATCCATGTCTCTTGAAACAGGTCCTCCGCAACCTCGCGTTTGCCCGTAAGGAACATGAGATAGCGCAGCAGCCGGTGCTGGTAGACGTCGATCAGATGATCGAGCAGCTCAGGGTCCTGTCTCTTCAGCCCATGGGCAATCGCAGCGTTCTCGCTCTGGGTCTGAGCGCCAAGCGCGGCTGCGAGCGAGATGGACTCACCTTGCACGGTAGATGAGACGTTGTCTCGACTCGAAAAGACTCGCTTTTGCTTGGAACCGTCCATAAAAAACTGAAAAACTCCCCTGAAAAATCCTTTAAACGTCCCTGCCCACACCAAAATCTTGTGTGTCTCCATTCTAAAACCTCCCCGGGCTCTCTCCCAGCGTCTCGAGCGGTAAACTTGAGGAATGGAAGTTCTTTACGGTCTCCACCCGGTCGAGGAGGCCATCCGTTCCGGTTCGCGCCAACTCGATCATGTAAGCGTCTCCCGCGAGCGTAGAGACGAGCGACTCGAGCGACTCGTCGAACTCTGCCGCACCACTGGCATCCGCGTATCCATGGAATCCCGCGACCAGCTCACCCGGCTCGCCCGTACCGACGCGCATCAAGGCGTCCTGGCCGTCGTCCGCGAGCGAAAGTTCCTCGGCATCGAAGACCTCCTGGCCTCAAAGCAGGACGGCCAGCCCCGCTTCTTCCTCGCCCTCGACGGCATCGAGGACCCTCATAACCTCGGAGCCCTCCTCCGCACAGCCGATGGCGTCGGCGTAGACGGCGTCATCCTCCCCGAGCGCCGCTCCGCCCCCATCACCGCCACGGTAGCCAAGACCTCCGCCGGCGCCTCCGAACACGTCCGCATCGCCCGCGTCACCAACCTCGTCCGCTCCCTCGAGCAGATGAAGCAGAAGCACGTCTGGGTCCTCGGCCTCGACGAGCGCGGCTCCCCCGACTACACCGACTTCGACTTCAACACCGACTGCGTCCTCGTCCTCGGCCGCGAGGGTGCCGGCCTCCACGACCTCGTCAAAAAAACCTGCGACCACCTCCTGCGCATCCCCATGGCCGGGCAGGTCTCTTCGCTCAACGTCTCCGTAGCCGGAGCCATCGTCATGTACGAAGCCCTGCGCCAGCGTCGCAAGCCTGCGCAACAGAAGACCGCGCCATTACCGCAGAAACCCCGCAAGGGCCTGGGATCTTGAAAAATATGCACTGCCGCCTCCCCCTCCTCGCAATCGCGCTCATGCTCAGCGCGACGGCCATCGCCCAGGAGACCCAACCCGCCCCCGATCAGCCACCACCAACCCACGGAACCGTCCTCTTCAATAGAAACGAGGACTCCACTCCGGTAGAGAAGAAGCCCAAAGCGCCCTCCTCAAAGGGGGTCGCATCCGTCACCGACTCGGAGCGATCCGCCCTCATCTTCACCGCCTACGACCTCGACGTCCATCTCATCCCATCCAAATCCCAGTTGGCGGTACGGGCAGAGTTCACCGTACGCAACTCCAGCACCCAGCCGCTAACCAGGCTCGCCCTGCAAATCTCCTCTACCCTGCACTGGGAGAGCTTCGCCCTGCGAAGCGCCGGCCACACCCAGCCGCTCGCCTTCGCCGAACACTCCATCGACACCGACGCCGACCACACCGGCCAGGCAACTGAGACCGTCATCTCCCTCCCGCAGCCCCTCGCCCCCGGCGCCAGCATCGATCTGACCGCCCTCTACTCCGGCGAGATCACTCAGTCGGCTACCCGGCTCGAACGCATCGGCGCACCCCCCACCCAGGCCGCCCAGGCCGACTGGGACAAAATCGCCCCCGACGCCACCGCCCTTCGCGGATTCGGCAACGTCCTCTGGTACCCCACCGCCGCGGCTCCCGCTCTTCTCGGCGACGGCGCAAAGCTCTTCCAATCCGTAGGCCAGACCAAGTTGCAGCAGTCAGCCGCGACCATCCACCTTCGCCTCACCGTCGAATACATCGGCGATCCCCCAAAGACCGCCTACTTCTGCGGCCACCGCGAGCCGCTCATCGCCGTAAGCGAGAACATCAACGCGCTCGTAGCCGACGCCCCCGGCGTCGCCACAGCCGAGTTCTCCACCCGCCCCCTGGGCTTCCGCACTCCAAGTCTCTTCGTAACCGACATGGCACCCACGGCCACCGCCGACAGCCTCATCTCGACCCTTACAACCCACGAAGACGCCCTCCCCAACTATGCGACAGCCGTGTCGAAGGTACAGCCGCTCCTATCGGACTGGCTCGGCCCCACCCCCCTCGCCACGCTCAACATTCTCGATCAGGATGGCCAGCCCTTCGAAGACGGTACGCTGCTTGCAACACCCATGCGCGACGCCGATCCCGCCACCCTCGCGCCCGTAATGGCGCACTCTCTATCCCATGCCTGGTTCGCTTCGTCCCATGTATGGCTCGATGAGGGAGTAGCGCAATTCATCTCGCTGCTATGGGTCGAGCAGAGCGTGGGCCGCGATGCCGCCCTGCGGCAACTGCACGAGCAGATAAACACACTGGCATTGGCCGAGCCCGATCTCTCCAAAAAAGATGAGCCGATAAACGAGGGCCAAAGCCTGATCCAGGCGCACGACGACGTCTACTACCGCACGAAGTCCGCAGCAGTCCTCTGGATGCTCCGATCCATCATAGGGGACCCATCACTCAAACAAGCACTGCAGCTCTACCGTCGCAGCGGAAAGCACGACGAAGATCCGCAGGAGTTCCAGCGCGTACTGGAGCAGGCCTCGAAGCAGGATCTGCGCTGGTTCTTCGATGACTGGGTCTATCGCGACCGCGGCCTTCCCGATCTCAGCATCGCCAGCGTAACTCCGCGCCAGCTGCCGACCCAGGGAGGCAAATCGGCCGGCTGGCTGATCGCCATCGAGGTACGCAACGACGGCGATGCAATCGCGGACGTTCCCGTAACCGTCCGCTCCGGCACGTTAACGGCTTCGGGACGCATCCGCGTACCGGGAAGGTCCAGCGCATCGACTCGAATCCTGTTCGAAGGCACTCCGGAAGAAGTGACCGTCAATGACGGCAGCATACCGGAGCTCAGCGCCACCTCACACACGAAGCAACTCGTAGCGCACTAAAGGCTCGATCGCACAGCCTCTACCGCAGCGCCACTCGCCGCGAACGTCCAGTGTTCGTGTGCGCCGAGGCATCACGCCAAACCTGCGGCCCTCCCCACGGGCGGCTCGCCATCAGATCGATGCGAAATGGCCCTGCCGCACGATTGGTCGGCACTATCTCCGACAGGCTATCCCCAAACTGCGGAACCGCTACGCCCAGTGCGAGCAGACGCGAGGCCGTAGCCATGCCCCCAAGGTGAAGCGTGTACCCGGAGGCGTCGAGATGGCCCTCCAGCGTCGCAGGCTCCTTACCGCCCAAAGCAAGCGATACTGGCGACAACACAAACGCGCTACCCGGAGACGGCGAAGTCCGGCGACGAGAAGATGTCTCCACCATCGCCCGAGGCACGGATCGGACCACGATATCGCTCGCCACCAAAGATGCAGCTCCGGCCTTTGCACTCTTCAGGCTGACACCCGCGATGAGCAACTCGCCCTCCCACGGCGAAGCGGTGTTGGGATGATAGGAAAAACTTCCCGTCATCGTGCCTGTCGCCGAAACATCAGCCGGCACACGCGCGCTGGCGATGCGCAGCCAATCCAGCAGGGTGCTGGCAGGTATACCCGGCGTCCCCACCTCTATCGTCGCGGACTTCAGCCTGCGAACATCCGGAAGAGATCCGGCAAGCGCAATCGTCTGCGCTCCCGACCCTGCGGGAGGCCAACTGCAGCGAACGTTCTCAAAGGCATGAAACCCTCCGGTCGCCGTACCCAGGCACTCCAGGTCGACCGATAGGGTGCGCGCCGGAACGAAGTCGGCACGGCGCGTATCGTTCAGCCGCAGCCGCGTCTGCACGTTGCTGTTGCCCACCGTCCCGCCGACGCTCGCCGTCAACGTCATCTCCCCGCGCAATCCGGCGTCACGGCCAAGCACGAGCCGGCTTGCCTCGCCCAGCGGCGCATTGCGCCACTCTCCCTCCAGCTTCAGCGGGACCTGGCCCAGGGACGCGGCATGTCCCAGCGTTCCCTCTACCTGGATGATCCCCGCATCCGAGATGTTGGTGTCTGTCCGAGTCGGACGGGCCTGCAGTCGAAGGTGCCACTCCTGCGGCTTCGGAAGCCACAGAGCGAACTCCGCATCCGTCAGCGAGAGCGGAAGCTTCTCCTGTCCTTGCTTCAGGTTCAGCCGTGCTCCCGTCGCCTCGATGTACGGAAATCGTGGAGCAGGTCCCGCCTTCGTCTGCGCCGTGGGGGCGGCTTCTATTCGGGAGGCCTGCAGCAGGATGCTCTCTAGATTCCACTTCCCGTTGGCTATATGCACCAGGTTGACGCTCGGCTCCGTGAAGCTGATCGTCGAGAACTCGACGCGTTTGCTCCAAAGGGAGCTGATCCGCAATGTGGCCCGTACGGAGTTGGCGCGGATGATCGGCTCCGTGCCGAAGGCTGGATCTTCGCTGACGACCACATTCTCCAGAGTGAAGCCTGGTAAAGGCAGCAGATTCAGCGAAACACGGTCGAGGTGAACCGGACGTCCCAGGCTATTGCTGATGCTGGTGGCAATACGGCGCTGAAACCGGTTCGCGCTGATCAGCGGTGGGAGCAACGCCAGCAGAAGCAACGCCAGCAGCGCGAACGAAGCGTAGAGAAGACGGTGCCGCCTCCTGACGCGTCCAGGCTGCGTGCTGTCGCTCTGAGCGTAAGTTGAATCGATCTCCTGCATGAACGGATATCGTCTGACGCACCCGATGTGGCGCGCCGACCGTGACCTCTTTATCGAATGAGATGCAGTGTGCGCTTCCAGCGGGTCTGATCGAAGACGTGAATCAGGATGTGCCCCATGAAGGCGATGCGCTCCCCCACGCTCTGTTTGTTGATCTGATCTGCTGGAGTCTCGAACGACCAGTAGACGAACATCGGACGGCCAACGATATTCTCCCGGGGAACGAAGCCCCAGTAACGGCCATCGAGGCTCTCGGTGCGGTTGTCTCCCATCGCGAAGATCTTGCCCGGCGGAACGACCAGATCCTCCCCCTCAATGTGGCTCGGAAGCTCAATCTGCCAGCTCGCAGTCACATCGGTGTAGGGTCCGGGGGGAACGCTGGGGAAGTCATCCCGATAGGGGTTATAGGCATGTTGCGGATTGTCGTCGACCACAGGCTTGCCGGCCTGCGGCTCGTTCTGGGCGACGCCGTTCAGATACACGATGCCGTTGCGAAGATGAATACGATCACCGGGTATGGCGATGGCCCGCTTCACCAGGAACAGGTCCGGCTCGCCCGGCTTCAGGAAGACGATAACGTCTCCGCGCCGGACATCCCGGTAATAAGTAAAGGGAGCCCACTTCGCCGGCGGAGCCAATGCAATCCGGTCCACCAGAACGTGGTCGCCGATCAGCAGCGTCTTCACCATCGAGGCCGACGGAATCTCAAAGTTCTGGAAGATGAACGTCATGACAAAAAGGCCAACGGCGAGCACGCTGCAGATGGAGGCAAGCGACTCCAGAGGCGTCTCCCTCTGATCGGGCTGCGTGGTCTCTAAATCCTTCGGTTCGGCTACCGTCGTGTTCATCAATCCTCATCTCCAGGGGCGCAACTGTCAGTGTATCGGAAACCCACTCCAATTCCCCACCGTCCCCTTCCCTGGCCAATCGCAAAATACTCGGATTTCCCATCCATCGCAGTCCTATTGGAATAAGCGGAAGGCATAACCTTCCCGAGTCAACTCTTATTTTTGCCGTTGCCGTCGTTTTTGCCGTTGTTTGTTTCGCCGTTGTTTGTTTTGCCGTTGTTTGTTTTGCCGTTGTTTGTTTTGCCGTTGTTTGTTTTAGCCGTCATCCTGAGCGGAGCGAAGGATCCCGAAGGTCTCGATTCGCCACAACCGCCCGAACCTCTCCTACCAACCAACTCCACCGCCCTTGCCCTTGCCTGTTCTCCTCCACCCACCCCAGAAATCCTGTCAAACCCAAGCCAACCTAACTCCATACAAAACAACAACCTACGTTTGCCGATTAGTTTCTCCCAACTCGTTATACTGGATACAGACTTAAAGGAAGCCCCGGAGACTCTCGGGGCTTTCGCCGTTAATCACCAGTAACCCGTTTAGATAGAATATTTTGGACGCAACCCCTTTATTATGAATATTTTAGCGGAGAACTATACCTGTAACCAATAGATAGACATAGACTTACGTCCAAAATACCCCCCAGGGGGGAGGGGGGTATCAGTCCACCACCTGGAACACTCTATCCCAGCGAGCGAAGTCGGTGAAGGCCTCCACAACGCTTGTGTGCTCGCGACTAACGGCCTCGGACGTCAGCACGCTTGAGTCGTCACCCCCAATCTGGTGCAGGGAAAAATAGATGAGAAAGGGTTGGCCAACAATGTCAGCGCGAGGAACGAAGCCCCAGTACCGGCTGTCCTCGCTGTCGTTCCGGTTGTCCCCAAGGACGAAGTAGTTACCCTCT